>OELC01000086.1_pt1 | contig 9490 bp, 8 predicted proteins | sample 1503131 | NCBI WGS metagenome assembly OELC01 (sample SAMEA104379562, study PRJEB20068) | metagenome | isolation source: 1998 | reverse complement strand
CAACGCAACGCCGATCAAATCGAGAAACGATACCTCAATTTTCATGCGGTCATTCAGATCCCTAAGGATGATCGCCATCCTCATGCGCTATTCAACAAACTGGCCGAGCTGGAATCCTTCGCCAAGAGCGATCGCGAGCGCAAAATCATGACCATGTTCCGAACCTTTCGATTGGTCGGCTCACCGTACATTCTACCGCCGGGGACGCCTGCCGAGGCGGTTGCCCATTGGCGCGAGGCGATGCGCAAAACTTTCCGCGATCCGGCGTTTCTCAAGGAATTCAAACGGCTCTCGGCCGACGACGCCACGCCGCTCTTGCCGGAAGCTCAGGAAAAGGCGATCAAAGACATCCCGCGCGACGCCGATGTGATAGCGCTGTTCAATCGCATCGCCGGCAGCGAGTCGTTGCCGGCGCGCTAGTAGGGTGCGCCACGCACCGACGACCGAGAGCGCAAACCGTCACAAGGGGATCAATCCGCATGATCGACGCCAAGCTCATGACCACGGCCCAAGAAATCCCCGGCTACCGGGTCACGAAAAACTTGGGCGTGGTGCGCGGCATCGTCGTACGCTCGCGCAGCATCGTCGGCAATATCGGCGCGAGTTTGCAGACGCTGTTCGGCGGCAATATCACGATTTACTCGGAGCTGTGCGAGAGAGCGCGCGCGGACGCGCATAATTTAATGGTCGAACATGCCGGGCAACTGGGAGCGAATGCGATCATCGGCGTGCGCTACGACGCCACGGAAATCGCTGACGGAGTGACTGAAGTGTTGGCCTACGGCACGGCGGTTTACGCCGAAGTTTTCCGCGGCTGAGCGGGTAACCCGGTGAACTAGGTTTTGAACACGATGCCGCGGTCGGCGACGATGTTGAACTCATACTGCGCCGGCGCCAACGCCGTGCCGCGCATTTTTTCAATGGTCAGCTTGCGCTGATAACGGCCGTCGACTCGTTCCATTTCGAGGACGATGGTTCCGGCGACCAGATATTCTTCCACGCCGCGCGGCGGCTTTTCCGCGGCGTAGGTCGTCAGCAGATGAGTCGTGCCGGCATTCGCCTGCAGCGCGTAGATCAACAGCCGCGCTTGTTCCGAGTTGCGCGCCGACAGCAGCGGCCCCACTGGATCGATGACCACCCGCGCCGCGCCCATGCGCACGATATAACTGTTGAGATCAGCCGCCACCCGTTGCACGTCGACGCCCTTGGCGGGATCTCCGGCGCGCCCGCCGAAGTAAGCCGAGGCGTCGAGAATGAGAAACTCTTTCGACTCGATGAACGGCGCTAAGTCCCAACCCAGGGAGGTCGCCTGCTCGATCACATCGGAGGGTTTCTCGTCGATGGCGACGTACAGGCACTTTTCTTTTTCCATCAGGCCGCGCACGAGAAACTGCAAGCTCAACACCGACTTGCCGGTGCCGGGCTGTCCCACGACGAGATAAGTCTTGCCTTCCCGAAGACCTCCTTCGATCAGCGCATCGAGCTCGGGAATACCGGTGGAAATTCGTTTGCCACTCATGGATTACTAAATCGTCGGTTCAACGTTCAGGTTTAATGAATCAAGCGGCTGCGCCCGCGGCCCATGCGACGCTTAGCGGCCAACTCCAGCGCGCTTTCTGAGCTCGGCTCTGACCCGCTCGATATCGGCCGAAATCCGCTGTTGCAACTGTTTTTTCTCCTCTTTCACGCTGGCGGCATCCGTATCATAACTCTGCAACAGGCTGCCCGGCTCCGGCGCCGTGGATGCCGGCTTCAACGCCGGCAGCGCTTCAGGTTGCGCTTTCAAGCCGCCGAGCCCAACGGTCGCAGCAATGGCCGTGTGCAGCCGATTCGGCGCGACCAGCTGCACGGCGCTTTTCGCCTGGGCCAATTGTTCTACTTGAATCTTGAGCGCGGCGATTTCCCCATCGCGGCTGACCAGCGTCGCGACATTCTGGCTGAGTTGGGACTGCATGTCGAGCATGCGCGTGCTGAGATCTTCGGCGATAGACTCGATTCGTCGGTCGCGCTCCTGGCGCTCGCTCAATTGGTTTTGCATGGCCATAAGTTCGCCGATCGTGCCCTCGCGCAGCTGCGCCGCTTGCGCGAGTTCATTGGAAATTAATCCATGAGTCTGCTGTGCGCTGGTTTCGCTCTCCAGCCAACGCTGCGCCAGCAGCTCGATCTCGCCGCGAATTTCCTGGAGCAATTGGTCGCGACTCTGGCTGCGTTGCCGCTCGCCCATGAGTTCGCTTTCCAGGGCGCGGGTCTTGGCGCCAAAGGTTTCTTCGAGGTTGTGAATTAAGCTCTGCGCCGACTGCGCCCCATCTTGGCTGAGTTCCGCTTTCAACGCGGCCAGATGCCCGCGATCAACGGCGCGTTGCGAAAGTTCCGTTACCTTGTCGGCTAAATCGGTCAATAGCCCACGGAGCGCGCCCAGCTCGCCATCGCGCTGCTCGACGACGCTCCATGCCGCGGTCAATTTTGCTTGCAGCTCAGCGATCCGGCCGCTGATCGTTTGCTCCAATCGCTGAATCGCGTCGTCGTCGATGGGCGCAGGGTGCGGCGGCTCGTCGAACCGGGTCTTGAGCGCGCCGAGTTCCGCTTTGATCTCCGCCGCGCCGAGCAGCGTAGTCCGCTCGAAACGCTCTAATCGCTCGAACACGGCCGCCATCTCAGCCGCGTGGGTTTCGCGATCGACCTTGGCGCCGCCGATGGCGCGCAGCTGCGCGCCGATCTCGACAACCAGCGCGTCCGTACGCTTGTCGGCCTCATCGCTCCAACGCGCCCGCTCCTCGGCAAGCGCGCTTGGGTTCGACTCCGATTCTAGCCGGCCGATTCGTTCCGAAAGTTCGCCGAGCTTCGCTTCCCGATCGACAGATTCATCGGGCGCGGCGCCCTGCGCTTGGAGTTCGGCGATTAATTGCCCACGGTCGGTCGCCGCTTGCGCCTGGAGCCGCTCGATAATGGCATTTTCGATCCGTTGGCTCTCGCTCAACGCCTGCGTTTGCGCCCGCTGCATCGCGAACTCCGCGCGCGCGATTCGGTCCGCCAAAAGCTTGACCTCGAATTTGACATCATCGGCGTTGCCGGAAGAAAAGCTTTCAGCCTGCTGGCGCAGCTGGGCGGCGAATTCGCCGAGCTTGCCGTTTATCGCGGCTTCGAGCCGTTGAACGTTTTGCTGCGCCGTTTCGAGCTGCGCTTGGCGCGCGCCGACCCGTTCCAGTTCGAGCTTGAGCGGATCGATCAGCGCCGCGCTGTTCATCTCGTCGCTGTTTGCGCTTTGGCGATCTTGCAGCTCGCGTATCTGCGCCAGCAAGCTCTCTTCGAGCCGTATGATCTGCTCACGGCGCTGCGTCTCGTTCGCCGCCAGAGCCTGCGCCAGACCGAGATCGGCCGCCGCCCGGCCAACCAACCAGCCATACAAGACATCGGTCCCGGCGCCGAGATTGTTCGCGCTCTGGGTTGCGGGATTCTCACTCGTTTCGTTGGGCAGTCCCACTGAGGTCCCTCCTTTGTTTCAAAATGGCCGAGTTTTCGCGCAAGACAATACTTTAACTCTACTGTGGAAAGCCAATTATGTGCCACTTTGTCCGCTGAACAAACTTTTGGGAAAACCCAACGTTAGCAAAATCGTCCGCGCACCGATTGGTCAGTTATGGCCCGTATTGGACAGGGATGGACAGTTTTAGGTGGGAACGCTCCACTATTGGTAGTAGCGGGTCATCGCAGGGCGGCTCCGAGCAAAAATTCAGTCGCGATTTTATAGCCGCCGATGAGGATAAACATGAAATCTATTCTCGTTAGAATTTATTTTGGTGTTTGACTCGCCATCCATTCGCCTCAGCGCTCACACCGTCCTGCGTTCGCTCTCTGTTATCTTTCTGGGGTTTTCTGCACAAATTTGTGAACGAGCGACGCGATTTGTCAATTTTTCGGTAGGTATTGGCAGTTTTTAAAGTATTAAGAATGGCCGACGTCTTGCTTTCAGCAAATCCATTCGAGTCCGGACCGACGGCTGCAAGTTTCATTTGCCGGCGCGCCGCACGGACGGGCAAACCAGGAGAAAGGCGTTAAACCTGTGGCATCGCGAAAAATCCTGCTGGTCGACGATTCCGAAACCATTTTGCAAATGGAACAAATGATTCTCCAGCGGGATCGCTACGAGCTGGTGATCGCCCGGGATGGCGAAGAAGGCGTAGCGAAGGCGTTGGCCACCCAACCCGATCTGATCCTGATGGATGTCGTGATGCCCAAGCTCGACGGTTTCGCAGCCGTGAAAAGGCTGCGGGAAAATGCCCAAACCAGCGCCGTGCCGATCGTCATGGTGACCACCCAATCGGAAGCCACCGCGATGGAATGCGGCTACGAGAGCGGTTGCAACGATTACGTCATCAAACCGATCGACAGTCTTGAGCTCATCACCAAGGTAAGAAACCTGCTCGGCGATTGAAAGCACAATTTGTGTAACGATGCATCCAGCGACAAAGCCCAACCCAAACCAGAGCGAAGCCGTTCTTGAGGTCGAGAACAGCGCCCACGAAAAACTCTACCTCCATCCGGGGCAGCTGTTTGCGTCGCGCCAAAGTCATGCGGTGACGACCATTCTCGGCTCCTGCGTCGCGGTCTGCCTGTGGGACCCGGTAAGAAAGATCGGCGGCATCAACCACTATCTCCTGCCGGCTTTCACCGGCGACGGCGTCGCTTCGGCGCGCTTCGGCAACGTCGCCATCGCCGAGCTGCTCGAACGACTGATCTCGCTCGGCTGCCGCAAACGCGAGCTGCAAGCCAAGCTCTTCGGCGGCGCCTGTGTGATCGCCGCGTTTCGCAACCGCACCACCCACCTCGGCTGGGAAAATATCCAGACCGCGGAAAAGTTTCTCGGCCGCGAAGAGATCCCGGTGGTGGGTCAGGATACCGGCGGCGACAAAGGCCGTAAATTAATTTTCCACACCGACGACGGTTCGGCCTGGGTGAAGCGGTTATAGGGGCTAAGACATGGAAATCGACTTCGAAGCGATTCTTAAAACCTACGTCGCCGAATGCGACGAGCGGCTCGCCGCCATGGAAGAAGCCCTGGTCGCCTTGGAAGCCGATCCGCGCAACGACAGTTTTTTAGAAGCGATCTTTCGCGGCGCGCATACCATCAAGGGCAACGCCGGTAGTTTGGGCTATCCCAAAGTCGCCGGCTTCGCGCACGCCTTCGAGGATCTGTTACAACGTTTTCGCAATCATTCCATCCCGGTAACCCCGGAGCGCATCACCCTACTGCTGCGCTCGTTGGACGCGCTGCGCGAGATGATTCCCGCGGAAGTGGCCGGCGCCGAGGGAGTAAAGCCCGAGCATGTAAAGCTCCAGCAACAACTGACCGACGGCGACGCCGCTGAGCCGATGGAAAATCCGGGAGCCACGCCGGTCCCAACCCAACGTGACGATCCGTTAATCAAACGCGGCGCCGTCGCCGACGCTGTCGTCGATTACGCCACGACCATCCGAGTCGATACCGAAAAGCTCAATCGCATGCTCAATCTCGCCGGCGAAATCGCCATCGCCCAAGGCCGTTTGCGCCAAGCGATGACGGTGCGCGGCCAGAGCAACGGCGAAGCGCTCGAAGCCCATGACCAAGTCGAGCGTTTGTCACTCGAACTGCAAGAACAAATCATGCGCGTGCGCATGGTGCCGATGGGTCCCACCTTTCGCCAGTATCTGCGTATGGTCCGCGACCTGGCGCAGAGCCAAAAGAAACTGGTGCGTTTGGAAACCCAAGGCGACGAAGTCGAAGTCGATATGAGCATCATCGAGCACTTGAAAGACCCGCTCACGCACATGATTCGTAACGCCCTCGACCACGGCATTGAGCCTGCCGAGGCGCGTCAAGCGCGCGGCAAAAATCCTTGCGGCGTTCTGAAGCTTGAGGCGCGCCACGAAGGCGGCAGCATCGTCATCGAAGTGAGCGACGACGGCGACGGGTTGAACCGGGAAAAAATTCTCGCCCGCGGCCTGGCACTGGGTTTGGTTTCGCCGGTGGAACATTGGAGCGACGAAGAGCTTTACGGCCTGATCTTCGCGCCGGGCTTTTCCACCGCCACGGCGGTCACCGACCTGTCCGGACGCGGCGTCGGCATGGATGTCGTTAAGAACAACATCGAAGCCCTGCGCGGCACCGTGGGCGTGCACAGTCAGCCGGGCGAGGGAACCTCGATTAGAATTCAACTGCCCCTCACCTTAGCCATCATCGACGGATTTGGCGTCGGTGTCGGTGACGAAACCTATGTGCTGCCGCTGCACGCGGTCATCGAGTGCATTGAGATGCCGGTGACCGAACAACAGCGCGCCGGCCTCGGCGTCATCGACCTGCGCGACGCGCCCCTGCCCTACGTGCGCTTGCGCGAGTGGTTCGGCTTACCCAGCCTGCGGCCCAGGCGGGAAAACATCGTCGTCGTCGAAGTCGACCGGGTCAAGGCCGGTATCGCCGTCGACGCCCTCTACGGCGCGCGCCAAACCGTCATCAAACCGCTGGGGGACAAATTTAAGGATGTTCGCGGCATCGCCGGCTCGACGATCCTTGGCAACGGTCTGGTGGCGTTGATTCTCGATGTGCCGGCGCTGATGCGCGCGGTGATGCGCGCGCCACGCGACGAAGCCGCGCCAACCTTTGGCAGTCAAATTCAAAGTGACTCATCGCGCGGCATGAGCCCTAGCGGGCAAGTGCACTTTAGCACCTGAACCAAACCAAAGGGGAGTGTGAAATGTTACGAGCGATCGCCAGACATTTGCCGATCAAAGCCAAATTCTTTCTGCTCAGCGCAGTCTACGTGTCCGGCTATGTCGTCTGCATCGCGCTGAGCTATCCCGTGCTCAGCGCGCCGGCGGCCACAAGCAGCGTCGCCGGCTCCGTCGTCCTTGCCGTCGCCGGCGTTTTCGCTTTCGGCGGCTCTTTGCTGGCTTGGTACTTGGCGACCAACATGCGCCGCCACGTGCTCAGCTTGGCCAACGTGTTCAACGGCCACAACCACGGCGAATCGGGTTTGTTCAAATGGGTAAAAGCAACTGACCGCCGCGATGAGCTCGGCGATGTGGCGCGGGCCTACAATACCTTCGCCGACAATATTTTTCGGGCCATCGATGAAGTGCTGCTGGCGGCCGAAGCGTTATCATCGGCGGCGGCGCAAATTTCCTCATCCGCCGGCAGTTTGTCCCAAGGCACCAGCGAGCAAGCCGCGGCGGTGGAACAGACCTCCGCAAGCCTGCAACAAATGAACGCTTCGATCAGCCAGAACGCCGACAACTCCCGGCAAATGGAGCGCATGGCGGTCAGCGCCGCTCAAGGTATGGAAAGCGGCAGCCACGCCGTCAGCGAATCGGTCTCGGCCATGAAAACCATCGCCGAGCGCATCTCGATCATCGAAGAGATCGCCTACCAGACCAACCTTTTGGCATTGAACGCGGCCATCGAAGCGGCGCGCGCCGGCGAACATGGCAAGGGCTTTGCCGTGGTAGCCACTGAAGTGCGGAAGCTCGCCGAGAGAAGTCAGAGTGCCGCTCAAGACATCAGCGCGCTCACTTCATCGAGCGTGAAGGTCGCCGAACAGTCGGGCGAGCTCTTAAAAGAACTGCTGCCTTCGATCAAAAAAACCGCCGAGCTGGTGCAAGAAGTGGCCACGGCATCCAGGGAACAAGCATCGGGGGTCGCGCAAGTGAACAAAGCCATGACGCAGGTCGACCAAGCGACGCAGACCAACGCTTCGGCCGCCGAAGAACTCTCCGGCACCGCCGAGCAAATGGCCACCCAGGCCGACGAATTGCGACGGCTGATGGCCGATTTCAAAGGCACGGGGGCGAGCAACGGCGCTCAGGCGCCGGCCAATGTTTCGGTCAGATTGTCGCCGCGCGAAAATAACCAGTTCGCGCAACCGGCGAAACGACCGAGCGGCCGCTCGAGCGAACTGCCGGGTGGCCAAATCAACCGCGATTCCGATAAGCATGCCAGCGGCGAGTTTCACCCTTGGGCGTAAAGGAGCACGACATGACGTCCGATCCCAAACCGCAGCAATCGATTCAGTATCTAACCTTTCATTTGGCCGGCGAAGAGTACGCCGTCGGCATCTTGCACGTCAAAGAGATCATTGAATACGGCACGCTCACCAGGGTACCGAAGACACCCGCTTCCATCCGCGGCGTCATCAACCTGCGCGGTAACGTCGTCCCGGTGATCGACCTGGCGTTGAAATTCGGCCTGGAAGAACGGCCGGTGACCGCGCGCACCTGCATCGTCATGGTCGAGGTGGAAATCAATCGCGCGCGCACCGTCATGGGAATCATCGCCGATTCGGTGAGCCAAGTGATCAGTCTAGCGGATGAGGATATTTTGCCGGCACCGCCCTTTGGCACACAAGTGCGCATCGATTTTCTCCATGGCATGGGGAAATCAGGCGACAAGTTTGTCCTGATCCTCAATATCGACAAAGTTCTGGGCGCGGAGGATTTGGCGCCGCCGACGGCGAGCGTGAATGCTCTGGAACTCGCCGCAGCAGCGCAAGCGTAAACGAAACTAAATCGCCCAATCGAACCAGAGGAGTTCAACCACATTGCCGACCGACACGATAAATGCCGATCAACGCACGCCAGCTGCCACGTCACGCACGGAGTTAGCCATGCATTCGTTGCGCAATAATCTCAAGTTTAAAGTCGCGGCAGCCATCGCCGCCATGTTGATTTTGGTCTTCGGTGCGGGCACTTGGATCAATCTCTCGTTATTCGGCGACGAGTATTTGAACTGGCTGCAAGCGCGCGCCGAAGTCGTCGCTAAACCGCTCAAGCAGCGCATTGAGGATTTGCTCTCTCAGGTCGGCAACAATGAATCGGCCTTCATCGTCCTCAACGGCGACGTGCATTTATTGATGAAGGAAAACCCGGAAGTTTCCCGCGTCGCGATCTTCGATGCCAAAGGCAAAGTCGTCACCGACAGCGATAAAGCCAAAGACAAACACCAGGACGCCAATGCGCGCATTCAGAGAATCGTCGAAAGAAAGCCGCCCAAAACCCTGACCCTGCAGATCGGCGATAATTATTACACGCTGCTGGCGGTGGCACATGAGAAAGCAACTGTGTACGTCGCCCTAGTTTCGCGCAGTGAGGTGGTGAAAGCGGCTGCCGCTCGGGTCACTTACACGTTTCTTCTCCTGACATTGGTCTCGCTCATCGTCTCCGGCGTCGGGGTCTTTTTCATCATCCAACGTTGGGTATCGCGACCGCTGGAGAATTTAGGGCTGTTGGCCGGCGCTGTCGCTCAGGGCGATTTGACCCGTGCGCCGGGCCGCACCAGCGACGACGAAATCGGCGCACTCGCCGAAGCCTTCTCCAAGATGGTCGAGGGACTGCGCGGCTTGACCTACCAAGTTAAGTCCGCCACGCAAAACATGGTCTCCGCCTCCAGCCAAGTTTCCAGTTCAGCGCAGTTATTGTCGCGGGGTACCAGCGAACAAGCCGCGTCCGTCGAAGAAACCACTTC
>OELC01000163.1_pt1 | contig 9517 bp, 10 predicted proteins | sample 1503131 | NCBI WGS metagenome assembly OELC01 (sample SAMEA104379562, study PRJEB20068) | metagenome | isolation source: 1998 | reverse complement strand
GAGACGAATTTGGAACTTTTTACTGCTCTTGCTCGCCTTGCCGGTCGGGCTTTTCGCCGCTGAGGCGCAAAACGCTTTCAGCGAAGGCGTTAAATATTACCAAGCCGGTAAATACAAAGAAGCGGTCGGCGCGTTCAATCGCGCGCTTAAGGCCGCGCCGAAGTCCGACGAAGCTTACAACAACCGCGGCCTCGCCTACTTCAAACTGGGCCAGATCGACAACGCCATCAAAGACTACGACGAAGCGATCAAGTTGAATCCAAAGTTGACCGACGCCTACTTCAACTTAGGCAATGCCCACATGGCGCAGAAACAGTATGAGCGCGCGGTCAAGGATTTTGACGAAGTGATTAAACTTGACGCCACCGCGCCGCGCGCCCATCGCCAACGCGGCCTGGCGCACATCGCGCTCAAGCAATTCGACAAGGCGATCGGCGACCTGAGTCAAGCGCAGAAAGCGGACGCCAAAGACGTCGAGATCTATTACAACCGCGGTCTCGCCTATCGCCGTCTCGGCAAAAACGAACTGGCGGTGCAAGACTACGGCGAGGCGATCAAGCTCGAACCGAAAAATGCCGAGTCCTACAACAATCGCGCCAACGCTTACTCGCTGCTCGGCAAGTACGACGAAGCGGTTAAAGACTACGACGAAGCGCTCAAGCTCGACGCCAAGAACGCCAGGATCTACGCCAACCGCGGCGTGATCCGCTCGCGCCAGGGGAAAATCGACGACGCGCAAAAAGATTTCAAAAAAGCCGTAGACCTCGACCCCAGTCTCAAAGACAAAGTCGAAACGCTGTTGGCGCCGAACAAGCGGTAATGACCATGACAAAAACCTTCGCACTGTTAAGTTTAACGATCGCCCTGCTCTCGCCCGCCGCGCGCGGCTGGGCCGGCCAAGCGGAGGACCCGCTCAAGGCGGCGCTGGAACTGCACGACGCCGGCAAGGTCAAAGAAGCGCTTGGCGAGTACGACAAAGTCATCAAAGCCAATCCCAAACTCGCCGAAGCTTATTTCAACCGCGGCAACGCTTACTACGATCTCGGGCAAAATCCCCAAGCGCTCAAAGATTACAGCGAAGCGATCCGCCTAAATCCCAAAGACGGCGAGGCCTATTTCAACCGCGCCAACGTCCATCGCCGCTTGAAGCAAGATTTGCCGGCGCTCAACGACTACGGCATGGCGATCAAGATCAATCCCAACGACCCGCGCAGTTACGTCAACCGCGGCGCGATTCATTTCGATGCCAAGCGCTACGACATCGCGGTCAAGGATTACACCGAGGCGATTCGCCTCGATCCCAAGGACGCGTTGACTTATTACAATCGCGGCAATAGCTATCTGGCGCTGGACAAAAAAGACGAAGCGATCAAAGACTACGACGCCGCGCTCAGCCGCGATCCAAACCTTGCGGACGCTTACTATAACCGCGGCATCGCCCACGCCGACTCGGGCAAGATCGACAACGCCATCCGCGATTTCGACGACACCCTCAAGCTCAATCCCAAATCGGCGGAAGCCTACTACAATCGCGGCCTGGCGAAGATGAAAAGCGGCAAATATGAAGCCGCCATCGAAGACTACAGCGAAGCGAGCCGGCTCAACTCAAAAGATCCCGAAGCGCCGTTCAATCGCGGCATAGCTTATCTCAAGCTAGACAAATACGATTACGCCGCGCGGGATTTCACCGAGGTGATCAAGGTCCAGCCAAAAAACACCGACGCCTACGTCTACCGCGGTATCATCCGCGTCTATCAAGGCAAAGAGAAAGAAGCCGACGCCGACTTTCAAAAAGCCTTTCAACTCAACCCCGCTCTCAAGAAAAAACTCCAACCGATCATCGAGGAAGCCAAGGCCAAAGCGAAAACCGGCGCCAAACCGTGACGGCTGCACCTGCGAGCAAATAGAACAGGAGCGATGCCATGATTAGAAGTATTGAAGTCTGCCTAAAGATCGCTGCCTTACTGCTAATTGTTTCTCTCGCCGATGCGCAGCAGCCGGCGAAAGTGGCGAAGATTGGCGAGTTGACTTTCGGGGGCCGTTCCGGATTGGGCACCGGACGGGAGGCATTCCGCCGAGAACTTCGTGGGCTCGGCTATGTTGAGGGGAAGAACGTCATTTTCGAGAATCGATCAGCGGAGGGAAAGCTGGACAGATTCCCCGCTCTGGCTGAGGAGTTAGTCCGTCTCAAAGTTGATGTGCTCGTTGCGTCCTCGACGAATGAGATCCTCGCTTTCAAAAACGCTACCAGAACGATCCCTATCGTTTTTATTGGTCCCACTGATCTAGTTGCGGTCGGGCTGGTCGATAGCTTAGCGCGGCCCGGAGGAAACATCACGGGGTTCAGCACCATTGGCTCGGTGTTGGCCGGCAAACGGCTTGAGCTGCTGAAAGAAACCGTTCCCAAGCTCTCCCGCGTTGCAGTGCTGTGGCATCCAAATGTTCAAGGGTCTGAACAAACCTGGAAAGAAAGTCAGCTTGCGGCACGAGAATTGGCCCTACAGCTTTACTCCATGGAGGTTAACAGCGCTAACAAAATCGAGGGCGCGTTCAAAGACGCGATGAAGGCGGGTAGCATCGCTCTCAGCGTGAGGCAAAGCCCAATAACCTCTTCCAACCAAAAACAGATCGTGGACCTGGCGGCAAAACATCGGCTGCCGGCGATATACGAACGGGAAGACTTTGTCGTCAGCGGCGGCTTGATGTCCTACGGACCCGATCAAGTCGAACCCTACAGGCGCGCAGCGGTGATGGTTGATAAAATTCTCAAAGGCACCAAACCCGCGGACATCCCCGTCGAGCAACCGATGAAGTTTGATTTGGTTTTCAATCTGATCGCCGCCAAGCAGATCGGCCTGACGATCCCGCCGAACGTGCTGGTGCGGGCGCAGAGGGTGATTAGATGACACATTTACAGTTTCATGTTTCTGCTTTGTGCATCTATGTCGAATCTCGCATGTCGGTTTCAGTGATTCAGAATGGCTCCCCTTCTCTGATTCGGACGAAAAATGTATAAGAAGGCATGGCAATCCCGGATGGTGAAATAACTTGAAAAACCCGAGTCGAAACTCCAAACGCGTCAAGACCGCAAACAATACCGGAGCGTCTCAATCGCCGGTCACTTCACGGTTCCTGCGCGAGATCGCACAAAAGGTCGTTCGTTCGTTTCACCCAAAAAACATCATCCTGTTCGGTTCCTACGCATACGGCAAGCCGACTTCAGATAGCGACCTCGATCTACTAATTGTCATGGACAGTAACGACCGCCCCGCCGAGAGGATTAGAAAAGTTAGCGACCTGTTCGATCCCCGCCCTTTGCCGATGGATTTCGTCGTGCTCACCCCTAACGAGGTGCGCCACAGACTCACTGGCTTCGACCCATTCCTCGAGGAAATTTTCACCAAGGGTCAGGTTTTATATGGCTCAGAAACCTGACATTCACCCGTGGATCTACAAGGCGGAAGAAGACTACCGAGCGGCTCTGACGCTCGCGCGGAAACGCAAGGAGCCGGTTCCGGACAACGTCTGCTTTAGCGCCCAACAGTGTGTCGAAAAATATCTCAAAGCTTTTTTGGTGCATCAACGAAAAAGCTTTCCAAAGACTCATGACCTTCTAGAGCTTCTCAAAATCGCGCTCGAAGTGGATCCTTTGCTCGACGCGATTCGCCCGAATGTCCGTGAGCTGCTGCCATACGGCGTCGCATTCCGTTATCCGGGCGAAGAAGCAACGATAGAGGAATCGCGACTAGCCGTCATAGCAATGAAAAGAGTCCGAGAATTGTTGCGCCAAAGGCTAGGTTTACCGTAAGCGAGAGTGTCATGCGAAATCGTGCGCTCTGGTTGGATGAAAAACAAACCTCTATCGACGAAATTAAATGGCTGAAGCGAATGTCATCGGCGGTTTGATCGGCGGCACGCTGATCGGCGTTGCTGCGGTTCTGCTCTTACTTTTCAACGGGCGCATCGCCGGCATTTCCGGGATTCTCGGCGGCATTTTCAGCGACAATAGTTATGCTGAACGGATTTGGCGCGCGGTTTTTGTCGGCGGCATCGTTTGCGGCGCGGCACTCTACTCGCTCATTTTCGGCGCGCTGTCTATCCAAATGCAAACCAACACGACGATCTTGATCGTTGCCGGGCTACTCGTCGGCTTCGGCACCAGACTCGGTTCCGGCTGCACCTCCGGCCACGGCATTTGCGGCTTGGCGCGCCGCTCGCCGCGCTCGCTGGCTGCGACGGCAACTTTCATCGCGTTCGGCGTGCTGACGGTTTTTCTAGCGCGCCATCTAAGTTTATGACGCAGATACTTACCGCGCTAGCGACCGGCGTCCTATTCGGTTTCGGTCTCAGCCTGAGTGAATTGATCAATCCGGCGCGGGTGATCGGTTTTCTAGATGTCACGGGCAAGTGGGACGCGACGCTGCTGTGCGTCATGGGCGGCGCGTTGGTGGTGACGGCGCCGTTCTATCCGCCGATCCTCCGGCGCCCTCGGCCATTGCTCGATCGGCAATTTTTTCTACCGACGAAAAGCGCCATCGACCGACCGCTGATTGTTGGCGCGGCTATTTTCGGCATCGGCTGGGGACTCGGCGGCTTCTGCCCCGGCCCGGCGCTGGCCGCGCTGGCAAGCGGCTCATCAGGCGTGATTTTTTTCGTCATCGCGATGATCGCTGGCCAACGGCTTGCCAGCCGCTTCACCGACTAAGAAATTCAACGCGGCTTTGGCGCCATGGGATTTTTGCGTGAGTAACAAAATTCCCATCAGTTCCTAAGCGGTCAGCTTTCAACTTGACAGTTCGACGCCATCCACACTAATTTCGTATAACTCTTTCTCAAAGACCATCACGGAGGAACCGATCATGGCCAACTCATTTCCGATCATCGATGCCGATGCTCATGTCGTCGAAACCGAACGCACCTGGGATTATCTTGACGAAGCGGATCGCAAGTATCGACCGCGGCTCTACTCCACGCCAGACGATCCAATGCGCCAGTACTGGGTGTTGGAAGATAAGATCGCCGGGTTCCGTTTCCTGACGTTGACCGAGCGCGAGCTGCAGGAATTTGCCCAGCGCGCAGAGAGAAATTTTGTCACGCCGCAAGCGGCGCGCGAACTCGACGATGTCGCACTACGGCTCAAACATATGGACGAACTGGGTATCGATATTCAGGTGCTGCACAACACCTTCTGGATCGAGCAGGTGACCACCAAGCCACAGGCCGAGGTTGCTGTATGCCGCAGCTGGAACCGCTGGTTAGCCGACATTTCGAAGCAGAGCCATGGCCGGTTATTTTATTCTTGTGTCGTGCCCGCGCTGAATATCGACGCGGCGATAGCCGAAATAAAGTTTGCCAAGGAGAACGGCGGCGTGGCGGTGTGCATGCGCCCATTGGAGGGCGAGCGCCATCTTTCCGATCCTTCTTTCTATCCAATCTATCAGCTTGCCAGCGATCTCGATATGCCGATCGCCGTGCATATCGCCAATGGCAATCCCGAAAACGCCGATTTGTACCGCTTGGCGCCGGCCGGACGTTTCGCCCAGTTCCGCGTGCCGACGGTGACCGCATGCTTCGACGTGATCATGAGCCCGCTGCACGAACGCTTTCCGAAATTGCGCTGGGGCTTCATCGAAGCCTCGGCCCAGTGGATGCCCTGGATCGCCCGCGAGACCGCCATCCGCTACCGCGTCGCTGGAAGAACTTTTCCCGAAAATGTCTTCGACGCCTACCGGATTTACGTCACCTGCCAGACCAACGACGACGTCCCTTACCTCGTCCGATCTTGCGGCGAAGACCGCCTGGTCATCGGCACCGACTACGGCCATACCGATCCGTCCAGCGCGGTTACCGCACTCAACGAATTTCAGCGCATGGAAGGTCTGGACTCGGCGGTAAAAGAAAAGATTCTCTCGCACAACGCCAGAGCGCTGTACGCGCTGTAAAATAACAATCGAAGCCGTGCGCGAAACGAACCCGGCAGACTACCATCCGGAAATGGTGATGTGCCACACGAAGGCCGCGTTGCCGCCTAAATAAGGATTCCAGGCGATATTGGACCACCGCTCGACAAGGTCGAGTTTGACGCCGATGGCGGCGCATTTTGCCGTCAATTGCGCGAACGCCGGAGCCTTGCGAATATCGTCTTCGATGATCACCGCGCGGGCTTTGCTCGGCAGCTGCGGAAATACGTTGGATTCGGGCGTGGGCATGTCTGGTTGCAAGATCTCGTAGGTCAATATCCCATTGCCCTTTTCCTTGGCTTCCCGTTCAATGGCTCGCTCCAGCCCGTCGGCGATCTGTTTTAGATGCGCGTTAATCCGATCTAGAACCGCTTGCTTGGCGCAGCGCTTTTCCGAACGCTGGGCAGCGCGGGTTTCCGCCGCGATCTGCTTTACCTTGGAGATGAATGTCGCGCTGCGCGGAACCATGGTCAGGCCCTCAAGCCAACTTTTCAAAAACTGCTGGGTCGATCGCATCGTCGGCGCGTGTAGAGATGAATAATGCTCCACCGGCGCGCTTGGCTGAGTCGCCGTGTTCCAGTGATATCTTCGAGTGCGCATAAAATTCATGACAATAAAAGGTTTCTCGCCTTCCTCTCGTCCTAAGATGCCGAGTCGCACGCCGCCGGCGCCGCGACACAATCGCTGACCCGGCTCCATGCCAACGCCATCTGTTGGCTCAAATCGCTATTTTTGATGCCGACCCAAAATACCATCGAGACCATCATGACGAGCAGCGTATACTCGATCAAGGCCTGCCCCCTTTGCGCCTGATTTTTTTTGTTAGCCAAGTTCAATGCCGCCCTTTCCCTTTGCTTGACGTAATTTGTTTGCCGACGCCAACCGAATTGTCCCTATTGCGATATCTGCCGCTGAATCTACCTTTGCGCTCGGCCACATAAACACCCTCATTGCTAAAGCGCCAACTCAACAGCCAAACTTCCAGTTTCGAACGGCTTTGATCCGCGAGAGCATCGAAAAAGATTCGCCAAGGTATTCGTGCGCTGTACATGACTGCGGTCTCTGCCTATTGGATGGCAATCACCGTGCCATCGTATTTTTGACGCAATAGGGAGCAAAAGCTCCGCAATCGGTGCAAAGATCCGATGGATTTCAGAGAAGAATCGCCTGGCGGGAATGTGCGGAACATCAGAACAGGCATCGCCGCCCGCGTTGCGCAAAAGATTACTGAGAGTTTGTGGGAAACCGAGGCGGGTCTAAAAACCTTGGCCGAGCGTCGCGCCGACGGCTCGCAACGCCTGCTCAACATCGGTGCGTTCGACATCGAGATGGGTCACCATGCGCACGCGCCGCCCATCGACGGCACCGCCCAGCACTTTGCGTTCGGCTAAGCGTTTTAAGAACTGCGCCGAGGTGAGCCCGGTCTCGCTGACATCGTAGAGCACGATGTTGGTCTGAATCTTTTCCGGCTGAATGCGCAGGCGCGGGATTTGCGCCAGGCCTTGAGCCAAAAGCTTGGCGTTCTCATGATCGATGTGAAGCCGCTTGGGCCCCTCTTCCAGCGCGACCAGCGCGGCAGCCGCGAGCACGCCCACTTGCCGCATGCCGCCGCCGAGCATCTTGCGAATCACCCGGCAGCGTTCGATCAAATCTTTCGAACCGACGATCATCGAGCCCACCGGCGCGCCGAGCCCTTTGCTAAAACAGAATTGAATCGAGTCGAATTTAGCGGTCATCTCGGCAACATTCTGCCCCAGGTGAACCGCGGCGTTGAACACCCGCGCGCCGTCGAGATGGACTTTCAATCCAACTTCATGCGCCTTGTCGCAAATCGCATGAGCCAAGCGCGTCGGATAAACCGTGCCGCCGGCCATATTGTGCGTGTTCTCCAGCGCGACCAGTGCCGTTTGCGGACGCGTGTAGTTTTTTTCACGGATCGCCGGCGCGATTTGTTCCCAAGTCAGGATACCGTCGCCGGTGGGAATCACGCGCGGCAGCACGCCGCCTAACGCGGACATCGACGCCATCTCGTAGTTGTAGATATGGCCCGCCGCCTCGCAGATAACTTCCTGACCGCGCTCGGTCTGCGCCATGATGCAGGCGAGATTGCCCATGGACCCCGATGGCACGAACAGGCCGGCTTCGCGGCCGAATATCTCCGCGGCGCGCCCCTGCAGGCGGTTGACCGTCGGGTCCTCCAGGTAAACATCGTCGCCGACCTCGGCCTCAGCCATAGCTTTGCGCATGGCCGCGGACGGTTTGGTGACTGTGTCGCTTCTCAGATCGATGACTTTGTCAGCCATTGGGAATTCTGCGATCTGCCGTCCGACTTATCCGCTACTCCCGCCGTCCCTCAATCTCGCCAATGGCTTCCGCCGACAGCGACGGCCTGACGAAAGCATTGTAGATGCAATCGTTCTGTAGCCACATGATATCGGCGCGCTGGCGCACCGCTGCGCGCATTTCGTCTTGCAGCTTCTCTTCCATGCAGTGCCGTTTGATCACGTCTATCACCATATTGCCGTGGCCTTCGTCGTGATATTCATGGGCGCGAAAGAAATCGAGACTGTTCGGTGGAATCCATTGATAATATTTCTCGATCGCTTCCCGTTCTTCTTTCATGCGCTTGGGTCCGCCGCCCTCGAACACCAAACCCGTGCCGATGGCCACCGCCCAGTGGCTCTGCTGCACCAACGACACGAACATTTCCAGCGCCGCGCGAATGCCGGGCAGCGGCTCGTAGTTAAGAATGTCGTCGCTGGCGATGCCCAAGCCGTTGGCGAATTGCACCCACAGCTCGCGATGGCTGGGATACTTGCCGCCGAATAAATCTTCGCCCTCTTCTTCAACCATGTTTTCGAGCAACATACGCCTTAATTCGGGAATCGGACATTTATGATAACGAATGCCGAAGAAACGGTGGATATTGCGAAACTCATGGAACTGATTGCGCGCCCACCACTGGAGCTGCTCCCTGGTAAGCCGCCCGCTCAGGAGCAACTGGCGAATCGGATGCGGTCGCGGATGACGCTGCTGTAAAGCATTTTGCAAATCGTTAATCAGCGCTTCAGGTCCAAGCAAGCCCGCCATGACTATTCCTCCGGATCGAATGATGCACTAGCCGAATTTTACCGCCTGATCATAGCTAAGATGGTGGCGCGGCGCTAGCGGAAATTCATATTGTTTTTTGCCCGAGCCTTTACTAGCATGAGCGCATGACTTCGCTATCGCTGCGCCGGCTGACGAAAAAATTCGGCAATGTCACGGCGGTGGACCAAGCCAACCTCGATGTCAACGCCGGCGAATTTCTCGTCATCGTCGGCGAGAGCGGCTGCGGCAAGACCACGACCCTGCGGCTCATCACCGGACTGGAAACGCCCGACAGCGGCTCGATCTTCATCGGCGGCGTGCCGATGAACGACGTGCCCGTGGGCCGGCGCGGCGTGCAGATGATTTTTCAAAACTTCGCGCTTTGGCCGCACATGAAAGTATTCGACGAAAACCGCTACTCCAACCTGTCGCTGCCGCTCAAAGTGAGAAAATGGTCGAGCGAAAAG
>OELC01000640.1_pt3 | contig 9565 bp, 9 predicted proteins | sample 1503131 | NCBI WGS metagenome assembly OELC01 (sample SAMEA104379562, study PRJEB20068) | metagenome | isolation source: 1998 | reverse complement strand
ACCCTATGCGAGAAAAAGTGAAATCAACTTATCCCCGCCATTTCGCGGAGTCAATGACGCATTACGGCATGCGAGGCGAATCGGAGCATCCAAGCCGCCCCGATATTAGTGAGTCTCGCGCGCTAAAGTCAACGAAATAACTGGCAGCCGGGCATTTTACTGCACATTGCTTTTTCCCAGATCGTCCTCTAATATAACCACGCTGGTTTCGTTGCCGAGTTCCGCTTTAAACCGACTTGAAATTTAATGCTATATTTCTTCCAGCTGACTTTCCTCACGCTGATCACTGTTTTACTTTCCATAGCGACGATTCTATTCGGACTTTTTGAAGCCCATGGCAAACGGATTTACCAAATCAATCGGCTTTGGACCTGGTTGATCTTGCGCGTCGCGGGCATTTCGCTGAAAGTCGAAGGGTTGGAGAATATCGACCCCAAGCGCCAATATATTTTCATCGTCAACCACCAGAGCAACATCGACATCCCGGTACTGGTGCAAGCGCTGCGGCCGTTTCAACTGCGCTGGCTGGCCAAGAAAGAATTGTTGCGCGTGCCTATTTTCGGCTGGGCCATGTGGGCGGCCAAGCATATAACCGTCGATCGCGCCGACCGGCAGGACGCGCTCAAAAGTTTAGCGCGGGCCAAGAAGCGCTTGGCGGCGGGAATTTCGCTGGTGGTGTTCCCCGAAGGAACCCGCAGCCGCACCGGCGCGTTGCAGCGCTTTAAGAAAGGCGGTTTTCTGCTCGCCGTGCAAACCCAGACGCCGATCGTGCCGATCACGATCAACGGCAGCGGCATGCTGTTGCCCGCCGGCAGTTGGCGGCTCGGTTCAGGAAGCGTCCAAGTCGTGATCGAACGGCCGCTGGCGGTGGAAGGATTTCGCCCTGGCAATCTGCGTCTGCTGTCGAACCAAGTTCGCGATGTGATCGCCAGCCATTTTAATAATCCAGCCCTGACCGAAAGTAAGAATAGCGAATCCGTCGGGCCAGCGATGGTGCGCCAACCCGCGATGGAGAGACGCAGCGTCTAAACCCATGATGGAATCTGTACGAATCATACCGCTCGGCGGCCTCGGCGAGTTCGGCCTCAACATGATGCTGATCGAGTACGGCGACGCGGCCATCGCCGTCGACTGCGGCTTGATGTTTCCCGACGCTAATTTGCTCGGCATCGATTTGGTCATCCCCGATGTCAGCTATTTGCTCGAAGACCGCGACAAACTCAAAGCCATCATCCTGACCCACGCCCACGAAGATCACGTCGGCGCCCTGCCCTACATCCTCAAGCATCTCGACGTGCCGATCTACGGCACGCGGCTGACGCTCGGCCTGCTCGCTAATAAATTGAAGGAGCATGACCTCGAAGACAGCGCCGAGGTGCACGAGATCACCGCCGGCCAACAGTGGGAGGTTGCACCGTTTGGCTTGGAGGGCATTCGGGTCACGCATAGTTTGATGGACTGTCTGGCGCTGGCGATTGAAACCCCGGTGGGCACGATCATTCATACCGGCGATTTTAAGATCGACAACACGCCCATGGAAGGCGAGATGTTCGACTTCCAGCGCTTTGCCGCCTACGGCGAAAAAGGCGTGCTGCTGTTGCTTTCGGACTCGACCAATGTCGAACGGCCCGGCTATACGCCGTCCGAGCGCGAAGTCGGGCCCGAGCTTGAACGGATCATTCAAAACAGCAGCGGCAAAGTGTTGGTGTCGACTTTTTCCTCGAGCATCCCGAGAATCCAGCAGATCGTCGATATCTCCGAGCGGTGCGACCGGCGCGTCGTGCTGAGCGGGCGCAGCATGATTCGCAACAGCCAAGTCGCCGCCGATTTGGGCTACCTCCATCTGCCGCGCAGCTTCATGACCGAGAACGAACGCTGGCAGGATTTGCCGGCGCAGCGCTTGACCTTTCTCACCACCGGCAGCCAAGGCGAGCCGCTCTCGGCGCTGCACCGCATCGCCTTGGACGACCACAAAACGATCAAAGTCGCGACCGGCGATACCGTGATACTCTCGTCAAAATTTATCCCCGGCAACGAGAAAGTTATTTCCAATCTGATCAATCATCTGTACCGGCGCGGCGCGGCGGTCCACTATGAGAAAGTGTCGGAAATTCATGTCTCGGGCCACGCCAGCCAAGAAGAATTAAAAACCATGTTGCAGCTGACCCGGCCGCGTTACTTCGTACCGATCCACGGCGAGTATCGCCACCTGGTGCGCCACCGCCGCCTGGCCCAAGATGTCGGCCTGCCGGAAGAGAACTGTTTCATTCTCGAAGACGGCGACGTGCTGGAACTGACCGCCAAAAGCGCGCAAAAGGTCAAACCGATCCAAGTCGGCCGGGTCTTTGTCGACGGCAAAGGCGTCGGCGATGTCGGCGATGTCGTGATCCGCGACCGGCGCCATCTTTCCGAAGGCGGCATGGTGCTCGCGGTCATGGCGATCCACCAACAGTCCGGCGAGTTGGTCGCCGGCCCGGAGCTTATTTCGCGCGGCTTCATGCTCGCCGAAGAGAGTGAAGAAGTTTTGGAAAGCGCCAAGCGCGAAGTGATCCTGGCCTTGAACAACATGAACCGGGAAACCCGCACCGATCCCGCCGAGCTCAAAGAAGAAGTGCGTAAAGTGCTGCGCCGTTTCTTTAGAAAAAAACTCGAACGCCAGCCGGTGGTGCTGCCGTATATAATCGAAACCTAGGAACGAAGAGTGATTCTCGCAAAGGCGCAAAGGTTAGAAATCTTAATTTCCGAACTTTGCGCCTTTGCGGGAGAAAATCTTTTCTTGAAGCTTCTATCGACTAGCGAAATTCACAACCAAGGAAGCAAGCCATGCCAGTAGTCATCGAAAAAGGCCGGCTCAATCGCGAAATCTGGGGCGTGCTCATCGGCCTGACGGCGCTTTTGATCGCCATCAGCCTGATTTCATTTAACGTCAGCGATCGCTCCTATAACACGCCTTCGGGCGCTGTCAGCACGCACAACTGGGGCGGTTTTGTCGGCGCCTTTCTCGCCGACTTGCTGCTCCAAGGGCTCGGGCTGTCTTCCTATCTGTTGCCGGTTTTTCTTTGTTTCGCCGCGGCGCAATTATTTCGCGCCACTTACAAAGGCGTCATCCTGACACGGGCGGCCGGCTATTTAATTCTGCTGATCAGCGTCGGCGTGATCTTGAGCGTGGTCATCGACAGTGAAAGCGCCCGCGACTCCGGCGGCATCGTCGGCGGCTTTTTGAAAGAAAGCGTGCTCGTGCCGCTGTTCGGCCGGCTGAGCGCGATCTTGATCGCGTTATTCACCTTGTTGCTGTCGATCATGCTGCTCACGCAAAACACGCTGCTCGATTTGATCGGCCATACCAAGAAAAACTTTTTCGAATTTAAAAAATCGCTGGTGCCGGCGCTCAACGATCGGATCAAAGCATTCAAAGAGCAACAAGAAAAGCGCAAAGGTGAAAACACCAAGAAAGACAAAAAAGACTACGTGCCGCCGCCCATCGTCGTCAAAGACGAGCCCAAAGAGGATTTCAATATAAAAAGGCCGGTGAAGAAACCGGCGCTGCCGCCGGAACAGTTCAGGCTTCCCGAAGTCGGCGCAGGCTACAAGCTGCCGCCGTTGGAGCTGCTCGACCCGCCGGAAGGCGAACAAATAAAAATCGACAAAGACACGCTGCACGCCAACTCGCTCATTCTGCAAAAAAAGCTCGAAGATTTCGGCGTCGAGGGCGAAGTGGTCGCGGTGCGCCCCGGTCCGGTGATCACCATGTACGAGTTCAAGCCGGCGCCCGGCGTCAAAGTCCGGCGCATCGTCATGTTGGCCGACGATCTAGCCATGGCGCTGCGTGCCGTCAGCGTGCGCATCCTGGCGCCGATTCCCGGCGAGTCGGTGGTTGGCATCGAGATTCCCAACCCGCGGCGCGAAATGGTTTATCTGCGCGAAGTGATCGAGCATGAATCGTACCGCAGCTCCGATTCGAAAATCACCCTCGCCCTCGGCAAAGACATCGGCGGCACGCCGTTCTCCACCGACTTGGCCAAGATGCCGCATCTGCTGGTCGCCGGCGCCACCGGCACCGGCAAATCGGTGTCGATCAACGCGATGATCTTGAGCATTCTGTTCAAGTCGAGCCCCCAGGACGTCAAATTCATCATGGTCGATCCCAAGATGCTCGAGCTCACCGCTTATGAGGACATTCCCCATCAGCTGGTGCCGGTAGTCACCGATCCGAAAAAGGCCGCGGCGGCGTTGTTCTGGGCGATGGAAGAGATGGACCGCCGCTATCGCCTAATGAGAGAAAAAGGCGCGCGCAATATCGACAACTATAACCGCACTCTGGAGAAAGAAGCGGGCAACAAAAAGAGCGTTATCGATCTCACCGAAACCGAACCGATGGAAGAACTGCCGCCACCGACCTTCGGCGGCAGCCTGTCTAAGGAGATGCCGCTGGTGCACGCCAAGATGCCGCGCATCGTCATCATCATCGACGAATTGGCCGATCTGATGATGACCGTCGGCCGCGACGTCGAAGAATACATCACCCGCCTGGCGCAAAAAGCGCGCGCCGCGGGAATCCATTTGATCCTAGCCACCCAACGGCCATCGGTGGATGTCATCACCGGCTTGATCAAAGCGAATTTTCCCGCGCGTATTTCTTTCCAAGTCACGTCCAGAATCGATTCGCGCACCATCCTCGATTCCATGGGCTCGGAAAAACTGTTGGGCAACGGCGATTTGCTATTTCTGCCGCCGGGCACCGCGCGTTTGACCCGCATCCACGGCGCGTTCGTCTCGGACCAAGAAGTGCTCAAGGTGATGAAATTCATCAAGGCCCAAGGCCGGCCGACCTATCGGCCCGAAGTCCTCGAGGCAAAAAAAGAGACCGAAGCGGCCGCAGCGGTGGAGGAAGATTATGACGAGATGTACGATCAAGCGGTGGCGATCGTCACCGAAACCCAGCAGGCGTCGATCTCTATGGTTCAGCGCCGATTACGTGTAGGATACAATCGCGCCGCCCGGATGATTGAGCAGATGGAGCGCGACCGGGTGGTCGGACCGGCCGACGGCGCCCGACCCCGTGAAGTTTATGCGCGAAAAATTGACGACGATATATAAAATAAAATTATTTCTAGCCGCCATCTTTCTGGCGGCGGACAGCGCCAATCTAACGCTGGCGGCCGAGAGCCGTTCTGCCGAAGCGGTCGTCGACGGCTTGCAGAAAAGCTACGACGCGACTAGCGATTTTGTCGCCGACTTTACTCAACAGACCGAGGTCAAGACGCTCAACCGCACCTTGAAGGCGGCGGGAAAACTTTCGTTTAAGCGGCCTGGAAAAATGTTCTGGCGCTACGAGGAGCCGAAAAACCAATTCGTCTTGACCGACGGCAAGCACCTTTATTTTTACCAGCCCGAGCAGAATCAAGTGATCAAGAGCCCGCTCAAAAACGCCTTCCGCGGCGATATCCCGCTGTCGTTTTTGCTCGGCCTGGGAAATTTGAAAAAGGATTTCAACGCGACGCTCAAAGCCAGTGATGAAAGCCAAAACGTTTTACGCCTCGAACCCAAAGGCGAAGCCGGCGGCTATAGCGAAATTCTCCTCGGCGTGAGCAAGTCCGCCTCGGACATACTCTGGGCCAGCGTGCGCGACGCCGCCGGCAATCTAACCACGTTGCGTTTCTCCGCCATGCGCAAAGGCGTCGGCGTCAGCGATTCCTTGTTTCAAGTCAAGATTCCCGACGGCGCGGACATCGTCGAACTGGGGCAATGACGGTGGCTGTGCAGAAATTTAGCATCGTCAGTTTGGGCTGCGCGCGAAACCTGGTCGACTCCGAGGTCATGGCAGGCCTGCTGCAAAGAAATCACTACGAAATCGTTCAAGAGCCGGCCGATGCCGATGTGGTGTTGGTCAATACCTGCGGCTTTATCGGCGCCGCCAAGGAAGAATCCGTCGACACGATTGTCGAAATGAGCCGGCTCAAGGAAGAAGGTAAAATTAAAAAGCTCGTAGTTGCCGGCTGCCTGTCGCAGCGCTACCCCGAAGAGCTCGCCAGCGAGCTGCCGGAAGTCGACCTCTTCATCGGCACCGGCGAGGTGCCGCGCATCGTCGAAATTCTCCGCGACCATGAGGTCGACTTTACGCGGCGCCAGCATGTCGGCGTGCCCAATTACATTTACGACCACGTCACGCCGCGCTTAAGAACCACGCCGTCGCACACGGCGTATGTAAAAGTCTCCGAGGGCTGCGACCACAAATGCGCCTTTTGTATCATCCCGCAACTGCGCGGGCCGCACCGCAGCCGCTCCATCGAGTCGGTGTGCAACGAGGCCGCCTCGCTCGGGCGTGCCGGCGTCAAAGAAATCAATCTCATCGCCCAAGACCTAACCGCCTACGGCCGCGACCGCAAAGACGGCACAACGCTTTACGGTTTGCTCAAAGCCCTGGATGGCATTGCCGAGTTGACGTGGATTCGGCTGCTTTATTCGTACCCAAATTTTCTCGACAAGCCGCTGCTGGAGCTGATCCGTGACAGCGACAGGATCTGCAAGTATGTGGACATCCCTTTTCAGCATATTAGCCGATCTCTGCTCCAGCGCATGCGCCGCGGCAAGAGCGGCAGCGCCGTGCGCGAGGCGGTAAAAAAATTGCGCGACGCCATCCCGGGCCTAACGCTCCGAACGTCATTGATCGTGGGGTTTCCCGGCGAGACCGAGGCAGACTTCGAAGAGCTTCTCGACTTCGTCGAGGAGACTGCGTTTGAGCGGCTTGGCGTCTTTAAGTACTCGGAAGAGGAAGGCACGGCGGCGGCAAAATTCGACGGCCGAGTTGCCGAAGAGGAAAAGGAGCGGCGCTGGCAGGAAGTGATGGATTTACAGTCAGCACTGTCACGAAAAAAGAACCAGGCCTTGATTGGCACCATCCAGCACGTTATGATTGAGGGCGTTGATTCGGATTCAGGGATGCTTTCCGGCCGAACCCAAGCCCACGCCCCAGAAGTTGACGGTCTCGTTTTGGTGGAGAGCTGCGAGATTGCGTCGGGTGCGAACCGGCCGCCTGAACCCGGTGAAATGATCGACGTCAAGATCACAGTGGCACAGGACTACGATTTGATTGGTGAGACACTCCATGGCTAAAGCCGACCCAGATAAAGAAAAAAAACAACGAAGAGAGTTTCTCAAGCAAGCTTCGGAGATGCTCGAAGAAATGAAACGGGGCCTGACCAGAGAAATGCAGGGCCGCGTCAAAGGCGAGACCGAAGGCGTTAAAGACGAGGGCCGCGACACCTACGACCTCGCCAGCGACGAGAGAGACCGGGAAATTAATTTTATCCTCAACGACCGAGAGCGCGAGAAACTGGTCGCCATCGACGAAGCGCTGCAACGCATCAAAGAAAAGAGCTACGGCCTTTGCGAGAGCTGCGAGGGCGAAATCCAGTTGGGCCGACTCAAAGTTCTGCCATTCACCCGCCTGTGCGTGAAGTGTCAGGAAGAAAACGAAAAGGAAAGCAAGCGGCAAAAGACCCTTGACGAAGAACGCGGCTACCGCAGGCTGGTGCTCACCGATTTCGAAGAAGAAGGCTCCTAGCCTTCACTAGCTCCATGCGAGCAAGTGTCTAAACTCCTTCATTACAGACTCACTTCGTTTTTGCGGCCCCCGATCGCTTCAGGGCGGTCTCAGTTAGCCTAAACCGCAAAAAAAGGGCGCGGTTTTACCGCGCCCTCGTATTCTACAAACAGCGTATAACTAATCTGCTTACTCGCCCTTAGCCGGGACGAATTCCATCTTGGAAAGAAAATTCTTCTCACCTTTGGTGACATATTCCACGGTTGCCGATGATCCCAATCCAACGTCCGCCATCTTAACTTTGGTTTCGCGGATCTCGGTCGCCTTGGTTTTAGCGTTGAAATCCAGGGTAATCAACTTGCCTTCCTTGGTCACAACGATCATGTAGTTTTTCTCGGTATCCAATAAGCCGACATCGCCTGCGACTTTCTCTGCCTTAGCCTTAGCCGGCTCAGCAGATTTCGCTTCGGATTTTTTTTCTTCGGCCTTTTTTTCCTGGGCAATGACCGGCCATGCCAGAGTGCCAGCTAGTAACACCGCGATGCCGCCTGCTACCTTCGAATTCGCTCTCATTTCTGTCTCCTCCTGATTGTGTCCCGTAACGTAGATTTCAGCGATGTACTATTCGCCCTTCGCAGGCAAGTATTCAATGCTTGAGGCAATGCTCTTTTCGCCTTGCTTGGTATATTGGACTGTCGCCGATGAGCCCAGACCGATATCAGCTATCTTAGCAGCGACAAATTCTCTCTGCGTCGGTTGAAATTTTGCATCATAATCGACCGTCACCAACTTGCCTTCCTTGGTGACGATAATCATGTAGTTCTTTTCCGTATCGAGCAGGCCGATATCGCCGGCTAATTTAGTTGCCTTCGCCGGTGCCTTCTCCCCAGCCTTTTCCGCAGGAGCTTTTGCCTCTGCTTTGGCGGCTGGAGCTGGCGCAGGGGCGGGCTTTGGCGCCATTTCTTCCTGTGTCGCACATGAAGAGAACGCAAACAACGAAACCCCGATTAGAGCGCGAGTTGAAAACAAATTTTTCATCTGACCTCCGTACAAAGCTAAATTTACTTGCATTTACGCAAGATACTTATCGTGACCCTGTTGTCATCTCAATACGCTTTAGGTAGGATTTTTTATCCAATCACCGGCAGTTAAAGCCAAACCTAAGACTATAGCCTTAGTCGTATTTTCGAAGAAAATTTCAGCTTGCACCTTCGGCTATTTGTTGTATTTTCAGTAAACAAAACAGAACTGCGCTGGTGATTAATTGACGAGGTAATACGATGGCACCGATTAAAGTTGTAATTGCGGACGACCACGCCTTGCTCCGCGACGGCCTACGCAAAATCCTTTCGGTTGAAAAAGACATACTAGTAGTCGGCGATGCCGCCAACAGTGACGAGATCGTCAAAGTCGTCGACAAAATGAAACCGGATATTGTCCTGTTGGATCTAAAGATGCCCAAAGGAGACGTGGTGCAAAGTCTCCTCGAAATCGCTGTCCGAAGCCCGGCCACGCGGGTCATGATCCTCACCGCGTTTTCAGAGGAGGAAAATGTCCTGAACGCGGCCAAGGGCGGCGCCAGAGGGTATGTTCCCAAAGGCGTTCCCTCAGCCACACTCGTGCAGGCAATTCGGAGCGTCCATGAGGGCGGCGTTTGGATCGACAAAGAGATTCCAGCCTGGGAGACGTTCGAAGAAATTGCCCAAGCTCAATCTCCAGCGCCCCTAGCAACCCCACAAATCGACGACGGCATGAGCGCGCTCACCAGGCGCGAGCTGGAAATCCTAAAGTTGGTAGCAGAAGGACTGACCAATGAAGAAATCGGCAAGAAAATCTTCATCAGCGAAAAGACGGTTAAGACGCACCTGACGAATATTTTCGACAAACTCAAAGTTAACAATCGCTTCAAGGCAGCGCTCATCCTGATGGGCCAGGCTCATTAGAACGAAATCCGCGGACAACGCTGCGCAACGAGAAATCCATTGATTGCCGATAGATTTTCAAAGGGAACGACCGCTACCG
>OELC01000310.1_pt2 | contig 9760 bp, 7 predicted proteins | sample 1503131 | NCBI WGS metagenome assembly OELC01 (sample SAMEA104379562, study PRJEB20068) | metagenome | isolation source: 1998 | reverse complement strand
AGCCGAGCAAACTTTCATGTATAGTAATACAAAGCGATAAACGCGGCGCGCAATTTGGTATCTTGGCGCGAATGACTTCGATTTTTTTACTCTCTTTGCGCTTAATCCGCCGAGCTAAAATATTCTTTCTATGTGACCTTTGAGCTCTTTGTGGTTAAATGTCCGGCTCCGAACCGTTTAGGCTAAATCCATGAGCAACCTGGCATTCAACCGGCACAGCGTGTGGGCGATCTACAAGTTCGAGATGGCGCGGGCGCTGCGCACTCTCTTCCAGAGCGTGATCGCGCCGGTGATCACGACTTCGCTTTATTTCGTGGTCTTCGGTTCCGCCATCGGTGCGCGCATGACCCAAGTCGACGGCGTCGTCTACGGCGCGTTCATCGTGCCGGGGTTGATCATGCTTTCGCTGCTGACCCAGAGCATTTCCAATGCCTCGTTCGGGATTTATTTCCCCAAGTTCACCGGCACGATTTACGAGCTTCTGTCCGCGCCGGTCTCTTACTTGGAAATCGTCATCGCCTACGTCGGCGCCGCCGCGTCCAAGTCGATCGCGCTAGGGCTGATCATCCTCGCCACCGCGGCGCTGTTCGTGCCGGTCCACATCCGACACCCGCTGTGGATGATCGCCTTTCTCGTGCTCACGGCGGCGACTTTCAGCCTGTTCGGTTTCATCGTCGGCATCTGGGCCAAGAGCTTCGAACAGTTGCAGTTCATCCCGATGCTGGTGATTACGCCGCTAACTTTCCTCGGCGGCGCCTTTTATTCCATCGACATGCTGCCGCCGGCCTGGCGCACAGTTACTCTATTCAACCCCGTGGTTTACCTCATCAGCGGCTTTCGCTGGAGCTTCTACGAATCGGCTGACGTGAGCGTGGAAGTGAGCCTGGCGATGACGCTGGGATTCTTTCTGCTCTGTCTGGCTGTGGTCGGCTGGATATTCAAAACTGGTTATCGGTTGAAGAGTTGAACGGAGGCGGGAAGGGGCACCATGAAGATAGATTCCAAAGATTTCCGCGTGGGCGAGGGCAAGGAAGTTATCCTCAAAAAGTGGCCCACCGAAGTGAAGCCCTACTACGAATCAAAAAAGCATTTCAAAAAAATCTTGCGCGAGCGCATCGAAAAGCTGAGCGATCTGCAAAGCATCCTCTACGCCGCGGACAGTTACGCCTTGTTGCTGATCTTCCAGGCCATGGACGCCGCGGGCAAGGACAGCGCCATCAAACATGTGATGTCCGGCGTCAATCCCCAAGGCTGCCAGGTCTACAGCTTCAAGCATCCGAGCCTCGAAGAATTGGAGCATGATTTCTTATGGCGCACGACACAGTGTCTGCCGGAGAGAGGCCGCATCGGCATTTTCAATCGTTCGTACTATGAAGAAGTGCTGATCGTTCGGGTTCACCCGGAGTTGCTGCGCAGCCAGCGAATCCCCGATGGGGCGCAGGACGAAAAGACGGTCTGGCAGGATCGCTATCGATCGATCCGCGACCTGGAATCGCACCTGCATCGCAACGGGACTAGGATCATCAAGTTTTTTCTCCATCTGTCCAAGGAAGAGCAGCGCAAACGCTTCCTCGCCCGCATCGACGAGCCGGATAAGAATTGGAAATTCAGTTTGGGCGATGTCGAAGAAAGGAACCGTTGGAACGATTACATGAAGGCGTACGAGGCCTGCCTAAGTGCCACCAGCACGCGCCATTCGCCATGGTACGTGGTTCCGGCCGATGACAAACAAAATGCCCGGCTGATCATTTCGCAGGTCATCCTGGACACCCTCCAGGGATTGCCAATGGACTACCCCAAACTCAGCGATGAGAAGCACAAGGAACTGCGCTCGATCCGCAAGCTGCTGGCAAAATGAGATGTCCGTAATCAAAGAGCTGACCAGCGGCGCACGAATTGGGCGAAACCGTCGTCGGAATCTGCCACAGCCAGAAAAAGTTTTTCGACTACGCGTCGAAGTGGATCGACGATAAGTTTTGAGTTCGCAAGGGCAATCCAATCGGCAAGAAGAATAAGTCGATAGGAATGGCTGGCACCGTATCCAAAGACTAAAGCGCATGGCCCTAGCATCGTTCGGGATCTATCCTCGGATCAGGGCGCCTGATTTTTCGCTTTCGCCGTCCGCCGGAGTCGGTTACAATTTGTAGCTCAGTAACATGAGCGACCGGGTTGATCCAAATAAGTTCGACCGTTGTAGCCAGTGTGGCGCCACGCTTGCTCCCGGCACGAAGCAATGTCCGAGCTGCGCCGCGCCGGTTGTCGCGCAGAAACCGGCGCGTTCTGCGCTAAAGCGTTTATTCGGCTGGCGCCACTTCCGCCATCTCCTGATCGTTTTAATCCTGCTGCTGCTCCCTCATGTGCCACCGCAGGTTTGGAACCGATTCCCCTTTAGAGTGTTACTAAGCACTTCCCCATTAGTTCTTGAAGCAGTAACTCGTGCCAACGAAAATCCGCAAACCGAAGCGCTCCTCGGCCGCCCGGTGAGCGCGGGTTGGCTCGCGCGAGGTTACGTGTTGAGCGACGAGACCGGCTGGAGCGAAGGAAAGATATGGATTCCTGTCGAGGGCGTGAAATCCACGGGGACGATTTATGCGCGTGGCGGCCAGGCCGATAGCCCGTGGGTGTTTTCCGAGCTGCGGCTTGTGAGCAAGGACGGCCGCGAGATCGATTTGCTCGCGCCAATTGCGCAGCCGTCGTTGATCGCGCGTAGAAACGACGTGCGCATTTATATCGTGCCGATAGGCGACGTGCAGGGACTCGGTTTGGATGAGCTGCCGGAATTCTACCGCTCGCGTCACGGCATATCCGTTCAGTTACTCGAACCGATCCCACTCCAGCCCAAGGCGCGCAACTCCGCACGCAACCAATTAATCTTTGGGCAACTGATCGAACTGATGCACGCCCGCTATCCGCAACTTGCCAAGGACAAATCAGCGTTCCTAATCGGCATAACTGATGAAGACATGTACATCGAGAGCCTTAACTGGAACTTTGCCTACACGGCCTATAATGAGTTTCATCGCGCCGGTGTGGTTTCCAGCGCCCGTTTCGTCCCTCATCCGCTCGCCGGCAACGAGAAACTGCTGCGCGCGCGCATCCGCAAAATGGTTAGCCGAACCATGGGCTTCATAGTATTCGACCTGCCGCGCAGCAACGATCCATCGAGCGTGATGTACCACGATCTCTACGGCTCGGCCAGCGTCGATCTCATGTCGGATAGCTTCGAAGGTTTAGGCGCGCGCGCCGTTGTCGATGAGTTTCAGAGCGCCCACGGCATGCAGCCCGTGCAGGCGGAGATCCCGCCGGGCGCCGCCAGTTTTGATTCCGCCAAAGTCGATGGTAGCTACCCCTGCGTGCGGATCACGAAAGCGAAAAACGCGGCGAGCAAAGCGGCCGAGGTCAAAGTCACCAAGTGCGTTCAAGGAGTTTATTTGGACGGCGAAGTCGACGAGATCGAAATCGATCTGCGCATCGGCAACCTGATCACGCGCACCACAGATTTATTCATCCCCGGCACGCTCCCCTTGGCCGTAACGCGCTGCTATCGATCTTGGGATAATACCGACAGAAGCTTCGGCCGTAACGCGACGCTTGCTTGGGATCTCTATCCGACCGGCCGCCGGCATCCCTACACTTACGTCGACGTGAACACCTGCGACGGCAATCAGCTGCATTTCCAACGCATCTCGAAAGGCACCGGTTACGCCGATGCGGTTTACCAGCACCGGGCAACTGCCACGCCGTTTCTCGACTCACGCTTTAGCTGGAACGGCGACGGCTGGGATCTCAAGTTGCGCGACGGCACGATCTATGTTTTTCCCGAATCGTATTTTGCTAAGAAACCGGTCGACGGAGCGCTGATTAAATTCCGCGACGCGCGAGGCCAAACGGTGAAGATAAAACGGAGCGATCGAAGAACTTTAGAGCGGATCACGTCGCCCGACGGGCGCTCGATCACGTTCGCGCACGACGCGGCCAACCGCATCTATCAAGTTGAGGACGATCAGAAGCGAAAAGTCAGCTACCTCTACGACCACGGCGGCCGACTCGTCGAAGTCCGCGGACTTCATGCCCTGCGCCGGTATGGTTACGAATCGACTTTTCTGATGAAGGTTGAAGAGGACGGTCAGCGGGTCGGCGAATTCGAATATGACCGGGACGGCAGGATCAGCGAGCTTAAATTTCCAGACGGCCGGAACTTCCGCTTACGCTACGAATATGACCGAGCGGACACAAAACGAATCGTGAGATCCCTCCTCACCGCACCCGACGGCTCGGTTACTAAATTTGATATCGAGCCGAACTGAGTGACTCTACGCATCGGCTCATTTTGGTCAAGCCTCGGTTCAGGCTTTGACAATTCCCTTATTCTACCGGCTTAAGAGCCCAAACCGGTTGCCAACGCTAGCCGGCGGAGCCGCTCGGTCTGAGTTTGAGCGAGCGGTGCGATCTGGAACAATTTGCGCGCTACCGACCGCTGCGCCACCCAAGCCAGCCGAAGTAACACTGGGATTTTCATTAAACAGAAAGATAATTGCAGCTCCCCGGTCCGGCGATGTTGCTCATGGTTTAAATTTTCTATAGATATCTATAGATAGAATTGGCACAAGATCAGGAGGTAAGATCATGGCAACCACAACGGAGCGCCCTCTCGATGATGCGCTCACCGCAATCAAAACGCGCCGCTCGGTGAAAGAGTACCTTCCCACCGAGATTCCTCGGGAGTGGATCGAGGAGCTGCTCGACGCCGCCCACTGGGCGCCCAACCACAAATTGACCCATCCCTGGCGTTTCCACGTGTTCTCCGGAGAGGGGCGCGAGCGCTTGGTCGGAGCCCGACAGGCGGCAGTACGTTGGTCCGCGGAGAAAAAGGGTGAGCAGGCGAGCGAAGAGGCTCTCAACTTCGCTCGGGCTAAATGTTTTTCGTCCCCAGTCTTGATCATCGTTTCAATGGTGGGCGATGAGAAAAAAATCACCGACCAGGAGAACTACGCGGCCTGCTGGTGCGCGATTGAGAATCTGCTGGTCGCCGCCACCGCGCGAGGCCTGGGCAGCTATCCCAGCACGGGCGACTGGATCGACCAAAACTTCGTCGGCCCAATTCTCGGACTCACAGAGAAAGAGCGGCCGGTGGCGTGCATTTTCTTGGGCTACTCCGAGCAGGAGACTATGGCCAAGCGCCTGCCCGTGGAGCGCCACACCACCTGGTACACCGAGGCCTGAAATTCTCGCCTGAGTAACTCAGTAAAACTCGCTTCTTGAGGCGGCCACAATATTGCCGGGAAGACCAAAGGGGGTTGAACATCCCCTTTGGTCTTGAGTGGGGTTCAAGACCCGCTCAACAATCCGTCGATTGAGCCCACCTTGCCGGAGTTTGTCCAAGCCGAGTTCGATGCCGTTCTGGAATGCGGAAACTTCACGCACAAGTTTCGCCGACTGTGCCGCGACTAAGTGCATCAATGGGTGCTGTCGTTTCCGATTTTGCAAAATAGTCGGATTCTAAAAGTCTGATCCTGTGCTTCATTGGTGCTGTCGACTGTTGACCGTCAACCAACTTTGAGTCAATAGGATATGTAGATTTCGAAAATCGCTCCAGATCGCGCAAGGGTTTGATTGCTGGAAACATAACCGGTTCCTCTGCCGACATCTTTTACCAAGTTTGCAGATAAACAGCCGCGAGGCAGCGCCTATGAAACGAAGCACGGATCGAATTCTCACCACCCACGTTGGCAGTCTACCGCGGCCGGCTGACCTGCGCGCCATGTGGGCGAAGAAATCCAGAGCGGCTGAGGACGAAGCCGCACTGCAAACGCGGCTGCGCTCCGCCATCGGCGAGGTTGTGCTGGCACAGAAAAGCGCCGGCATCGATATTCCCAACGACGGCGAGTTCGGCAAGCCCATGCGCGCGGCCACCGATCGCGGCGCTTGGGGCAACTACATTTTCGACCGCCTCTCCGGCTTCACGGCAACTTCGGCGCAAACCATTGCGCCCGACACCGCTGCGCCTGGAGCAGCGATGCGCATCGTCGGCGTGCGCTGGGAGCAGCGCGAGTTCGCTGAATTCTACGCCGACACCGGGCTCGGCGCACCCAGCACCGCCGCCATGCGGCCAACCTGCACCGGGCCCATCGCCTACACCGCGCAAACTTTTTTGCGCGAGCAGCTTGCGAACTTGAAGGCCGCTACCGATGCCGCCGGCAACGACGAAGCATTCGTCAGCGCCATCGCCCCCGGCAGCCTGGAGATGTTCTGCCGCGACCAGAACAGTTATTACCCGACAACTGGGAAGTTCTTAGCAGCGATCGCCGCGGCGCTGCGCGAGGAATATCGCGCGATCATCGACGCCGGGTTCATCTTGCAACTCGACGATCCCGGTCTGCCCGGCGCCTGGGATATGCTCGATCCGCAGCCGAGCATCGCGGAGTACAAACGTTACGCATCGCAGCGCGTCGAGATTTTGAATCACGCGCTCCAAGGAATCCCAACGGAGCGCGTGCGCTTTCACATCTGTTGGGGCAGCTGGCATGGTCCGCACACCACTGATTTTCCGCTGCGCGACATCGTCGATATCATGCTTGGAGTCAACGCTCAGGCCTACTTGGTCGAAGCCGGCAACGTCCGCCACGAACATGAATACAAAGTCTGGCGCGATGTGAAACTGCCCGCCGGAAAAATCTTGATCCCCGGCGTCGTCAGCCACTCCACCGATCTCGTCGAGCACCCCGAACTGGTGGCCGACCGTATCCTCGCCTTCGCTGAAATCGTCGGGAGAGAAAACGTCATCGCCGGCACCGATTGCGGCCTAGGCGGCCGCGTCCATCCACAAATCGCCTGGGCCAAGCTGCGCGTGCTGGGCGAAGGCGCGGCGATCGCGAGCAAGAAGCTGTGGAGTTGAGTTTAAGCAGGATTCGGAGGATTGCTTTTTGTTGCTAGATTCGCAATAGGTCAATTAAACTGATGAGGAGACGTAAATGGAAATCGCTCTTTACTACGCCCCCAACACCTGCGCGCTCGCTCCCTATGTCACGCTGACCGAAGCCGGCGCCGACTTTGAGGTCAGGCCGCTCAATTTCCGCAAGCGGCAGAACTTTTCGCCTGAGTACCTGAAGATAAATCCAAAGCACAAGGTGCCTGCATTAGTGGTCGACGGCAAGATACTGACCGAGAACGTCGCCATCCATCAATGGGTCCATCGGACCTTCCCCGCCGCGAAGATCCTGCCCGCCGATCCGTGGGACGAGTTGCAGGCGATATCGCTGCACGGCTGGTGTGCCAGCGGCATTCACCCCTATTTGAGCCGGATCAACAACCCGCCCAAAGTCTGCGACGCAACCGGCGCCTCCGACAGCGTGATCAAGTTCGCCACGGAAGCTCTGTTCGAAAACCTCCGGATCGGCGACGATTTGCTGGCCGGGCGCGAGTATTTCTTCGACCACTTCACCGCCCCGGACGCGCATTTCTTTTGGTGTTGCCGCCGCGCCATTCAGTTGAAGGTGGACATCTCCGGCTTCCCCAACGTCGCGGCGCATTTCAAGCGCATGCAGGAGCGCCCGAGCGTCAAGAAGCTGCTCACCTACGAGAAAGAAGTAAATGAAGGGTTTGCCAAGACGGCCTAGGCGAGTTGCGCAGACACACGCAGCTGCCGAGAAGCAGAGCCTTCGGCCAGCTGCGGAGGAACGCAGCGCTGCGAAGCGTCGAGAATATTTTTAGTTCGAGGCCGTCGATCCGTAAAGATTGTAGAGATTGTTATGTCAGACCACGGCGCGCTGACGCGTCGCCTCACTGCCGTAAAATTTCCGTTGACAGCCTCTTCATCCGCGCAGTAGCATCCGGGCGCTGAGGAAGGATGGGGTTAAGCAAGAAGTTGCACTCGGAAAGAGGTGGCCGCTTCATCCGCGTCGTGCCGTTACAGTTGGAGAATGCCTTTATGACACCTTCTTCTAATAAAACCCGATCCCGTGTGCTCGTTGCGCTCGCCATGCTGATCGTGCCGATCTCCATGCCCGCTCACGCTCAGGCGCCGCGCAAGGTGAAGATGACCTTGCCGGTGGTGGCGCTGACGACGGCGCCCGTCTATCTCGCCGAGGCCAAGGGCTACTTTGCCCAGGAAGGCCTCAACGTGGAACTGACCGTGACCGGCGGCGGCGGGCCCGACATCAAGGCGCTGATCGCCGGCGACGTCGACTTCACCTTCACGGCGAGCGATCAGGTCATCCTTCCCTGGCAGGAAGGCAAGCGCCTGGTCATGGTCATGGGCGTGATTCCGCGCGCGCTGATCAACTGGGCCATGCATAAAGACGTGGCGCAGGCCAAGGGCATCACCGAGAAATCGCCGCTCGCCGACAAGCTGAAGGCGCTCCGCGGGCTTACGATCGGCGCTACGCAGCCCGGCTCGCTGACCGCCAACCTCGCCGCCTACACTCTTCGCAAGGCTGGGCTGGTGCCACAGCAGGACGCCAATGTCATTTCGGTTGGCAGCGGGTTGACCTGGCTCGCGGCCCTCGAGCAACGCAAGGTAGACGCCGCGCTCATGTCGCCGCCGCTGCCCGACACGGCGGTGGCGCGCGGCTACGCCATCCTGCTGATCGACAACGCGCGGGGCGAGGACCCGGCGCTCGCCGAGTTCCTTCAGCAGGTCTTCGTCACCCGGCCCGACGTGATCCAGAAGGATCCCGAGCTTGTGCGGAAGCTGGTACGGGCGCTACTGCGCGCCAACCAGTGGGCTCTCGCCGCTAAGCCCGAGGAGATCGCCGACGCGCTCCAGCCCTCGATGGGCGCGACCCCGCGCGACGCTCTCATGACCGGCATCAAGGCAACGGTGCCGGCCTACAGTCGCGACGGGCGGATAACGGAGCGGGCGTTGAAGGCCGCCGTCGACGTCATGGAGATGGCGGGGATCTTGAAAAAGCGCCCAACGCTCGCGGACGTCGCGACAAACGATTTCCTGCCGAGGTGAGAGACCGCCAAGAAAACGTCATCGCCGCTGTAAGCACTTCGTCGAACAGGTCAGCAGGAAGGTTTAATGTCTATGGACACTGTGAGAGTCGCCTATCGCGACGATGATCGCACGCCGGTCATCTACTGCATCAAAGAAATGGGCGCGAAACATTATGGCATCGACGTTGAGGTTTTGAAGATCAAAGATTATGGCGGGTTCGAAGCTTCGCTGTTCAACGATTCAGCCGATGTGTTGATCGACCACGTAGAATTTCTTTATGCCGAAGCGATAAAAGGGAAGAAAATTACTTTCTTTTGCGCCCCCCGAATCGTCCGCGGTTTGGATTTGATGGTGCCCAAGCACGTCGAAAACGTGAGCGAATTTGCAGGCAAGAATATGGCGGTCCGGGATTCGGGCCGGCCTTATACGGTTACGCTCTGGCTGAGGATGATGGGATTAGAGGGCAGGGTGGGGGTTCCAATTTTCAAGGATGCGGACGTGGGACGGTGGGGGCAGTGGAAGAAAGTTGTAAGCGGAGAATGCATCGCTTGCTTTATGGATCCCTTGTACCAAGCAGAGCCCTTGAAAGCCGGTTTAAAATTTCTCCCGGTTCCCGATCTTGCCGTGGTCAGCCATTACGCCCAGGCGTGCACCGCCGAGTTCGCGCGAAAGAAATCTGCCGTATTAAAAAATTATCTGAAGGCGGTCATTCATGGGATTTGCTGGATGAAGCATCGCAAGCAGGAAGCCATGAAAGTGGTCGCGGGAGAGCCCATGCAGCGGATGAAAATTAGCGATGCGCGTGAGATGGAGAAGCATTTC
>OELC01000053.1_pt1 | contig 9767 bp, 9 predicted proteins | sample 1503131 | NCBI WGS metagenome assembly OELC01 (sample SAMEA104379562, study PRJEB20068) | metagenome | isolation source: 1998 | reverse complement strand
CCCAATTGGGCGCGTCGCCGCCGAGCGCTTCGGCTAACTGCTTCGGTCCTTCGGCGAGTAAATTACCGAGCCAGCCTTCGCGGTGGGCCGCCATGTCGAGCAATTTACTAACCGCGTCGACGTTGCCCCATTCGAGTTTCAAACCGTTGGTGCGATCCGGACCGAGCAAACCTTTTTCCCAAGCTTCAAACGCCACGCCGGCGCCGCAGGAAAAGTGGCTGCACTCAATGCCTAAATTATTGATCTTCTCGGCCAAGTAAAGCACGGCGTTGCCTTTGATGCCGAGATTGAAAAACGTATCGAGCCATTCGCCGCCGGCGTTGAAGTGAACGACCGTTCCCTTGAATTCGCCTTCACCCAACTTGGCATCCCAGGGACACATGCGGGCGCATTGGAAGCAGGGACGGAGCACGACGTCGTTGTCCGCGAAGCCGGCGATGTGCGCGGGCTGGATGTCCGTGCTGCGCCAGTTCAAATTATTGAGCGCGCCCCAGGCGTCGCCGTGGCCATATTTTGTTTTCTTTTTCTTGACGTCGTGTTGCTGCAAGACGTTGCGCCAGCGCAGGCCGGCGTCGGCGAGTTTCGCTTTGTCGCGATAACTCGGCCGCACGGTACCGCTGACGACGATGGCCTTTAATTTCTTCGAGCCGAGCACGGCGCCGCCGCTATGGGCGGCAAAATGATTGTAGTCGTTGGCGAGCATGGCGCCGCGGTTCAGGTTTTCCCCCGCTGGGCCGATGCACAGCACTCTGGCGTCGCGGTTGCCGACGATCTCGCGCAAGCGATCTTCAGTGTCGCGGGTGCCGAGGCCCCAGACTTTCGCGCCGTCGCGCAATTCCGCTTTGCCGTCTTTGATGTAGAGATAGACAGGTTTTGACGATACGCCTTCGACGATAATGCCGTCGTAGCCGGCGGCCTTGAGATAAGTCGCCCAGTAGCCACTGGTGGCGCCGCGGCCTAGTGTCGTGTTGGTCAATGGGCTGAGATAAACGGCGGTCATTTTTGTGCCGCCCGGCGTGAAGCCGTTACCGGTGAGCGGGCCGGTCATCATGACGACTTTGTTTTCCGGGCCGAAGGGTGTCGCGTTGAGCGGCAGCTCGTTCATTAAAATGTATAAAGCCAGCGCTTGCCCACCGATGAATTTTTTCAAGATCGGTTCTTCGGGCAGGTTCTCGTCGGTGAGTTTGCCGCTGGTCAGATCGACGCGGAGAATTTTGCCCATGTAACCGCCGGGCAGCGAGGTCTGGCGTTGTGAGGGAAATAAGTTCATTTCTGGTTTATCCTTACTGGATTTTTGTGAAGCGCTGAAGGTTTGACCTCGCAGTTTCGGGTTTCGAGTCTCGGGTCTTGAGTCACTCGATACTCGGGACGCAAGACCCGCGACTTTATCTCGCGCCGAAAATCCCGCGCATCTCTTCGCCCGCCGGGCCGTATTCTTTCGCCGCACGCGGATCGCTTGCTTGCAGTTTCACGTTGCGAAGGGAAAAAACTTGCGGGTCAATTTCGCGATGGCTGGGAATTCTCCCCTGGTCGCGCAACATGCGTTGGCCTTCAACGGATAAAATAAAGCTGATCAACAGCTTGCCGGCGTTCGGATGGGGCGCGCCTTTGGCCAAAACGATGGGATGCACATAGGTGATCACCGGTTCATCGAAAACATATTGCACCGGGCCGCCTTGGCCTTTGATGCGCGCGGCGATATGGGCGTAGGTGTTGCTGACGACGTGAAATTCGCCGGCGGCCAGAAGTTGAGCCGTAATGTTGTGACCATCGCGCACGGCGGGTTGCTGGGCCGCGAGCGCCTTCAAAAATCCACGCGCCTTGTCCTTGCCCCAGCGCCGCTGCAGGCTGACGTACCACTCCGGGTCTAATAGATTGACGCCGATGCGGCCCTTCCAACGGGGCGCTAAGAGATCTTCATATTTTTTTGGCGCTTCGTTGGGCCGTACATGCTGGGTGTTGTAGGCCATGGAGTTGAGCAGCGAGTGGACGTTGACCCAGTGGCCATCGGGATCTTTGAATCCTTCGTCATAGGCCGCGGCTTCGGGCGGTACGAAGCGCTGGGTGAGACCGGAATCTTTCATCAGTTGCGCCTGAAACCCCGCCGAGGTCACCACGTCGACGGCGAAGCGGCCGGCTTTCGCTTCAGTGCTGGCGCGTTGCAGGACGCGTTCACTGGTGCCGCGGTAGAATGATGGTTTGATCGCTGGATATTTTTTCTTAAACGCGTCGACCAGGGTAACGATCTGCTCGTTGTTGAGCGAGCTGTAAAGCACCACTTCGCCTTCGCCGCGCGCCGCCTCGTCCAACGTGGCGGCGTGGCTTGAGGAAAATCGGACGAATAGGGCAAATAGTAGAAAAAGCGATCGCAGCATCGTTGCTATCACTGTCTCACACATGGCCGATGAACAGATCGTCCATGGGCAGCATGGTTTTCATCAGACCCTGTTCGATCTGGTAGCGGTTCATCGCGGCTAGGGTGCGCTTTTCGTTCTCGCCCATGACGTAGGCGTACGGATCTTCGCCGAGAGCATCGCGTTCTTTTTGGTAGCCGGCGATTTCTTCCGGCGGCATGTATTGGGTCGAGACATTGCGCGCTTCCATGAAGGCGCGCGTGAGCTTTGCCGGCAGATCGGGATGACGTTCGACGACTTCCTTGCGGATCGACAGCACATGCATGATCGGGTTGATGCCGGTTCGCTTCACGTAGTCGATGATTTCTTGGTTGTTATCGAAGAGCGGTTTGACACCGGCGTACGCGGCCATCATGGGCGGGGTCTCGCCGCCGCCGAAGAAGCCGGTGTAGCCGTTGTCGCCCGGCACTACGGCGCCATGCAGCTCGCCTTCATTTAACATTTTCGACAGCACGAGTTTCTCGCCGCCGAAGGGCGGCGGCGGATCGATGCGCTGGACTTTGACCGGCAGCTCGTGGCCGATGAAAACTTCTCGGCCGGAGACGAACCACTGCATGTCGGTGGTCTTGATGCCGTGGGCATCGAGCAAATAGCCGCGCGCCCAGACCACGGCGGTGGCGCCGTAGCGAAAGCAGCCGAATTTTTTGCCTTTGAGTTCCGATGGATGTTTCAGATGTTTGTCGCAGTGATAAATATTGCGCTGGCGCGGGCCGCGCTCGAAGAAAACTGGAATGGCGACTAATTGCTGGCCCTTCTCGATGGCGCGCAGCAAGCTTGCCGCCGAGACTTCGCCGACATCCCACTCGCCGTGCAGATACTTGTAATGGCGCTCGCCGGAGGAGACAAAATTGGGATCGACGTCGAGCTGGTAGCCGTCGATGCCGACTTTACCGTCGATGATCGCTTGGCAGCGGGGATGGTCGGGCAATCCTAAAGTGATGCGTGGTTTGGTTGCCATGGCTGTTCCTTTCCTACTTCTAACTTGCCAATTCCAGATTACAGATTCCAAATTGAAATGCGATTCCGGAAATGTGGAATCTGTAATTTGTAATCTGGAATTGCGCTTCGCGCTCACCGCGCGCCGGGAAATATCTCCCGGTACCGGTTGCCGATCAGTTGATAACGCCTTCCGATATCCAAAATATCCGGCATGCGCACGTCCTGGCCTTCTAATAGTTGGCTCTCCGGTGATCTGACTTTCGGATGGGCCGGCATGCGGTTGGTGGTGACGATAATTTTCTGGCCTTCTTCGGAGAGCAAATAATCGCTGAACAGCGCGCCGGCGAAGGGATGGGGCGCGTTGGCGCTCATGAATATCAAGCTGGGACTGAGAAAATACGGTTGGATCGGCGCGAAAGCGAGGGGCGCGCCTTGTTTGCTCAAACTCAAGACGGAATTCAAATTGGTCTCCACCGCCAGATCGTGTTCGCCGGCGGCGAGCAGTTGGGTCATCAAGCGGCGGCCGCGGGAATGGTGCAGGTTCTGCTCGTTCAAGCGCTTCATGAAGCGCAGGCCGTTCTCTTCGCCGAGGTGCTGCATCATGGTGCCGAACCAAACGTAAGACTGGCTGTCCATGACCAGCTTATTTTTCCAGCGCGGCTTCAACAAGTCTTCGACACTGCGCGGCAGTTCGTCTTTCTTGACTAGCCGCGTGTTGTAGGCGCTGACCATGACGTTGGTCATGTAGGTGGTCCACAGGCCGTCTTTGTCTTTGAAGCCATCGCGAAAGGTCTCGCGTTCCGGCGAGCGGTAGCGCGCGGCGATTCTCTTTTCGATGGACGCGAGCACGCCCAATTGGCCGCTCAGAACGACATCCGACAAGGGTTTGCCGACGCGGCTTTCGGATTCAATTCTGGTGATAATCGCGGCGCCGGAAAAATGCACGCTGGTCGCTTTGACGCCGGGATATTTTTTCATGAAACCGTCGGCGAGCGGTTTCATCGCAGCGACGTCCATGTTGGCGTAGACCACCGCTTCGCCGTCCGCTCTCGCGGCTTCAAGTAAACGTTGTGGTCGCTCCGACAGCGATAGTTTTTCTAACGCGGCGAGTTTGGCCTCGGTGCTCTGCGCCTGAAGCTTGAGCGGCGAAAACAGCAAGACCGCGCCGATAATGGTGATAACGATGGTTCGCATCATTTTCGTCCTGGGATACCAAGCTCTTTGTGGATTTCCCGCAATAGCGAGAAGTCGACCAATTGGGCTAAAGGCGGACTGGCCGAAAGTTTCAGCGGTTGGGTGATCGTCAAGTCGATGTTCTTGCGCATGGCGTCGTCGGTGGCGCCGCCGGGATTTTGCCCATCGATGGCTTTGATGCAAATGTTCGCCGCGCCTTCGATGACATCGCGCGAATGGGCGAAATCGGCCGAGGCGAACTTATAGGTTTCCTCTTTGCGGTTGAGCATAAACTGTAAACTCTTCACCATGGCACGAGTCCAGCGTTTGAGCTTGTCGCGCCGGTTGGCCAGGTGCGCGTCCGATGTCGAATAGCCTGCCCAGGGCCAGGGGCCCATGTCGGCGAGAATGCCGAGCTCGGTGAAGCCTTGTTTCTTCATGATGTATGCCGCGTCGGGATTGAACGCGCGGGCGTGGATGATGCCGTTGCGCATGGCGACGATGGATGTTTCCGCGCCGCCGATGGTCATGAAGGTCACGTCTTTTTTCGAGTCCAAGCCGTGGTGCTGCAAGACGATCGATGCCGCGACTTCAGTGGTGGCGCCGGGTCCGGTGGTGCCGATCACTTTGCCTTTCAAATCCTGCACGCGCTTGATGTTAGGCGCGCCCATCAAGACGAAGAGCGACTTGTCGTAGGGAAAAAAATTCGCTTTTAACGGCGCGCCGCGCGCCGCCGCGCGCATCGACGACCCGGCGATACCGGCGACGTCGATCTCGCCGGCTAGAAGCGCCGTGACGACGACGTTGCTGTTGACGACGATCCACTGAATTTCCAAATTCTCCTGAGCAAAAAAGCCGGCGCGCATGCCGACGAACAGCGGCAGATAGCCGAAGTCCTTGGTCGAGAGCGCGACGCGGAACAGTTCGGCGCGGGCATGAGTTGTAGCGCCAGTGAAACCGAGAAAAACCAACGCGAGAAGCACCGATGCGATGACGGGTTGGCAACGGATAATCATGAAACTCAAAGACGTGCGATTAGTTGATTATGCAATCCTTAGCGGATTTTTCTGCAAGAAACACCATGCTCAACTTTGATCCTTACGGTCGCGCCAATAATCTGGGCGGCGTCGATGGTGCGCTACAGCTAGGAGAAAAACGTAATCTTCCCAAACGCGATAGATAACGTTGAAGGGGAAGCCGGCGACGATCCATTTGCGGTAGCCACCCGTTAGCGGAGAACCGGCGTCCGGATGTTCCTCGATTCTTCCCGTCGTTGTTTCGACTGCTGCGAGAAAACGATCACCAAGGCCGGCATATCGAGCTTCATAAAATGCAACCGACTCGATGAGTTCATGACGCGCTTCGGGATGGAAGATCGCTTGCTTCACGAACGCCCTGAGCGAATCTCAGAAAACACTTTTTCGGCCGCTATTCCCTTGACCGATCCAGTTCTGAGTTCCTGGAAGCGCCGTTCTACTTCCAAGAGCCAGAGTTTTTCAACTTCCTCCGCTGAATCGGTTGATGCATCTAGGCTTTCCAGCAGGCACATGACAAGCCGTGCTCGCTCTTCGGGAGAAAGTGCTAGAGCATCTTTTTCGATATCGGTTACAGATAGTGCCATTTTGACCTCCCCATATTTGCGGCTAGCATGCCATAGTCCATCAAGCGCGGCTAGTCGAGATATCCCCGTTCGCGAAAGTACTTCCGTGCCCCCGGATGGAGCGGGATATTCAACTGTCCGGCTTCGCCGCCGCGGCAGAATTCGCGCATGGTCATCGGCCGTTTGTTGAAGTGGTCGACGGGTATTTGTTTGTAGCAAAGGTCGACGGTTTTGGCCATGTTGTAAGCAACCTGGTTCGATAAATCGGCGTGGCAGAAAAATGTCCAGCCGCTGAAATCGACGCAGCGAATGTCACGATCCAGTTTCGCGTAATGCTTGCGCGTGAGCATGGCACTTGGAAAACCGAGCTTGGCCATGTGGCGCGCGGCGTTGTCATCGATCGGTAGGAAGCGCATGCCGGCGTTCAAAGCCGTCGGGCCCCAGCTTTTGACGCCTTCGTCGAAAACCGCGTCGGCTTTGCCGGATTGGATATGATCTTTGCGCTCCGGGCCGCTGGGGTTGGGCGCTTCCATGATTTTGCCGCCCCATTTTTCGATATCCCGGTAGCTCATGCCGTAGGCTTTGAGCACTTCTTCGATGGCGTAGATCGTGGTCGCCAGCTTGCCGCGCCGGCGCGTCGAAATGCGCAGCGGATATTTTTGCCGCTTTACGTCTTCAAGCGATTGGATGCCGATGTCTTGGCGCACCGCGAAGATCAAGCGATCCCAGGTGGGAAAGACGCCGATGGCGCGCAGCGGAATCTTCTTCTTGTAAAAACCGCAGCCGAGATACGCCATGGCCGACAACCCCACCGGATTGCCGAAGCCGAAGGAATATTTCTTTTTGCCGACCAGCAACGCCGGGCCGGTGCCGCCAAGCTCGGAATCGCGCCAGCCCATGGCGATGTCGAGCTGGGATTGGCGCGGCAGCTCCACGTGATTAAAAAAAGTAAAGCCGACGACGTTGGCGATGTCGACGCGCTTGGATGTCGCCGCGATGGAGAGTTTGATCGGGTCGTTCATGATTTTCCTTGATTGACCGGACAAGGGCGACCGCCGGTCGCCCCTACATTAATCTGCCTGCCGCGCGCGCCGGCCGCCGGGGCGCGGGAAGTGCAGCTCTAGATAATTGCCTTCGCTGTCGAACATATAAATGGTGTTGCCGCTGTCGCGCTCGACGCTGCGATGGAACTTGCCGAGAGCTTTCGCCTGCTTGAGCGCGTCGTCGTAATCTTCCCATGCCATGTCGAAGGCCTGGTGAAAAATTCCGTCTTCGTCAAGCGCGTCGCGCTCAATCGGCCGGGGGCGCTCGAACAACACGACATCGTCGCCGCCGCAGCTGAAGCGGTCGAGCTTTTGCGCCACGCCGTGCACGGGAAAGGAATCGGGATTATTCGGATTGCCGCCGACGCGGCCGAGGTAAACCATGCCGAGCACTTGTGTGTAAAACTCCTTGGCGCGATCCAAATTATCGACCGGGATGCCCATGTGATAGACTTTGGTTAGTTTCATCGTCGTAGTCCTTTCACGTTTGCTCGATGAGATCGTTAGCCTTCGTTGGCCGGCGATCATGCCAATCTTGAATTTATATAACAAACAGAGCGATCTGCAAACTTCATCCCTTCAGATCGGCTCCGTACAGATAGCGAATTCAATTGTAAATGTCGTCGATTCGGATGTGGGTCAGTATGGAGAGTTGAGAAATGGAACGTTGGCCAAAGTCAAAAAGCTTGATTCATGGTTAGCAACCCGCCCGCGGCGCTTTAGCGGCGGCGTAACCGGCAAGACGAGCGGCTCAACGAATCAGCTAGTCTCTCTAATATTGGAATGGAAACTTTTTTGAATCCCGTCGCCAGCGTCCGCCGTCGGCGCTCCCTGATCTAACCAGACTTTAAATTCCGTCAACGAATGTGCCAACCGCCATTCGTCGAACACCGATCTCGCCATGGCGGACGCCGGGCCGGCTAATTCAGCGGCCACACACGTCTGAGAATAATTGATCAGCCATGCTTCGAAGGCTTCCGGCTCGGGGTCGGCCGCGACGGCGCGCTCCAGCAGCGCCCGTTTCACCGCGAGTCCGATGGCGTCGGGCGTCTGATCACGCTTGCGCTTTCGCCGCTGGCCTTCGGCGCCTTCGAGCGCCGCGAGTAATGCCGTGCAAACCTGCGCTGGGCGAATTGCTGGCGTCACTTATGCTCTCCGGAACGAAAAATTTTCGGCGGGTTTATCGACCAACGTGACGTCGAAGCAGTAACCGGCTCCTTGGGGACGTTTGTAACCATGCTCCAGGGCCGCGATATCGAGATCCACGCTGGCGAGATCGTCGAGCATTACCCTGGCGGCCGGACTGGCCTGGAGGGTGGTGAAAGTTTTGACATATCCGAGACAGCGCTTGCAGGCTTCGATCACGCGCGTGTTGCCGCCTTGCTCCGGTAGCAGCGTGACCAATTGTTCATGGTCGGTCATGCCGCAGAACGCGCAAACCAAACAGTTGACTTGCCACTCGCCAGCGCAGCGACCGCAGCGAAAATAACGACTGCGCTCGATGCCGCGCACTTCGGCAACGGCAGGCCAGGCACCGCAGACGGGGCAATATCCTTCTACCCAGCCCTGAGGAATCGAATGCGCCCAGCGGCGATTGCACGCGTGTAGAAAGGGGACGGGTAGCAGCGCGGCAACCGCCTGGACTGCTTCCGGATCGGCGTCACAGTTCACGGCGATCTGTTTCAGTGCGCTTTCATCCAGGCGGAGTGACGCTTTGAACAGGGGAAGAGCATTGGTCGGCTCTTGAAGCGCTCGCTTCAGGGTGGCCATTTTTTCCGTGCCACTGCGGCTGGCGATGCCGACCAACTGTTGCGTCCACCGGCATAGCCGAGTCGTTTCTATCGCGAGCACGGCGCCTGCCAGAAGCGGAACCTTGCTTTCCCGCGCTTCAATGCCGGGGGGAACAACCCCGTCCCATTTAGCGTTGACGGTTTCGTTGAGAACCTCCTGAACTACAGCGAGCCAGGGCTGCCACTCCGGACGCTGACTGCCGAGAGATCGGATCTCGCTATCGATCGAAGCCGTCATCAGCGGCTGAGCTTGTCGGCCTGGCGCGCCGACGCCAACGGCGCAGATTGGCTGGCAATGAGTTTTGGGGTTTTATAGAAAGGGTCCGCGCCTTCATGCATGCGCACGATCTTGGACCTGTTGCCGACGTCGGCGCCAGAACCGCCGCGCGACCGGCCGGTTTCCGGACTCGCGCAGGCGGCAAGCGCGCAGAGAACGAATAAAAAAATAATCGTAGTGTGCCCCACGTCAAACTCCTTGAGCCGAGAAGACGATGACCAGGCGAAGAATGAAACCGCCGGCCAACACCGATGCCGCGGCCGCGGTGACGTTGAGTTTGCCGAACCATTGTTTGCGCCAGTAAAGAGCCAAGGGAAACAGCATGCCAAGAACGATCACGCCAAAAAAGAGCAGAAGACCCCAGGCGTTCAGCCAGGCGCGAAATACCGGGCCCAGGGAAATCATGACGGCTATAAGAACGACAAATTCCAACGCGACCACCCAGGTGTCCAAGCGGTGGAGCGTGTTAAGGCCCGGCGTGGTTCGGCCGGATTTTTGCGCCAGCAGGATCATCAAAGCCGCCGATATCGA
>OELC01000038.1_pt1 | contig 9812 bp, 9 predicted proteins | sample 1503131 | NCBI WGS metagenome assembly OELC01 (sample SAMEA104379562, study PRJEB20068) | metagenome | isolation source: 1998 | reverse complement strand
CTTCCACCGCCATCTCCCGTTCGCCGACGCCGGTTGCTTTCGTTCCGCCGAAGGGCAGTTGGGCTTCGCCGCCGATGGTCGGTTCGTTGACGTGCACCATGCCGGTTTCCACTTCCTCGACGAAGTTCATGATCGTGTCGATATTTTCCGTGAAGATCGAGGTCGTCAGTCCGTATTCGACTCCGTTCGCGTAGATGAGGGCTTCGTCGAGATTCTTTGCAGTCGTGACGGAGAGCACGGGGCCGAAGATTTCTTCTTTGAAGATGCGCATGGTCGGCGCAACGTTGTCGAAGATCGTCGGCTCGACGAAATAGCCTTTGGCAAGCTCTTGCGGCGCTTTGCCGCCGAGCAGCAGGCGCGCGCCTTCTTGTTGGCCGATGGCGATATAATCGAGATCGGTTTTCCATTGTTTGTTATCGACCGCGGGCCCCATATCCACCGATTCGTCCAAACCGGGGCCGACTTTGATTTTTTTCGCCGCGTCCACCAGCCGTTCGACTAGCGCGTCTTTAACGGCGGGTGCCGCGATCACGCGCGAGGTCGCCGTGCAACGTTGGCCGGTGGAGCCGAAGGCGCCGCCGTGGATGGCGATGGCCGCCTTGTCGAGATCGGCGTCGGCCATGACGATGACAGCGTTTTTGCCGCCCATCTCGCAGGTGACTTTCGCGCCGCGCTGGGCCGCCTTGGCGTAGAGCGCGCCACCGACTTCATTCGATCCGGTGAACGAGACCGCGCGCAGCACCGGCGAGTGAACCATCGCTTCGCCGACCACCGAACCGGAGCCGACCAGCATGTTGAACACTCCGGGAGGCAATCCGGCTTCTATGTAAATCTCGGTCAGCAGAGTTGCGGTGGCGGGCGTCAGTTCTGCGGGCTTGAAAATCACACAGTTGCCCGCTGCCAGAGCAGGGGCGGATTTCCACACCGGAATCGCCCAGGGAAAATTCCACGGCGCGATCAGGCCGACGACGCCGAGGGGACGGCGAATGGTGTAAGTAAACGTATCGCGCGCTTCGGACGGCAGCGTCATGCCGTGCATGCGAAATCCCTCGCCGGCGTAGTATTCCAACAGCGAGATGCCTTTCATCACTTCGCCTTTGGCTTCTTTGAGAATTTTTCCTTCTTCGCGGGTGAGCGTGCGGGCGATGTCGTCGGCGCGCTGGCGCGCGATGTCGGCGGCGCGCCAAAGCACGCGGCCGCGCTCGGGGCCGGGGGTTTTTTTCCAACTGCGAAATGCCGACTGCGCGCAGTCGATGGCGCGCGCAACATCCTCGGCGGTTGCGGCGGGAAACTCGGCGATCACATCATCGGTGTCCGCCGGATTGAGATTGCGCACCAGACGATTCGATTTCGGGTGAAACCATTGTCCGTCGACAAATGAACCGGTGTTCATGATGACCTCGCTATGAAAAGTGATTTTGGTCCAATGATATATCCGGCGAGCGAGCTAAAAACCAGATCTGAATTTACACCACAGAGGCGCTGAGGACGCGGAGAAAGAGTTCTTAATAAGATATTACTCCGAACTCTGCGAACTCAGCGCCTCTGCGGTGAACGTTTCCGTAGCGCCAACCCGCAACCCGAATTTAGAACGACCGCCGCGTCAAATCGCGCATAGTGATGCGCCACTTCTCTTCGAGCTTGTCGATCTGCTCGGCGGTCATACCTTGTTCGGGGTACCAGCGCTTGAAGCCGTACTCTTTGGTCGGGTTGCCGTATTCGTATTCTTCGAGAACCTTCTGCCCGCCCGGTCCGAGGATGAAGTCCGCCAAGAGCAACGCGGCGTTGGGGTGCGGCGCTTTGGCCAAGACCGCTGTGGAACCGGAGTTGGCAGGCACCACGTCCATGGGAATCCACTCGATGGGCGCGCCGGCTTTGAGCGAGACTTCGACGTGGTTTCGAAACGTGGTAGGCGAGACGCCGACCTCACCGGATATCACCATGTCGAGCAATGCCCGGCCGGAGACATTGTGCACGGCGGGGCTCAACGATTTTAGCTTTCTGACGTACTCTTCTCCTTTGAACTTGAGCATGGCGCCGGTGACGGTGACGCCGGTGTCGCTGCCGGCAAAAGCGATCTTGTCCTTGAATTCCGGCCGCAGCAGGCCTTCGTAATTTCGCGGCGCAATTTTCTGCGGAATCAAATTCTTGTTGTAGGCGAGACCGATGTGGGATTCGCGATCGATGGCCCAGTAGACCAAACCTTTGGGCGCTTTTTCTTTGACACTGTCGGGATACTTCGCCAGCGTCGAGAAGTAGTAAGGCACCAGCCAGTTGTTGTCCTTCAATAGTTTCAACAGCGGGATGGTGGTCTCCATGGTGTCGGCGATGTAGCGCTGGGCTTGGGACTCGGCCAGGATGCGCGCGCTCATTTCCTGGCGCGTGGCGCGGTAGGATTCTACCGACACGCCGGGATATCTCGCTTCATACGCTGCGGCGAGTTTTTTATAGGAATCTCCCGCCAGCGAGGTGTACCAAGTAACCTTGCCTTCGGCTTTGGCGCCGGCGTAAAGCGCTTTCTCGCGGTCGGGTTTGTTGTAAGCGGCCAACTGCTCGGTGGTCATCTTGCCCTGCGCCCAGCTTGTCGATACGGCGCATAGGATGACGAGTAATGCTCCAGCGATGAGTTTCATGGTCGATCTCCTGTTAGTAGCCGGTTTCCATTAACTGATTATAGAAAAGTTTGTATAACAAGCGTAGACGCTCGGGCCGGGTGTAATGGGCGAATTCTTGGGGCACTTTGAATTCCTTTTCGATTTGCTCCAAGGTTTTACCCGCGGCAATCATCTTTGCCACTTCATCGCGCATGACGACAAAATAACGTTTCTGCTCTTCCAAGTCTTTCACGCCGCGGCCGATATGTGCCGGCCCGTGGCCGGGAATATATGTCTCGACGGGCAGGTGGCGAGCCATGATGTTATCGAGGATTTGAATCCAGCCTTTCACGTTCGAGAAAAAAATTCCCCCCGATTCGCCCTGGCCGGGGTGAATCTCGGTATCGAGCAGATCGCCCATCAATAACACGCGTTTTTGCGGAATATAGACGGTCAGATCGCCAGTGCTATGGCCGCGCCCCTCGGGCGTGATCTGAAACGTCAGGCCGCCGAAATAAAGCGTCGTCGGACCATCGATGCCGAGGTCAGGGTGTCCTAGCTCCTTTCCTTTGAATGTGGCGTAGCGCGGGTCGTTGGAATTTTTGCGTTCGTTAAACTCCTTCAACTCTTGCATTTGGAAATCGTGAATCTGGTTCTTGGTCGCGATCCAGACCGGTTTGTCCTCGCGGAAGTGCCACGATCCGGTGGCGTGGTCGCCGGCACTGTGGGAGGTGATGAGATACTTAACTTTTTTGTCCGTGGTCTTACGGATGAACGCCAGCGTCTGGTCGGAGTTGTCGACGTGACAATCGAATACCACGACGCCGTCGTTGGTGAAAATCACCGTGGAATTTCCCGAACCCTGGGAATGCTGCAACATGTAGACGCCGTCGGCGATCTTGACCGGCGTCATGCGCACCGGCGCGGCGGCGCCCATGGTGGCGATCCAAACGAGTCCGAGCAGTAGGGGAAATCTAGTCTTCATCTGTTCACTCCTTTTGACGTAAGCGGTTAAGTAATTATTTGATCATGCCCAACGACTTCGCCATGTCGATGGTGCGCCGGGCGCGCTCGACGATGGGGCGGTCGATCAACTGGCCGCCAAAGGCGATCGATCCGTCGCCGCGGGCGTTGGCTTGTTCAAAGGCTTGCAGGACTTTTTGGCAATAGTCGATTTCCGCCGCCGTCGGACTGAAGACGGTATTGATCGCTTCGACCTGCGACGGATGAATGCACGACATGGCGGAGAATCCCAATTGACGCGATTGCTTGGCGAAGCCGTGCAAACCCGCAGTGTCATTGAGATCGACCCAGACGCCGTCCACGGCTTGCACATGGGCCGCGGCGGCGGCGACGACGATGGCCGAGCGCGCATAGATTAAATCCCGCGCTTCGCCCTCGCGCACCGCGGGCAGGCCGATCTCGCGGCCAAAGTCCTCGGCGCCGAAGATGATGCCGACGATGCGCGACGAGGCCGCGGCGATGGCCGGCGCATTGAACAGTCCTTTGGGGCTTTCGACCGCGATCAGCAGCCTGACGCTGCCTTTTGCCATTTGGTTCTTCGGTTCCATGTCGTTGAGCAGCGCGTCGACTGTTTTTACGTCGTCGACGGTGTCGACTTTCGGGCAGACCAAACCTTCCAAGCCAGGGCGAACCACGGCCGCCAGATCGGCGTCCATCCACTGATGGCCGATGGAGTTGATGCGCACGTAGCGGGCAGGGGAGCCGGGAGTTTTGGCGCGGCCCAAGGACTCGCCGATATTGTTGCGGGCCGCGTCTTTTTCATTGGGGGCGACGCCGTCTTCGATATCGAGCATGATCGCGTCGGCGTTCAAGCCGAGCGCCTTGTCGATCATCTTTTGTCGGTGGCCGGGCACGAACATCCACGAGCGGATTAGATCCATGAAATGAATCTCCTTCGCCGAATTCATTACCTGATGGCACGGCGAATGTCTAACGTGTTCGCTTGGCGGAAGGCTGCGCGACTATTTGCGATTGATTGCTATGACGAAGAATAGATTTCTCACTTCGTTCGAAATGACAATGGCGAGCTGTTCCATTGATGTCATTTCGAGCCCTTCGTCAAGCTCAGGGTAAACTCCGGGCGAAATCTTTCGGCGATTCCGTTGAACATGGCAAATTTTTAGAGAATAACTGAAGAGATATGAAACTGAGCACAGTCAAGCTCCTGGTTCCGATGGTGGCGGTGGCGATCCAAAGCAACTCGGCATCGACGGTGATCCCGCCATTTCTCGATGACATGCGCATTCCCGTGGCGTTGATCGGCACGCTGATTTCTTTGGGACCGATCTTCGCGCTGGCGGCGCGCTTGCCGGTGGGCCTGCTCTACAATCGCGCCCGGGCTCGCATGTTGGTTTCCCTCGCCGTGCTGGCCATGGGCGTGACCAATTATTTTTATAGCTTTGCGCTCAGTAGCTGGTCCTTCGCTTTCGTTCATTGTCTCAACGGTTTCGCCTACAGCGCGGTGACCACGCTCTACATGGCTTTCTACGTCGACTCGCTGGCGGCGGATGAAAACCGCAACCACGCCATGGGTTACTATGTCGGCAGCTTGGCGTTGGGTTACTCAACGGGAAATTTTTTTGGCGGCCTGATCGCCGACCATTGGGGCTACGCCTGGACGTTTCAACTGGGGGCTTTGCTGTCATTGGTTTCGGTCGCGCTATTGTGGCTGCTGCAGGGGCCGAGCACGGTTGGCGAGAGCAAGGCGAAAGCGAAGGAAGCGGCGAAGCTGACGTCCAAGGATTCGCTCAAAGCTTTGCTGGAACCGGAATTGGCGACGGTGGTTCTGGTCGCGTTGTTTCTAAATCTATTGCATCAAATGGGCGGCGTTTTTATTTCGCTTTACGGTCTAGCGGTGGGGATGAGCTTGACGCAGATCGGTATCATCCGCGCCGCTTACGCCGGCTGCAATGCCGTCACACGGCCGGTCAGCGGCCACGTGGTCAACAAGTTTGGCCACCGCGGCTTGTCTTATTTCGGCTTGCCGCTGCAAGCTATGATCCTGATGCTGGTGCCGTTGTTCACTAGTTTCGGAACCATCGTGGTCGTCTACGTTGCGTCCGGCTTTATGCGCGCCATCGTCATCGTCGCCAATGCCGTTGGATTAGTTCAAGACGTTCCAGAATCGAAAGTCCGCCGAGGATTGGCTTCGGGCGTCTACAATGCCGCCGGCGATCTCGGCAACATTCTCGGTCCCTCCATCGGCGGCTTCATCGCCCACGCCACCGGCATCGCCAGCGTTTTCGTCGTCGGTTCGTTGGGATCGACGGTGCTGTTTTTGCTCGGCGTGGTGGCAGTGCGGCGCATGAGCAAGGCGGGAGATTCTAAAAGTCTAGCGTCTAGAGTCTCGGGTTAAAGGAGCGCGGCTTTTCTAACCCGCTTAGGAAAATACGCGAAAAGGAATGTCCGCGCGCCTTTTATCTCAATGATGGATCGGCGGCGCGGTCGCTGCGATCGATGGGCGTGCGGCCATGCGGCCGAACCAATCGCAGAGTTTCGGGTGGCCTGGTCGCCAGCGAAGATCGGGAATCCGAGCTTCGAACCCGAGGGCACAGGCGAGCGTGATCTGCGCCAGGTTGAGCGCGCCGCGCATCAGCGGTTGCTCTATCTCTCCCTCCCAGAGGTCCGCCATTCGTTCACTGCGGTGTGCTTCGTGCTGGAGCACTGTCGGTGAACGCTCGTTTTGCGGCCGGGTGATTTCGCGGCCCCACACCGCGAGTCCGTCCAACATGCTTCTCGCCAGGGCTTCGAGACGGCGCGCCTCCCACGCTTGGTCCCCGGCTGGCAAATCGAAGGCCGGGCTGCCGTCGAGGCGATCGAGGTAGGCGCAGATAACAGCGGAGTCTTCTAAACCGACGCCGTCGTCGCGGATGAGATAGGGAACGCGACCCGATGGATTGACGCTGTAGTACGGGCTATCCGTCAGGCGCGTCTGCGCGGTGATGATCTCGACTCGGCTCTCCAATCCCTTCTCGATAACTACGACTCGGGCGATGCGCGCATAGGGAGAGCCCGGGGTGATGTAGAGCTTCATGGTCCGTGGACGCGAAACTTTAGTTCGAGAGTTTTTAGTACGACTTCGGCATGCCCAACACATGCTGGCCGAGATACGCGAGCACAAGATTGTTGCTCACTGGCGCGATGGTCAGCAGGCGCGTCTCTCTGAACTTTCTTTCGACGTCGTATTCCGTCGCGAAGCCGTAGCCGCCATGTGTCGTCAGACATGCGTTGGCGGCCTCCCACGCGGCTTCGCTGGCGAGGTACTTGGCCAGGTTCGCTTCGGCGCCGCATTTTTCCTTACGGTCAAATTTCGTCGCAGCTTGATAGCGAACCAAATCGGCCGCTTCGATGTTCGCGTAAGCCTTGGCAATCGGAAACTGCACGCCTTGATTGGCGCCGATGGGTTTGCCGAAAACGTTTCGCTCGCTGGCATACTTCGCGGCGCGCTCGACGAACCAGCGGCCGTCGCCGATGGCTTCGGCGGCGACGAGGATTCTCTCCGCGTTCCAGCCGTCGATGATGTAGCGAAAGCCCATGCCTTCCGCGCCGATTAAATTCTCCACCGGCACTTCAACATTGTCGAAAAATAGCGCGTTGGTATGATGGTTGATCATCAGGTCGAGGGGCTTAACCTCAAGTTTTCCTTGATTAGCCTTTAAGTCGACGATGAACACCGACAGACCGCGGGTTTTGTCGGTCAATTCGTCATAGGGCGTGGTGCGCGCGAGCAGCAGCATCAAGTCGGATTGCAGCACCCGGGAGATGAAAACCTTTTCGCCGTTGATGAGATATCTATCGCCTTTCTTCGTCGCCGTGGTTTGGATTCGCGTACTCTCCGAGCCGGCGTTGGGTTCGGTGACGCCGAAGGCTTGCAGGCGCAACTCACCGGTGGCGATCTTCGGCAAGTAGCGTTTCTTTTGCTCGGCGTTGCCGTGACGCAGCAGCGTGCCCATGGTGTACATCTGGGCGTGGCAGGCGGTGGCGACGCCGCCGGAGCGGTTGATCTCTTCCAAGATGATGCTCGCTTCGGTGATGCCGAGACCGGTGCCGCCGAACTCTTCCGGGATCAACGCCGCCAGCCAGCCGAGCGCCGAGAGTTTTTGCACGAACGCTTCCGGATAAGCTTTTTTGCTGTCGATGTCGCGCCAGTAGGCGTCGGGAAATTCGCGGCAAACTTTTTTGATTTCGTCGCGGATTTGTTGCTGTTCGGCGGTCAGGTTGAAATCCATTACTTCCCCCTATAATTAGCTAGACTATAGCGTAATGTTGTTTTTGCTTAAACAGGAGGAGCGTCATGGCGCTTAAGCCGGGTTGGGAAGGGCGTTTTTTCGAGGACTTTGAGATCGGCGACGTTTACCGCTGCCGCTTGGGACGCACCGTCACCGAAGCCGATAACATTTGGTTTACTTTGCTCACCAACAACACCAATCAGATTCATTTCAATAACGAGTACGGCAAGCGCACCGAGTTCGGCAAATGCTTGATCAACAGCGCGTTGACTCTGGCGATCGTCGCCGGCATGGGCGTGGCGGACGTGAGTGAGAATGGATTTGCCTTGGGCTGGGACGGCATCAAATTGCCCAATCCGCTGTTTGCCGGCGACACGCTTTACTCGGAGTCCGAAGTGTTGGAAAAGCGCGAGTCGAGTTCCAAGCCGCAATGGGGCATCGTCAAAGTGCGCACCCGGGGCATCCAGCAAGAGGGCAAAGTCGTCATCGACTACGCGCGCAGCGTGATGGTGTGGAAGAAAGCGTTCGCGCCGAAGACGGATTTGTTTCCCGAGATCAAAGACGAGAAGAAGTAATTCCGTTCAAGCTGTTTAAGAAGGAACTTGAGGTAGCCGTGGCGATTGATGCAAAAACTACGCGGGCGCTAGATGGAGTGAAGATTCTTGCGTTCGAGCAGGTACTTTCGGGGCCGTTCGCGACTTGTTTGCTGGCGGACATGGGCGCGGAGGTGATCAAGGTCGAACGGCCCGGGGTTGGCGACGTGATTCGCTCCTGGGACTCGGTGGTCAAGGGTTTGTCGTCCGGTTACGTTTGGCTCAATCGCAACAAGCGCAGTCTCACCGTCGATGTTAAGAAAGATAAAGGGCGCGAGATTCTTCAAGAGCTAGCCAAGCGCTCGGATATTTTTTTTGAAAACTATGCGCCCGGCGTCGCCGGTCGGCTTGGTCTTGGTTATGAAAAACTTTCAGAACTGAATCCGCGGCTGATCTATTGCTCGCTCTCCGGTTACGGCCAAGACGGACCGTATCGCGATGTCAAAGCTTACGATCTGTTGATTCAAGGCGAGGGCGGCATCATCGCGACGACTGGCTATCCCGACAAGCCGGCGCGCGCCGGCATCGCCATTGCCGACATCGCCTCTGGAATGTACGCCGCGATCGGCATTCTGCTCGCATTGTATCAACGCGAAAAAACCGGTGAGGGGCAGTTGATCGATGTGTCGATGCTCGATTCGATCGTGTCCTGGCTCGGCTATTTTCCGCACCATTATTGGCACGCCGGCGAAGAGCCGGGGCGGGTGGGCATGCGTCATCACTATGTCTGTCCGTACGGCCCCTATTTGGCGGGGGATGGCGAATACGTAAATCTGGCGGTGGCGAGTCCGGCGGATTGGGAGGTCTTTTGCAAAGTCGTCATTGAAAAGCCCGAGTTGCTCACCGACGCGCGTTTTGCCACGATGCAGGATCGGCGCAAGAACCGCTCCCAACTGGAAGAGATCATCGAAGAAATTTTTGCTTCAAGAGACCACAAGCACTGGCTGGAGCAATTGAAAAAAGCCGAGCTGCCGCACGGCATCGTGCGCGGCATCGCCCAGGTGCTGGCCCATCCCCAAGTGGCGGCGCGCAAGCTCATTCGCGAAGCCGAATCGCCGGTTGGCACAATCCCAGTGATCGCCAACGCGCTCAAGATGTCGAAGAGCGAAGCGCGCTACGATCGCATACCCGCGCTAGGTGAGAATAACACGGCGATACTCGGCGAGCTCGGCTATGACGCCGCCGCCATCGAGGCGTTCAAGCGCGACAAAGTTATTTAGCCGCCGCCCGCTTGATAAACAAATCGTCGAACAGTTTGGCGTAGTATTGGGTGCGTGCCGCTTCTTCCGGCGGGATCATGCGGACTTTATCGCGGTCGATGTTGATCTTGGGCGCGACATCGCTGCGGGCGGGAATCTTGCCGAGATTTCTAA
>OELC01000957.1_pt3 | contig 9831 bp, 12 predicted proteins | sample 1503131 | NCBI WGS metagenome assembly OELC01 (sample SAMEA104379562, study PRJEB20068) | metagenome | isolation source: 1998 | reverse complement strand
GCGAGGTCGGTGCTGGGGTCGTCGCCGACGATGCCCGCGCTCAACCGACGGCCGTCGCTGAGCGTTACGTTCAATATCACGGCGTCGTGGACGACATGGCTGTTGGTTAAGATCAGTCCGTCCGGCGTGAAGATGAAACCCGACCCGCTGCCGCGCATTTCCCCAGGGCCATGGCTGCGCCGATGCCAACCAGCGCCGGCGACTTTGCTGACTTCGATAAATACCACCGACGGGCTAATGGCGTCGGCGGACTGCACGACGGCTTGGGAGTAGGCGTCGAGCAGGCTGAGATCACGGTCGGAGTGAGTTGACGCGGCTGCGTGCGCGCCGCTTGCATGACCATTTTCAACGAGTTTGAGAGCTGGAGGGACCATGGTTATTCCTTTCTCGCCCAAAGCTAATCACGCTTTGAGTTCCTGTTAAGTACGCACTCGGCGGTGCTATAGTATCTATTGAGTAACCGAGGAGAACGGGATGAAAGCGACCGATAACAAGTGTCCGGCTGAATTTACCTTGGCGATGATCGGCGGGCGCTGGAAGATTCCAATTATTTTCCACTTGTTGGGCGGGCGGAAACGTTTTACGGAACTGGCGCGCGCGCTAAACGGCGTGACGCAAAAAATGCTGACCCAGCAGTTGCGCGAAATGGAGCGCAACGGCCTGGTGGAGCGAAAGGTATTTGCCCAGGTGCCGCCCAAGGTCGAGTATTCGTTAACAGATTTGGGAATTAGTCTTCGCCCGGTGGTCGACGCGATGTGTCGATGGGGCGAGGATCATGGCCTGAAGTAATCATCATCAAACATCTCCGTTTATCAATCATTGTATCTCCGCCGCGCCGAGGTTTTGTTAGGGAGAGAACGTGATGTAGGATTCTTTTCCGGTGGCATTGTCAAGGCATTGAGGAAGCCTTGATCTACTTACCCCTTACTCTTAGAATGCCATCCAAGGAGGCTTTCCCGATGAGTGCAATAAAAAAACAAGCGCCCGACACTTCGACTCGCAAGTTGCTCAAGAGCCAACTAAAAAAAAGACTCCGTAAGGTTGGGGCCGCACCGCTCCTCTTCGGCTCGTCGCAAATTGGCGCGCAGCGTAGTCGATGAAAGTTTTGCTGTGATTGCCATGAAGAAACACGCCAAGATCGAACAGCTTATCGATCAAACGATATATGGCGATTAAACCGCTGCTGGACGTTCCGGATGGTTCCAGCGTTTTCGTTGACACGAATATTCTTATCTATCACTTGTTGGAGGATGAGTTATACGGGATCGCTTGCCGCTATTTTCTCAAGCGGGTGGAAACTGGTTCGGTCATCGCCTTTACGTCGCCGACGGTCGCTTCCGAAACTCTTTTTATTTATCTTCGTGGCTGGGTAGTCCAAAACAAAAACGTCGCTCCGAAACGAGTCTTAAGCTACCTCAAACGGCACCGCAGCGTGATCGAGGAGGTAGATTTTCAGAAAACACTGGCGCTGCTCGGCTTGTTGCGGCAGCTTCCCCTGAATCAGGAAGTCATGCAGGCCTCCTACGATTTGATGACGCGCTACCAGTTGCTCCCGGCCGATTCGATCCAAGCCGCTCTGATTCGCCGCCGTCATCTGACCTCGCTCGTTACCCGCGACGGCGACTTTGACCATGTTGGCGGTCTCGATGTCTACAAATCTTGAGTTGGATTCTTATCATTCCACTCTCACAGGCATCCAGAATCCAAGAGCGGCCCCATAACGGGCGCGCTAAATGTCATTTAATCACCTTGTCCGCTTTCATCAACGTCCACTCGCGATCGTCACGCCGATCTGCTGGGGTTTTCAGGTTGATGACGAAATCAAATTTCATTGGCTGTTCCAACGGCAGGTTAGCGGGCTTGGTGCCCTGTTACGAATACGTAAAGCCCAACATTTGATTTCATTGCCAGCTCCAGCTAAGAATCAGCTTCGAAGCAATCCAATATCGCGCAGTAAGGCTAGTACGTAACCATCCCGGGTCCAGTGATGCGATCGTCTGTTTATTTCACCGCTGGCATTTGCCTGTCAAACGATTTTCTTCTGTAGCCAGACGTTTCGCGATGCCTCAAGTTGGTTTTCGGTGGCGCTTCACGAACCGTGGATTCCACTTGTGCGGGAATGACGGAATGGGAGTCGAGTTCTAACTGACAAATAAAGAATCCTTTGTCTTAGCACCGGCGGTTGTTCGTCTTAGGGATCATCAGAACATTGCGAACCTCCATTGACACTACCGACCGCTAGCCGCTAGGTTACCGGCATGATCGTCAGCACCGGCATCGATCTCGCCGAAGTCGACCGGATTCAAGCGGCGTTGGAAAATCCGCGCAGTGGGCGGCGGTTTCGCGAGCGGGTGTTTACCGAAAAAGAAATTGCCTATTGCGAAAAGAAGCGGCGCGGCAAATATGAGAGCTACGCCGGACGGTTCGCGGCGAAGGAGGCGGTGATGAAGGCGCTTGGGCGGGGCTGGGGCGCGAAGGTGCGTTGGCTCGATATCGAAGTGGCGCGCGCGCGCAGCGGCAAACCGGATATTGTCTTGCACGACAAGACGGCGAAGGTCGCCGAGGAGCTGGGCATTCGCCGCTGGGCGCTGTCGATCACACATACCAAGCGGCACGGACTGGCGTTCGTGATCGCGCAGGATGATTAGGACCATCAACCACAAAGGGCACAAAGATCACAAAGTAAAAATGGTCGGATGCGGAGTGTTGGTCGCAAAGAACGCAAAGTACGCAAAAAAAGGATTTGGGATTTGTCGGGTCGGGTTTTAAACCCGCCCCGACAGCTTTCAATAAAAAAATTCAGCTCGCGCGCGCTTTCTTGGCTGGCAGTAGGAAGAGCGCGCCGAGCGCCCAGATGCCGCAGAGCAAACCGGCCACGGTCCAGCCGAGCATGTTGCGCCGGCTGTGATTGGCGATGACGGCGCATAGGATGGCGTCGATGCAATGGACCAGCGCCGCGGTTGACAACAGTAAATCCGGCTCGATGTTGGGCCGGACGACGAGGAGTCCGGTGAAGTAGCCGATCAGTTGGTAAAATTCCATGAACCGCCCTTGACGCTCCGTTTGGACAGCTAATATACTCGGTCTCCGCGAAATTGGAATGTCTCTATGGCGGTAAGAACCATCGAATGGAAGAACGATCGGGTGATCATGCTCGATCAGCGTTTGCTGCCGCACCAAGAGGTGTACCGGGTGTGCCGCGATTACAACGAAGTGGCGGAGGCGATTCGCTCCATGGTGATTCGCGGCGCGCCGGCGATCGGCGTGGCGGCGGCCATGGGCGTCGCTTTAGGCGTGCTCAAAGCGGCTGAGAAATCGTTCGACCGTGAGTTCGACCGCGTCGTGCTGACGTTAGGCAAGACGCGGCCAACGGCGGTGAATTTGTTCTGGGCTTTGCGGCGCATGCGCGACGTTTATGCCGCCCAGCGCAGCCGCGGCGTCGCATCGGTGCAGCGGGCGCTCAGAGACGAAGCGCAGAAGATTTACAAAGAAGATATTGCCGCTAATCGGCAAATCGGCAAATTCGGCGCGGCTCTGATGCGCAACGCCAAACGGATCATGACCCATTGCAACGCCGGCGCATTGGCAACCGCCGGTTATGGCACCGCGTTGGGAGTGCTGCGGGCGCTCAAGGAATCGGGTAGCAAGTTTGAAGTGATCGTCAATGAGACCCGGCCGTTTCTCCAGGGCGCTCGGCTGACCGCCTGGGAACTCAAGAAAGAAAAGATTCCGGCCACATTGATCACCGACAACATGGCCGGTTATATGATGCTGAAAGGTAAAGTCGACGCAGTGGTGGTCGGTTGCGATCGGGTGGCGGCCAATGGCGACGTGGCCAACAAGATCGGCACTTACATGATCGCTGTGCTGGCCCAGCGCCATAACATTCCTTTCTATGTCGCCGGACCGACCTCGTCGATCGATATCAATTGCCCGTCGGGCAGCGATATTCCGATCGAGCAGCGCGATCCTATGGAGGTGTCGCATATCTTCGGCAAGCTGCTGGGGCCCAAGGGGATGAAAGTTTTCAATCCGGCGTTCGATGTCACGGCGCACGAGCTGATATCGGCTATCATTACGGAAAAGGGAGTGATAAATCCTCCCTATCAACGCAACATTCGCGCTTATGTCAGTCATTGAGAAACACGAAGAACTAGAAGCTTATTTTCACGAAGCCGGCAAGCCGCGCGAGCGTTGGCGCGTCGGCACCGAGTACGAGAAGGTCGGCATCGACAAGCACACCGGCCAGGCGATTCCTTACTTCGGTCCGCGCGGCGTCGAATACATCTTGCGCGAAATGATGGACCGCTTTCGCTGGGAACCGATAGAACAAGACGGCCACATCATCGCGCTCAGCCGCGACCGGGCGCAGATCACTCTAGAGCCCGGCGGGCAAATCGAGCTCAGCGGCGAACCCTGCGAAAGCATTCACTGCACCTACGCTGAGTTCACTCAACATATCCGTGAATTGTTGGAAGTGTGCGACCCGTTGGAAGTGGTTTTTCTCGGCCTCGGCATGCAGCCGGTGAGCAAGCTCGATGAGATTCAATGGGTGCCCAAGCAACGCTACCGCATCATGGGGCCCTACATGCCGACGGTTGGCACGCTGGGCCAACGTATGATGAAGCAGACCGCCACGGTGCAGGCCAATATCGATTTTCTCGACGAAAAAGACGCGATGATGAAGTTTCGCACCGGTATGGGACTGGCGCCGGTGCTGATCGCCATGTTCGCCAACTCGCCGATCTGCGACGGCCGGCTCAACGGTTATCGCAGTTATCGCGAGCATATCTGGACCGATACCGATAAAAGCCGCCAGGGCTTGCTCAAATTCGCCTTCGCGCTGGAAGCGGGCTTCGGACATTACGTCGAATACGCCCTTGACGTGCCGATGTATTTCATCATCCGGCACCACAATTATATCGACATGACGAGCAAGACTTTTCGCCAGTATCTAGAATACGGCCACAACGGCGAACGGGCGACGATGGAAGACTGGGCCGATCATCTGACCACGCTGTTTCCCGAGACGCGCATCAAGCGCTACATCGAAGTCCGCTCCGTCGACAGCCAGCCGCCCGAGCTGATGCCGGCGCTCTCGGCGCTGATCAAAGGCGCGTTTTACGACAACGATTGCCTGCACGCGGCCTGGGACTTGGTTAAAGGTTGGAGTTGGGACGAGCGCATGCAAGTTTATCTCGACTCCCACGAGAACGCCCTGGCGGCGCGCTTCCGGCGCCATTCGCTGCTCGATCTCGCCAAGGAGTTTTTGGAGATCGCTTGGGAAGGCTTGCGCCGGCAGCATGTCGTCAACGACGCCGGCGACGACGAAACAATTTATTTAAATCCGCTAAAAAATCTGCTCGCCCAAGGCAAGTGTCCGGCCGATGTGGTGCTGGAAAAATGGCAAGGCGAGTTGCAGAAAGATATTCAGAAGTTGATCGCCTACAGCGCGTATAAGTTGCCGTAAGTTTAGCTCTTCCGTCATTGTCGCGAAGGCGGAACACCAGGGAGGGCGGGTCGCGACCCGCCCCTACATTAAATTGCGTGGATTCTAATCATCCTTGAAAATTTTCACTCACCAAACGTCCGTGGTTCAATTCAACTAGCCGCGCGGCGATTTCATTTGCCGCCGCGCCGGTAAAATCTTTTAGGTAATCGCGTTTGAGTTCGGTTATCCTGCGAAAGCTGTCTTCGACCCGCGCGTGCAGCATCGGATCGCTTGTCGCTTCATCACAGAGAAATTCACAGGCTTCAATGGCCTTCTCCACGCCGTGGCAAAAGAGCAGAATATCGACGCCAGCCTGAACCGCGAGAGCGGCGGCTAGTTTGACGCCGTAGCTGTCGGCGATGGCTTTCATTGCCATATCGTCGCTGAACACGACGCCGTCGAAACCGAATTGATGGCGCAGCAGGCCGGTGACGATGGGCTCCGACAAGGTAGCCGGCAGATTCGGATCGAGGGCAGGGTAGAGCACATGGGCGGTCATCAGCGCTGCAATCCGATCGCGGCAGGCGTGGGCGAAGGGCGGCAGCTCCACTGCTTTCAATTCGTCGATTGATTTCTTTACCGTCGGCAGTTCCAAGTGCGAGTCCTTTTCTGTGTCGCCGTGGCCGGGAAAGTGTTTGCCGCAGGGAATGACGCCGCCGTCGCGCAAGCCTTGCGTCCACGCCGAGCCGATCTCTATCGCTTGCTTTGGCGTGGCGCCGAAAGCGCGCGCGCCGATGATCGGATTGGCCGGATTGGAATTGACATCGAGGACGGGAGCGAAATTAAGATTAATGCCGACTAATTTCAGTTCTTCAGCCACAGCGCGGCCGAGGCGGAGGGCTAGTTCAATATTACCCTTCTCGCCGATCCGCGCCGCGGCGGGAAAGTGAGTGAACGGCGCCGGCAGCCGGTGCACGCTGCCGCCTTCCTGATCGATGGCGATGAACGGTGGTATTGCCAGCGCGGATTCCCACAGGCTTCGGCATAAGGCGAGCAATTGTGCCGGCTCGGCGCAGTTGCGTTTGAACAGGATCACGCCGCTAAACTGATACTCGGCGAAGAGCAATCGCTCTTCGTGGGTGAGCACCTCCCCTTGACAGCCGACTAGAAACATTTGGCCGACTTTCTCGCGCAGCGTCTCCATGGTTGAAAACTATAACACGACTGGAACACAACGTTTACTAACTTACGCAAGCTCTCGGCCTCCGCGGATCCGCTGAACCCCACATTTCGCGTCGCTGCGGCGGGTAACGAGGCTTGGGGATCGATATCGATTAACGCGATGAGAGCAAGGTCTTGGTGTTGGCGATAAAGTGATGCACGTCTCCACTGAAGGAAAACACGCGCCCCCGTTGGTCGTGCACATGATGTGGTGGATGCGTCAACAAGCGTTTGCGGTAGTCGGTTCTATGGAAAGGCAGATTGTCGGCGCGCAGCAGATTATTGCCAAGCATCGATCACGTTGTAGCTGTAGCGGCTTACCGTCAATCTTTGCCGGTCGAAAGCATACTCTTCGCGCACAGACAGCGTCATATCTTCACCAACGGGAACCGTGACATGCAAAGCGCCGCTTACAAGCGCGGATTCTACGACGACGGGGAACTCGACATGAAAAGTTTCAGGGACATTGAAGGCGCTGGTGAGCGACAGATAGATTGACCAACAACGCTCGAGAAGCGCGGCCCGTTGGCGCCCCTCAAACGGCATACTGCGCTAGTTCTTTGACAGGAAACTTGCTTTGCAACGTGCGAAAGTAGCTACGATAGCAGATCGCCCAGTTGATAAAATCAGGTTGGTCCTCGGCTGGCGTTCCCGGAATGAGGGCATAAAAAACTTCGGAACGCATGCCGTACTTCCGTTCGTAGAGCTGCAGCTCATCGACCATCTTGCCAATAACTTGATTGGCAGAGAGAGCGCCGCGCGCAACGATTTTGACAAACTGTTTTTTGGTCATGCGCCGCGGCGCATTTCGGGTGGACATTCTAACTCCTTCAATCACTGTGTAATGTACACAAACCGAGAAAATGCCGCAACGGTGCGGCCTAACGAAAAGTCGCATGGATGAGATGCAATGCAAGCCGTGAATTCGAGGCGACAACACAACCTAGACAAGCTTTCGGACTCCGTGTAGATTCATTCGGTCCATGGCGAAGGCGAAGTACATAGTCGTCGAGGGGCCGATCGGTGTCGGGAAGTCGAGCCTGGCGAAGATCTTGGCCAACGAGTTTCAGGCCCGGACGATCTTCGAACGGATCGAAGACAATCCGTTCCTGCCGAAGTTTTACAAATCCCGCGAGACCTTTGCCTTCCAAAATCAGACTTTCTTTCTACTCAACCGCTACCAACAGCAGATGGAGCTGGCGCAGCATGACCTGTTTAACCAGAACGTCGTCGCCGATTATCTTTTCGCCAAGGATCAGATCTTCGCGACCTTGACGTTGAGCGCCGAGGAGTTGAATCTTTACCAGCAGATTTATGCTTTGCTGAACACTCGGGTGGCGAAACCGGATCTGGTGGTTTACCTTCAGGCGCGGCCGGAGGTGCTTTACAAAAGGGTCAAAAAAAGGGATAAAAAATACGAACGGAGCGTGACCTTCGAGTACCTTACCGAAGTGGCCCAGGCGTACAATCAGTATTTCTTTCACTACGATGAAACGCCTTTGTTGGTGGTGAACACTTCGGAGATTGATTTCGTGGCGAGCAGCAAGGATCTGGCTGACTTGATCAAAGAGATCAATAATATGGGCTCGGGCACGCAGCACTATATACCGCTTGGATCCAGATAGTCGGACCGAGACGGATGCCCAAAGGCGTTTTTGGCGAAGAGCCAGCGGCTCTTCTTCGCCCGCGTGGGTCTTCCGGCTTTGCCCGGAAGGCCTTTTGTTTTTTTGGAGGGTAGATCATGGGCGACAAGATCACCGTACCGCATATTCTGAAAATGAAGCAGCGCGGCGAGAAGATCACCTGCCTGACGGCTTACGATTATTCCTTCGCGCGAATCCTCGACCAAGCCGGCGTGGAGATGCTTTTGGTCGGCGATTCGCTCGGCTGCGTGGTTCAAGGCGGGCATGACACTTTATCCGTGACGCTGGACGAGATGATCTATCATACCCGCGCCGTGGTGCGCGGGCGCAAGCGCGCGCTGGTGATCGGCGACATGCCGTTCATGTCCTATCAAGTGAGCCGGGAGCAGGCGCTACAAAATGCCGGGCGTTTTTTCAAAGAAGCCGGCGCGGAAGCGGTTAAATTGGAAGGGGGCGTGGCGGTGCGCGACGCAATTCACGCAATCGTGAACGCCGGCATGCCGGTGATGGGCCATATCGGCCTCACGCCCCAATCGGTGCACCAGTTTGGCGGTTACAAGATTCAAGGCCGGGAGCAGCATCGGCGCGAGGCGGTCCTGCGCGATGGCCTGGCGGTGCAAGAAGCCGGCGCGTTTGCCGTGGTCTTAGAAGGCATGCCGCTCGATCTGGCCCAAGAGATCACCGAGCGCTTGACCATTCCGACCATCGGCATCGGCGCCGGCATTCACTGCGATGGACAGGTTTTGGTGATCAATGACATGCTCGGTTTGTTCGAGGACTTCACGCCCAAGTTTGTCAAACGATTTGCCGATATCAAAAGCGCCGTCAGCGGGGCGGTCAAAGCCTACATCGGCGAAGTGAAGGATAAATCTTTTCCCGCCGAGGAGCATTCGTTCAAATAGCGCTTCACGTCATTGGTTAGGAACGGATTGGGGCAAATTCAGATTGCAGATGGCAGAATTCAAAAGTTAAAATTCTATGATGGTCGTCGAACCTATCTCCGAGATGCGCGAGTGGAGCGAGACGCAGCGGCGCGCCGGGCGGCGTATCATCTTTGTTCCGACCATGGGGTCTCTTCACGAGGGACATCTTTGTCTGGTGCGCGACGCGCGGCGGCGCGGCGATTTAGCCGTCGCGTCGATCTTTGTCAATCCGGCGCAGTTCGGACCGGGCGAAGACTTCGCGGCCTATCCGCGCGACTTCGAGCGCGATCGGCAAATGCTCGAAACCGAGGGCGTCGATGTCTTGTTTTATCCGTCCGGAGCGGAAATTTATCCGTTCGGAGCGCAGACCTTTGTCGATGTCGAGAAGTTGAGCGCGCCGCTATGCGGCGCGGCCCGGCCCGGCCACTTTCGCGGCGTGGCAACTGTCGTTGCGAAGCTATTGAATATCGTGCGGCCCCACGCGGCGATTTTCGGCGAGAAGGATTATCAGCAGCTGCAAGTGATTCGCCGCATGGTGCGCGACTTGTCGATGGACGTGGAAATTCTCGGCCATCCGATCGTGCGCGAGGCCGACGGCTTGGCGATGAGTTCG
>OELC01000869.1_pt2 | contig 9890 bp, 9 predicted proteins | sample 1503131 | NCBI WGS metagenome assembly OELC01 (sample SAMEA104379562, study PRJEB20068) | metagenome | isolation source: 1998 | reverse complement strand
GCGCATGACGCAAATTCTAACGGATAGTAATACAAAGGTCACAAAGTGAGAAGAGATTCGGAATCGGATATTTAGCCGCAAAAAACGCAAAAAAAATCGGACTCGTAGGGGCAAGGCGTGCCTTGCCCTCCCCATCCTTATGTGTTCTTTGTGCCCTTTGTGGTTAAAATCTTTTTCTTGAATCTTCCCCACGACACGGAGCATGAACATGGCAATGACTTCGACAAACAGCGAAACAGCGCGCACCCAAGGGCCGATCGTGTGGCTCGACATGGATCAGAAAGAACTCGACGACGCTTACGATCAAACCGTTTATGCGCCGAACCAACCTTTGCTTGCCGCGCGACGCAAAGTCGCCAGCCAGTCAGTGTTGAGACGGTTTCCGCCGGAGCGCCACGCATACGGTGCCAGCGAAATTGAGAAGCTCGACTTTTTCAAAACCACGCGGCCCAACGCACCGGTCATGGTCTTTATTCATGGCGGAGCCTGGCGCAACGGCACGGCGAAGGACTTCGCGTTCCAGGCCGAACTGTATGTCAATGCCGGTGTCAATCTTGTCATCGTCGACTTCGCGCAAGTCCAAGACACCGGCGGCGACTTGCTGCCGATGGCGCAGCAAGTGCGCAGCGCCGTCGCCTGGGTCTACAAAAACGCCGCGAGCTTCGGCGCCGATGCTAATAAATTATACGTCTCCGGCCACTCCTCCGGCGCCCATCTCGCCGGCTGCGCGCTGGTCACCGACTGGCAAAAAGATTTCGCCTTGCCGGCCAACATCATCAAGGGCGGTTTACTGGTCAGCGGCATGTACGACTTGAAGCCGGTAAGAATGTCCAAGCGCAGCCAGTACGTAAACTTCACCGACGAGATCGAACAGGCGCTCAGCTCCCAGCGCCATCTCGATAAACTGAATGCGCCCATCGTCGTCGCCTACGGCACTTGCGAGACGCCGGAATTTCAGCGCCAAACCCGCGACTTCGCCGCCGCGGTCAAAGCCGCCGGCAAACCGGTGGAGCTGATCGTCGGCGAAGGCTTCAATCATTTTGAAATGCAAGAAACCTTAGGCAACCCCTACGGCATCGCCGGCCGCGCCGCGCTGAAGCTGATCGGCTTGGCAAACTAACCGTCGAAGGTTGAACGATGTAGGGGCGCGATTCATCGCGCCCTCGGACAAAGGAAAAACCGGATTCACCACAGAGGCGCAGAGAACGCCGAGGGGGAAATAATATTCTTCTCTGCGACCTCGGCGTCTCCGCGGTGAACTTTCCGAATCTTTCATGGTCGAATTAAACAGGAGGAATCATGAGCCGTATCCCACACGCAAAACGCGAAGAACTATCACCGGACCACCAAAAGATATGGGATCACATCCACGCCGTTCGCAGCGGCGGCGGCGGACCCTACTCAATGTTGATGCATGTGCCGGCGCTGGCAAACCACGTCGCCGCCACCGAGGATTATTTTCGCTTGGACTCCGCGCTCAGCGATGCCGACCGAGAGATCGTCATTCTCGCCGCCGCGCGTGAGCTCGGCGCGCATTATCCTTGGGCGCGCCACGAAGCGCGCGCCCGTCAGGCCGGCGTGCGCCCGGAAGTCATCGAGACGCTGCGCGTGAAAGGCTCACCTGCGGATTTCACGCCGCGCGAAAAATTACTCGCGGAGATTCCCTTTAGCCTGCTGCACAAGCACGGCTTGTCCAATGAATTGTTCGCCCGCGCCGAACTGGAGCTAAGCCGCCGGCAATTGGTCGAAGTCATCGCCCTGGTCGGCCATTACAGCACCATCGGCTTTGTTGCCAACGCATTCGAACTAGCCGCGCCCGCGGGCAGCCAGACGTTTTAGAAAGGTGAACATGAGCAAACTACCCAATGCAACGCGCGACGGACTTTCTGCAGAGCAATTACAAATCTGGGATCGCATCTTCGAGGGGCGCACGGGCGGCGGCGGGCCCTATTCGATGCTGATGCACTCGCCGGCGATGGCGCAGCACTTCGCCGCCACGGAAGATTACTTTCGCAACCACTCGCTCTTGCCCGACGCCGACCGCGAGATCATCATCCTCACCGCCGCGCGCGAAGTGAGCGCCCACTACGCCTGGACGCGCCACGAAATCCGCGCCCACAAAGTCGGGATTAAACCCGAAGTCATCGAAGCGCTGCGCGCCCACGCCGAGGTTGATAATTTCAGCGGCAAAGAAAAACTACTGGTGGAATTCACCCGCACGCTGATGCATGAACATGAACTGCCGGAAGATTTGTTCAAGCGGATGGAAAGCGAATTCGGCCACGCCAAATTTATCGAAGCGGTGGGTCTGCTCGGCCACTACATCACGATTGGCACGGTGATCAGAATGTTCGACGTAAGACCGCCGGAGGGAAGCAAGACATTTTGATTTGCTGGATCGGTTAAGGGCACGCGCAATAAATCGCCTATCGCGAACAGCCCAACGTTGTCATCCCGAACGCATGTGAGGGATCTAAGATTTCTCGCTACGCTCGAAATGACAACGGATGGACATGCCAGAGGTTATTTCCCCGGATATCTCTTGCTCATCTCAGCAAAGAACCCTTCCTTGTCCAATTCATTCATCAAGCTCGCGTCGAAAAACTGCTCCGGCTTAGCGGTCCGCGCTTGCGGCATCTGCGGCGCGAGCATGTCGAGGATGAATTGAATCCCTTTCGGCGTAAACACCGGCTTGCGCGCAATCGTTTTCACGTAGTTTTGATAGGACGATTCGAGCACCGCGGCGTCGCTGGTGCGCATGTACTTGGCGAAAACTTTTTGCGACTCCGCCTTGTTGGCGTAAATGAAATGAATCCCTTCGAGATAGCCTTTCATGGCGTTCTTCACCGTGTCGCGGTTGGTTTTCAAATATGCGCGCGAAGTCGCCAGGCCATTGCCTTGAACTTCGACGCCGAGATCGGCGATCTGCAGCAAATCGACAAACCCCATCTTGCGCGCGATCGGCGCCGTCGACAGATTGAAAAACGACGCGTCCACCGTTCCCGCGCTCATCGCGCCCAGCCGCTCGGCGTCGGGACCGCCAGGGACGAGCACGACATCTTTGTTGACTTCGAGGTTAAGATGCTTGAGCAGAATCTGCGCCGCATAGTGAGTGATCGAACCGAAACCGCTGATGGCTAACTTTTTGCCCTTCAACTGTTCTAAATTGGTGATTCCCGGACGGACGAATACCAGCTGGTAGAATTTATTTTCCATGCTGGCGATGAGGACTAAATTATAGCCGGTCAGATTGGCTTGAATCACGGTGCCGACGTTGACGATGGGCGGCTCCCCCGCCGCCAACGCTTGGGTCGCCACCTGGCCGCCGCGCAGGAAAATCGGGTCGACATCGAGGCCGTACTTTTTATACAAGCCTTGCTCCTTCGCCACCCAGATATGGCTCTGGGTAAACGCCAGCGAAGGATAGCCCATGGTTATTCGTTTTAGCTCCTGCGCCGCCGCGGTTGCCGCCAGTAGCACGAGCAAACTCACCAGCGCCCAGCAGTGCCCAATTGGGTTTTTCATATCGTTCTTGGAATCGCGGTCGCAATCGCACCGCGTTCAATCGTATGCCAGATACGCGGCGCGATAATCTCCTTCACCCGCCAACAACCGGCGCAACGACTCCGCCTCTTCTTGGCTGGCGAAGCGGCCGACACGCACGCGAAAAAAAGTTTGTCCTCTCACTTCGGCCTGCAAGACATAGCCGTCGTAGCCTTTGGTCTTGAGCTGCTGCGCTAAACTATCGGCGATATTTTTGGCGGGCGCCGCGGCTATTTGCACCGACCATTGCCGAGCGACGGATGACGTGGTCTTTGGCGGAAGCTCAGCCGGCAGGGCCGCGATGGGTAAGACCCGCGCTGAGTTTTCGCCGGCTGCCGACACTCCTTGCCGCGCAGCGGGTTTCCGTACCAGCGTGCTTTCGCTGGAATCCTTGGCGCGCCTTTGACTGTACTCGCCGGCAAGAATGCCAAGAAAAAAAATCAGCGCGCTACCGAACCCGAAGCTCACCAACCAGACGATGCTCGCTCTCCTGGGAAATTTCTCAAACTCACCCCACTCTGCCGCCACAGGTTCCCTGGCCGGAAACTCGTGGCGCTCACTGCGGGAAAACGCCACCGGACCTTCCCCGGTCGATGCTTCGGCGGCTGGAAAAGAAAGTTCCGCGTCGTCTTCAGTCCAAACCGGTTGTTCTTGGGGTTTGCTAGTCAATTGAGATCAAGCGCCTTTGTCAACAGGTCCATCTCACCGCAGTTCTAAACAATTGCCCAGAGCTTGTCACGAAAATTTTTGCTTATTCAACGCAAACCATTCCAGGCGCGCGCTCGAACAAGCTTTCGGCGCCGCGTGTGCCGACGACAAGCGGACCGCCGCAGCTAAAAGCGATCCTCTCATCCGCCGACAACGCCGTCGGCTTCCAGACAAAAGCGTTGCCGGATTCAATGACCAGCTCGCGCGTGCGCGCGCCGGTGCGGCGGCGATTGAGCAGCGGCCCGTCGTCGCCGTAACCGCAGCCTTGTAATTGCAGGACCGTCTTCATGCCGCGCTTGGCGCCCAAGCCGTTGACGAGATCGGCGAGCGCGCCGAAGGTCGTGCCAGGCCGGATCAGCGCCAAACCGGCTTGGTACACTTCTTTTTGTAATTCGATGACGGGCTCCCATGCGTCGGGCAGCTTGCCGAGCACAATCGGCTGGCAAACCTGCGTCAGCTCGGCGCCCATGATGGCGTGAATTTCGCTGGCGATCAGCGCGCTTTCTTCCAGGCGCCGGCCGATGGGCGGGTTGGTGTAGCGTTTTGGCTTGGCCGTGCCGATGCGATCCATCGATAACGCCAGCGGAAAATATTCGCTGCGCAGTTCCAACAGGCGCGCCAACACGGCGGCGTAGAGCACGCCGGCGTCGGCGCCAGGGCGCGCCAGCGTGATCAGTTCATCGAGACCGGCATTCGCGACTTGCGCCGAGCGGCGAATGAATTCAATTTCTTCCGCGCTCTTGACGTAGCGCACCATGCCGACCACGTCGGTGGCGTCGGCGAATTGCGCGTTGGGCACTTTAGCCATCGCATGTTCGAGCGCCGTGTGATTGACCACGCCGTCGATGGCTTCGCAGTGCGTCACCGAACCGCCCTTGAGACCGACGACGCCGACGCGCGCGCTTTGCATGCCGAGATCGAGCAGCGCCTCGCCCATGGGCTCGGCCCACTCGCGTCCGGTCTGCCAAGGCTCGGGCACCCAGCGGTTGCTCGATTTGCGGTCGGCGATCACGATCGGCGCCCGCCCATCGGTGGGCAACGCCATCGCCGAGCAGCGCAACTGCGTCATGTAGCGCGCGTCAACGCCGTCGCCGAGCGGAATCAAAATGCAATCGAAGCCCGCTTTGCCGGCGTTCTCGCGCACCGCGCGCCAACGCCGGTCGCGTTCCGCCAGCGAATAACCGTTCCAGATATGCACCGTCGCGCCGGCGCCGGGTGGAGTTGTCCAAGGCATCGAAGTAACTCCTTCAGTCTCGCGTCGAGAGTCTAGGGTTTAGAGTTTATCCGAAAAATTCCGAGCTGTTTCCGAGTCTGCCAACCCGAGACCCCAGACACTAGACTCTAAACTTTGATCTATGTGATTGAAACCATCCCCGGCGTGCGCTTGACCAGCGGCTCGCCGCCTTTTTCCGTGCACAAAACGCAGCCGCCCCAGCTGGTGTCGAAACTGCCGTCGGCGCTGTGGGCGATCGGTTTGACGATAAAGACGTTGCCTTTTTCGATGCGCACGTCGCGATTGCGCGCGCCATGATTTTGCGGCGTGAACAGCGGACCGTCGTCGCCGTAACCGCGGCCGTGCATTAACAACTGGCTTTTCATGCCGCGCTTGGCGCCGAAGTTGTTGATCAAATCCATGAACTCGGCAAAGGGCCGCTCCGGCGTGAGATACTCCAACCCCATCAGGTACATCTCGCGCTGCATCTCGATGGCCGGCTTCCAACCGTCGGGAATCCGTCCGAGCAAGATCGGCTGCTGTTCTTGCGCGATCAGCCCGCCGAACACGGCGTCGACCTCGTTGGCGATGCGGTACATCGGTTGCAGTGTGCGCCCTTCCATCGGATCTTCGAAGCGCGGCAATCGGCCGCCCGAGTTGGCGCCGCTGTAAAACGCCATCGGATAATACTCGCTGCCCAGTTCCACCATGCGCTGCATGACGCGGGTGTAAAGTAATCCTTCGTCCATCCCCGGCTGTGCCAGCTCGATCATTTTGTCGATGCCGGCGGCGGCGATCGCCGCGCCCCGGCGCAAACAAGCGATCTGTTCCTCGCTCTTGACGTAGCGCGCATAGCCGATCGCTTCGGTGGCGTTCTCGAACGTGGCGTTGGGTAAGCGCTGCAGCACTTCGGCGTAGGAGCTGTGATTGACCACGCCGTGAAAAGCGCGGCCATGGGTGTAAAAGCCGCGGCGAATGCCCGACACGCCGATGCGCGCCCGCTCCATGCCCGCGTCGATCAACGCCTGCGCCATGCTCTCGCCCCAAGAATTTTCCACCGGGCGAAACTGGGGAATCCACGCGTTGCCGTCGTCAAGATCGGAGATGACGATGGGGGCGCGCCCGTCGGTGGGCAAGATCACCGCCGCGTTGTCCAACGTGGTGAGAAAGCGGCAGTCCGAACGGGTGCCGCGGTGCTGCTCTAAAGAAAGGTGCAAATTGCGCCCGTCGACGCACAGCGGCACGAAAACACAATCGAAACCCGCCTTCGCCGCATTGTCGCGCACCCGCTGCCAACGCCAGTCCCGTTCGGCCAACGAGTAGCCGTTCCATTTAATTTCAGCCGCTGCTTCCATTGCTAATGATCCTCAATATTTATCGCGCGCGATGAGAAAATCACATCTCAACGAAGGACACGAAGGGTTCGGAAGGAGGGCAAGGCACGCCTTGCCCCTTGTATACAACATCGTGCTCATAGTCTGTGGTGAGCGTAGCCGAACCATGTCCTTCGTGGTAAAAAACTCTTTCCCTTTTGAGTGCCGCTTTGGCGCGCTAGGCCCATTGTGGTTAGCTCTCTTCGTCGCCTAGCATCGTGCCGCGGCAGCGGCGCGCGCCGCACAGGCAGGCGTGTTCGCGTTTGGCTTTCTTCGTGTGCTTCTCGCCGATCTGTAAATTGTAATCGTAGGCGAGCTCTTCGCCCGGCCGGATGTCGCGGCGCGCTTCGATGAAAACTCGGTGGTTCTCTTCCTCGATCTCGCAGTTGGGCGCGCAGGAGTGGTTGATCCAGCGCGCCGAGTTGCCGCACCGAGTGGCATCGATCACCAAGCCGTCGTCCACCGAGAACAACATCGTGTGCGACGAGTTCTCGTGCAAACGGCCAAAGCGCCGGTCGGCTTCCTTGTCGGTGATCAGCGTGCCTTTGTATTCGATGATCCGCGTGCCCTTCGCTATCGGCCGCAAGGCAAACACGCCGCGTCCATGGATCGGCGAGTTACGCACGACGATTCGCCTAGCTGTTTTTTGGGTCGCCATAGATTTCTCAGATGCAAAACTTTAAGCGGATCAGCGGTCGGCGTCCATGCCTTTGACGAATCGCATCATGCGCTCGGCCGGCGCCTTATCTTGGTACTGGCCGTAGAGCCGTTGGCGCATGCGGTCGACTTCGCCGCTTTGCAAACGCTCGTACAATTGACTGCGCTTGCCGAACGGCGTCATGACCATGTCCGCCGCCACCGCCATCAGACGTAAATGCTCCTTGGTATTCGGCGCGCCGCCGCGAAAATAGCGTTCGACGAACGGACCGAGATCGGAATTTTCCAGATCGGACGCGCCGCCGCTGAGCATCAGCGTGCTAGTGAGCAAACCTTCCATGGTCCGTTCGGCGCGGTCCGATGCCTCGATGCTGTGCACTCGATAGGCCGGGCTCAACAGCGGCGCCCAGGTTCCGCCGCCGGCAAGGTAGCCCTTGGACTCGCCGACTTGAATACAGGAGCGGAGAATTTCGATATCCTGAATCAAACTCGACAATAGGATTTGCGATTGCAAGTTGGTATTGCGCTTGGCGTACTGGGTCAAAAGCTGCGCCACGCCGAGAAACGCTTCGAGCTTGGTCACCAACCGCAGCATAGTGGAATACTGTCCCCAGGTGTGGATGTAATTGATGCCGGCCAACAATTTTGGATCTTTGTAAACGAACACCCGCTCCCAAGGCACGACGACATCGTCGAAAATCAGCGCGGCGTCAACCTCGTCGAAGCGCGTCGTCAGCGGCTGGCGTTCGGGATCGGCATGCTCGGCGTAAAGATCGCGGCAGAGAATTTTCAACCCCTTGGTGTTCATCGGGATCGCGAAGGCGATGGCGTAATCCGCTTCGTCAGGCTCCCGCGGCTTGTTGGGATAGACGATCACCTCGTCGGCGATCGGCGCCAGCGTCGCCAGCGTGCGTAGACCGCGCACCACCGGCCCTTTTTGGGTCTCGCCGACGATATGCAGAATCAGATCGGGATCGTCCTGCTTGCTCACCGGCTTAGTGCGGTCGTAGTATTGATCGGTCAGCGCGTGGGTCAGGCAGAGATCGTTGCGGCTCACGTAGCGGTGATAAGCGCGCGCGTTGTCGGCCCACTGCTTGCTGCTCTTCTCGATCAGATGCGTCCAATCTAAAAGACCGACGATCAGTTCCGCGACGAACTCAGGATAGCGCCCCATCTGGCCGAAAGTTTGTTGCGCCCAGAATTCGATATTGCGCCGCTTGCGCAGCAGCTCCTGATGATTTTTCGGCGGCAGATAGCTGTACGAAATACGCTCGCCTTCGTACTCACACGTCATGATGTCGCGATGCTCCGGCGTATGCTGCTTATCGTACATATCGGCCAGCGTCTTGATCGTGCCGGCAAATCCCGAATGCGCCGTCACATCGGCGATGCGCTTGCCCGCGTGCCAAACCTCCCGGCCGTCGCGCAGCGCCGTAATATAATCCGCTCCGCTTCTAATGGGCATGAAAACCAACCTCCAAAGCTAGTCCGCAGTTTTCGCTGAGTATCAAAACGTCCACTATCTCATATCGAAATGCGCGCGAATTATCCACGCTCGCGTCCACGGAATTGTTGTAGTTCTCCGATCTCCCTCACCCGCTTCAGCCGAATCCGCCAAAGGCGGATCAGCCTCAACTTGATTGGCGGATTTTCTCATCGAGCGGGCAGATTGTGCGCTGAACGGTTGGTCCACATCGGCTCCAAGAACCGATCGAAAGCTGCCTGAACATCGCCGCTAGCAAAACAACGGACAAACCGCGCCAAACTTCGCCTGCCAACCGCCGGCAGTTAGAAAACGCTTTCGCTCTCGATGCGATCGCGCGGCGCAACGCTGAGAGCAACTCGCGTTTTGCCGGGCCGTTCATTTGTGTCGAAAGCGCTGGCGCACGCAGGAACAAACAGAGAGCGGGAAAGGAAATCGGGTAACGCCGCTGGTCAATAATATTGCGCCGGCCGCTGGCATAGCGCGTGCTCCATTAGCGAGAACCCAAGAGTCGTTGATAACGCGGGCCGAGAGGCACGCTGTAACGCCGTTACGAGGTCACGTTCTATCAATCGACAATACGCCGATGAAAAGAAATTCTACCATGAAACCATCACCCGTGAGAGCCAAACGCTGGTCCGCGCTGGGAACCGGCCTGCTGCTGTTTCTATTCGCCGCGGTGCTGCATGCGCAAACTCATCCCAATTTATTTCGCCAGCGGCCGCTGCCGACCCAAGCCGGCCGCAACGCCCTCAGCGCTCTGATCGGCGATGTCGACACCAACTTACTAGCGAGCGGACCGCAGCGCATGACGATTGTCGTTCCGGGCAAAGCCGATCTGCTGGTCGACCGCGAGCAGCATCAACGGCGCGGCGCGCGCAGCATGGTGTGGCGCGGCGTGGCGCAAAGCGAC
>OELC01001033.1_pt3 | contig 9982 bp, 8 predicted proteins | sample 1503131 | NCBI WGS metagenome assembly OELC01 (sample SAMEA104379562, study PRJEB20068) | metagenome | isolation source: 1998 | reverse complement strand
AAAGCGGACAAGCGATGCGCGCGTAGCGTAATGATCACGCTGGTCGCCAGCATCAGCGCGCCGGCGATCAAATGCGTCGTGGTGAGCAGAACCGCCGCGGCGCTCAGTCCGGGCAGCATGACGGTGAATTTACTAACATAGGCAAACGCGCCGAGCATGGATTGGAGCAGCAACAGCGCCGCTAAAAAATATCCCGAGCGCAGCAACTCCGGCCGATCCGCGTGCGCCCGCTTAAGCCGCAGCAAAAGCAGGATCACGTGAATCGCTACCAATGCGGCGATCAGCAGATGCGCGTCCAATCTTTCACCGCTGTGGCGCAGCACCGCGCCAAAAACGATTTGCAGATATATAAACGCAGTCGTGATCGTCGCCAGCCGCTTGAGCCTCCCGCCGTCGGCGATCGGCGCACCGCGCGCCGCACGCCATTCGGCGGAAGTGAATAACGCCAAGCTCACCGTCAGCGCGAAGAAGGCTTGGGCGAAGCAAGCGTGCACGATCGCCAACGTCTGTTGCAGCAAAACCACGCGCAGGCCGCCGAGCACGCCCTGGGCGACAACCAGTAGTAGCGCCGCGGCGCCGAGCCAGCGCAGCCAGCGGCGTTTTTCTTGAAACCAAAGCGCCAGTGCCAGCGCGACGGTCAATACACCGACGCATGAAGCGATTAAACGATGGCTATGCTCGTAGAAAATCCCGCCGATCATCTTCGACCAAGGGTAAAGAAACATGTTGTAGCCGAAGGTGGTCGGCCAATCGGGCACGGCGAGCCCCGCGCCAAGACTGGTGACCAGGCCGCCGATGAAGAGCAGCGGGAAAGTCGCGCAAGCGAGCAGAACCGCTAGCCGGTGCGGCAAGGGTGAAAACGACGAACCCAAGCCGTTACCGTCATCCTTCTGACCTCTGACTTCTGACATCTGACTTCTGGTTCCTAGTGCGCCCGCGCCGCGGCTTTGCCGCCAAGATCCTTGTCCTGGGGCAGCCAATCTTCTTTCACTTCCGGCGAGCTGTACTCGTAAGCGCCGCGATAAACGGTCGGCGTAACTTCGAAATTGCCATGCGGCGGCGGGGTTGGCGCCGACCATTCCAGAGTGTTGGCTTGCCAAGGATTTCTTTCCGCCTTTTTGCCGGCAAACAGGCTCCAGAAAAAATTGAACAAGAAGAAAATTTGCGAGACGCCCAGAATGAAGGCGCTGGTGGTAATAAAAACATTCCAGTGCTGCATGGGCTGAAGAAACTCGTACTGCATCGGATTGTAGATCCGCCGCATGTGGCCCGCCACGCCGAGAAAATGCATGGGAAAAAACGCGCCGTTGAAAAAGATATAGGTCAAGACGAAATGAATTTTCCCCAGCGGTTCATTGGTCATGCGGCCGAACATCTTCGGGAACCAATAGTAGACGGCGGCGAACAGGGCGAAGATAATTCCCGCCACGACGTAGTGAAAGTGCGCGACGATGTAATAAGTATCGTGGATGAAAATATCCACCGGCGTCGAAGCCATGAAGATGCCGCTCAGGCCGCCGATTAAAAAATTCGAAACGAAGCCGAGGGCAAAGAGCATCGGCACGGTCAAGCGAATCGTGCCGCCCCACAGCGTGCCGAGCCAGTTGAAAGTTTTGATCGCCGAGGGCACGGCGATCACCATGGTGGTCATCATGAAGGCGGTGCCGAGCAGCGGATTCATGCCGCTGACAAACATGTGATGGCCCCAAACGATCCAGGAGAGAAACGCGATGGCGATCATGGAAAAGGCCATGGCGTGGTAGCCGAACACCGGCTTGCGCGAAAAAGTCGACAGCAAGTCGGAGGTCACGCCCATGGCCGGCAGAACCAAGATGTAAACTTCCGGATGACCGAAGAACCAGAACATATGCTGCCAGAGCAGCGGCTGGCCGCCGCCCTCGGGCAGAAAGAAGCTCGTGCCCACCGTGCGATCGAACAGCAACATCGCCAACGCCGCGGTTAAAACCGGCAAGGCCAATAGCAGAAGAATCGCCGTGATGAACAGCGACCAGACGGTCAGCGGCATGCGGAAATAGTGCATGCCGGGCGCCCGCATGTTGACGATGGTGGTGATATAGTTGATCGCGCCCATCAGCGAGGAGACACCGGCGATGAGCAGAGCGATGATCCACAGATCTTGGCCCCAATCGACCCCGGTGTACTGCGCCCGAGCCGAGAGCGTCGCATAACTAGTCCAACCGCCCGCCGCCGGTCCGCCGGGAACGAAGAAGCTCGCCAGCATCACAATACCGGCGACGAAGCCGACCCAGAATGAAAGCATGTTGAGCTTGGGGAAAGCCATGTCGCCGGCGCCGATCATCAAGGGAATGAGAAAGTTGCCGAAGGTGCCCACCATGATCGGCATGACGACGAAAAAGATCATGATCGTCGCGTGCATGGTGAACAATGCGTTGTAGGTTTGCGGCGGAATGATGCCGCCGCCGTTGGGTCCTGGATAAATGTAGGGTTCGGGAATGAAGCTCAGGCCTGGAACCGCGGTCTCGGGCCAAGCCAGCTGCCAGCGCACCAGCATCGCCAGCAGGCCGCCGATGAGCAGCATGAACAAGCCGAGAAAAAGAAATTGCCGGGCGATCATTTTATGATCGAGAGAAAAAATGTACGTGCGTATGAAACCGAGCTGTTGATGGCCATGCGCTCCATGCGCGGCTGCTGTATCGCTCATCCTAGAAATCCTCCGTAATCGCGCTCAACGAATCAGAAATAATAACCCGAGGGGTCACTGCGGTTTGGGCGCCAAGTTTTCATCGGCCCATTTTTTGTAGTCTTCGGGCGTGTGCACGTAGAGCCACCCCTTCATGCCCGAGTGGCCGAAGCCGCAAAGCTCGGCGCAGGGAAGTTCGTACTTGCCCGGCTTGATCGCTTCGAACCAGACTAGAATCGTGCGGCCGGGCACGGCGTCTTGCTTGAGCCGCAGGTTCGGCAGAAAGAAACTATGGATCACGTCCTTGGAAGAGAGTTGCACCCGGATCGGTTTGTTCACCGGCACGTGAATGTCGTTGTCGAACTTGACGTCGTCGTCGGTGCCCAGCTTGGCGTCGGCGCCGGCGTAGGAAACTTCCCAGTTAAACTGCTTGGCCGCCACCGCAATCTCGAAATCGCTCTCCGGCGCGTGCCGTTTGACCTTGGCCCAAGTGTTCACGCTCATGAAAGACAAAACGATCAAGATCGCCGCCGGAATGATCGTCCAAATAATTTCCAGCGTCGTGTTGCCGTGGCTATAAGTCGCCCGGCGATCGCCGGTGTCGCGGTAGATGATCAGAAACAACACCATCAGCACCGTCACCAAAATAAATGCCACCGCCGTAATATAGTAAATAAGGTAGAACAAGGAGTCGATCTCGCGCCCATACGTCGACACATCTTCCGGCAACCACTGGAGCATCTATATTCAACCATCCTTAAATTTATTTTGGACAGGCGTGTAAAACTTCGTTCTTGCTAACATAGCCCATGGTGCATTTCAAGCGAAAATCGCGTTGCATTGGCGAAGATTTGTGCGAAGATCGGCATCGATGATCGTTTTCGCGAAGAGAATCCAGAGAATCTCGTGACGACCGCCTGGCAGTCGCTCAGTCTGCTGTTGCACTTGATCGCCAACGCCCTTTGGCTCGGCGGCATCGTCTATTTTCTCGTCGTCGCCGGCCCGGCGGTGCAAGAACAAGAACTAGACGCGAAAATCGCCATCAAGACGATGAATCAAAGCCGCATCGGTTTGGAACTAGTTTCCTGGACCGCCATCGCGCTGTTGTTGTTGACCGGGATAACCAATTTTATTTTACGCGAGCCCAGCGCGGCGCCGAGCGAAGCGTATCTCGTCTTGCTCGGCGTCAAACTATTTGTCTTCGGCGCCATGGCGGTGCATCATGGCCTGCAAGTTTTCAAATACGGCCCGCGCATCGCCGCCTTGACTGCGGAATTGCCAATCGACACAACTTGCTGGCCGGAACCTTTGCTGTCGCACTGGCGCCGCTGGTTCTTGCTGTTAAAGATCAACGCCGGCCTCGGCCCGATTGCCGTACTCCTCGCGCTGGCGATGGTGAAGGGCTAGCCGCTCGCGCGTTGGGTCATGGAACTCGCCAGTTAATCGAACTCAACAAGCTCGCCAAAAAAAATGGTAAACTTCGCCTGGACTGGCCGAATCAAAGCGCTCATCGTCGGTTTAGGCCTCGGGCTGGCCTTTCTGATGAGCGTCAACTGGTGGAGCATTTACGCTGACCATCGGCTAAAATGTTTACAGCCAAACTGCGTTGCCGACTTCGTTACTTTTTACGCCCAGGCGCAGCTGATCTGGGACGATCGCCGATCGCTCTACGATCTCGAAAAGCAACTCGCCTACCAAAACCGAATCGCGCCCGTCGAAAAAGTATTACCCTTCGTCTATCCGCCAATTACCGCGGCCTTGCTCGCGCCGCTGGCGTTGGTGCCTTTCTCGACCGCATTTTTGCTCATGACAATCGTCAATCTATGGCTCGTTGGACAAAGCGTGCGCCTGCTGATCCGGCATTTGAGTCTGACGACGGATCAGTCGCACTGGCTGGTGCTGTTTACCATTTGCAATTTTGGCGTTCACGCGGTGGTTTTTTTCGGTCAGACTTCCGCGCTCGTTCTTTATTTTTTGACGCGCCACGTTCTCGCCCAACGCCACGATGAAAAACCCAGCGCGGGGCTGTGGGCCGGCTTGCTCTGCGTTAAGCCGCAATATTTAGCGATTCCGCATTTCATCCTGCTCCTGCGCGGTCGTTGGCGAGAACTATTCGTCGGAGCGGTAGTAAGCGCCACATTGGTCATCGGCTTATTCTTGTGGATCGGCATTGAGGCGTCGAGCCAATATTTTCAACTAGCCCAACGGATGGTGCGAACGGATAACGATTGGTGGAATCAGTGGCGTGGGATGCACAATCTGCGGGTATTGGCGATCTATTGGCTACCTGAGGCTTGGTCCATCTCTATTTGGTGGGCGGCGACCGCTGTGGTGATTGCAACTTTAGCTTGGATCAATCGCCGCTCAAGCGCCGCCAAAGAGAATTTTGCGCCGCGCTGGATTGCTAACAGCTTGGGACTTTTGATCATACTGCCGCATTTATTTACCCACGATCTAACCCTGCTGATCATTCCCTGCGCGCTATTGTTAAGCATCGGCAAACCACAGGTTCCCATCGGCCTGGGAGTGGGATTGGCGCTGATCGCAATCCTACCCGCGGTGAATTACCTGCTGCCGACGATCATGGCAACCGCACTGGCCGTCTTGTTCTTGCTCAGTTTGCGTTTGGCCACGACACACTGGGCCGCAAGTTAATGGCGCCGCTCGGTTTGGAATCTGGAATTTGGATTCTGCAAATCGTCGCCCAGCGACGACCTCACCCCTTTGGATACAGCGATTTGATAAAGCCGCTGTCCTCAAGTTGCTTGACGAAGCGCGCATCCATGAACGTCTCCGGCGCGAAGTTTTTCGCTTTCGGCTCGCGTATGGCGACTTGGTCGAGAACGAAGCGCAAACCGCCCACCGTCGGATAAGGCACGCGCTGCAATTTCGGCGCGTAAAAGTCCACAGTCGAGGCGAGAATCGCCGCATCTTTGATACCGGTGTATTTGCTCGTGACTTTCATCGCCAGCTCGCGATTATTTTTATAAATCGCGATGGCTTCCGTGTAGGCGCGCACAAAGCGCTGCACTGTATCCATGTTATCCTTAATATACGATTTCTTGGCGGCGATGCCGACGAAGGGAAATTCCAAACCCATGGCCGCCAGATCGGCGATTTCTTTGTAGCCCATTTTTTTTGCCGCGTCGGTAAACGGATCGGCGAGCGCGCCGGCGGCGATGCGGCCGGAGGCGATGCCACCCATGATGCCGGGGTAATCTTCGAGCTGAATCAGCGCCACGTCTTTCTCCGGCTGAAGTCCGGCCTTGCGAATCGCGAAGCGCGCAGAAATATCCGTATTCGAACCGTAGCGCGTCACGCCAACCCCTTTGCCTTTAAGCTCTTCCATGCGCGACACCGTGCCCATGATCACGATCGGCGTCGTGTTCAATGCCACGGCAACAAACGTAACATCCATTCCGGCGACGCCAGCTGCTAGCAACGCCGGGCCGCCCATCTGCGACAGTTGAATTTCTCCCGATACTAAAGTTTGCGCCATGGTCGAACCGCTGCGGATATAGGCAACGTCTGTGCGCAAGCCGTTTTTCTCGAACAGCCCGGCCTCCCGCGCGATCCACAACACCGCGTGGGGCCCGGAAGTGGCGGCGTAACCCGACATAACGCGCACCGGCGTCTGAGCGAAGCTCATTGAACCGCTAAGAAAAACCCCAAGCAACACGATCGCAATTTGAATCATCGGTCCTCCATGAATCTTTTCTCCTAACCACTGCTCGCTGCGCATATACTACTAGCAAAACTTGCTCGCACTGTCATTCAGGATTTGTTCCAAAGGCTTGCGTTGGCCAGTTTCGTTTGACTCCCAATTCGGCAGACTATAAATTGCCCCTATCGTTTCGCTGGACCTGTGTGAGCGGTTCTTACCCTCTCTGGGTCCGAGATTCTAGTCCCGATTATGTTCTAAGGAGGCATTATGGATCATCCCACCGAGCAAACATTTAAGGAACCGACGGATAACAAAACCCGGGCCGGGCTCGGCAAGTTTCTGCGCCCCAACACCCCCTATGATAGTTATATGGAAGCCCAGGACATCCCGATCTATCGCGACATCGGCGTGCGCCGGGTGCAAGATTTACCGCGTAAGCCTTGGAAGCGCATGGGCGGCAATGGCACGTTCATTCAGCTCCTCGGCACCGAGGGGCTGTGGGGTTGCTACGTCATCGAAGTCCCCGGCGCCGGCGCGCTCAATCCGGAAAAGCATCTTTACGAAGAGCAATATCTGGTCGTCGATGGCCGCGGCACGACGGAAGTCTGGGTCGACGGCAATCCCAAGAAGCTCACTTTTGAATGGCAGAAGGGTTCGATTTTCGCCATTCCGATGAACGCCACACATCGCATCGTCAACGCGACTTCCAGTCCGGCGCTATTGCTCGCCGGCACCACCGCGCCCAACATCATGAACAATTTCGGCAACGAAGATTTTATCTTCAATTGCCCCTATCAGTTCAAAGATCGCTTCGATCCGACCGACGATTATTTTAAATACAAAGACGAAGTAACCCCTGACCCGGTGCGCGGTCTGGCCATGCGCAAGACCAATATTATTCCCGACGTGATGGGCTGCGAGTTGCCGATGGACAACCGCCGCTCACCCGGCTATCGGCGCATCGAACCGCATATGGCCGGGCAGCATTTCTACATGTGGATCGGCCAGCATGAAACCGGCCGCTATTCGAAAGCGCACGCACACGGCTCGGCCGCGGTGCTGATTTGCTTGAGCGGCAAAGGCTACACCTACACCTGGCCGTCGAAATTGGGCACACACCCGTGGGAAAAAGGCACAACCGAAGAAATCAGACGGCAGGATTACGAACCGGTGGGAATGGTCAGCGCCGCGCCCATGAGCGGCAACTGGTTCCATGCCCATTTCGGCGCCAGCAAAGAGCCGCTGCGTTTGACCGCGTGGTTCGGACCGAATGCCCCAGGGCGTGAACGCGGCCGCCCCGGCGAGAAAGCGATCGACTACGGCGCCATCGACATGAAAGACGGCGGCACGGCGATCCCGTACAACGAAGAAGACCCGTACCTGCGTAAAGAGTTCGAAGAAACGCTGGCTAGCGTCGGCGCCAAGTCGCGCATGGAACCGGATCTTTACAAGAATTCCTACTGAGCAAATCATCTAGGGTATCGGGTTTTGTAGGGGCGACCGGCCGGTCGCCCCTACCGCGCAATCCTGACCAACCACAACTTATTCAAGGATTTCCATGGCCACCGCTCCCAGAGGTTCGTTCTCCAATGCCAACCGCCACATGCAAGAGGAAGAAAACCTGCGCCTCACCAGCGTCGGCGTCGACATCGGCTCGTCGACTTCGCACCTGGTTTTCTCCCGGCTGGAATTGACCCTCGAAGGCTCGCGCTACCGCGTCACCAAACGGGAAGTTTTGAATGAATCGCAAATTCTCCTGACCCCCTACGTCGACGACACGAGAATCGATGTCGAAGCGCTCGGCAAATTTATCAACGATCAGTACCAGAGCGCGAAAATCCGCCGCGAAGATGTCGATACCGGCGCGCTCATTCTCACCGGCGTCGCGGTGCGCCGCCGCAATGCCCGCGCCATCGCCGATCTGTTCGCCGAGGAAGCCGGCAAGTTCGTCGCGGTCAGCGCCGGCGACGGTTTGGAAGCGACGATGGCCGGACATGGCTCCGGCGCGGTCGCTCATTCGGCGAAGATCGGCGGCGCCGTGCTCAACGTCGACATCGGCGGCGGCACCAGCAAGTTTGCCCTGTGCAATAACGGCAAGGTCCAAGAGGTCTCGGCCATCGATGTCGGCGCCCGCCTGCTCGCCTTCGATAAAGACGGCGCAGTCGTGCGCATCGAAGAAGCCGGACGAAAGCACGCGGCCTGGGCCGGATTCACCGTCGAGATCGGCCAAAAAATCTCCCAAGACAACCTGCAAAAAATGGTCGCGGGGATGACCGACAAACTGTTCGCCATGCTCAAGCCCGAGGCGATCACCGACGACGTCAAAGGGCTGCTGCGCCTGCCGCCGCTCGCTTTCAAGGGTGAGATCGACTGCGTGATGTTCTCCGGCGGCGTCTCGGAGTTCATTTACAATCGGACCAAGAATACTTTCGGCGATCTCGGGCCGCTGATCGCCGAAGAAGTGCATCGCCGCATGGCGGACCTCGGCCTGCTCGTGATGGAACCCAACGCGCGCATTCGCGCCACCGTCATCGGCGCCTCGCAGTATACCGTCCAAGTGAGCGGCAACACGATTTTCATTTCTCCCGAGAATGCGGTTCCGGTGCGTAACGTCGGCGTAGTCGCGCCCGAGTTTCCGCTCCATGAAGATGCCTTCAACAAACAAGCGGTGCGCGACGCGTTGGAAAGCGCGCTGCGCCGGCTCGACTTGCTGCACGGCCGCCAGCCGGTCGCCGTGGCGTTTCATTGGGACGGCTCGGCGACGTTTTTTCGCCTGCAAGCTTTTTGCAGCGGCGTCGCCGAAGGGCTCAAGGAGATCTTGGCCAAAGGCCATCCGCTGGTGCTGGTCAACGACGGCGACATCGGCGGCATCATCGGTCTGCATTTTCAAGAAGAGCTAAAAATCGAAAGCGCGATCGTCTCCATCGACGGCATCGCGCTCAACGACTTCGACTACATCGACGTCGGCGCCTTGATTCCATCCTCAGGCTCGGTGCCGGTCGTCATCAAATCGCTGATCTTCCCGGCCTCGCCGCAGCCGTAGACGATCCAAGCCATTCCAATTCATGTTCAGTTTGCGGCGATTTATCGAGCGCGCCAAGCGTAGGCGCTTATCGGCCCCACTCGATGCCAAGTTTGACCAGAATTGGCAATGGTTAGACAAAAACTTCTTGTCGCTTATCATCCAAGTTAACTCGCTGATTATTCGCAAGAAAATTTAGACGAACAGCGGCTGTTCCCTTGACATCCAAGGCGATTGAGATTATTAAATCGGCCATCAACGAGACCAACACCATGCTCAAATATCGCGCTCGCCTCTGTCCCAAATGTGATTACTACGTCGGCTTTACCACGCCTGCGCCGGCGGCGAAGAACGGCCCAGTCTCAGTCACGAACTTCTGTCTCAATTGCAATTATAAGCTGCCGGTGCACAGCATTCTTCGCGGCGCGGGAAAGCCCAATCGATTGGCCCGCCGTGCCTCCCTGCGTCTGGTTCGTCGCGCGGCGCAAGTTGCGCCGGCCGCCGAATTTATCCAGCCGCAAACCGAGATTCGCATCAACCCGTCGGATTACGCGAGCCATTTACGAGCCATCGGCCAAGATTTGGAGAATCTCCATCTTGCCGCGTTCAATCTAGAATGCACCGGCACGGCTTA
>OELC01000576.1_pt1 | contig 10054 bp, 11 predicted proteins | sample 1503131 | NCBI WGS metagenome assembly OELC01 (sample SAMEA104379562, study PRJEB20068) | metagenome | isolation source: 1998 | reverse complement strand
CGAAATTAGCGTAAAACTCGCAAAGCCAATAGCGTCAATCAGGTTTGACGCCGGGAGGTTTTGATGGATTATTTTTCTTGCCGTAGAAAAATTTGGCAGCCGGCGAACTTCGTCGCGATCTTATTTCTCTTGTTTGCGACTTCGGTGCGCGCCCAGGAAGGGCGGCGGCTTAGATCGGGTTATGCTTCGCTCTCCGGCAACATGACGCCTTTCTGGGTGGCGAAAGAAGCCGGCTATTTTAAAAAATACGGTCTCGACATCGATCAAGTGGCGTTTCCCAGCGGCAACGAAGGCATGGCGGCGATGATCGCCGGCGAGATCGAGTTTCTCGCCATCGCTGGCAGCACCACGGCGAGCGCCAACATCGGCGGCGCGGATGTGATCTCGCTGGCGATCACCGCGGACCGTTTGCTCACCAGCCTGGTGGTGAATTCGACCATTCAACGAGGCGAGGATCTGCGCGGTAAGGCGATCGGCATCAGCCGCTTCGGCACTTCCATCGATACCGCGGCGCGGATTGTCATTCAGCACTACGGCTTTGAGCCGGTGCGGGATGTGAGCATTATCCAAGTCGGAGCTGTTTCCTCGGCTGTCGGTGCGCTGCGCAGCGGACGGATTCAGTCCGCGATTCTTTCTTATCCGACGGTGGTGCAGGCGCGCCGCGAAGGTTTTCGCGAAATGCTCGATATCGCATCGCTCGGCATGCCCTACGCCGCGACGGGGATCACCGTGCGCCGCAGCTTCATGCAGCAACGCAAAGAGGTGGTGGTGAACTACGTGAAATCGATCGTCGAGGCGATCGCCCGGGTCAAGCGCGACAAATCCTTCGCCCTGGAAGTCATGGGCAAATATTTTCGCTCCAAGGACAAAGAAATGCTCGATGCCACCTACGAAGTGGCGTCGACGAAATATCTCAAGCGCCTGCCGTCGCCGACAGCCGAAGCGTTTCGCGCCGTGCTCGATGAACTGGCGCAAGTGAATCCGAAAGCCAAAGGCCAAGAGCCCAAAAGGTTTTACGACGACAGCATCTTGCAAGAGTTGGACAAGAGCGGGTTTGTCAATGCGCTCTATAAATGATCTGGCAGATTAATCGTAAAGGACACACTGAAAGAATTTTCGGATTGGGAACTTTAGCCGCAAAGAGCGCAACGTACCCACAAAGGATTCTATCTGCTAGGGCAACCTCCTGCGGTCGCCCTGCCTTTTAGTTCAACGCTGGCAGGTCTTTGGCCGGGGTGATTTGGATTTGGTCTTTGGCGGAACTTTTAATGCGTTCCATCTGAGTGTCGGCTTGATACAGCAGTTCGGCAAGGGTCTTGGGCGCGTTGGCGCAGGCGACGGCGCTGAAGAAGAAAGTTAACGGGTGCGAGAATTTGCTTCTTTGTAAATCGAGCGCTTCGTGCACCTTTTGGAGAATGAGATTAGCATGGTCCGAGGTCGTGTTGGGTAATAGAACCGAGAATGAGGTGCCGCCCATGCGGCCGACGAGTTCGGGCCGCGGCACTTGTTGCTGGATGGTATGGGCAATCGTGCAGAGCATCTGATCGCCGGCGGGATAGCCGAAGCGATAGTTGACCATCTGCACGCCGTTGACAAAGATGGTTGCCAAGGTCAGCGGCTCGGCGCTCGATACCTGTTTTATTTCGTTGGCGGCCAATTCGTAAAAGGCGTGGCCGTTGGGCAGCCCGGTAAGAAAATCGCGCGCGGCTAGCCGGGACAGTTCGCTGAACTTGGCGCGGAGTTGAGCTAGCATCGCGGCGCAGACGACCAAGGCGCCGACTCTTGTGAGCAAATTCCACGCGGGAATCGCAGCGTCAGCGTAGCTTCGATCGAGGATCAACTCACCGGCGAACCACATGACCGAGGCCCAAAGCGCTACGGCGATGCCCATGTTTCTCGAAACGAACCAGCTGGCCAAAAATATTGGCAGCAAATATAGATAGGAAAAGTTGAGATCGGCGCGCCTAACCAGATCGAAATATGCCAAGAAGTTGGCCAACACGAGCGCGAACAGGCCGACAATGACTCGGTGACGAGCCGATAGAGGGGTCGTAAGTGTCTTCATCATACCAAAACTCCTATGCTAACCGCCGTCATGGATAAATTCTAAGAGATCGGTCCGTTGGCGTCAACGTAAATTCGTTGACGTGAATTACGCTCGAGTGTCAGAGCCACGCCAAATTTTATCATTGTGGATTAAGACGGAAATTGCTTTAATCGCCACCGCATGGGTCATGATGATCCATCGACATCGCACGGCCGAGTCATGATCGGGGGAAATTATGATTGAGATCGCGCGCCGCTCGCGGTTGCTGTATTGCTTGACGGCATTTCTCGGCCTATCAGCCGTCCAGGTTTCGGCTCAGGATGGATTCTACAAGGGCAAAACCATTCGCCTCATCGTCGGTCTGGCGCCCGGCGGCGGTTTCGACACTTATTCGCGCGTGATTGCGCGGCACATGGGCAAGCATATTCCCGGCAATCCGGCGATGATCGTCGACAACATGCCGGGCGCGGCGAGTCTGCTGGCGGCCAATTACATCTACAAAGCGGCCAAGCCGGACGGGCTGACGATCGGCAATTTTGTCGGCGGCTTGGTATTCCAGCAAATACTTGGACTCGCCGGCGTCGAATTCGACGGGCCGAAGTTCGAATATCTCGGCGTGCCGGCGCAGGATAATTTCATGATCGGCATCGCCAAATCCACCGGCATCACCAGTATCGAGCAGTGGAAAGCTTCGGGCACGGTTCTCAAAATCGGCGGCGTGGCGCCGGGCGGCGGCACCGACGACATCCCCAAAATTTTGAAAGCGACTCTGGGGTTGCCGCTGCAAATGGTGTCGGGCTACAAAGGCACCGGCCCGGTCAGATTGGCGTTCAACTCCGGCGAAGTCCAGGGCATCTGCAATTCCTGGGAGTCGTTCAAGGCGACTTGGCGCGCGGAGCTGGACAAAGGCGAGGTCACGCTTTTGGTTCAGGCCAATCTGAAGCCCCATCCCGAGGTTCCCAATGTTCCCTGGGCGCCGGATCTCGCCAAGAGCGAGGAGGCGCGAAAATTGATTCTTACCGTGGCGCGGACAAACGGCGTGTTGAATCGCTTTTATGTTTTACCTCCCGGCACGCCGAGGGATCGCGTGCGGCTTTTACGCAAAGCGTTCATGGATACGCTCAAAGATCCCGAGTTCCTCGCCGATACCCAGCGCGCGAAACTTGATCTCGACCCGATCGACGGCGAAGAGATTCAGCGACAGGTGCGGGAACTGTTCAAGCTGGAGCCGGCGCTGGTGGCGAAGATGAAAGAGATTTTAAAATAGGCCGATCCCGGTGATCGCCGCCACGCCCTTTTTTATCTGATCTGAAATAGGTCTTTCCAAATTTTTTCGTACTTGGGGAATTCTTTGACATCGTCTTGGCCGAGCATGTAAGCATTGGCCGGCCGGACTTTTTCCACCGGCTCGACGTTGGGATGGGCCGGAGTCTCGCCGGCGCGGGCGAAGACGCGCTGGCCTTCTTCACTGGCGACCCAGCGGGCCCACAGCAGCGCCGTCGCCGGATGGGGCGCGCCTTTCAAAACACCGACGCTGCCGCCGATCTCGCCGACGCCTTCGTTCAGTAGTGGCACGATCGGCGCGCCCTTTTTCATGCGCGGCGGAAATTGGTGCGCATAGCAGGTAAAACAAACCGGCCGCTGTCCGGCGACCAGAAACTCGATGAGCTGAGAGTGGCCGCGGTGAAACTCCACTTGATTCAAGGCGATGCGTTTGACTAGATCGATGGCCTTGTCATCGCTTTTATACTTCGCTTTGGCCAACCCGAGCAGCAGTTGATAGTCCCGCGATTCGCCCATCAACGAACCTTTCCATTTCGGATTGGCGAGATCTTCGAAGCCTTTGGGCTCTTCGCCTTTTTTGACCAGATTGGTGTTCGAGCCGATGATGAAGTACTGCGTATCGGTGGCGATCCATACGTCGGTTTTGAGGTGGGCCGGATAAGCGGCGGCTTCGGAAATCGCCAATGGCTCCAACAATTTTTGCTCCGCCATCTGGGTTATATAAGTGAGGCCGCCGCCAAAGGCATCGGCGATCACTCGACCGCCGCGTCCCTCGGCGACGATGCGGGCGATCAGTTTGTCGCCGGTGGCGTCGGTGTGATCCACGGTGATGCCGCCAAAGCGTTTCATGAACGCCGGCAAAATCACTTCGATGGAGTTGGCGGAAAGCGACGCATAGAGATTGAGCTTGCCGCCTTCTTTCTTGGCTTTCTCATAGAGATCGTCGAGAGATTCGCTTTTAGCCGGCGCGCTGGCGGCGCGAGCGATTGAGCTTGAAAACGCCGCGCTGGCAAGGCCGAGGATAAGCGTGGCAGCGGCGAGAATTGCGCGCGTGCGCAGCGAATGCTTCCGGATGTTCATGGTTGCTCCTGTTTCGATTATTTTCTCAGGCGATTTTTACCGGCGTTGCGGCGCAGCATAGCCGATGTATCCGCGGCGTCAAGTCGCCGTGCGTCAGTCTCGTTGCGCGGCGATTTTTTTGCGCCATAGCCCTAGCCGAGCGGTTCACCGATGGACTAAAATAACCAAATGGTTTTTAGCGAACAGGTGATTCTCGCGCTGCTGATTGCGATCCTGGCGGGTCCTCGCGTCGTTCATGGACAAGAAGTGATTGAAGACGAACCGACCGTGCCGCCGGCCGTCGAGACAAGTCCACTGGGTCCGCCGGCAGCGCCGGCTCATACGGGGCTCGCGAGCTACTATCACGCGGCCTTTCACGGCCGGCGCACGGCGAGCGGCGAAACGTTTAACCAGAATGCTTTGACGGCGGCGCATCGCACGCTGCCCTTCGGCACGCTGGTGCGGGTGATCAATCTGCGCAACCGACGAAGCGTGATCGTGCGGGTCAACGACCGCGGTCCGGTACAGAAGAGCCGCGTGATCGACCTCACGCCGAAAGCGGCCCGCGAGCTGGGCTTTCTTGGCCACGGCATGACCCAAGTGAAAATCGAAGTGGTGCCGCCGAGCGGCGTTGCCGATTCGGCAGAAAAATAATTCTTGCCATGATCGCAGCGGTTTAACGCAGCGCCGGCATGACTTCCGCGGCGAAGAGCCGCATGGATTTGAGAATCTCGCCGTGCGGTATGCCGCCGTAGTTAAAGGTCGTCGTCAACGTGTCGAAGTAGTAGTTCTTGGCGGCGTTGTGGATACCCCGGATGACTTGATCGGGTGTGCCGTAATTATTTCTGCCCGCCGCGAGCATCATGTCCCAGTCGTATTCTCCCGGCGCCGCCGTGAGCGAACGCCTGCCGATGCGCGAGATCTCGTCGTAACGTGTGACCGCCGCCATGCCGATCTCGCGGGCGCGCACGGCGCTTTGGTTGACGTGAGTGCGGACGTGAAACTGGCAATGGCGAGTCTTGGGATCGATGCCCGCTTCGTTCAAGCCTTGTTTCCACCCTGCGACGCCGGAAGCTACTTTTTCCGGTGGATGGGGATGGCCGACGGTCATGATGTGATAGCCTTGGCGCCCGGCCCAACCTAATCCGGCCGCCGAAGTGCCGGCGACCCAGATCGGCGGATGCGGTTGCTGCACTGGGCGGGGATACAGCGACAGCTCTTCGAACTGCCAGAATTTGCCTTGATGACCCGCGCGCGGGTTGGACCAAACTTTTAGAATCACTTCCAGCGCTTCCGCTGAGCGCTCGCGGTCGTTGTCGCGGGTGACGCCGAAGACGCGGTAATCCATTTCCGTGTTGCCTGAGCCGATGCCGAATTCCAACCGCCCGCCGGAAATCGCATCGACCATGGCGTAGTCTTCCGCCGTGTGCAGCGGATGGCGCAGCGGCAAGATGGCGATGCATGGGCCGAGGCGGATTTTTTTCGTGCGCGCCGCGGCAGTGGCCAAAAGCACCGCCGGATTGGCGACCAGCCCGCCGTAGCCGAGAAAGTGATGTTCGTTGAACATGAAACATTCCCAGCCAAGCTCTTCGGCGAGTTCGACCTGTTCGAGAATCTGCTGGTAGTACACATCGTAGGGCGGATCGATTTCGGGGAAATAGGTCGTGAGGATGTTGATGTAAAAGTGCACGGTTTTCTCCCGCTGGTTGTTATGGCTCTAACACAATCATGTAGAGGCGGCAAAGCCGCGATTACAGCGGAGAAGAAATTTAACCACAAAGGGCACAAAGGTCACATAGAAAGAAGATTTGGATTCGGAAGGTTAACCGCAAAAAGCGCAAAGTACGCAAAAAGGAATCGGAGATGTAGGGGCAACCCCCCGGTGGTTGCCCTTCCGACTCTTTGTGGTGAGATAGGATATTCTCTTCAAGCGTATCAACGGCTGGCGCCGAGATCGCGGCGGGCTTTTTCGAGGAAACTGTAATCGACGACTTGCGGGATCGTGAAAGGCTGGGTGACTTTGGAATCTTCGCGCACCAAGTCGATCATTAGCTGCATGCCCTCCGGTTTCGCCATCAGGTCGCGCGCCATGCCGCGATTGAATTGCCGGAGCATCTCCGTGGCGATGCGCCGGTCGGCGAGCTTCCATTGCTTGACTATAATGTTGATGACTTCGTCGCGGTTGCGCGGCTCTAAAACGAAATTCAACGCGCGCAGGGCGGCGCGCACCATGCCGTAGACTTCGTCGGGGCTCTCCTGAATCTTTTTCGCTGACGCGCCGATGGCATTCTGGGGAAAATTGACGATGTCGCCGACGAAAAGAATCTCATTGTAGCCGCGGTCCACGGCGAGAATATTTTCCGGCACGCCGAGCAGCGCAGCGTCGACGGCGCCGGATTCGAGCGTTGTCAGCCGGTTCTCTCGCAGCGGTACGATGGTCACATCGCGCCCGGCCTGAAATCCCAAATGCTTGAGCGCCGTGTCGGCCATCAACGTCGCCGTGCCTCCGGGGGTGCTGCCGCCGATTTTTTTGCCTTTGAGATCTTGCGCGCTACGGATGTCTTTGCGCGCGATCAGCGAGATCAGCGGCCGGTCGACAGCGCAGGCGAGGATCTTCGCCGAGTTGCCCCGCACAATGGTTTGAACCATGCCATTGATCGCGGCGCTGTAATCGATATCGCCGCGCACGAAGGCGGCGTTGACCGCCTGGGTCGACATGAAAATCGTCTCCAGGTCGATGCCCTGCTCGCGGTAAAAGCCTTTGTGATAGGCGAGGTGAAAGGGCAGGAAGCCGATGTTGTTGGACTGAATGCCGAGACGGACTTTTTTCGCTGCGCTCTGCGCGCCGAGATGGCTCGGCGCGGGAACGAATGCGATAAGTAGTAGCAGAACAGTGATGACGCCCATGGTTCTCACCTCGGCGAATGATACAAATCTCATAACGCGTAAAGGGCGCGAGAATTGTCGCTCAGAATTTTCTCCTTGACCGCCGGCGTCAGGTCGTCGCGTTCGCGAAAGATTCTAATCGCGTCGACATCGCTGGAGATGTCAGTGTGGCCGTAGTCGGTGCCGATCACCAGATTATCTTCGCCTGCCGTGCGCACGATGTATGGGATGTCATCGGAATTCTCGCAGGTGACGAACATGCCGTACTCTTTGAGTAAGTTGTCGGGCCACGGCCGGCCGAGAGTCTTGAAGCGATTTTTCGCTTCGTGCATCACCCACGGCACCCACTGGGCGCTGGCTTCGATGAAGCCGAAGCGGAGCTTGGGAAACTGCTCGTGAATCTCACTCAAGAGAATGTCGTTGAACGACGCCACCGTGGGAATGCGGAAGCGGTGCAATGTGGACGCGATGCGCGTCGGGTGATTGTACAAATCGCTGAGCCATGGATTGCCATTGGCAATATGAATAGCGATCGCCATGTCGAGTTTCTGCGCCTCTTCGTAGACCGGATAGAAATAAGGATCGGCGAGCAAGCGATTGCCCTCCACCGGGCGAAGACAGACAGCCACCGCGCCGTTTTCTTTCGACCAGCGAATCTGGTCTAGCGCGTCCGCCATGCTCAAGAGCGGCGGCATGCAGGACCAGCGCAGCCGTCCTTTGCTTTGTTTCCAGATATCGGCGAGCCAGCGGTTCCAACTTTTGCACAGCGCCACGTCGACGGCGGGACGGTCGGCGCAGGACTCGATAAACATGGTGTTGTGCAGCACTTGGACATCGACATCGGTTTTGTCCATATGTTCCAAGCGCAGATTTACGTTGCCGAGCTCGCGGGACTCCTGTTGATCGGCGAATTTCCGCCCCACTTGCCGTTGGCGCTTCGCTAATTCTTCGTCAGCGAAAGCCGCGAAGCGAAAGCCGCGCACCTTGCCGTCGATGAGCCAAAATTGTTGGCGCACCCCGGCCTCTTCGCGCGCCTCCAGTGGCTGGGGGCGATAGCGCTGTTCGGACTTGTCCATGAAATCCCAAGTGCGGGCGCATTCGACGACGTGGGCGTCGGCGTCGACGATCAAATTTTTATTTGCGCTTTTCATGCTTGCCTCCGTTCTCAATGGGTTGCTCCAACAGTAATTGAGCGCGCACGTAGCTGTCAATCGGCGGGATCGTCCGATTCGTTCATTCGCGACCGATTTCCCCGGCGATCACCGGGGCGCTCTTGCCTTTGAGACCGAGGGCCCGTCGCGTCGCGTTGGGAAATTGTTTCTTTACATGCGCGAAGGTTTTTTGAGCGTTGAGGGTTTCACGCGGCGCTGGCCACCGCCGCGCCTGGCTCTTCGCGGTGAGGAAGAATTTTTTCCGTTTAGCGCAGCAACATAGAGAGGCAGGAACATTTGCGCAAGCTGCGCAAACTTCAAGCTGTAGCATTACGAGGGGGAGGTGGCACAGCGCACCGTGCTCGGACAATGCCGCTTCTTTTCTTGCGCAGATTGCGCGCCACCCGTTGGTTTGCATGCGTTCAGAACCGGCTTTGCGGTTAAAACTCCGCATCCGCATCATGGACATTTTTTTTCCTCCTGTGGTAATCTCGCGCAGGAGTCAATGCATCGATGATACGCACCGTCGGCTTAGTCGCCAAATACCACGAGCCCAAGGCCGCCCAGATGGTCCGCTGGCTCATCCCCTGGCTTAAGAAGCGCGGCAAAAAAGTCTGCGTCGAAAACGGCCTGGTGCGCAAGGGTGCGCGTTCTTGCAGCAAGAAGGAGATGGCGGCCGAGGCCGATCTGATCATTTCATTGGGCGGCGACGGCACACTGCTCAACATCGCGCCGCTGGTCATTCGTCCCGAGGTGCCGATCCTCGGCGTCAATCTCGGCGGCTTGGGGTTTATCACCGAAGTCGCGGTGGGGGAGTTGGAAGCGGTGCTGCGCAAGACGCTCGACGGCGATTATGAAGTCGAGCAGCGCATGACCCTGGAAGTGAGGGCGATCAACAAGAAAGGCCGGTCGCGCAAGTTTCGCATTCTCAACGACGCGGTGATCGCCAAGGGGGCGCGCAGCCGGATCATCGATCTAGAAACTTATGTCGGCGACGACTATCTTTGCACCTACCGCGCCGACGGTCTGATCATTTCGACGCCGACCGGTTCCACAGCTTATTCTTTGGCCGCCGCGGGGCCGATCCTTGAGCCGACTTTGGGAGCCATCGTGCTGGCGCCGATCTGTCCGCACACGCTGACCAATCGGCCCATCGTGGTGCCGAGCAACGCGACGATCCGCGTGACCTTGCGTTCGTTCGGCGATACGGTGTTTTTCAGCCCCGATGGGCAGCAAGGAGTGCGGCTGCACAATGGCGACAAAGTCGAGGCGCGCGATTACGGCATGCCGGTGTCGCTGATCAAACTGTCGTCGCGCAGTTACTACGAGATTTTGCGCGAAAAGCTCAAATGGGGTGAGCGCTAACGGGGTTGTGTCGATGAGGGAACCGGCGAATCGCCGCGGCACCAAAGCGGAGAAAAGATTTAACCACAGAGATCACCGAGTAGAGGTAAGGATCTAAGGTTATGCTGCGTGAACTGCGCATCAAGAACTTTGCCGTGATCGACGAAGTGGCGATCGAGTTGGGGCCGGGGTTGAACATCATCACCGGCGAGACCGGCGCGGGCAAATCGATCATTCTCAACGCCCTGGGATTGGTCGCCGGCGAACGGAGCAGCTCGGATAT
>OELC01000739.1_pt3 | contig 10109 bp, 6 predicted proteins | sample 1503131 | NCBI WGS metagenome assembly OELC01 (sample SAMEA104379562, study PRJEB20068) | metagenome | isolation source: 1998 | reverse complement strand
GGACAAGTGATGTTGAAGGCGATCGAACGCAGCGGCATCGATTTTATTTTATCCTCGCCGGGCTCGGAGTGGCCGCCGGTGTGGGAAGCGCTGGCTGAAGCGGCGGCGCGCGGCGCGAAAAAGCCCAAGTACATCAACTGCCGCCACGAAGCGGTCGCCGTCGCCATGGCGGCGGGTTACACCAAGGTGACCAATCGGCCGCAAGTCGTCATGCTCCATGCCACCGCCGGGCCGCTCAACGCGGCCATGACCTTGCGCGCCGCGCTGCACGAGCGCACACCGATGGTGATTATCAGCGGTGAAATTGCTGCTTACGGTGAAAACACCAAAGTCGCCGATCCCGGCGGCCAGTGGCTCCATGACCTCACCGACCTCGGCGGTTCGCCCGACTTATTGCGCGGCTGCGTCAAATGGGCCGATCGCATTTCGTCGGTGGAATTGTTGGGGCCGACCATCGAACGCGCCGTGCGCATCGCCATGGAGCCGCCCATGGGCCCGGTGCTGATCGGCATTCCATTCGAGTGCATGATGGAACAGGTCAACGATGTCGATCACGGCAAATCGAATGAGGTCGTGCGCGCCCACGCCGTCGACGACGCCAGCATCGACAAAGCGCTGAGCCTCATCGCCGCGGCGAAGAATCCCCTCGCCCTCACCGAGCATGTCGGCGGCGATCCGCGCGCAGTGGAGCGCTTGGTCGAGCTGTGTGAACTATTTTCCATCCCGGTGATGGAAACCTACCGCCCGGCGTTCATGAATTTTCCCAAAAACCATCCGCTCTACCTGCATCATGACGCGAAAGCGGTGGACGCCGCCGATTTGATTCTCATGGTCGACGCCGTGACACCCTGGTATCCGGCGAGCAAAACGCCGAAGAACGCCAAAATTATTTCCATCGCCGATGAGTTTCCCAACTCGCGTCTGCCCTACTGGGGCTACAACATCGATCTCGCCCTGGTCGCGCCGCCGGCGTCGACTCTCGGGCAGCTGGTGAAGAAAGCCAAAGCATCGGAGCTGGTCGCCGCGAATCGCGCTAGTTACGAAGCGCGTCTAGCGCGCACGCGCGAGCAGCACGACAGCTATTTTGCCAAACTCAAAGACGAAGCCCAGAAACATGCCAACGACAAGCCAATTGACCCGCGCTGGGCGGTGCATGCGCTGGGGCAGGCGTTGCCGGCAAATTCGGTCATCTCGGAAGAGACGACGGTCTACCGCAGCTTGATCCAAGAAGCGATTCCGCGCAGCCAAACCCAATCCTACTTCGCGCGTGTCACCGGCGGCCTCGGTGTCGGTCTGAGTTACGCGCTCGGCGTAAAACTAGCGATGCCCGACCGGCCGGTCTTCGCGCTCATCGGCGACGGCGCGTTTCATTACAACGCCGTCCCTTCGTGCCTGGGCGTCGCCGAGGAGTACGGCTTGCCGATCCACTGCGTAATATTTAATAACGGCCGTTATCTGTCCATGGAAACCAGCTTGATCAAATATTTCCCCGACGGCGCGGCGAAAACCACCGGCGTCCACTTCGGCGCCGAGATCGGCCCCAGACCCGACTACCAACACTACGCTAAAGCCCACGGCGGCGAAGGCTTCCGGGTAACCAATCCGCAGGAAATCACGACCGCCATCGAGCAAGCTTTGAAATGTGAGAAGGAAAGAAAGCTCACGGTGATCGATCTCGTGCTAAGCGATTTCAATCCGCGCTGAGAGACGGACTACAATGATGAGTTTCGAAAAATTCCCGCTGTGAAGGAGGTGCGGAGCAACCTGACCCTTTTTAGCTCAACTTACAGAGCAACCGGCACAGCGCATTATCAAGTCTGCCTAAGTTAGCGCTCGATCTCCCTAATAATCGCGTCGGTGAATTGTTTTGTCGTCGCCGTGCCGCCGAGATCGCGGGTGAGACAGTCGCCGCGCCACAGGACTTTTTCCAGCGCCGCGTCGATACGGTTGGCGGCGGCGCGTTCATCGATGTGGCGCAGCATCATGGTCGCGGCCGCGATCATCGCCGCGGGATTGGCGATGCCCTTTCCCTTGATGTCGGGCGCGCTGCCATGCACCGGCTCGAAGAGCGCGTGGTGATCGCCCAGATTGGCGCCGGCGACCAGCCCCAGTCCGCCGATTAAACCGGCGGCCAAGTCCGAGACAATGTCACCGTAGAGGTTTTCCAGCAGCAAGATATCGAACTGCAGCGGGTCGAGCACCAGCTGCATGCAGGCGTTGTCGACGATGATGTCGTTGAAGCCGATGCGCTTGTGCTTTTGCGCCATCTTGCGGGCGCAGTCCAAAAACAACCCGTCGGTGAGTTTCATGATATTGGCTTTATGCACAGCGGTGACTTTTTTCCGGCCATTTTTCTTGGCGTATTCGAAGGCGAACTTGGCGATCCGCGTCGACGCTTTCTCGGTGATGATCTTCAAGCTCTCCATGACGCCGGGTACGACTTCATGTTCGATGCCGGAATAGAGTCCTTCGGTGTTCTCGCGGACAACCACCAAATCGACGTTCTGATAGCGCGCTTTGACGCCGGGCAAGTTTTTGATCGGCCGCAGATTCGCATACAGTTCAAAGTTCTGGCGCAGCTCCACGTTTACGCTGCTGAACCCTTCGCCCACCGGAGTTGTCACCGGCCCTTTCAAGGCGACCTTAGTCTTGTTGAACGAATCCATCAGCGTTCCCGGGATCGTCGTTCGATGTTTCTTCAGGGCTTCGGTGCCGGCGAGATGGGATTCCCAGTCGATTTTCACGCCGGCGGCCTTGATGATATCGAGCGTCGGCTTGACGACTTCGGGACCGATCCCGTCTCCCGGAATCAATGTGATCTTATGGGCCATAATTATTACCTTTCATTACCAATGACGATATCAGGCCGATGCCTAAACGTCGAAACAAATTTTCCAGCGTCATGGGTTGCTTTCGAATTTCATGATCGGTGCTTTAGTTCGCCATCCATTAATGCTGGGAGATGAAGAATTTAGAAACCCGATTCACTCAAGCCCGAGAGCGTCGCGTAGGCGCGCCGGAGGGAAATTACCCTTTACGAACGCCTAAAGGAAAAGAAACTACCGGTGATCGACTTGGCGCTGAGGGAATTGCATCCTCGATAAGGCCCGGTGAACTTCCGAAAGACCTTACGCCGCCGTCGCGCTGACAACCCGAATTTCGATCTCCGCATGGAGTTCAGACGTCACCGCGTTGCCGCGAAACCTGCCGCTCACGGGCGCCGCCAGCAGAGGATCGCCGGCCGCGGCGATGGCCACGTGGCGATCGGTCACGGCCAACCCCTGACTTGGGTCGTAGCCGCGCCAGCCAACACCCGGCAGATAGACTTCGCCCCAAGAGTGCAGAGAAAGTTGGTCCTTTGCCCCGCCGTTTTCGAAATAACCGTTGACGAAGCGGGCCGCGATGCCGACATAACGGCAAGCGTCCATGAATAAAACCGCTAGATCGCGGCTAGATCCCACGCGGCTTAAATAGGTTTCTTCGGCGCTGCGCGGCGCACCCACTGCACGGGCCGTTTGTTGAAATCCTTCGGAGATTTCTCTGGTGAGCATGGTCAGGAAACGCAGCGTTTTCCATTCGGTCATGTTGGCGATGTGACGGGCGAATTGCTCGACTAAATGGCTCTCGCTTTGGCGCACAATATAAGGCGCGAGGTAAGCCTGAATCGGATCGAGGTAACTGACCGGCAGGCGGTCGGCCCGCTCGGCGAGAATATAGTTAAACGGATTGCGGTATTGGGTGATTACTTTGGCCCGGCTTTCCACCGCCAAAAGTTCCGTCAGACCTTGAAACCAAACATTCTCGACGATGTTGCCGTCGATATCGATCCCATCTGTCGATCCGGAGGGGTGGGGCTCGATCTTGCAATCGAAATAGGTCAGGGTTTGCACGCCATCGCACCTGGGACGAATGCGCAGATGATGCAGCTCCAGAAATACCGGGCGGCTATAGGTGTAAGTGGTTTTGTGACTGATTTCGAACAACATAATTATGGTTCCGCCCCGTTTTGCCGCCCGGCAGCGCCGCCGTTCACTGGCCGGCTCGATCCGGCGCGTTCGAACCCACCGGCCGCAGCGCAAAAAAAGTGTCGTAAATACCCTGATCGACGAGATTCAATTTGTTCTGAAAACCATCGAGAAATTCATGCAGCCCGCGGGTGACGATCTGGCGCGTGTCGGTGTAAGCCAACTCCGCGCGCAGCTGGCCAAGGCGCTGCTCGGCGGTGTTGCGATACATGCCGATGGGCGTGCCAGAAACCGCGTGCAGCGAATCGTTGGCGGTGGTCAGGCAATAATGAATCGAGCGCGGAAACTCATGGTCCAGCACCAAAAAGTCGATGATCCGTTCGGGCGCGATATGGCCATGGCGCTTGCGGTACATTTCTAACGCGCTGGCCGATCGCAATACCGCGGCCCACTGAATATCGTCCAACGGTGTGCCGACGTCGGTGACCGACGGCAGCAGCATGAAATATTTTACATCGAGCAGTCGGGAGGTTTTATCCGCGCGTTCGAGCAGACGCCCCATTCGATAAAAATGCCACTCCTCGCCGTGCAGCAAGGTCGCGTCGGTAATGCCGTGAAACAGTTGGCTGGCTTTTTTCACTTCGCTAAAAAAGCTGGAAGGCGATCGGATCAGCTCGTTTGACGCCGCGGCGTTGACCATCAAGTAGCAGCTGTTGACCTGTTCCCACATCTCGGGAGAAATCGACTCGCGGATCGTCCGAGCGTTCTCCCGCGCCGCGCGCAGACAGGAGACGATGGAGTTCGGATTTTCGCTGGCGAAGGCGAGAAATTTGATAACGTTGTCGCGCGTCGCCACGGTGTATTTCGACGAGAATTCGGCGTCATCGCCCGAGATGCTCACCAGCGGCTGCCACTGTTCCCGCGACCCGCCGGGCAGATCGAGCATCATTTGCAGGTTGACGTCGATGAATCGCGCGACGTTGTCGGCCCGTTCCATGTATCGGCTCAACCAGTAAATCGAATTGGCGACTCGGCTCAGCATAGTTTTTATTGATTCCGCCGCTCTTTGCTTTGCTTCCAGCTTTCAATGCTGCAGCACCCAAGTGTCCTTGCTCCCTCCGCCCTGGGATGAATTAACCACCAAGGAGCCCGCTTTGAGCGCGACGCGAGTCAATCCTCCGGGCAGTACATAAATATCGCTGCCGTAGAGCACGTAGGGCCGCAGATCGACATGGCGCCCAACGACACGGCCATCGGCAATCACCGGAACCCGCGACAAACCCAACGTCGGCTGCGCAATATAGTTACGCGGATTTTCTTGGATGCGCCGGGCAAACTCCGTGCGTTCATCGGACGTCGAGTGCGGGCCCACAAGCATGCCGTATCCACCCGATTCATTGACCGCTTTAACTACCAATTTGTCTAGGTTGGCGACCACGTAGGAAAGCTCGTTGGGCTCGGCGCAAATATGGGTCGGCACATTGGGAATGACGATTTTTTCGCCCAGGTAGTACTCGATCATCTTCGGCACATAGGCGTAGATGGACTTATCGTCGGCGATGCCGGTGCCCGGTGCGTTGGCCAACGCCACGCGTCCCTTTTTATAAATCTCCATCAGCCCCGCCACACCGAGCAAGGAGTCCGGCCGGAAAACCTGGGGATCGAGAAAATCATCGTCGATGCGCCGGTACAGCACGTCGACGGGCTCGAATCCCTTGGTGGTGCGCATCATGATCCGGTCGTTGACCGCCACCAAATCGCGCCCCTCGACCAATTCGACACCCATTTGTTGGGCTAGAAAGGAGTGTTCGTAGTAAGCCGAATTGTAGATCCCCGGCGTCAGTACGGCGACTTTGGGCGAGTCCATCGCCGCAGGAAAAAGCGATTGCAGGGTCGACAGCAGGCGGCTCGGATATTCATCCACCGGCCGCACCTGTGAGGCTTCGAAGACTTGCGGAAAGGTCCGCTTCATAATCCGGCGGTTTTCCAGGACGTAAGACACACCGGAGGGACAGCGCAGGTTATCTTCCAACACGTACATCTGGCCGTCGCGGTCGCGCACCAGATCGGTGCCGGTGATGTGGCACCAAACCCCCTGCGGCGGGTTAAGTCCCACACATTCCTTTCTAAACGAGCGTGCCGATTGGATCAGATATTCCGGCACGACTTTGTCTTTGACGATTTTTTGCCGGTGATAGATATCGTCGATGAACAGATTGAGGGCGTAGACGCGCTGCTTCAAACCCTTTTCGATCCAATCCCACTCGGCCGCTTCGACGATTCGTGGAATGACATCGAAGGGAAAAATTTTCTCGGTGGCCGCGCTGTCGCTATAGACGTTGAAGGTGATGCCGTTCTGCAACAGTAGGCTCTCGGCGGCCGCTTGGCGGGCGAAAAGCTCGCCGTCCGGCAGCAACTCGATCCGCTCTTTTAGCAATCGAGCGCCGGCACGTGGAGTGCTGTCGGAGATAAACATCTCGTCATAGAAATCAGCCGTTTCATAATGCGCAAATTTCATAGCCGGTCCTGGCGGAAACCCGATATCGCCGTTACTTGTGTAAGTCAACTAAAACTTAACGGCGGCTATCTACCGCAACGACCCGCAACGACTATGCCATAACAAGAAGCGTCCGATTTCTGCGAGTTGACTGCTTGTGTGTGCAGCGAATGACCAATTTTTCAGCAATTCGTTGCCTGAGCTTTGATCAGCAAGAGTCGTTACCGATGCGCAAGGCGAAATTCATGGAAAACGAGCAGCCGGCGGCGATCCCGTTGACCGTGAGCAAGATCGCTCGCTTCACCCGCTCATCGGTTTGGCCCGAGCGATAGCGCTTAAGCGCTTCGACTTGAATATGATTCAGCGGGTCGATGTACGGCAAGCGGTTGCGCAAGCTGCGCGAGAGCAGCGGATTGGCGGCGAGCGCCTCCGCCTGCCGCGTGATCGCGAGCATGCGCGCGAAACCACCACCGGAATTGCCACCACGATCGACCCCAATGCGGTTGGAAATATCGACGGCTAAAATCTTTGCCGTTTTTTTGGGCAACCACCGCATAATTTTTGGAACTCTAAAGCACCACCGTTGGTAAGCGCCGTTCTTATCGTTGAAATTTATAGGAAAACGACGCGCCGTTGTGCTGGTATGCTTTCTGCACAAGGTCTTTGCGCCAGGTTTCGCCGATATCACGAGCGTCGATGGTCAATTTGTCGCTTGGTTATTAAAGTGACATGGTCCGTTGCTACATTGTGCAATGGGGAATACCAGCACTGCAGCAAAGCGAAAACACAAGTGCCGGCAAAACCATTGGATTAATTGCTCGGATAGCTAAAAACCACGGTGCTTCGGAGCGAGTGCGGCAGGCACCCCAAAACGCAATGATCTCAAAAGAAATCCTACCAAACTATGTCGCTTATTTTTCCATGGAAGTGGGCCTTGACTCGGCAATGCCAACCTATAGCGGCGGCCTCGGCATTCTTGCCGGCGACACGTTGCGCGCTGCGGCCGATCTAGGTCTGCCTATGATCGGCGTCACGCTGTTACACCGCAAAGGTTATTTCCGCCAAACCCTGAACGCGAACGGAAATCAGACTGAGAGCCCGGCTGAGTGGGACTTTGAGGAGGCGCTAGAGCCGATGGTTCCACGCGCCTTTGTCCCCATCGCCGGTAGAACCGTGATAGTTCGGGCGTGGCGTTATGTCGTGCGCGGTGTCTTCGGCCATACGGTGCCGGTCTACTTCCTGGACACAGGTCTCAAGGATAACGAGCCATGGGAACAAAGCTTGACCGATACTCTCTATGACGGCGACACTCGCCACCGTCTGTGTCAAGAGATCGTCTTGGGCATGGGCGGCGTGGCGATGCTCCAGGCGCTTGGCTACAAGAACGTGAGCACGCACCACATGAATGAAGGACACGCCGCGTTTCTGACTTTAGCGCTCTTGGAGCGAGAAGTTGCGCGCGGAGATCTGAGCGCGGTCGCGGAATCGGACGGCGAGGCGGTCCGGCAGCGTAGCGTATTCACAACTCATACTCCAGTACCGGCCGGACATGATCAGTTTCCCGTCGATCTGGTCCGGGAAGTTTTGGGGCCCGAACGTTTGGCCGCGTTAGAAACGATGCAGTGTATCCACAACGGCATGCTTAATATGACCTACCTGGCACTGCACCTGTCGCGTTATGTGAACGGCGTCGCCATGCGCCATGGGGAAATTTCCCGCGATCTGTTTCCCGATCATGCCATCGATTCGATTACCAATGGTGTGCATGCGTTGACCTGGACCGCGCCGCCGTTTCGCAACTTGTACGACCGCTTCATTCCAGAGTGGCGCCGCGACAATTTTTACTTGCGCTATGCGATCAAAATTCCGCTCGCCGAGGTGCAACGCGCGCATGCGCTCGCGAAACGCGAAATGCTGGCGCAGATCGCCCGGCGCGCCAGGGTGCATCTCGCCGAAAATGTCTTGACAATCTGTTTTGCCCGGCGCGCCGCCGGCTATAAACGAGCCGATTTATTGTTTACCGACCTAGAGCGATTACAGTCGATCGCCGAGCAAGCCGGACCCTTCCAGGTTATCTTTAGCGGCAAAGCTCACCCTCACGATAAAGTGGGGAAAGCTATGATCCGACGCATTTTCGAATTTTCTGAAAAACTGAAAGACGTACTGCGCGTCGTCTACTTGGAAAATTATGATATGGAATTGGCGCGCTCACTGTGCGCCGGAGTCGATCTTTGGCTCAATACGCCTGAAAGACCCCTGGAAGCCTCTGGCACCAGCGGGATGAAAGCCGCCCTCAATGGCGTGCCAAGCCTCAGTGTCCTCGATGGTTGGTGGGTCGAGGGGCATGTTGAGGGCGTGACCGGCTGGGCGATCGGCGACGATGGCGCAGCTGATCCCGCCAGCGAAGCTGAGTCACTCTATGATAAGTTAGATCACGCCATATTGCCGCTGTACTATGGCAAGCCCGAAGCCTATGCGGAAATCAGGCGCTCCGCCATCTCGCTCAACGGTTCTTTCTTTCACACCCAGCGGATGGTGCTGCAATATGTGCGCAATGCCTACCTCGGCGTCGAACCCTGATCGACCAACGGGGGGATCTCATTTAAAGCCGAATTGCACCGAAATCTGCTCGACAAAGACTGCGTCTGATTGATGGTCATCGCCCTGCGAACTCAGGTCAACGACGGGTTATCGCTTGATCCGGGCCGGCGCATCTTCTAGATTCAATGATTGTCCATCGGCACATTAGATTATGTCCATTCACGTCGCGCTCCATCACGTTACTCACTACCACTACGATCGCCGGATCAATCTTGGACCGCAAGTTCTGCGCTTGCGGCCGGCGCCGCACTGCCGCACGCGCATCTTAAGTTATTCGCTGAGTGTTTCGCCCAAAGAACATTTCATCAATTGGCAGCAGGACCCGCAGGCGAACTATCTGGCGCGTCTGGTTTTTCCCGAGTCGACGAAGGAATTTCGTATTGAGGTCGATCTGGTCGCCGAGATGGCGGTGATCAACCCTTTTGATTTTTTTCTCGAGCCGCGCGCCGAACAATACCCATTCGAGTACGAGTTCTGGCAGCAAAATGAACTTGCGCCCTACGTCAAGCGCGAGCCGCTCACGCCGCTTTTCGAGCGTTATCTTGCCGCGATTCCGCGGAAACCGCGGCGCTGTGTGGATTTTCTCGTCGACTTAAACGCCCAATTGGCGCGCGAGGTTAAATATTTAATTCGCCTTGAACCGGGCGTGCAAACGCCCGAAGAAACCCTCGCCAAGGGTTCGGGCTCCTGCCGCGATTCCGCTTGGCTGCTCGTCCAGCTGCTGCGCCATCTAGGATTGGCGGCACGCTTTGTCTCGGGTTATTTGATTCAACTCACGGCGGACGTGAAATCTCTCGACGGCCCATCCGGTCCGGAAAAAGATTTCACCGATCTGCACGCATGGGCGGAAGTCTATTTGCCCGGCGCGGGTTGGATCGGTCTCGACCCAACCTCCGGCTTGTTCGCCGGCGAAGGTCATCTGCCGCTTGCCTGCACGCCGGAGCCGGGCTCGGCGTCGCCGATCACCGGTACGGTGGACGAATGCAAAGTAGAATTTTCCCATGAAATGTCGATCGCCAGAATCTGGGAAGCGCCGCGCGTCACCA
>OELC01000664.1_pt2 | contig 10112 bp, 10 predicted proteins | sample 1503131 | NCBI WGS metagenome assembly OELC01 (sample SAMEA104379562, study PRJEB20068) | metagenome | isolation source: 1998 | reverse complement strand
GTCGACAAGCATCCCAACGCGCCGGTGGCGCTGCTCAAAGCCTTTCGCCGATCGCGCGATGTCGCTTTCGACCGTCTGATCGGCCCCGATCCGCAAGTGATCGCCTATTCCTGGATCGCCGCCGCGGTGGACGAGCAGCGCGCGCTGATGGGCGACAACTACTGGGCGTATAACGTGCCCAACAATGTCAAAGAGCTGGAAGCGATGACCCAGTACGCCCATGAGCAAGGCTTGACGCCGACGCGGATCGACTACAAGACGTTTTTTCATGCGGAGGCGGCGGCGCTGGCGGGGGTGTGAATGTACTTGGCTGAATGGCCGCACCTGCGCGGTTTTTATCCGACGTAGGGGCGACCGGCGGTCGCCCTCTTCATACGATTGTGACGATACGTCCCGAAACACGGCGCCGACGATCGATTCGTTTACAAGACTACGACTATGCGTTAGCCGGTGCGTATTTTATTACGATGGTAACGCAAGATCGTAAATGTTTGTTCGGAGAGGTCGTCGACGGAGAAATCAAATTGAACGATTGCGGCCAAACAGTGCAGGATGAATGGGAGAAGTCAGCGCAGATACGAAAAGAAATTGAATTGGATGCGTTTGTTGTGATGCCCAATCACGTTCACGGTATCGTCGTGATTACCGACAGGATGGGGAGGGCGACCGGCCGGTCGCCCCTACAATCTGGCCCGGCAAAACGGTCATTGGGTGCGTTTGTCAGTGGATTCAAGTCTGTCGTCACCAAACGGATCAATGCATTTCAGGGCTTGCCAGGCACACCAGTGTGGCAGCGCAACTACTTCGAACATGTGATCCGTGACGAGAACTCTTTGAACCGCATTCGCCAGTATGTTCTCGACAATCCGGCACGCTGGGAATTTGACCGGGAAAATCCTGCGACATTAAAACCGGAATCGGACTACACGTGGCGTCAATGAATGAACGGCTGAGGAGGATACCGTGAAGCATCTGGTCATGGTTATTTATTTGATCTTGCTGCAGCCGCTGATGTTAGCGGCGCAGACAGCCAAACCCACCACGATCGCCGAGCTTGCAACCTATAGCGGCGTGGATCGCGAGCAGATGCTGGCCGCCGGCGCGAAGAAGGAAGGCAAGATCGTTTGGTATACGGCGTTGGCGGGAAATTCTTATCGCGAGCTGGCCAAGGCCTTCGAGACGAAGTACGGCGTGCAAGTGGAATCTTACCGGGGCACGAGCAAGGATTTGATTTCGAAATTTCTCGCCGAGGCGCAGGCGAAAAGATATTTGATGGATGTGGCGGAAAGCTCGCCGCCGTTGCTGATGCTGATGCAGGCGCTGAAATTTCTCCAGCCGTTTTCGAATCAGTTTGTCAATAAATTGATTCCCGACGCGCGCGAAGAAGCGGGCAAGGGCGTGGTGTATTGGGGGACGGTGCGCGAGTCCTATATGGGCTTTGCTTACAACAAGGACAAACTGCCGGCGAGCGCGGTGCCGAAGAATTACGACGATCTGTTGAAGCCGGCGCTCAAAGGCCGCATGTCGTTCGTTACCACGGATACCGGTTCACGCACGGTGGGCGGTATGTTGCGCGCCAAAGGCGATGAATATTTAAAAAAATTGCGCGGCCAAGATATCACCATGCATTCAGTTTCGGGTCAGGCGCTCAATGACATGATTATCTCCGGCGAAGTCGAAGCGTCGCCGACGATCTTTCGCAATCATGCGTTGGTGGCGGCGCAAAAAAAAGCGCCGGTGGTTTGGGTGGCGATGGATATCGTGCCGGCGAGCGCGGGCAGCGCCGGGCTATCGATCCAGGCGCCGCATCCCTACGCGGCGGTGCTGTTCGTCGATTTTCTATTCAGTCCCGACGGCCAGAAGATTTTGGAAGCTTACGATTACGGCAGTCCGGCAAAAGAATATGGCTTCAAACGTTGGTATCCGGAGAAAGGCGTGACGATCCAGCAATTAGAAAAGGATTCCGACCGCTGGGAGCGGGGGCTGCGGGAACTAGGTAGGCGGGCGTCGTGATCGTGGCTCGTGATCGTGTTCGTGGGGAGGGAATCTGGTTGTGAAATTAAAATATTTTTACTTGGGCTGGTTGGTCGGGCTTGCGCTGGTTGCCCGCGCCGAATTCGCTTGTGCCGCCAGCGAGCCGCTGAAGCTTAAGATTATTTACTCTTCGTTCACCGGCGCCTACACGCCGCTGTGGCTTGCGGTGGAAGAAAAGTTGGGGCGCAAATATGGCTTGGATTTCGAAATCGTATACGCCGGGCGGGCGCGGCCGCATCAATTGCTTCTCAGCGGCGACGCGCAGTACGTCGTCTCCACCGGCACCGGCGTGGTGTCGAGCTACGCCGTGGGATCGAAAGACTTGGTGATCATCGCTTCCTTCGTTCATACCACTGGATCGTCGATTTTTTCCAAGCCGCAATTGAAAACGGCAAAAGAGTTGCGCGGTAAAAACATCGCCTCCGGCCGGCCGGGCGCGGTGACCGATATTTTGCTGCACTATATTCTCAAGAGAAAATTCGGCCTCGAACCGGGACGCGACGTAAAGATCGTCAACATCGGCGACACGCCGGCGATCTTGCCGGCGTTGGAAAAAGGCGTGGTCGATGCGGCGATGCTGACGACGCCGGCGCGTTTGGTGGCGAAGAAGGCCGGTTTTCGCGAACTGGTCGACTTCGACGATCTCGGCGTGCAGTATCCTTACGTCGGCATTTCGACGCTCAAAGCCAACGTCAAGAAAAGCCCGGACGTGACGTTGCGCTTGGTGCGCTCGCTGACCGACGCCATCCAGGTTTTCAAAACCAACAAAGAGCGCAGCCTCGGCGTGATGAAAAAATATCTGCGCGGCGCCAGCGACGAGATGCTGGAGGAAACCTACGGCTACTTCAGCGCGCGCATGGCGAAGTTTCCGTATCCGTCGGTGGAAGCGATCAAGACCGCCCTCGAGATGATGGTCGAGCAGTTTCCCGGAGCCGCCACTGTGGATCCTCAAGAGGTGATCGATTTATCCTACGTCAAACAGGTGGAGGCGAGCGCGCTGCGCTAGCTCGATAAAATGTTTTTGCTGCGCTCTTTGCTGAGCGGTCTTTTTCTCGCTCTATCTGTCCAGGCGCCCTGGGCGGCGGAATCGCCGGCGCTGGAAAAGCTTAACTTCGGTTTCAGCGCCGCCGGTTCGGTGGCGACGGCGCCGTTGTGGATGGCGCAGGATAGCGGCGCGTTCAAAAAGTACGGCCTCGACGTCAAGTTGATTTTTCTTGCCGGCGGTTTGTCGCCGGTGGCGCTGATGGCCGGCGAGGTGCCGTTCGCGCTCATGTCCGCCGGTGTGATGGTGCCCGCGGCGCTGCGCGGCGCCGATCTGGTCATGGTGGCGGCGCTGAGCAATTATCTCAATCAAGTTTTGGCGATGACGCCGGAATTTAGCGATGCCAAGCAACTCAAAGGCAAGCGCATCGCGATACAACGTCTCGGCGATCTCACGCACATCGCGGCGCGCGAGGCGCTCAAGCACGTCGGCCTGGCGGAGTCCGATCTGCAGTTCCAACAGATCGGCGGCGGCCCGGCGCGTTTTACCGCGTTGCAATCCGGTCTGGTCCAAGCGGCGGTGCTGACGCCGCCTTATAGTACCCGGGCGCGCAAGCTGGGTTACCGCGTGCCGGTGAATCTCTACGACTTGAAGATTCCGTTCATCGGCACCGGCGTGGTGACGACTAAACAGATGCTCGCCAGCCGCAGGCCGTTGGTGGCGAATTTACTCAAGGCGATCGTCGAAGGGATTCGTTTTTCCAAGCGCGAACGAGACGCGCCGATCAAAATCGCCGAGCGCTACTTGCCCGGCGCGGCGCGCGAAGAGATCGCCGACGCCCTGGAGCATTACAGCCACGACTTGGACGAGCGCCCCTATGCCCGGGCGGAAGGATTTAAGATCGCTTTGGATTTGACCGCCCAGCAGACGCCCTTGGCCAAAGGCGTCGACGTCGAGCGATTTATCGATTCCTCGCTGCTGCGTGAGTTAGAGCGCGGCGGATTTTTTACCGCGCCGACCGCCGGGAGCAAATAGATGGCTTATGAACGTTCCGCTACCGTTTAGGGAGTAACGCAAGTAGAGCGTCGAGGTGGAGGATCAAGTAAACAAGCACCGAGGTAAAGCACAATACTAAGTAGCCGAGCTGAATCCATTCGACCCGTTCAATCATTCTGGGGTTGCGTAAACGACTGGGCAATTTTGCCACAAGCGCCAAAGCTTGTTGCCGCAATGTTGGCGTCGCTAGCAGATCGGCGATGATGTTGTAGCCATCCATTTCGAGGAAGTTGAATGGATAGAGATTTATCAAAGCTCCCTCCCAGAGCAGCACGCCAACACCGAAGAGCAGTGCTTGACTCACTCCGGGTCCGGCCGCGTAGGCGGCAAAAAACGCCAAGCTTCCCAAGACCACTTCGACCATCGGTCCCGCTAAATCGACGATCAGCCGCGCCCGGCGCGTCGACATAAATATGTCGGTCACGTCGGCGTAAAACGTCGGCAGCACTCCTTGAAGCAGGAAAAAGCCAATTTCACGCACTCGCCGGTGGTAGGCCTTGCACGCCAGAGCGTGAACCAGAACGTGGAGCATGGAGTTGATGAAAAGGGCGCACAGCATCGCGCTTGCACTGCGCCACGGCATGGTAGTGAGGATCTGGGCAAACTGTTTCGCGTGCGCTCCTAGTCGGATTGCCGCGCCAATCGCGCCAGCGGCAAGGCTAATCGCCAGCCAAAAAGCGAGCGGATGAAACAGCAAGAAACCACCGCGGCGATAAATCATCGAACAAAAATGGTCGGCGTTGGGCAAGGTAAACGAGAGCCGCTTCCACGTTCTCGTAAGTCTTTGGCGCAGTCTGACCGGGTTGGGGTTGTTTATTGCCGCGCTGTTTCGCTGCATCGCCAGCGCGCCCGGTTCCATCAGCAAACCCGCGCCGTACAGTTTAAGAAGGAACTGGCGGATCATCGTGTAGTCGAAGGCGCCAAACTTGAGATGGAAGGAGCGGGCGATTTCCTCCAGAGAATGCGCGCCGTCAAATAAATCCCATAGGAAATTTTCTTTGGCGTTAAGCAATAGGTATCGATCGCGCTGCCGATTTCTCAACACGAAAGTCCGAGAGCCGTCCGGGCTTTGTGGTTGTGCTGTGATCTCCCAGCTGGTTTGCGGCAGACGGCGCGGGCGATATTGAAAATGGGCCTGGCTACTGTGAATTTCATGAATCTGAAAGCCCTGCTCGCCGCGGTTACGGGTGAGCAGCTCTATCTTGGCGGGTTCGGCCATGGCGACGGTTAAGTCGACTTGCGACCGAAGGATCTGCCGCCACCGGCGGGCGCGTAGCCGGTCGCTTCCAAGCCCCAGCGGACTGCCTCGCGGGCTTGTTCGTTGGTCGCCCGCAACCGTTCGATAAAGACCGTGACCAGGCGGTAACAAATTTTTGCGGCGATGTCGGGATGATGCGAGATAGTGTCGTGAAAGACAGTGCGATCGAGGCGCCAGAGGATGGAATCGACTTCGGCGTGCGCCGTCGCCGACCGTGGCGCTGCATCGAACAAGCCCATTTCACCAAAGAAATCTCCCGGCCCGAACCTGGTCAAGACGATATCGACGTCGTCGCGCACGTGCTTGCTGACGACCACGGTGCCTTCTTGGATGATGTAAAGAGCATCGGATTCGTCGAGTTCTTGAAAAACAACGTTGCCGGAATTTATTTTTTGGGGATTCATGAGCCGCGCTAGAGCCGACAACGCGTCGGCTTCGAGGTCTTGAAATAACGTCACTGCGTGGAGAATCTGTGGTGCCTGTGTCATGGCATGATCGCGATCTTTAACTAAACGCGATGCTAACCATCATTGCGACGCAGCGCAAGCGCGACGTTTTGTTTCCCGGGGCTCGAGCGCTTTTTATAGAAAAAACCGCAGGCTTAAGAAGCGCTCCTGCAATCGGAGCGTCAGCCTAGTTTTGAACTTAAAATGCCTTGAGGTTTTATGACTGGCAAAATCAAGCTGCGGATCTGAACTTTTTTGGCGGCAGTTGCTCGGCGCGATCGTAGGCTCTGAGGGGCACCGGTTTTAGGTCCCAAATGATGCCGAACCAGGATAACGTCTTCAAGATGTAATAGGTGATATCGATTTCCCACCAATAGAAGCCCTGGCGGACCGTACCCATGTGTTGGTGATGATTGTTATGCCAGCCTTCGCCGAGAGTGATCAGCGCTAGCCAAAAATTGTTGCGACTCTCGTCGCCGGTATCGTAACGCTTGGAACCGTAAATATGCGATAGCGAATTGATCGTCGCGGTGCCGTGAAACAATGCCGTGGTGCTGAGAACGAAACCCCAAACCAAAAGTTGCAAACCGGTGACACCGAGGGATGGCGCTGTGTGCTCCAGACCGAAGCCGCAAAGATAGAGCAGCAACGCCAAAGAAAGCGGAACGGCTTTGTCGTAACGATTGAGCCAAACCAGTTCTGGGAAGCGGGCGAAGTCTTGGATGCGATTATATTGAGTGGCGTAAAATCGGTTGCACATGAACCAGCCCATGTGTGAGCGGAAGAAACTATAATGCACCGGTGAATGGGGGTCGGCGGGGGTATCGGAGGTGCGATGATGCTCGCGATGGTTGGCTGCCCACCAGAGCGCTCCGCGCTGGGTCGCCGAGGCGCCCATCAGCGCAAAGATGAATTGCGCCGGCCGTGAAGTTTTGAAAGTGCGATGAGAAAAATAGCGATGGTAAATACCGGTGATCGCGAACATGCGCACGAAGTAGAGCGCAACGGCGGTTAGCACCGCGGTCCAGCTCCAGCCCACCAGGAAGATGCCCAAACAACCGAGGTGCAAAATGATGAACGGGATGGAGCGCACCCAATTGACGCGATCGACTTCTGTGCCTTTATCAATAGGGACGATGGCGTGATAATCGGCGTCGAACCATTGAACCAAGGACCTAACTGCGGTTTTAGCAAGTATACGTCTCATTGACCCTGAACAATACCATGAGGTGAGTTGCGCTTCAATCAAATTGTTCAATTTTCCAAGAATTTAACTGAGCGATATCACCGGTGTTGGTGGCTAATCGCGGGCGTCCTAAAGAATTTTTTTTCAGGTTGGCTCGGCCTCAAAGACGATAGAGCCGCTGGGGATTTTTGCTGAGAATCTTTTCCATGGTTCGATCGCTCAAGTCGCCGCGCGCTTTGAGGCCGTTGGCCAGCTGGTCTTGGCGGAAGGCGTCGCCGTGGGGAAAGTCGGTGGCGGTGACGATGAAGTCGTCGCCGAGCTTGCCGGCGACATAGGGCAAGTCGTCGTCGAGGGCGCAAGAGACAAACACCCGTTCGGCGAGCCAGCGGTCGATCTTGGCGCGATTTTTATTACCCAGTGCTTTGACTAAACGGGTGGTCCATTCGATGCCGGCTTCGAGAAAGCCGAACCGCAGTTTGGGAAAGTCGTCGAGCACTTTCGAGCCAAGTATCTGCGTGAAGGCGTAGAGAACATAAGGGCCGCTGACGATGCCGGTGCCGAGCGGATGAATCTGCGGGAACTCATTAAAATACGGCCGCGGCACGCCTTCGAGCATGCGCGTGATCGTCGGACTCGAGCCGTTGCCGACATGCACCGTAATCGGCAAGTCTTGCCGTTCGGCCTCTTCGTAGATCGGCCAGTGCTCGGGATGGGTGAGCGGACGGTCCCATTCGATTCCGCGCGCAAAGACGCCCGCCGCCGAGCCGAGAGCTTTAACGCGGCGAATTTCCTGCGCCGCCCAGTCGGGACGGCGCCAGGGTACGATGGCGACGTAGAAGATCCGCCCGCCGGATTGGCCGCACTGGGTCGCCATGAATTGGTTGTAGCTGCGCGCCAGAGCGGCTTCGAGCTCGACGTTCTCGGCCAAGCAGCCGAGCCAGAGCGATGGAAAAACCACTTGCTTGTCGATGCCCAACTCGTCCATGCAGACAAGGCGCTGTTTGACGTCGCGCATTTCCTGCACGGGAATCGGCGCGCCTTTGTCCAACGCGCGTTTCATCAGCGTCGGGTTGGAGGCGAAGAAGCGCAGCTTGTAGTCGATCACCCAGGCGGCGTTGTGCGTGCCGAAGCAAGTGTCTTCGGGAAAAACCACCGGCAGCGGCCGCAGCAAATAAAATTCCGGATCGAGATATTGCCAACTCTCAACCGACTCTTCGACATGGGCGTCGCAATCGATTACTTGCATGGAAAATTTCTCGTGCCGGACTGAAATCGTTTGCCTTCTCCAGCCTCGCGCCTTTCCGACTTATTTGCTTTTGCGCACGCCGAACGTCTGGTTGTACTGCTCGATGATGTTGTTCAAGTTCGGTCCGATGGACGACGGGCTTAAAAAGACAAAATCTTTCTGAAGAAGTTCCTGCACCCAGGGTTTGTGCTTGATGCCTTTACGAATCGAGATTCGGCCGGCGGCGTCGGCGAGCCGGGTTTGACCTTCTTCGGATAAAATCCAATCGATGAACAGCAGCGCCGAATAGGGATGCGGCGCGCGCTGCATGAGCGCGACGAAGTTGGGCTCGCCGGCGTAGGGATCCAAGATGCGAAAATCGATGGGCGCGCCTTGCAGCTTGTATTCAGTCACGCGCCGGCCGCGGGCGGCCAAGGCGATCGCCGATTCGCCCGCCAGCATCAGTTGCACGCGCATGACGCTGCTCGATCCCGGCATTTGCAAATCCTGCTTGGCCAGGGCTTGAAAAAATTCCGCGGCTTTCTTGACGCCCAGGGACTCGCTCAAGACGTTGAACCACGTGTACTCCTCGGTGCCGAGGCTGAGCTTGCCTTTCCATTTGGGATTCAACAGATCTTGATAACTGCGCGGCGCATCGGCTTGGGAGACCTGCTTGGTGTTAAAGGCCAGCACCAGCGGCGTCACTTCGAAGCCTTGCCAGTAACCCTCCGCGTCACGGGAGCCCGGCGGCAGCGCCTTTTGTTCCGGCGACAGATAGCCGGTGGAAAGTTTGCGCAGCTTCAATTGCCACATTTCCACCGGCGCCGAGCCGACGACATCGACGGCGAAGCGGTTGGCGCGCGCTTCGGTGTCGGCGCGTTGGAACACGCCCGACGGCGTCGCGCGATAGGTGTTGGTCTTGATGAACGGATAACTCTTCTCGAAGTGGGGCATGATCTTCGGATAGTCGGTCAAGCTGAGCGAGGTATAAAAAACTATCTCGCCCTCTTTCTTGGCGCCCTCTTCGAGAAAGCTTTTCCGCTGGGCTCCGGCGAGGCTTGCGGCCTTCTTGATGATTTCGTCAGCGCTGGCGGCGCGCAGCTCGCGCGGACAAACAACCGCCCAAGCGAGCAAAATGCTCAGGATGAATGTAAGCATGACAGTTCCGTTGAGCTTATAGATCCATGCGCCGCTTGACGCCCCAGCCGAAAGTCGAGATGTCGAACAAATTTCCGTCCGGGTCCGAGCCCCGGCTCTCGGCGTAGGTCGCTTCACGATCTTTGGGCGCGCCTTCGGGATAAACCTCCTGGATGCGCTTGGCGACTTCCTTGCTGTCATCGACGTGGAAACCGAAATGATAGAGCCCCGCGGCGTGGCCCGGCTCTTTGGGATCGTTGGCGTTCAGGATCGCCAAGTTAACTTCGCCATCGGAAAGATGCACCGAGCCATTCTTGGTGCGATACATTTCCTGCATGTCGAAGACCCGTTTATAAAAGTCCGCCATCCGGTCGGGTTGATGCGTGAGCAATGCGAGGTGACGTAGTTTAGCCATGGTTCTTCCTCCTGAGTTTTTCTGACGGTTGAGCCCTCTCGCTATCATCGGTGTGCGAGGCTGTCAATCAGGGGAGATCGTGCTCGTGCTCGTTCTCGAATTCCGACATAAACACGATCACGAGCCGCGAATCTTTTCGCCTCTCGATCGTCTTGCTCTCAAAGCGCGGCGAAGTAATCGGCCATTTGTTTGCGCACGGCTGGCGCCGGCAACGATCCCAAGCCGGCCTGCATGTTATCGATGAGATGAGCGGCGTTGCTGGTTGCGGGGATGGCGCAGGTGACCGCCGGATGCGAAGTCGCGAACTTCAAAAAAAACTGCGCCCAACTGGCGCAACCGATTTCGTCGGCCCACGCCGGCAGCGGTTTGCCGC
>OELC01000207.1_pt1 | contig 10132 bp, 7 predicted proteins | sample 1503131 | NCBI WGS metagenome assembly OELC01 (sample SAMEA104379562, study PRJEB20068) | metagenome | isolation source: 1998 | reverse complement strand
GATTAACCTCGTCTTCAATGTCTGATTGTTTGGCATGAGCGGCAAACCTCTGTCAATCAAAACAGTCGCCCGATCCGATTTTGGCGGTTTCCTTGCCGGTAATTATTTCCCGCCGATTAGAATTTCCCCTTGGCCTACGTTACACTAATAGGATGGCCGATTCTCTGACAGCGCGGCTTTTTAACCAGGTCGACCGGACATCGCAGGAGCGGGGCCGGCGTTATTTTCTGCACGGCGCGGTAAACTTCATCGAAGGCACCGCCTGGACGATGCACGCCGCCGTGCAAGGGACACGGCTCTACGACGTCCAGGTCGCCACGGAAAATCATCACGTCAACGCTTCGTGCACCTGCCCGTACTTCGAGCGCGTCCAGGAGCCGTGCAAGCATGTTTGGGCGGCTTTGTTGGCGGCCGAAAGAAGCGGCTTTCTATCTGGACTGAACAGCATGGCGGCGCCGCATCTGCGCGGCGTCCCGGCGCAACCCTTGGCGCCGGCAAGCGGCGCAGCGGCGCGGCCGCGCACGCGGGTAACCGCGCCCACTTGGAAACAGCAGTTGCAGAGCCTGCGCGGTCAACTCGAAACGGCGGCGCAGCGCGACGAGGTCAAGAGTTCCGGCGAGCGCGAGTTGCTTTATTTCATCGAAGGCGACGATGCCATGCGCCCAGGCCGCCTGCGCATGCAGATCGCCGTGCGCGAGCGCAAGGCCGACGGCAACTGGGGCAAGGTCAAGCACAAAAAATTCGCTTCGCGGGACGTGTCGCAATTGAGCGACAGCGCTGACCGCCGGGTGCTCACCATGTTGCTCGGCGCCAGCGACGATTTCGGCTACGGCTTTGGCGCGCAGTCGAGCCAATTCGCGCTGTCGCCGCCGATGTGGGAGATCGCCCTGCCGCTGATGTGCTCAACCGGGCGCTGCGCTTTGCGCGAGTCGGTGATCGGCGAGGAGTTTACGGCGCTCCAATGGGACGACGGCGCGCCTTGGGAGTTTACCCTGCGCGTCGCGCCGGTGCAGGGGCGCAAACAGTACAGCGTCGGCGGCGTACTGCGCCGCGGCGAAGCCGAAATGGCGCTTTCCCATCCCAAACTCCTAGTGGCCGGCGGCTTGGTCTTTTATGACGACCGGGTCGCGCCGCTCAACGATTTTGACGTCTTCGTGTGGATGAATCTGTTGCGCGCCCGCGATGCGCTCCATTTTGCCAAGGGCGAAGCCGATGAGTTCCTCGATGAGTTGTTGCAGTTGCCGCGCCAGCCGCGGCTCGAATTGGCCGAGGAGCTGCGCTTCGAGATCGTCTCGGTTCACCCGAAACCGAGTTTGGCGATCAAACCGGGGCGCAGCGATCCGTGGGGCCGAGATTACGTCAACGCCAGTTTGGCGTTTGACTACGACGGCAACCCCATCGATTCAAAACTGACGCGGCAAAATATTTATCAAAAGAGCCGGCGCCGGGTGGTCGAACGGGACTTAACGAGCGAAGCGGGCGCCAAGGCGCGGCTGGCGCAACTGGGATTTCGCGACGGCTATTTGCAGCGCGACGCGCAATTCGAGTTGCCGGCCGAGCGCATGGCGCGCGCCGTGCGCACCCTCACCCAGGAAGGCTGGCGCGTCGAGGCCGAGGGCAAACTCTATCGCAGCGCCGGCAGGGTGCGCATGGAGATCAGCTCCGGCGTCGACTGGTTCGATCTCGACGGTGGCGCCGAGTTTGGCGAAAGCCACGTGTCGTTGCCGAAACTGCTGCGCGCGATCAAGCAGGGCGAGCAGACCGTGCGGTTGGACGACGGCTCTCTGGGCATCATCCCCGAAGAGTGGCTCTCGAAGTACCGCCTGCTCGCCAATCTTGGCAGCGTCAGCGGCAACCATTTGCGCTTCACCCGGCCCCAAGCGGGCTTGCTCGACGCCCTGCTCGCCAACGAGCCGGATGTCAACGTCGACGAATTGTTTTCCCGCGTGCGCCGGGAGCTGCGCGAGTTTGGCGGCGTGGTCGCGGTCGATCCGCCGGCCGGCTTTTGCGGCGAACTGCGCGGCTATCAGCGCGAAGGGTTGGGCTGGTTGGAGTTTCTCCAGCGCTTCGGTTTCGGCGGCTGTCTCGCCGACGACATGGGTTTGGGAAAAACCGTTCAAGTCCTGGCCTTGCTCGAAACGCGCCGCGCGCGGCACGCCGAGAATGGCGCTGCGGCGCGCCCGCCGTCGTTGGTGGTGGTGCCCCGTTCGCTGATCTTTCACTGGCGCGAGGAGGCAGCGCGCTTCGCGCCGAAAATCAAAATCCTCGAACATTTCGGCAGCGCCCGGCGCGTGCCGGACAGCCATTTTCAGGACTACGATTTGGTCATCACCACCTACGGCACGCTCAGCCGCGATGCCCTGCATTTAAAAAAAATCCACTTCGAGTACGCCATCCTCGACGAGGCGCAAGCTGTGAAAAACGCCAGCACGCTGTCGGCCAAAGCGGTGCGCCTGCTTAACGCCGATCACCGGCTCGCCTTGAGCGGCACGCCGGTGGAAAATCATCTAGGCGAACTGTGGAGCCTGTTTGAATTTCTCAATCCCGGCATGCTCGGCCATGCCTCGGTGTTCGGCGGCGCGGGCCGCAATCCGGACGCCGCCACGCGCAGCCTGTTGGCGCGCGCGCTGCGCCCGTTCATCCTGCGCCGCACCAAGGCGCAAGTGGCCAAGGAACTGCCGCTCAAGACCGAACAGACGCTTTACTGCGACCTCGAAGCGGACGAGCGCAAACATTACAACGAGCTGCGCGATTATTATCGCGACAAGCTGCTCAAGAACGTCGCCGGCGACGGCTTGCAGAAGTCGAAGTTTCAAGTGCTCGAAGCGCTGTTGCGCTTGCGTCAAGCGGCTTGTCATCCGGGCTTGATCGACAAAGCGAGCGTCGACAAACCGAGCGCCAAGATCGACGCGTTGCTCGAACAGTTGGAGCAGGTGCTCGAAGAAGATCACAAGGTGCTGGTGTTCTCCCAGTTCACCAGTCTGTTGGCGATTCTGCGCGCTCGGCTCGATGCGGCGAAGATTACTTACGCCTATCTCGACGGCCGCACCCGCGACCGCCAAGCCAAGGTGGAGCAGTTCCAGAACGATCCCAACACCAAGCTGTTCCTGATCAGCTTGAAAGCCGGAGGCCTAGGCTTGAACCTGCACGCCGCCGAGTATGTCTATTTGCTCGATCCCTGGTGGAATCCAGCCGTGGAAGCCCAGGCCATCGACCGCGCCCACCGCATCGGCCAAACGCGCCAAGTTTTCGCTTATCGCCTGATCGCCCGGGACACCGTCGAAGAAAAAGTCCTGGAGCTGCAAAAAACCAAGCGCGACCTGGCCGACGCCATCATCACCGCGGACAACAGCGTGATGCGCAACCTGACCCGCGACGATTTGGAGTTGCTGCTGTCGTAGACGGGATTAACCGCAAAGAACGCAAAAAAGATATTCACCGCGGAGGCGCGGAGTTCGCAGAGCTAATGTAAGTTTCTACTCTTCTCTACGTCCTCGTCTCCGCGGTGAGATCTCTTATTGTTTGCGGGTGATTTCTTTCATTAGGCGGTGCCAGCTCTCCAAGGCTTCCTCATACTGCGCCAGGGTGCCGCCTTTTTCGGGATACCAGCGCTTGAAGCCGTAGTCTTTCTGAGCGCTGCCGAAGTACAAATCTTCGTAGAGTTTTTGCCCTTCTGGGCTCAAGAGAAAATCGACGAACAATAATGCGGCGTGGGGCCGCGGCGCGTTGACGTACACCGCGGCGCCGCCGGAGCTGGTGGGCACCAAATCCAGCGGCACCCAGCCCAACGGCGCGCCGCGTTTGGCGGCGACATTCGTTGCGCTGTAGAACTGGCTCGGCGAGGCGAAAATTTCGCCGGCGGCGACCAGTTGGGTCAGCGCGCTGCCGGCCATCATGTGCATGCGCATGTTTTGTTCTTTGAGCCTTTTTGCGAAGGCTTCGCCCTTGGCTTTGATCATGGCGCCGATCATACGCGCGCCGGTGTCTTCGCCGGCGATGCCCATATTGTCGCGCAGCGCCGGCCGCATCAGCCCATCGAAATTTTTCGGCACGTCGACGCCATTCAAATAACGCTTGTTGTAGGCGAAGCCGACGTAAGACTCCCGGGCGTTGGTCCAGTAAACCAAATTTCTTGGCGCTTTTTCTTTCGCATCGTCGGGAAACGCCGCTAAGTGCGGCGAGGTGTAGGGCAGCAGTAACTGACTGTCGCGAAAGGTCATCAGCCCCGGCGGTGTGGTCTCGATGGCGTCGGCGATGTGGCGGCGCGCCTTTGCTTCGGTGACCAATCTCTGTGCCAGGGCGCTCGATCCGGTGCGAAAGGTTTCGACGCTGACGCCGGGATATTTTTTTTCGAAGGCACCGGCGATCTGTTTGTTTTGATCGGTGGCCAGGGTGGTGTACCAAACCAGTTTACCTTCGCGCTTGGCGCCTTCGAACAGAACCCGTTCGCGATCCGCGCCGGTGTAGGCGGCGAGGTCGCTGGGCGAAGCGGTTTTTTGGTTTTGGCTCCACGCAGGCGCCGCCAGGATGGAGCAAAATGATAGCGTTAGGGCGATCCGTATCATGGGTACCTCACAGGATTGTGTCAGCGGCGATCTTGGCACGAGATTAGTGGAAAATACTTTTCTCGGCAACGCGCTTCGACAAAATTCTGCCGATGGCCGGAAAAGCTCCGACGAGCCGAGCCGCTCGCCCTGGGCCTTGCATTGGCGACATTTACTATGTTAGAAATTTACCTACACTTTAGGAGTTCCTACTCAAAGTGGGCTTTGCCCGCTTTTTTTGTTTCTGGGGTCTGTAGCGGCTCCTCGACCATGGACACGGCGATCGAAAAGGTGTGGCAAATGGCGGCGCCGCTGGCGCGCGGCGAAGGGTTGGAAATCGTCGATATCGAACTCAAATCCGAAGGCGGCCGGGGTGGACGCGTGTTGCGTTTGTATCTCGACAAAGAGGGCGGCCCGAACATAGACGAACTGGGCCGGGTCAGCCGGGGCTTGAGCGATTTATTGGACGAGCATGAGGATGTCGTCGACGGCAATTACACTTTGGAAGTCTCTTCACCGGGGATCAACCGCCCGCTTAGACGGCCGGAACACTTCGAACGCTTTGTCGGCAAAAAGATCCGTGTGCGCACGCGCGATATGATCAACGGCCGAAGAGCTTTTCTTGGCGAGTTGCTGGAAGTCTCGACGGAAAAAATCGCCGTGAGCCAAGACGGCGCGCGCTGGGAAATTCCGTTTTCGCAGATAGAAAAATCCAATTATGAGCACGACTGGAGTGCCTAATATGCAGCAGGACTTAAATCGAGTCATCGAACAGGTAAGCAAAGAGAAAGGCATCGACAAAGCGATTCTCATCAGCGCTTTGGAAAACGCGATGATTTCGGCGGCCAAGAAAACCTTCGGCCACCAGCGCAAGATCGAAGCTCAGTTCAATCCCGAGATCGGCGAAGTCGAGCTTTTCGAAGCCAAGACCGTCGTCGAAACCGTGCAGGATGCCGCCACCGAGATCACCCGCGAGGAAGCGCGCGAGAACCTTGATCCCGATGCCGAAGTCGGCGATGAGCTGCTGTCAAAACTGGACTCGAGCCTGTTTGGCCGCATCGCGGCCCAGGCCGCCAAGCAGAACATCGTCCAGCGGGTGCGCGACGCCGAGCGGGAAATCATCTACAACGAATTCAAAGGCCGCGAAGGCCAGCTGGTGAACGGCATCGTGCAGCGCTTCGAGAAGCGCAACATCATCGTCAACCTCGGCCGCACCGATGCGATTCTGCCGGAAAAAGAGCAGGTGCCGCGCGAGCGTTACCGCCAAGGCGATCGCATTCGCGCCTATATCGTCAGCGTTGAGATCACCAGCCGCGGTCCGCAGATCGTTTTGTCGCGCACCCATCCGGGCATGCTGATTCAATTATTCGCCCAGGAAGTGCCGGAGATCTACGAAGGCATCGTCGAGGTGAAGGGCGCCGCGCGGGAACCGGGCGGCCGGGCCAAGATCGCCGTGGTTTCCCATGACGCCGACGTTGATCCGGTGGGCGCCTGCGTCGGCATGAAAGGCACGCGGGTGCAATCCGTGGTGCAGGAACTGCGCGGCGAAAAGATCGACATTGTGCACTGGATCGGCGACCAGGCGGAGTACGTTTGCCGGGCTTTGGCGCCGGCCAAGGTTTCCAAAATCATCATCGACGACGAGGACCACACCATGGAAGTCGTCGTGCCTGACGATATGCTGTCGCTCGCCATTGGCAAAAAGGGCCAAAACGTGCGGCTGGCCTCGCGTCTCACCGGTTGGCGCATCGATGTATGCAGCGAAGCGGATGCCGAGGAAGAGACCCGGCGGGCGCGCCAGTCGATCAATGCGATTCCTGGAATCGGCGATATCGCCGGCGAGCTGCTTTACCAAGAGGGGTTTAAATCGGCGGAAGATGTCGCCGACAGCCCTCTGGAAGAGATTATGGACGTGGAAGGCATCAGCAAAGAGAAGGCCGAAGCGCTGCATCAGTCGGCGAAACTGTATGTCGTCGAGAAGCGCGCGCAAGAAGCGCAGATAGCGGCGAACGCAGCAGCAGCGGCAGCCCTCGAGGCGGCGGCAGCGGCAGAAGCGGCAGCCGCTGCGGCGACGGCGGAAAGCGAATCGTAGTACGCTCGTTTCGTGCACAGCCGCTATGTCGACCCGAACAGATGCAGTTCATCTGGCGCAAAGAACGTGTTTGGGCTGCGGCGCACGCGCGGATCAAGCTACGATGATTAGGCTGGCGGTGACCGGTCGGGATCAGCTGCAGGTTGAGCGTTATCGGGGCCGGGGCGGTTATCTGCACCGCGAGGGGCGCTGCCTGAAAGCATTTATCGGCCGCAAGGGTATGTACCGGGCGTTTCACGTTGAAGTGAGTCGGGCGGCGAAAACAAAATTGATCGAAGAATTAGCGGGTCGCGACGGGGAGTAAGACGAGATGGGAAAGACGAGAGTCCATCTACTAGCAAAAGATTTGGCAATCGAGACCAAAGATCTGATTGCCCAGCTTGAGAAGATGGGAATGCGAGGGCGCAAGGCTCAAAGCGCGCTCGAAGATGACGAAGTCTCGCGCATTCGCGCCGCGTTCACCGCGCTGGAAAAGCCGCAAGTTCACGTCGGCGAGGAAAAGATCGTCGCCGATCGCATGGTCAAAGGCGAAGAAGAAGGGCAAGTCGGCATCGAAGCGCACGAGACCGTCGTCGAACGGCGGGTGCGCGCCAACGTCATTCGCCGGCGCACGAGCCGCGTCGAAGTCGCGCCCAGTGAGCCCGCGCCGGTTGCCGCGGAAGCCGTCCAAGCGGCGTTGGCCGAAAAGTCCCCAGTTCACCTTGATGCCGAAACCGTGCCGTCTCACGTTGAAGCGACGGCGGAGGAGGCGGCTCTTGAAAGCGCCGCGGGGGTTGAAATCAGCGAGCCGGTGACGCCGGCATTGGCACCGCAATTCCCGTCCCCAGCCGTGGAAGTAACGGCCCAAGCGCCAGCGGAAACGACGCCAGCGGTTGAGGCTAAGGCGGCGCAACCAGCGTTCGCGGAAGCGGCGCCGACCATGCAGCAAGAGATGCCCCGTGCGTCGCGCATCCTTGGCCGCATCGACCTTAAACAAACCATGCGCATCGAGCCGGCGCCGACGCCGGTATTGCGCCGGCCGCCGCCTGGCGCGCGGCCGGGCGAGGCGGCGCGGCCAGCGGACGGCGTGATACCGTCGGTGGGGGATGCCGAAAAGCCAAAAACCGGGCGCCACAAGAAGCGCGTGGTCAAGAAGCACGATGTCTTGGAAACCCGCGAAAGCGAAGTGCGCGGCGGCCGGTTCCAGAAAAAGCGGCGCGCATTGCCCGGTAAAGAAGTCAGAAAAACCGAGATCACGGTTCCCAAAGCGATCAAACGGGTGATCAAAATTTCCGAAGTCATCACCGTCGGCGATCTGTCGCGCGAGATGGGCGTCAAGGCCGGCGACGTGATTAAAAAACTCATGGGCATGGGCATGATGGCCACCATCAACCAGGTGCTCGACGCCGACACGGCGACTTTGATCGCGTCCGAATTCGATCATCAGGTGGAAAACGTCGCATTCGACGCCGACAGCATGTTGGAGGTCGAGCATCAGGCGGAAGAACAGGACATCGCCCTCGCGCCGCGCCCGCCCGTGGTGACGATCATGGGCCATGTCGACCACGGCAAGACTTCCTTGCTCGATGCGATTCGCAGCACCAACGTGACGGCGCACGAACATGGCGGCATTACCCAACATATCGGCGCCTATCACGTCCAAGTCGACGGGCGTAGCGTGACATTTTTAGACACGCCGGGCCACGAAGCCTTTACCGCCATGCGCGCGCGCGGCGCCAAGGTCACCGATATCGTTGTCCTAGTGGTTGCCGCCGATGACGGCGTCATGCCGCAGACGGTGGAGGCGATCAACCACGCGCGCGCCGCCGAAGTGCCGATCATCGTCGCGGTCAACAAGATGGACCGGCCCGATGCCAATTTGGAAAAAGTAAAAAAAGGTCTGTCCGAATACGGCTTGGCGGCCGAGGATTGGGGCGGTGACACGGTGTTCGCGCCGGTGTCGGCGAAGACCCATGAAGGCATACCGCATCTATTAGAAATGCTTCAGCTGCAAGCCGACATTTTGGAACTCACAGCCAATCCGGAAAAACTGGCGCGCGGCACCATCGTTGAAGCCAAGCTCGATCGCGGCCGCGGCCCGGTGGCGACCGTTCTCGTTCAGGAAGGGACGTTGCACGTCGGCGACGCCTTTGTCTGCGGCGTATTCTACGGCAAAGTGCGCGCCATGATCGACGACCAAGGGCGCAAAGTCGACGTCGCGCCGCCGTCCTTTCCGGTGGAAATTCTCGGCTTGCAGGGCGTGCCGCTGGCGGGCGATTCGTTTGTCGCGGTGACCGATGAAGCCAAAGCGCGCCAAGTCGCCGAGTTCCGCCACAGCAAGCAACGCGAAACCGAATTGGTCAAATCGAGCAGAATCTCGCTCGAAGAATTGTACAGTCAGATCAAAGCCGGCGACGTCAAGGAACTCAGAGTCGTGCTCAAGGCCGATGTGCAGGGTTCCGTCGAGGCCGTGTCCGAAGCGTTAACCCGCATGTCCACCGGCGACGTCAAGCTTAAAGTCTTGCACGGCTCGGTGGGCGGTATTACCGAGAGCGATGTCTTGCTCGCCGCCGCCTCCAACGCCATCGTCATCGGCTTCAACGTTCGACCGGAATCCAAGGGCGCCGCGTTGGCGGCCAAAGAAGGCGTCGACGTGCGGCTCTACACGATCATTTACGAAGTAGTGGCCGATGTGCGCGCCGCCATGGAAGGCTTGTTGGAGCCGACTTTCCGCGAGCAGGTCTTCGGCCGGGTGGAAATTCGCCAGATCTTCAACATCGCCGGCATCGGCACCATCGCCGGCTGCCACGTCAGCGAAGGCAAGATCGCGCGCGGCCATATGGTTCGGCTGTTGCGCGACCAAGTGGTCGTGCACGATGGCAAGCTCGCTAGTTTAAAGCGCTTCAAGGACGACGTGCGCGAGGTCTCCGCCGGCTACGAATGCGGTCTCTCGCTGGAAGGTTTCCAAGATCTCAAACAGGGCGACGTGCTCGAGAGCTACGAAAAAGTTCCCGTCATACGTAGAATCAACCCCAATCCGACGGTGCGCGAAGCCCATCGGTTAAGCGGCGTTTAACGCGCGGGCCAAGTCCCGTCCGTTTCCGTGATTCTCCATGGTTGTGGGCGTGTTGAAACTCAACCTGGCGATTCCCGAAAATCATTCGCTCAAAGGCAAGCGGGGCGTCATCAAAAGAATCCAGGCGCGGGTGGCCGAGCGCTTTAATATCTCCGTGGCCGAGTGCGGCGACCAAGATTTGTGGCAGAGCACGGTGTTGGGCTTCGCCGTCGCCGGCACCAGCCGGCCGGTGATCGAAGCGACGCTCAACAAAGTCGTCGACTTCGTCGACGCTCTGGGTTTGGCCGAAGTGGGCGAAGCCGGCGTGGAGTTTTTCTACTGCTGAGGGAGAAAGCTGTCAGCAAAGCAAGAGAGAGATATAACCATAAAGAGCACAAAGGTCACAAAGTAAAAAGCGGCGGATTCGAAAATTAACCGCAAAAAGCGCAAAGGGCGCAAAAA
>OELC01000654.1_pt1 | contig 10252 bp, 5 predicted proteins | sample 1503131 | NCBI WGS metagenome assembly OELC01 (sample SAMEA104379562, study PRJEB20068) | metagenome | isolation source: 1998 | reverse complement strand
GTGCTCAGCACGAGGTGGCCGGTCAATGCCGCTTTGATGGCTATCTGCGCGGTTTCCAAATCGCGCATTTCACCAACCATGATGATATCGGGATCCTGGCGCAAGAAGGATCGTAACGCCGCGGCGAAAGTAAGCCCAACCTGATCTCGGACTTGCACCTGATTGATGCCCATCAAGTTGTACTCCACCGGATCTTCGGCGGTGGAAATGTTGACATCCGGCCTGTTGAGATCCGAAAGCGCGGAATAGAGCGTGGTCGATTTACCGCTTCCGGTCGGACCGGTAATCAGAATCATGCCATAGGGTTTGTGAATCGCGTCCTGAAAGTCTTTTTGATTTTGCGGATCGAAGCCAAGCTTGGACATGTCGAGCTGCAAGTTGGATTTGTCCAACAAGCGCATACAAACTTTCTCGCCAAACAAGGTTGGCAAGATCGACACGCGAATATCCAACTCGCCGCCGGTCATCTTGAGTTTGATGCGGCCGTCTTGGGTGAGCCGACGTTCGGCGATATCGAGACCCGCCATGACTTTTAGCCGGGATACCAAGGCGTTTTTGAGCCTCAGGGGCGGGCTCATAATTTCCTGAAGCACGCCATCGATACGGAAGCGGACGCGAAAAACTTTCTCGTAGGGTTCGATGTGAATATCGCTGCAGCGGCGCTTGGAGGCGTCGGCTAAAATGGCATTGACCAGGGTCACCACCGGCGCATCCATGGTGGCTTGCTGGAGCTCCTGCAGATTGATGTCGTCGCTTTCTTGGACGACCTCCATTTCACCATCGCCGAACTTCTTGAGAACGTCGTCAAGGTTGACCCCGCCAAAGCGGTGATCGAGGGTTTTTTTGATGGCACTGTGAGTCGCCAGCACCACGCGCACGCCGTAGCCGGTAACGAACTTAACTTCGTTGATCGCGACCAAATCGGTGGGATCGGCCATGGCGACAGTCAAAGTCGAGCCGACAAGTTTATATGGAATCAGCTGATGTTTTTGGACGATCTGCGGCGGCACGATGCTAAACACCGCGTCTTCGACATCCCCAGGAACTAAATCGACGATTTCAATGCCAAATTGTTTGGCGAGGAATTGGCTCAAGGTTTCTTCGTTGGTAAACCCCAAGCGAACAATTTCCTTGGTTACGCTAGAACCGTTCTCGCGTTCCTTCTTTTGCGCTTCCGCGAGTTGTTCCCGCGTGACAACGCTCCCCTTGACCAGGAGTTCGGCAAATCGTGGTTCCATAGACTGCTGCTAGACTAGAATGGAACAAATTATCGTCGATCGACTATTGGCTGTCAACAAATTGTCCCGTTTAGTTCCGCCGTAACGGACCGAAACCAACCCACACTATGGCGATTTCTTCGACAATGCCGCTTGGGCGGCGGCTAACTTGGCAATCGGCACTCGATAGGGCGAACAACTGACGTAATCGAGGCCGATTTCATGGCAGAATGCGACCGATTTTGGATCGCCGCCATGTTCGCCACAGATTCCCATCTCTAATTGCTTGCGTTTCTTGCGCCCCTTGGCGACCGCAATCCGCATCAAGGCGCCGACCCCATCGCGATCGATGCTGACAAACGGATCTTCCGGCAGCAGGCCGTTAACGACGTAACTCGGTAGGAACTTACCCGCGTCGTCACGCGAGAGGCCGAGGCAAGTTTGGGTGAGGTCGTTGGTGCCGAAGGAGAAAAATTCCGCCTCCTCGGCGATTTCGTCGGCGACCAAACAGGCGCGCGGCAACTCGATCATCGTGCCGATGAGATAACGGACTTTGACGCCATAATTTTTTTGCGTGGCGCGGGCGATGCGTTCGACGATCAGTTTCTGCTCGCGCAACTCTTGACGCGAACCAACCAGTGGAATCATGACTTCGGGAAACGGGTTTCGTCCCTCGCGCCGCAGTTCGCAGGCCGCTTCGAAGATCGCTTGCGCCTGCATTTCGGTGATCTCGGGATAGGAAATCCCCAAGCGACAACCGCGATGGCCAAGCATCGGATTAAATTCCTGAAGGACATTGACCTTATTACGCAGGATCTCGACCGGAATGCCCATGACCTGAGCCAGCTCGATCACCTCTGCGTCATTTTTAGGCAGGAATTCGTGCAGCGGCGGATCGAGTGTGCGAATGGTGACGGGCAATCCGCCCATGATTTCCAGAATGCTTTTGAAATCTTGCTTTTGCATCGGCAATAGTTTGGCGAGCGCGCGCCGCCGGCCAGCTTCATCCTCGGCGAGAATCATTTCGCGCACCGCTTGAATCCGATCGCCCTGGAAAAACATATGTTCAGTGCGGCAAAGGCCGATTCCCTCACTGCCGAAGGCCTTGGCAATTTGTGCTTGGTCGGGTTGATCGGCGTTGGTGCGCACGCCTAGGCCGCGGGTCTCATCGGCCCAACGCATCAGTTTGGCGAACCGTTGGTAGATGCGCGATTGTGCACCATTCATAGTTCGAGAAACCAGGACCTGAAGCACTTCCGAAGGCAATGTCGGAATCTCGCCTGCGATAACCTCGCCGGTACTGCCGTCGATGGAAATCCAATCGCCCTCTTTAAGCTCGGCATGATCGACCCGTAAGGTGCGCGCGGCGTAATCGACATGGAGCGCCTCGCAACCGGCGACGCAGACTTTTCCCATCTGGCGTGCCACCAGCGCCGCATGGGAGGTCATGCCGCCCCGGGCGGTTAAGATCCCCTGGGCAGCGTCCATACCGCGAATATCATCGGGGCTGGTTTCAACCCGGCACAGCACAACCCGCTCGCCCCGTTTCTTCCACTCCACGGCATCGTCGGCGTGAAAAACTACTCGGCCAGTGGCAGCTCCCGGACCTGCCGGCAAACCTTTACCGAGCAACCGTCCGGCTTTGTGCGCCAAATCGATCTTTTGTTGATCGAAGATCGGCCGCAAAAGCTGATTGAGCTGATCCGGTTCAATGCGCCGCAAAGCGTCCTGTTTCTTTATGATCCGTTCCTCGACCATGTCCACGGCGATACACACCGCGGCGAAACCGGTGCGTTTGCCGGTGCGGGTTTGCAGTAACCAAAGTTTTCCCGATTCGACGGTAAATTCGATATCCTGCATTTCACGGTAATGGCGCTCGAGCAATTTGGCGACGCGCTGCAGTTGGCTAGCGGCTTTGGGCATTAGTTGACTTAACTCAGTGATGGGACGTGGCGTGCGAGTCCCGGCAACCACGTCTTCCCCTTGCGCGTTGACCAAAAACTCGCCGTAAAAACGCTTTTCGCCGCTGGCGGGATCGCGGGTGAAGGCGACGCCGGTGGCGCAATTCTCGCCCAAGTTACCGAACACCATCGCCTGAACATTGACCGCCGTGCCCCAGCCATGGGGAATTTTGTAAAGCTCACGATATGCGATCGCCCGGTCATTATTCCACGAGCCGAACACGGCACCGATTGCGCCCCAGAGCTGCTCCATCGGATCTTCGGGAAAAGCGTTTCCTAAGCGGCGCTTGATCTCGGCCTTGTATGCCGCGACAAGTTGTTGCAGAGCCTGGGCATTGAGTTCGGTGTCGTTCCGCGCGCCCAGCGCTTTTTTCTTTTGTTCGAGGATGGCTTCAAGAGGATCGCCGGCAGTTTTGTCATGGGATTTGATGCCGAGGACCACGTCCGCGTACATTTGGATAAAGCGGCGATAGCAATCGAAGGCGAAGCGTGGGTTGTGGGTGCGTTCAATCAAGCCTTGAACGGTCTGATCGTTGAGCCCGAGATTCAAGACCGTATCCATCATTCCCGGCATGGATTCGCGCGCGCCCGAACGCACCGAGAGCAACAACGGATTGTTGGCATCGCCAAAACGCCGGCCAAGGATTTTTTCCAGCCGCGCCAGAGTTTTGCCAACCTGCGCTTTGAGCTCCTGGGGAAACTGCCGCCGATGGGTGTAATAGTAACGACAAACCTCCGTACTGATGGTGAAGCCCGGCGGCACTGGAACACCGATACGAGTCATTTCATGGAGACCCGCTCCTTTGCCGCCCAGCAGCTCGCGCAGCTTCGCGCTGCCATCGGCTTTGCCATTGCCAAAAAAGAAAATGAGTTTTTTCCTAGCCGTCATTGGTTCACTCCAAGAATCGTCCTGGTGATGTTGTGGTTTGAGCTATTTATCAAACGAACTAGGTTAGTTCGTGCTGGAAAACGCCGAAGAGAACTGCTGGAGAAAAGCCGCCGATTTGATTTGCCGCACCATGTGGAACTGAATAAAGAGTTCGGTTGCCGCGCGCATTTCTTTGATCACCGACGGAGGCAATGAATAAGGTGACGGCAGGTCGTTGGCTTCCGACTGTAGCGCCGCTAAAATTTCGATGGCTTTGGCGCCCAGAGGTAAGGCTTCGCGCCGCCCGCTGGCGCAGGCGTTGCACAAGACGCCACCATCGGCGGGGCTAAAATACCATTGAAAAATCGCCGGATCGGGGAATTCGTTGGCGCAACGTTTACAGTTATCTAGCACCGGTCGATAACCGACCAAGCTTAATAGTTTTAGCTCAAACGCGATTAGGAGCCGCAAAGATGTGCCGTGCGCTTCCAAGCGGCGCAAACCATCTCTTAGGTGGTGATAAACGGCGAGACTCTCTTCTCGATCGCCGACCAGTCCGTCGGTGATTTCGACTAAGTAGGCCGCATGGGATATGGATTCCAAACTGCGCGCCAAGTGACGATAGCCAACCACTAAATCAGCAGCTAAAATAAACGCTAACCCGCTCTGCGGCCGGTCTTGGAAGCGCAGGTTTACTTGGGCAAAGGGTTCCAAGGAATTTACGAAGCGTTTGCGTGAGCGCATGGCGCCTTTGGCGATACCGGTGATTTTGCCAAAGTCGGCAGTGAGGAATGAAACGATTCTGTCAGACTCGCCGAATGGGCGGGAGCGCAGTACAATGGCCGGTGTGACAAGGCTGGGACGCATAATCGAACTGGCAACAAATGCTTGGCGCAGACTATACCATTTTTTTATGAAACCAGGCAACTATTTAAAATATCAAGAGTTTTCAAGATAGAAAAACTTGACAGCTAAATCTTTCGTGATTACATTGCCGCAACCATGACGCAGGGAGACATGGCGCTACATGACCGAAGAAACAAAATCGCATTCCGATGAAATTATCGATGATCAACAAACGGCAGAGTCCGCCCCGGTCGATACCAAGGTTGAAAGCGACGACGAGTTAGCAAACTTACGGCAGCAACTGGCGGCCAAAACCGATGAAGCCAAGACTAATTACGATCGTTACGTACGCCAAGTCGCGGAAGCGGAAAACTTCAAGAAACGCAACGCGCGCGAGCGCGATGATGCGATTCGCTTCGCCAATGAAGCTTTATTGAAAGATATTCTGCCGGTTGTCGACAACCTGGAAAGGGCCATCGCGCACGCTGCCGGTGGTGAAAACGGTAAGTCCTTGGTTGACGGCGTGGAGATGGTTCTTAAAGGATTCTTGGACGTGCTGAGCAAATTTGGCGTTAGCCAAATTTCGGCAGTGGGCCAACCCTTCGATCCATCTAAGCACGAAGCGATGGCCCAGGTGGTTAGCGATATACAGGAGCCCAATACCGTCGTTGACGAGCTTCACAAGGGTTACATGTTCCGCGATCGCCTCCTGCGCGCAGCGCTGGTTAGCGTCGCTAAAGCGTCAGAAACAATAGAGAAAAAAAATGGCAGCGGCGAGGTTGAAAACGACCCGAGCGATGATTAAATAAATTTGGTTCGTGCGCGAATTGAAAAAAGCATTAGAGGAGCAATCAAGATGGCAAAAGTTATCGGCATCGACTTAGGGACGACCAACTCCTGCGTAGCAATCATGGAGACGGGTGACCCTAACGTACTCGCCAACTCTGAAGGCAGCCGGACAACACCATCGGTTGTCGCCTTTACTGACAGTGGCGAGCGCTTGGTCGGACAAATCGCCCGCCGACAAGCGATCACCAATCCGGAAAATACCATTTCCGCGGTTAAACGTTTGATAGGCAGGCGCAGTGATGATGCCTTGGTGCAAAAGGCCGGTAGTCTCCTGCCTTATAAAATCGCGCGCAATGAAACTGGCGATGCCTGCGTAGAAATTCGCGGCAAACAGTATAGTCCAGCAGAGATCTCGGCTTTCATTTTGCAGAAAATGAAACAGACGGCGGAAGATTACCTCGGCGAGAAGATCACCGAAGCGGTGATCACCGTACCGGCCTACTTCAACGACAGCCAAAGACAAGCGACCAAAGACGCCGGGCGAATTGCCGGGCTGAACGTTCTGCGCATCATCAATGAGCCCACCGCGGCGGCCTTGGCCTACGGCTTGGACAAAAAGAAAGACGAAAAGATCGCCGTTTTCGATCTCGGCGGCGGCACCTTCGATATTTCGATTTTGGAATTGGGCGAGGGAGTTTTCGAGGTCAAAGCGACCAACGGCGACACATTTCTTGGCGGCGAAGATTTTGACCAGCGCGTCATCGACTATCTCGCCGATGAATTTAAAAAAGACCAAGGCATCGACCTGCGCAAGGACCGCATGGCGCTACAGCGGTTGAAGGAAGCCGCTGAGAAAGCCAAGTGCGAATTGTCGTCGTCGATGGAAACCGATATTAACTTGCCGTTTGTCACCGCAGACCAGAGCGGGCCGAAGCATCTAAATATGAAACTCACCCGCTCCAAGCTTGAAGCGCTGTGCGCCGATCTCATCGACCGCACTGAAGGTCCGTGCCGCCAAGCGTTAAAAGACGCGGGGTTGAGCGCCAGCGATATTCACGAGGTCATCTTGGTCGGCGGCATGATCCGTATGCCCGCGGTCCAAGAACGCGTGAAAAAGATTTTTGGTAGAGAGCCGCACAAAGGCGTTAACCCCGATGAAGTCGTCGCGGTGGGCGCGGCGATTCAAGGCGCGGTGCTCAAGGGCGAAGTCAAAGACGTCTTGCTCTTGGACGTGACGCCGCTTTCCCTCGGCATTGAAACCCTGGGCGGCGTTTTCACCAAGCTCATCGATCGCAATACCACGATCCCCACCAAGAAGAGCCAGGTTTTCTCCACGGCCCAGGACAATCAATCAGCCGTCTCCATTCGGGTCTTTCAAGGCGAACGGGAAATGGCCGTCGATAACAAATTGCTCGGCCAATTCGATTTGGTCGGCATTCCGATGGCCCCCCGCGGCATGCCGCAAATTGAAGTAACCTTTGACATCGACGCCAACGGTATTGTTCACGTCGGGGCCAAGGATCTCGGCACGGGCAAAGAGCAGTCGATCAAAATCACCGCTTCGAGCGGTCTCAGCGAAGAAGAGATCAAGAAGATGGTCAGCGAGGCCGAAGCGCACGCGGCGGAAGACAAGAAGCGCAAGGAGACCGTCGAGGCGCGCAACCAACTCGACACGTTGGTTTACTCCACCGAAAAATCGCTCGGTGAATATGGCGCAGATCTCGATGCCGCGATCAAAGAGAATATTGAAACCGCTCTCAAGCAAGCTAAAGAAGTTTTGGACGGTCAAGACAGCGACGCCATGCGCAAAGCGGCCGAGCAGTTGAGCCAAGCCTCGCATAAATTAGCCGAGGCGATGTACGCTAAGGCTTCGCAGCAACAAGCGGCGCAGCAACAGGGCGCGGAGAAGCCGGAAGAAAAAGACGCCGGCGCGGGCGGCAAAAAGAAAGACGACGTGGTCGACGCCGATTTCACCGAGGTCAAGGACTAGACAAGGCGCAAGTTGATCTTTTCCATAAACGAAGCCCCTGCTCCAGCTTTTTGGTGCGAGGGGCTTCGTCACTTATACGGAATGTGAAAAGTTTAGGGGTTCGGATTTGAGCACCAAGCGCGACTATTACGAATTGCTCGGGGTGGGCCGCACGGCCAACGAAGAGGAAATCAAAAAGGCCTACCGAAAGTCGGCCTTGCAATATCATCCCGACCGAAACCCCGGCGACAAGCAGGCGGAGGAGAAATTCAAAGAAGTTTCCGAGGCCTATTCGGTTCTGTCCGATGCGCAGAAGCGTTCCCAGTACGATCAATTCGGTCATGCGGCTTTTGGCGACAACGGCCCATTCGCCGGCGGCTTCGAATTCTCCGGCGGTTTTGAAGATGTCTTTGGCGATATCTTCGGCGAATTTTTTGGTAGCAGCACCGGGCGGCGCGGGCGCGGGCGGGGCGAAGATCTGCGCTACAACCTGACGCTTAAATTTGAAGAAGCGGTCGCGGGGGTGGAGAAAAAGATCAAGATTCCGCGCCACGGCGCCTGCGAAACCTGCCGCGGTAACGGCGCCAAACCTGGCACCGCGCCACAGACCTGTCCAACTTGCCGCGGCCGCGGACAGGTAAACTTTCAACAAGGGTTTTTCAGCGTCTCGCGCACCTGCAACCAATGTCATGGCCAGGGCTCGATTATTAAAGACGCCTGCACCAGCTGCGGCGGCGCCGGCCGCGTGCGCACCATGCACACGCTGAGCGTGAAAATTCCCGCCGGCGTCGACAACGGTTCACGGCTCAAACTGCGCGGCGAGGGCGAGGCGGCGCCGGTGGGCGGGGCGGCGGGCGATCTCTATGTGGTCACGCAAGTGGAGCCGCATCCGATTTTTGTCCGGGAAAACCTAGATATCATTTGCGACGTGCCGATTAGTTTCGTCCAAGCGGCCCTCGGCGCGGAAATCGACGTGCCGACGCTCGACGGCAAAGTAAAGATGAAAATTCCCAGCGGCACGCAGTCGGGCAAAGTCTTTCGCATGAAGGGCAAGGGGGTGAAAGATGTGCAAGGATATCAGCAGGGCGATCAACATGTGCGCATCAGCGTCGAAACCCCGACGCACTTAACCGCCAAGCAAAAGGAACTGCTTAAAGAGTTCGCCACCCTGGGCGGTGAAGAAGTCAATCCGCTGGCAACGGGCTTCTTCGAGAAGATGAAAGAATTGTTCGGTTAGTTTTTCACCTTCGGGGTGAGTCGAAAATCTACCCGTTTGAGTTTTTCCCATCGGAAATATTTCTGATATTCCGCACTTGGGCCAAGTTTGTTGTTGACCTGAGTTGTCACTATGATTAAGTTGTCGGCAGAATTGGAGCTCTAATGAGTGACACCGAATGGAAAGTTGAAAATCCGGACAATAAGAATTCGCAAGTTGAGATTCCGGATATTCTGCCGCTGCTGCCGATTCGCGACATCGTCATTTATCCTTATATGATGTTGCCGCTTTTCGTCGGTCGCGACATATCGATCCGCGCCGTCGAAGAAGCGCTTTCGCGCGACCGCTTAATTTTTCTGGTGGCGCAAAAGAATTCGGCCGAAGAAAGCCCCAACCCGGCCGACATCCACAAAGTCGGCACCATCGCCTCCATCATGCGCATGCTTAAACTGGCCGACGGCCGGGTGAAAATCCTGGTCCAAGGTTTGGCCAAGGGCGAGGTCGACACTTATCTGCGCGAGCGGCCGTTTTTTGAAATCAAAATCCGCAAGGTGATCGAGCCGACTTTGGCGGAAGTGCCGATCGAAGTCGAAGCCTTGATGCGCACGGCGAAAGAAAAAATCGAACAGATCTTAAATCTCAAGAACCTGCCGCCCGAGATCGTCATGGTCACCGATAACATCAGCGATCCCGGCGTGCTGGCGGATTTGGTCGCGTCCAATTTGCGCCTCAAGATCGAAGAGAGCCAGGCGATCCTCGAAGTCTTCGATCCCATCGAGCGCTTGAAGAAAGTCAACGAGCTGTTGACCCGCGAGTTGGAGCTGTCGACCATGCAGGCGCGCATCCAAAATCAGGCCAAAGAGGAGATGAGCAAAACCCAGCGCGATTATTTTTTGCGCGAGCAGTTGAAGCAAATTCAGCAGGAGCTCGGCGAAGGCGATGAGCGCGGCGAAGAAATCACCGAGCTGAGAAAGCAAATCGACAAGGCGAAGATGCCCGCCGAGGTCAAGCGCGAGGCGGACAAACAGCTGCGCCGCCTGGAACAAATGCATCCGGAATCTTCCGAGGCCTCCTTGGTGCGCACCTATCTCGACTGGCTGGTCGATCTGCCCTGGAGCAAGCAGACCAAAGATAATTTGAACATCAAGAAAGCCAAACAGGTGCTCGACGAAGACCACTACAATCTTGAAAAGATCAAGGAGCGCATCCTCGAGTATCTCGCGGTCAATAAACTGCGGCGCAAAATCAAAGGGCCGATTCTTTGCTTCGTCGGCCCACCGGGCGTTGGCAAAACTTCCCTAGGCCGCTCGATCGCGCGCGCCCTCGGGCGTAACTTCGTGCGCATCTCGCTGGGCGGCGTGCGCGATGAAGCGGAGATCCGCGGCC
>OELC01000449.1_pt2 | contig 10309 bp, 11 predicted proteins | sample 1503131 | NCBI WGS metagenome assembly OELC01 (sample SAMEA104379562, study PRJEB20068) | metagenome | isolation source: 1998 | reverse complement strand
TGCTCAAACTGCCGTTGGCGTCGCACAGTGTCGATGCGGCGTTCTGCGTGATGGTGTTGCACTTTTTGCCGGACCCGGCGCGGGCGATCGCCGGGCTTTGCCGCATCGTGCGGCCCGGCGGTTCGGTGATTCTCGTCGATTTGGTGCAGCATAAACAGGAATGGATGCGCGAGCAGATGGCGCACCGCTGGCTCGGCTTCGAGCGCGGATCGCTTGAACAGTGGTTTCATCGGGCCGGCGCGGCGTCGCTGGATTACGATCTCACCGGTTCCTACGCCGGTGAAAAAGTCGCGCGCAACGGCAATCGCGCGGTGGAAATTTTTGTCGCCCGCGCGACCCTGCCCGCCAAGGCGACGGGGCGATCCTCTAGGAACGGAAAATAATGAATCAGAGCGAAAAAAAATTACGTCAACTGTTGTCCGAACGGATCGTGCTGCTCGATGGCGCCATGGGGACGATGATCCAGGCGCATAAGCTCGACGAGAACGGCTTCCGCGGCGAGCGCTTCGCCAAGCATGGCAAGGATCTGAAAGGATGCAACGATTTGCTCTGCATCACGCAACCGGATTTGATTACCGAAATTCACGTGCAGTATCTCGAAGCCGGCGCCGATATTGTCGAGACCAATACTTTCAATTCGACCTCGGTGTCGATGGTCGATTATCAACTGGAGCCGTTCGTTTACGAAATGAACCGCGCCGGCGCCGAGGCGGCGAAAAGAGCGGCAGAGCGGGTCATGACGAAAAATCCGTCGCGCACCTGCTTTGTCGCCGGCGCCATCGGTCCGACCAATCGAACCTGCTCGATCTCGACCGACGTCAACAGCGCGGCGACCCGCGGCGTGACCTATGAGGAATTGGTTGACGCCTACTACGAGCAGGCGCGCGGTCTGGTCGACGGCGGCGCGGATATCTTAATGGTTGAAACCATCTTCGACACGCTCAATTCCAAAGCGGCGTTCTTTGCCATCGCCAAACTTTTCGACGAGCGCGACCTGCAATTGCCGCTCATGGCTTCGGTCACTTTCATTCAACCGGGCAGCAACCGCGGCGTCACCGGACAAACGGTCGAGGGGTTTTGGAACTCCATCGCCCATGTGCCGCTGCTCAGCGTCGGCATGAACTGCGCGCTTGGGCCCAAAGAAATGCGCCCGCTGATCGAAGAGCTGGCGCAGATCGCGCCGATCTACATCAGCACGCATCCCAATGCCGGATTGCCCGACCCGCTGTTGCCCACCGGTTTTCCCGAAACTCCCGAGTCGCTGGCGCCGCAGTTGCGCGAGTGGGTCGACAACGGTTGGCTCAACATCGTCGGCGGTTGTTGCGGCACGACGCCGGCGCACATCGCGGCGCTGGCGGCTGCGGTCAAGGGCAAGGCGCCGCGGCGGCCTGCCGAGGTCGAGCCTTATTTACGGCTCAGCGGGCTGGAAAGCGTGACGGTTCGCCCGGAGTCGAATTTCGTCAATATCGGCGAGCGCACCAACGTCACCGGCTCGCCGGTCTTCGCCAAAATGATTCTCGCCGGCGATTTCGAAAAAGCGGTCAGCGTGGCGCGCCAGCAGGTCGAGGGCGGCGCGCAGATCATCGACGTCAACATGGACGAAGGCATGCTCGATTCGAAGGCGGCGATGGAACGGTTTTTACGGTTGATCGCCGGCGAATCCGATATCGCGCGGGTGCCGGTGATGATCGACAGCTCGAAATGGGAAGTGATCGAAGCCGGGCTGCGCTGCGTGCAGGGCAAGGGCATCGTCAATTCGATCAGTCTTAAAGAAGGCGAAGAGAAATTCCTCGCCCAAGCCAAGCTCGTGCGCCGCTACGGCGCGGCGGTGATCGTCATGGCTTTCGACGAGCGGGGCCAAGCCGACACGCTTGAGCGCAAGATCGAAGTGTGCGCGCGCGCCTACAAGTTGCTTACCGAAAAGGTTGGCTTCCCGCCCCAGGACATTATTTTCGATCCCAACATTCTAACCGTCGGCACCGGCATCGAGGAGCACAACAACTACGCAGTCAATTTCATCGAAGCGACCCGCTGGATCAAGGAGAACTTGCCGGGCGCCAAAGTCTCGGGCGGCGTGAGCAATATCTCGTTTTCGTTCCGCGGCAACAATCCGGTGCGCGAGGCGATGCACTCGGCGTTTCTCTATCACGCGATTAAAGCCGGCATGGACATGGGCATCGTCAATCCCGGCATGCTGTCGGTGTACGAACAGATTCCCGAGGACTTACTCGAGCTGGTTGAGGACGTGCTGCTCAACCGGCGCGCCGATGCCACCGAGCGCTTGGTCGCCTTTGCCGACACGGTAAAAACTCAGGGCAAAGTCGCGGTCAAAGACGATTCATGGCGCGACGGCACGGTGGAAGAGCGGCTGTCGCACGCGCTGGTCAAGGGGCTTACCGACTTCATCGATCAAGATGTCGAGGAGGCGCGCCAGAAGCACGGCAAACCGCTGGGCGTCATCGAAGGGCCGCTGATGGACGGCATGAACGTGGTCGGCGATCTGTTCGGTTCGGGCAAGATGTTTTTGCCCCAGGTGGTCAAGAGCGCGCGGGTGATGAAGAAGGCGGTGGCTTATTTAACTCCCTATCTCGAGGCGGAGAAGTTGAGGGCGCAGGACACGTCGAAACGCACCAAGTTGGTTTTCGCCACGGTCAAGGGCGACGTTCACGATATCGGCAAGAATATCGTCGGCGTGGTGCTGAGCTGCAATAATTATGACGTCATCGATCTCGGCGTCATGGTGCCGGCGGACAAAATCATCGACACGGCGATTGCCGAGCAGGCCGATATCATCGGTCTCAGCGGTTTGATCACGCCGTCCCTCGATGAAATGGTTCACGTCGCCAGCGAGATGACCCGGCGCGGTCTGAAAATTCCTTTGCTCATCGGCGGCGCCACCACCAGCAAGCGCCACACCGCGGTTAAGATTGCGCCGGCTTATCAGTATGAAACGATTCACGTGATCGATGCCTCGCGGGCGGTGCCGGTGGTGGGCGCGTTGATGAAAGTGGAGACGCGCCAAGCGCTCGATGAGCAAAATCGTAAAGACCAGCAAGAGATGCGCGAACAATTCGAAAACCGCGCCGGCACGCAGCTGCTGACCTATGACGAAGCGATGCGCCACAAGCTCCACACCGAGTGGGATGCCCATCATATCGCCGTGCCGGAATTCACCGGGCGGCGCGTGCTGAAAGAGTTTTCGCTGGCGCAGTTAGTTCCCTATATCGATTGGTCGCCGTTCTTCCACACTTGGGAAATGCGCGGGCGCTATCCCGACTTACTGCAAGATCCGGCGCGCGGCCCGGCGGCGCGCGAGCTGTTTGCCAACGCCCAAGAGCTGCTGAAAAAAATTGTCGACGAGAAACTCTTCACGGCCCATGCCGTTTATGGTTTCTATCCGGCCAACAGCGACGGCGACGATATTATCGTTTACGCGGACGTGACGCGCACCAGCGAGCTTGCGCGCCTACACACGCTGCGCCAGCAGAAAGACAACCAGCGCGGCAAGCCGCAGTTGGCGCTGGCCGACTTCGTCGCGCCGCGCGAGAGCGGCCGGGTCGACTACATCGGCGCGTTCGCGGTCACCACGGGCCACGGCACGCAGGAGCTGGCCGAACAGTTCGATAAGGATAACGATCAGTACAATTCGATCATGGCGAAGGCATTGGCCGACCGGTTGGCCGAGGCGTTCGCCGAATATCTGCACAAACGCGTGCGCGCCGAATGGGGCTACGGCAAAGATGAGAAACTGAGCGTCGAGGATTTGATCGCCGAGAAATATCGCGGTATTCGCCCGGCGCCGGGTTATCCGTCGCAACCCGATCACACCGAAAAGCCGCTGATCTTCGATTTACTGAAAGCCGGCGAGGCCACCGGCATTACGCTCACGGAAAGTTTCGCCATGTATCCGGCCGCCTCGGTGTGCGGGATCTACTTCGCGCACAAAGACGCCCGCTATTTCGCCGTCAACTCCATCGGCAAAGACCAAGTCGAGTCCTACGCCGCGCGCAAAGGGATGAAAGTCGCTGAAGTGGAACGCTGGCTGTCGCCGATTCTCGGCTACGATCCGGCGAAGAAGTAATCGCGGCGGTTCGCATCCCGCTGTCCTATCCGCTTGCCCTGATATTTACATCAGCCGGGCGAATCGAGGTTATCGTTGGAGTTTAAGTTCGGCATCGACAAGTTTTTTTAATCCGGCCATGAAGTCCATGTCTCGAACCGGTATCTCATCGAACTTGGTGGTGCTCTCGAAAGCCTGCAGCACCTGCCTACCTTCCGCAGTCTGATGCATGTTCATTAAAACTTCCTTTACTTTCGTTACAAGCTTGGCAGAGAGATCGGCTCGATAGCTGACTATATGACGCGGAATGGAAACCGTCTCATGAACGATCTTGAAGCTGTCAATGTTTTTCGCCACAGCGAGATATTTCTGACTATCGCTTGCGCCCGCCGCCACGACTCCATTCAACACCGAGAGAATTGTATTCGAATCGCCGTGACTAAAAATATAACCCACTTCGTCGGATTTTACCGGGTCACTCCCCTGTCTCTTGGGCGTCATTCGGAATCCTTTTTTCAATAAAGCCATTTTCGGAAAAAAATAACCGGTCGAACTGAAGGGTACCTCAAAGGCAATGACCTTGCCCTTGAGATCCTCCAATCGAGCGATGCCGCTATCTTTTCGCGTGAAAATAATCGACTGGTAATCGCCTTTGCCCATCTTCCAGCGCTGCAGCAGAAGTTTGCTGCCGGAAAGGCGGCTCACAGCGACCGAAGGGAAAACACTATCTATGTAAAGATCCGCCTCGCGGGTTTGCAAGAACGAGGACATCGCCACAATACTCTCTGCCACGACAACTTTCGCTTCGTCGATTCCCTCCGACTGCAACTGCCGCGCGAGATAACTCGCAAGGGGCCAAAATTTTCTGGTCTCCACCACTGGGGATATACTTATGGAACCTAGCTTGAACGATCCGGCACAGGCGAGTTGGGGCAAAAGCAAGACCGCAGCGACAAGTAACAATTTGTTTCCTAAACCCCAGCGGTTAATCATCGGCTACTTTGCCTCTCAACCGGAATGCGTAGCGCTCTTCAAAGTTGCTCGCGTCCCGATACGCAAGACTTACCATGAACGAAAGAATTTGTCTGTAAACATTCCGTCTCCTAACACGAGCGAAAGCCCCGGCTACTTAATGACTGGTTGTCGGGCTTTGGTTATTTCACCTCGCCCCGAGTGGCGCGGGCCAAATGGCCCGTTGTCCTATAGCTGAGCAAGATTGGGGCGAATTAACGATGGTGGTAATTGGCACTCTTTGAGACCTTCGTGCCGTTCTAACGTAAACGATAAAATCCATTTTTCGGCACTCCCATTGCTATATAGCAGGTCGTGGGCAGGGCCAATGTTTAAGAGATTTAGCGACCTTGCGACGCTCATAAGAACGGATGGGGAGTACGATCATGATCGCTGACAATTTAGAGTTCGTTCATTTTGCTGCAACCGCATTGATCCTAATATTTTTGATCGCCAGAATCGGCAAAAGAAACCACCGCGGATTCTTCAAATCGCTGGTGGCGGGAGGCGTGTTCTCAAACGATTGCGCCGCCGATCGAATGTTTGAAGAGCATCACATTGCGGCATTGAAAACGTGTCCGAACTGCGCCGAGCAACTGCCGGTCTCGGGGCTGGTTTGCGATGCCTGCGATTACAATTTTCTTTCCGGCATGGTGGGGAGCGGCAAAAAGCTGCTGGCATCACCCCAAACTCCGGTACGCATGATGCCGAAGCAACGTTTGGCATATCGAAGCTGATTCACAACACTCGACAACGCAAGGTCGTCTACCGGACGGTTCAGGACTCGGTCGGGAAAGGCTTGAGGCGCCAGCGCCCGTAGGCGACCAATGCGGCGAACATTCCAACCATCAGCGGCATCAGCGCCATCGCGAAATCTCCGATCATCAGCGTGGTCACCGTCGCGCCAATCATGATGATCGCCAGCCCCGCGGCTGCGAGCGCTGTCAGCCCTGGCCGAATGCGCGTCAGCCCAGGAAGGATCAAACCGATCGCGCCGAGCACCTCGGCCACGCCGATGAAGCGCAGGAACAAACCCGGCATCGGCATCTGCTTGGTCATCTCCTCGATCGGCAGGACCAGTTTCGTGCCACCGGCGAATAGAAAGAGCGCGGCCAGCAGCGCTTGAATAATCCACAGTGCAACGTTCATGTCTCTTCTCCTCGCGGATTGGATCTTGATCCGCACGCTACCGCTTCGGCGCCGCTTCCACCGCCGATTTCATTTGCGCCAGACCCTTCTCGAAATCGCCGCCGACCATTTTATCCATGTTCATGAACAGGCCGAAAGCCTTGGCCATAAAACCGTTCGTGCCGAACATGCTCCAAGTGACGGCGGTTTGATTGCCTTCGGCCTTGAACGTGAACTCAGCGGTGTTCGTGGCTTGGAAGGGCTGCATGAATTCCAGTTTGATTCTGATCAGATCGCTCGGACGGCTTTCGGTCAACGTCATGCGCCCTTCGCCCACCTCGTTGTTACCAGACCACGAGTAGATCGCGCCGCTTCCCGCCGGCGCGCCTTCGTAGCTCTGCTTCATCGCCGGATCGAGTTTCGCCCAGGGCGACCATGTTTGCCAATTGTGGAAATCATTCACCTGCGCGAATACCGCCGGCGCCGAGGCGGTGATGGTGACGCTACGCGCGACGCGGAATTCGGCCGGCTGCAGCGCGACGACTACGGCGAACACAATGGCGGTCACGGCGAGGGCGATGAGAATTTTTTTAAGCATAGCGGCATCCTGCCAATTGGTTTTTGGTTGAATGAGCTTAACAGCGCTTCGAAATTTTTCTAACCGCCGGCCAGCGCGCCTAGGACCATAAACGGCTCGGCGCCTTGCGCGACTGCGTTGGGCAGCGGAGCGTCCGGCGGTTCGTGGGAAAGATCCTCGCCGCAGGCGAAGAAGCGCACGAACGCGCGGCGCCGTTGTGTGACGTGATCGCGGATCGTCCCGCACAACATTGGATAGCGCGCTTCGAGGGCGTCAAGCACCGAGCGCTGGGTGGCCTGACCTTCGACGTCAAGATTCACTTCGCCGTCGATTTGCGCGAGTTTGCGCAGATGGGGCGGGAGCGTGACTCGGATCATGGCAGCGTCTGGACCTCGACGGACACCACGGCCGGAAGATCTCGGACGATGGGCGCCCAGCTGTCGCCGGCGTCGGCGGATGCGTACACCTGCCCGCCGGTGGTGCCGAAGTACACTCCGCATTTATCGAGCGAATCGACCGCCATCGCGTCGCGCAGCACGTTCACGTAGCAGTCGCTCTGCGGCAGGCCTTTGGTGAGCGCCTCCCACTCGTTGCCGCCGGTGCGGCTGCGGTACACGCGCAGTTTGCCGTCCGGCGGAAAATGCTCCGAGTCGCTTTTGATCGGCACGACGTAGATGGTGTTCGGCTCGTGCGCGTGAACTTCGATCGCGAAGCCGAAGTCGGTCGGCAGGTTGCCGCTAATCTCACGCCACGACTCGCCGGCGTCGTCGCTGCGCATGACGTCCCAGTGCTTTTGCATAAACAGTACGTTCGGACGCGACCCGTTCATGGCGATGCGGTGCACGCAGTGGCCGACCTCGGCAGTCGGATTAGGAATGTAGAGCGAATGCAGGCCACGGTTGATCGGCCGCCATGTTTTGCCCGCGTCGTCGCTGCGAAATGCGCCCGCCGACGAGATGGCGATAAAAATCCGGTTCGGATTGCTCCGGTCGAGAAGAATCGTGTGCAGGCACATGCCACCGGCGCCCGGCGCCCACGAGGACCCCGTGCCGTGGCCGCGCAGGCCTGCAAGTTCCCGCCATGTCTGCCCGCCGTCGGTGGAGCGGAACAAGGCGGCGTCTTCGACGCCGGCGTAGACGGTGTCCGCATCGGTGAGCGACGGTTCGAGATGCCATACGCGTTTGAACTCCCATGGATGCGGCGTGCCGTCGTACCACTGGTGTGTGGTGAGGGGTTTGCCGGTTTCAGGCGAGGTGTCGTAAACGAATTTGTTGCTCTCGCCCTTGGGCGAGCCGTCCGGCGCGGTGGTCGGTTCGCCGGGAGGCGTTCCGGGTTGGTGCCATGATTTGCCGCCGTCATCCGAGCGTTGAATGATTTGTCCGAACCAGCTGCTCGACTGCGACGCATAAATGCGATTCGGGTCGACGGGAGATCCTTTTAGGTGATACATCTCCCAGCCGGCGAAGTGGGGACTGCTAACGTCCCAACGTTCGCGCTTGGCGTCCGACGTGAGAATGAACGCGCCTTTTCTTGTGCCCACCAATACTCTTACGCCGCTCATGGGATATTCCTTTCTACTGTTTTTATCGTTGAACAAGTTTTCTCATATTTCGCACAGCGACTCTAGTCGCGAAGGCTGGTTAAGTCGGCAGCCCCGGCATTTCGATTACCGGGCGAACCTCGACCGTGCCCTTGCGCGCCATGGGAATCCGCGCGGCGATGCCCAGCGCATCGTCGAGGTCCTTGGCGTCGATCAAGAAATAGCCGCCTAACTGTTCGCGAGTCTCGGCGAACGGACCGTCGGTTACTAGCCGTTTGCCGTCGCGCACGCGCACGCTGGTCGCCATCGCTGTCGGGTGCAGCGGGTTGGCGCCAAGATATTTGCCATTCGAATGCAGCTCCAGCGCGAGTTGCGTGGACTCGGCGTAACAGTCCTGCCGCTCATTTTCGCTTAACGGATTTTGCTCGTCCAGGTAGATCAGCAGCATGTATTTCATCTCGGTGACTCCAATTTCTAATCGGTGATGGTTATGGCCAGTGACGAATTATTGTCGGTCGTACGCTTGCTTCAGTCTCGCAATGTCTATTTTACTCATTTGCATCATCGCCGCCATGACGCGTTTTGCTTTCTCACCATCTTGATCTTGCAACATCTCGACCAAAGCGGAGGGAACCACTTGCCACGACAGTCCGAATTTGTCTTTGAGCCAACCGCACTGGCCCTTTTGGCCGCCGTCGGACAGCTTCTCCCACAGGTCATCGACTTCCTGTTGCGACTTGCAGTCCACGGACAACGATATGGCTTCGGTAAATTTGAATACCGGGCCGCCGTTCAAAGCGATGAACTCCTGGCCCTCCAGTTGGAACGCGATGGTCAGGATCGATCCCTTCGGCCCCGGCCCGGCATCGCCGCAGCGAAGGACTTTGTTAATCTTCGAGTTTTTGAAAATGGCGAGGTAGTGGTTTACCGCCTCTTCAGCGTTGTTATCGAACCATAAGAATGGCGTAATTTTTTGCATAACGTCTCCGTGGATTAAGCTTCCGGCAGGCCGGCGATCTCGATCAGCGGCCGAACCTCGACGGCACCGATGCGCGCCCCTGGAACTCTGGCGGCGACGCTGATCGCCTCGTTGAAATCTTTGGCATCGATCAGGAAATAGCCGGCGATCTGCTCGCGCGTCTCGATGAACGGCCCGTCGGTTACGAATGATTTGCCTTCGCGCAGCCGAACGATGACCGCCGTCGCCGCCGGCTGCAGCGGCGAAGCGCTCAGATATTGCCCGTTGGCATGGAGTTGGTGCGTGAGCGCCACGGATTCGGCAAGCATCCGCTGTTGTCGCTCTGTGCCGATCTGGTCGAAGGCTTCTTCGTCATGGTGAACCAGCAACATGTATTTCATAAGCCTAACTCCAGCTTCGCCAAGTCGCTCAGGGCGCTACACCGACCATCCAACCGACGCCGAAGCGATCGGTGAGCATGCCGAAACACGGCGACCAGAAAGTCTTGGTTAGCGGCATCCGCACTTGACCGCCATCCCCTAGAGCGGCAAACACACGCTGGGCATCGGTCTCGTTGGCCAAGGACAACGACAGCGAAAATCCCTGAAAATTAGGCCCCTCGTTGCAACCGTCGGAGGCCATCACAACGGTTTCGCCGATGCGAAGACTCACATGCATTATTTTCCCCTCCCAACCCGGCGGAACCATGCCGGGCGGGTGGGGCTCAGGGCTGTCCTTGAAACGCATGAGCATTGTCACCTCGGCACCGAGCGCCTGCTTGTAGAACTCGACCGCTTCCTCGCAACGGCCGTTGAAAAATAAATATGCTTCGACTTTCATGGCGAATCCTCCTGTGAGTATGAGCTGGGACTTGCGGTTGGCGATCTCAGCGCTTCGCGGCTATCTCCGCGCGCAGACGCTCCTCTTTCGCTCTCAGCTCGGGTGTGAACTCGGCGCCGAAGTCATCGGCCTCGAACACCTGGCGAATTTCGATCTCGCATTCTTCGTCGTGGGGATTCGGGCAGCGTTTCAGCC
>OELC01000107.1_pt2 | contig 10324 bp, 10 predicted proteins | sample 1503131 | NCBI WGS metagenome assembly OELC01 (sample SAMEA104379562, study PRJEB20068) | metagenome | isolation source: 1998 | reverse complement strand
ACAGCGACATGCACGTCATGGAGCCGCCCGATCTTTGGCAGCGCTATATCGATCCCGAGTTTCGCGATCAAGCGCCGCGCGGCCGGACTTCGGACAACGTGCGCGATCTCGGCACGATATTTCCCAACGTGCCAAGAGATACCCGGCGCACCGGCGGCACGCCGCATCGCGGCAAAAACTTTGACAAGAACCAAGACATCTATCGCAATCACGCCGAGCGCGGCTGGACCGGCGCCGTACAATTGGAAGCGATGGACACCGAGGGCATCGACACCGCCGTGCTGTTCCCGACCCGCGGCTTGGGTATATTGACTTTTCCCGATCAAGACCCGCGTTTCGCCGCCGCCATGGCGCGCGCGTACAACGACTGGCTGCACGACTTCTGCGCCGCCGATCCCAACCGCTTGCTCGGCGCCGGCATGATTTCGGTCTACGATCTCGACGATGCATTGCGGGAAACCCGCCGGGTCAAAGAGGAGTACGGTTTCCGCTCGGTGTTTCTCCGTTCGAATATTATCAACGGCAAAAACTGGTACGAGCCGCACTACGAGCCGCTGTGGAATTTACTCGAAGAGCTAAATTTGCCGCTCGGTTTCCACGAGGCCTCGGCATCGCGCTCGCGCCAAGCCGCAGAGCATTTCGAGCCCAACTTTGGTTTAAGGCGCGTCTATGCCCAGCCCTTCGAACAAATGATGGGCATGGGCGCGTTTCTCGGCGGCGGGATTCTTGAACGCCATCCGAAGATGAGAGTCGCGTTTCTCGAAGCCAACTGTTCCTGGCTGCCCTGGCTGTTGTGGCGCTTGGACGAAGGCTACGAGCGCGAGGGCGACGTCTTCATGCCCGACCTGAAAATGGCGCCCAGCGAATATTTCAAACGGCAATGCTGGATCTCGATTGAACCGGACGAGGCGCCGGCGCGCTACACCATCGAAGAGTTTGGCTGCGACCAGCTGGTTTTTTCCACCGACTATCCGCATGGCGATTCGAAATATCCCCACGCCGTCGAGAGCTTTCTCGAACTGAAATTGCCGGACCAAGACAAACGCAAAATTCTCTGGGACAACTGCGCGCGCTTTTACGGTGCCATTGAATACCAACCACGACAAACCGCGACCGATCACCAACCTCAGCAGATCCAACAATAACCAAGGAGGAATCATGGAGACCCAAACCGCGACCCAATCGCAAACACAAACAAAAACTGAGAACGCCAAAGAACGATTCATTCGAAAGACGCGCGAACTATTCGCCAAGGAAACCGACCTCGACAAACGCTGGAACGCGCTTAGACCGATTTTGGCCGAGCTGCTCGCCGATCCGGATATGATCGACGCGTCGAAAAAATGGCCCGATTGCGTGCCGGCCAACGGCCGCGCCGAGAATCTACTTTTCTACGAAGATGCCGACTACGGCTTCGCGATTAACGGCCTGACCAAAGGCCAGGCGCGCCAGGGCGTCGCCGCGCGCATTCACGACCATGCGCATATTTACACCCTCTACGGCGTCCTCGACGGCCGGGAGAGAGTTGTCCGCTACGACCGCATCGACGACCGCTCGAAACCCAATTACGCGCAGATCAAGGAATCGGCGAATGTGCTCTGCGGTCCCGGTGAGATCGATCTGGTCAAACCCTACGAGATCCACACCGAGCTGACCGTCGGCGAGCGCACGGTGGCGGTGATCATCCGCAGCCAGAAAGGCGGCGACTTCAACCAGGGCCGCTACAATCTCGACACCAACGAATACTTCGAGAGCTTGGGCCCGCGGCAAACGCCCTGTGAGATGATGCCGAAGTAAGACGGATTGGCCGCAAAGAACGCAAAGAGGGAATTTCACCACGAAGGCACGAAGAGCACGTGGTGGAAATGACTCTTCGTCATTTACTGCAACGTTACATCCTAAGAACCAACGAGTCGAAAAAGGAAACCGCTTATGTCACGAGCAGAAACCGTCGAGCCAGCCGCGCCGGCCATTGAAGCTTTGCTCAATTATCTGGTCGAGACCGATATCAAGCCGGAAAGTTACGGCGGCGTGAGCCAAGCGGTCGCCGACCAGCAGCGCAAGGGCAAGTACGAAGAACATCGGTTGCCCGTCTACAACGGCCGGGACATCGCCGATCGATTGTCGTTGGAGCGGGAAGGCTTCATCCTGGTCAAACATGAAACCAAGATGAAGAATTTTTACGACGAAGACGAGATTCGTGCGGTTTACTACAAAGAAACCGAAGAGCTGGTGAAACTGACCTCCGGCGCCAAGCGCGTGCTCGTCTTCGATCACACTCTGCGCTCGGCGGATGCGGCGACCCGCGAAGAAAAAAACATCAGCGGTCCCGTGCGTAACGCGCACAACGACTATACCGAATGGTCCGGTCCCCAGCGGGTGCGCGATCTCTTGCCGAACGAAGCGGAAGAGCTGCTCAAGCATCGCTTCGCGGTGGTGCAAACCTGGCGGCCGATCAATAAACCGGTTCAGCGCGAGCCGCTGGCGATCGCCGATGCCCGCAGCATCGGCACTCGAGAACTAATTCCCAGCGCCCGGGTCTACCCCGACCGCCGCGGTGAGGTTTATCACTCCACGTTCAATCCGCAGCACCGCTGGTACTATTTTCCCAACATGCAGCGCAACGAAGCGATGGTATTTAAGACCTTCGATTCGATGAAAGACGGCCGCGCCCGCTGGACGGCGCACTGCGCCTTCGACGATCCGACCAGCCCACCGGACGCGCCACCGCGGGAGAGCATCGAGATGCGCACCTTAGCCTTTTTTTAGCTGAACTTTGAAGCGAGACTGCCGAAGCGTGAGGGTCGCTGCATGAACGAGAAAGAGGCCTGCGTCGATTCAACGCAGGCCTCTTTTTTAACGATTGTGAAAAACGCGATCGCTTATCGCTGATTTACCACCGGATGGAATTACTTCTTGCCGGTTTTTTTGCGCGGCCGTTTCCGGCATGTCAGACATTCGATTTTTGCGGCCATGTTGCCCTCCCCTGTCGGCGCCTAAGCTCTATCACTCGAAGATTAGACGTCCAATGGGGCAGGGCCGGCATTACGGTTGAATTCTCGGACTTTCCTCCACGATATCCACAGGTTAAATTTTTTTTCACGGCCCAACCCTGCGACTTACCGCACTAGGCCTGAAGCGAGTTCTGTTAACTCTGACCAAGGCTTCGATAAATAAGACAAAGCCACGGGTGAAAATCATCGCCGCAGAGTCAAATGGCTCACTTTCGGCTGATTTCCCGGAGCAGCTTGAGCCAGCGCTCGGCGCGCTCTTCGTACTCGGCGGTGGTTACGCCCTTGTCCGGATACCACTTCTCGTACGTAACCTTTTTGGTCGCGCTGGTATAGAAAAGTTGGTCCGCGTACATTTTCTGACCTTCGGCGCTGAGCAGAAAGTCGACGAATAAAAGCGTCGCATGCGGATGCGACGCATTGGCCGAAACTGCGATGCCGCCGGCGTTGACCGCCACCACTTCCATCGGCAACCAGCCCACCGGCGCGCCCCGGGAGGCGGCGGGCTGAGTAAGATTGGTCTGCACCATGGTGAAAGAAATCGGCACTTCGCCGGTGATGATCATGTCGGCCAATCCCGCCGCGCTGGTGGCGTGGGGCCGGATGTCTTGTTCTTTCAAACGGCGCACGAACTCTTCGCCTTTGACTTTGAGCATGGCGCCGAGAGCGCGCGCGCCGGTTTCGTTATTCGCCGTCGACATCTTGCCTTTTAGCGCCGGCTTGAGCAGATCGTCAAAGCGTTTCGGCAGATCGGCGGCGGCCATCGAATTTTTGTTGTAGCCGACGCCGATCAGCGATTCCCGGTCGGTGCTCCACCACACCAAGTCGCCGCTAGCCTTCTCCTTCGCCAACTCGGGATAATGCACCAGATGCGGCGAGGTGTACGGCATCAGCATTTGGCTGTCGCGCAGCGGCATCAGCGGCGGCGGCGTAGTCTCGATGGCGTCCATGATGTAACGGCGCGCTTGGCTTTCGGCCATGATCCGATTCGCCAAGATGACGCCGTCGGAGCGATAAATATCGACGCTCACACCGGGATACTTGGCGGTGAAGGTCTTGGCGATCTCTTTGTGCGGCACCAGCGACGTGTACCAAACGAACTTGCCTTCTTTTTTCGCGCCGTCGTAGAGAAGCCGTTCACGGTCGGCGCCGCGGTATTTCGCCAGGTCGGCGAGCGCAGTCGGTTTAGCCCCCTGCGCCATTGCATGGGTGCCCAGGCAAGCAAAAACTAAGGCCAGCGCTGAAATCGCCATCTGTTTCATGAATCCTCCATTTTTCAATGCAATGAATCTATGACCGGCCGGCAAAACTGTCAACGCGGCCGCGGCGTGTTTCGCAGCGCTTGTGTTTACACGCCTAGTTCCGGTAAATTCGACCTTAGCCAACAACCCAGGAGGTTAGAAATGGAAAAGATTACCAAGATCACAATTGTCGACGCCGAGAAGCAGGCCCAGTGGGGTAAACCGACCGGCCGCAACTACGCGCGCCCGACCCAAACCGACCGGCTCCATATTGCACTCAACAGCTACGAAGCCGGCGTCAACGATGAGTTGCACTGCCATCCCGGCTCCGATCATACTTTTTTCGTGGTCCAGGGCGAGTGCACCATGAAGGGGCTCAAAGACGGCGAAGAATATCATCTCAAGCAACACCAGGCCGTCCACGTGCCGCCAGGTTTTTTCTACCAACTCAACAACACCGGCACCGAGCGGCTAATCCTGTACCAAGTAAGCACCGAGCCGCTGAAGAAACCCAAGATCGGCAAAGTGATCTACGGCGTCCACACCGGACTGAAAGAACACCTGCTCAACCCGGTGAAGTCGGACACTAAGACGGCGGAACAGCAACAATGACGTTTGCCGAAGTAATCGATTGGTGCAAAAAACATCAGGCAGATGTGCGCGGTATCGGTCGCGGTATGGAAATCCCGATCTCGCACAAAGACAAACAACTCCCCGCCAATCTCCCACCCATGAACCAAATCATGCACTGGGATTTAGAGATCGGCGATTGGAGCCACTACACCAGCGGCTCAGACATGGAACTGATGGTCGCCGGCAAGATGACCGTCGACGAATTCAAGAGCACCCTGCGCGGGGCGGGGTAGAGCGGACGACCCACGATAAGCGAAGTCGAAAGACACTCATCGATAAAGCAACGCCGCTCTGCACAAAGTGCAGAATTCGGCTGGATGCGTTACCACTCCCCCTTTGACTAGAAATTAAAGCCTACGCCACTGCCAATTCAGTACGTTGACAATGGTTCTCTATTTTCCCCGGGTCGCTCGCGAGGCAAAACTCCATTGAATCAGCGGCGGCGCTACGATCGTCGTCACCATCACCATGATGAGAATGGCCGAGAATAACGCTTCATCGAGAATCCGCTCGCCCTTTACGGCCAGGGTCAAGCCGATACCGGCGAAGATCAGGCCGACTTCGCCGCGGGGAATCATGCCGATACCGATGGACAGCCGGCTCAAGTTTTTTCCGACGGCGCCCAAGCCACATGCCTGCTTGCCGAGAATCGCAACGACTGTGAGAGCCGCGGCTAGCCTCAAAACTTCAATGCGAAATAAACTCACAAGATCGATCTTTAGACCCATCTGAACAAAAAACAGCGGCACGAGAAAAACCGAGAGCGGATGAAGCATTTTGTCCGGTGACGGCTCTTCCGCTTGCAAATACTTCTCCATCGGCACGGATTCCAAAATCAACCCGGCGGCAAAAGCTCCAACGATGGGCGCCAGACCGATAGCTGCCGAGAGATACGACAGGAGAAAGCACAGCGCGAGCGACAAGCTGAACAGCGTGCCACGGGCGGTAGTTTTGCTGGCATGGTGAAAGACATGCGGCACTAAGCGAATTCCAAGATAGAGGGAGCCCGCCAAAAAAAACACTGCCGTGCCAATTAGATAACTAATCGATCCCAAAGATACCGCAGTTCCCTTGTCGGCGCCGATGATCATGCCCGAGACCACCGCCAGTATCAGCAAGCCCAGAACGTCGTCGATCACCGCCGCGCCAAGAATGATTTTGGCCTCTGGGGTACGAATCGCACCGATATCTTGAAGCACACGGGCCGTGATGCCGACGCTGGTCGCACAAAGCGTGGCCCCGACAAAAGCGTGAACGAAAGATGAATGGTCCGGCAGCAGCCAGGCGCTGACCAGCCAGCCGAGCCCAAATGGACAAATGACGCCGATGGCGGCGACGAGCAGCGATGACACGCCGACTTTCATAAGATCCGCCAAGCTGGCGTCGAGGCCGATCTCGAAGAGTAAAAGGATCACGCCCAGTTGCGCAAGTATTTCCAGACCCGCATCGGTTTTTAGGAAAGCAATACCAGCAAAACCAACCAGCTCCAGATTGCCAAGAATCAATCCCGCTAAAAGTTCGCCCATGACTGCGGGTTGCCCCATTTTTTCGGCGACGGTACCGGCCAACTTCGCCACAGGCAGAAGTATAACGAGGGCCAAGAGCAAACTGGTTATCGCATCGTCATGGCCTTGGGCCCCGGTGAGCAGTGCGCCGACAAGCATGATCACCCAGGTGGCTATTCTTGTTGGTCGTTTTGTCATGATTTAATATTACCACAGCCGCCCGAGGCCAACCCAGATCACGGTCCCATAATCTCGTTAACAATCTTTAGCGGATTTTCGATATTTTCCTAAAGTTTGCTAATCTTAGATTTGAAAAGCCCATTGCGCTTACCTTGGCACAGTGCTTGTATTTTGATATCGGATGGCGAGATAGGACGGTGACGGATGCGTGGATGGTGCGCAATGACTTGCCAAGGTAAATTTGAGATTGGAGTTTTCGCCCAATGACGCAAAGATATGCGAAGATTTTTGCTGCCCTTGTCTTGACGATTGGATCAGCTCAGATCGGCGCGGCCACTGCCGGCGTTCCGACCGATCAGATTCGCGCAACCGTAGACCGGGTGCTCACGATTCTAAATGACCCGGCATTGAAATCCACGGGCGCCAAAGAGGCGCGCCGGACGGAATTGCGCAAGACGATTTTCCCGAGATTTGATTTCGAGGAAATGGCGAAACGATCCTTGGGCGCCGAATGGCGCCGCCGGACGCCGGCCGAACAAAAGGAATTCATTCGTCTGTTTACCGAGCTGCTGAAGGATTCCTATGTCGACTCCATCGAGTCCTACCGCGGCAACAAGGTCATCTACCGCCGCGAGTCCCAGGACGGCGCTTACGCCGACGTCGGCACCAAAATAATAGACGAGCGAGGGGGAGAATTCGCCATCGATTACCGGCTCAATCTCGAGGGGAAGGATTGGAAAGTTTACGACGTTATCATCGAAAACGTCAGTATCGTAAATAATTATCGCTCGCAGTTTCAACGCATTCTCAGCAGGTCTTCATTCGCGGAACTGCTGCAAAAGATCGGCGACAAGGTCCGCTAACCAGAGCGACATTTCACCGGGAGGTGCCGATGTATTTGCCAACCCTATCGATCGTGCTCGTTGTCGCCGCCTTGGCGCTTTTCACCGCCGCCAATTGGCAAGCGTTTACCAGCCCGACAACGCTGTCGGTGATCTTCGCTACCCTCGAAGCACCGTTGGGGCTGATCTTACTGGGAATGGCCATCCTGTTGGCGGCGTTGTTCTTGATCTACGTGGTCTATTTGCAGTCCTCGGTGCTGTTCGAAACCCGCCGCCACGCCCGCGAGCTACACGCCCAGCGCGAGCTTGCCGAGCACGCTGAAATTTCGCGCATTCATGAGTTACGTGTGGCTGTGGAAACCCAGCTACAAACCCTCGGTAAGCAAACTGAGCAGTCCAAAGCAGAATTGGCGGCACGTCTAGACCGGCTTGAGGGTGACCTGCGCCAGTCGATAGAGCAATGCCAAAATTCGCTGTCGGCATCGATGGCCGAGATCGACGACCGACTCGAACATGGCGTGGGGAGAATCCCAACCGCGTAAGCTTGCGCATAGAGTCTAATCTTTATCTGCGGCGTAAATGCCAATCGCCGCAGCGATCACGCCGAGCTTAGGACCGTGGAGTTTTGATTTTTGGCCACTGAGTGTTGGCTGAGATGGTCGTCTTCCCTTTTGAAGTTCGCGAATGTTGTGATGCATTCGCGGCCAATAAAAAGCCGCTCCGCATCTTGCCGTGGAACGGCTTTTGACTGATTGCAATTTGCATCGGAGAACAATTTCTGCCGATTCTCTACACCTCCGGCGAGTTCCATTTCAAATGGCGCTCCAGGAAATCTTCCACCAGCGGCCATGACAGTTCCGCCGTGTGGGCGTGGTAACCCGGCGCGCCGGGATCGACGAAGCCGTGGCCGCCGAAGGGAAAGAAATGCCACTCCAGCGGCTGGCCGTTTTCTTTGAACGCCTGCCACATTTTTTCCTGCACCGGGACCACTGTGGTGACATCGTCGGCGCCGTATAGATTTATCGACGGACAGCGAATCTTCGCCACCGCCTTGGCCGGATGCACCGGCCGCAGTGGCGTTTCCGCTTCATCGCGCACGGTGGGATAATAGCCGACGAACGCGCGCACTTCCGGGGTCGCCGCGACGAAGTGGATGGCGATGCGCCCGCCCATGCAGTAGCCGCACACCGCCACACGCTGCTTATTCACATGCGGCTGCGACAACAGAAAACGCCAGCCTTCGGTCAACACCCGGGTGAACTCCGGGTCCGCCGTCTTCGCTTGGATCTGCGAACCGCTGACGATGTGGGTCGGCTCCGGAAAACCCAGCTGCTCGAACACGTTTACCGCGAAGGTCGAATAGCCGAGCTTGGCGAACTTGCGCGTCTCGGTCTTGATGTACTCGCCCAGCCCGCCCTTGGGATGAATCAGCAAAAGCGCCGGACCGGGCTCGGCCCGATCGGGATGGGATAAATATCCGGCGATGCCATGCTCTTTGGTGTTAAAAGATTTTTCGATGATGCGCATTGATGAATCCTCACCGTCAATTTATTTTACCAAACGAAAACTAACATAATCCCGCAAGAGCGGTAAAGAGCTACGCCGGCAATTTCAAATCAATCCTGGCGGCTCTCATCGCGCCGCGCCCGCTCGATCTCCTCCTCGATCTCCTGACCGAGCCACTCGGCGGCGGCGAAGATCTTGGCGCCATCGGCATGGGCATCAGCGATCAACGCTATGGTTTTCTTAAGCTCATTGCGAATTTGCCTATTGGGATCCCAGTAAGTTTCGAAGGGCCGGCTGGCGGCGATGTCTTCGATCCAGTCGAAAAGGCCTTGCAAACCGTTTTGGATTTCACCCAGTCCGTGCTTTGCGTCGGCTGCACGAACTAGCGCGAGCCCAAGATAGAGCCGCGCGACATGATCGTCGGGGCGGGTCTTTAAGGAAAGCTCCAACGACTGCCGGGCAACTTGAAAATCTCCGGTGACATACTGGCAACGGCCGACGTAGGTCCAAATTCCTTCGCTGAAGTGCCCCGACTGAAAAACATAGCTGGGATCTTTTTTTGCCGCCCGTTCAAAGTAGCCAAGCGCATCCTCGTAATTTTTCTTAAGCAGCGCCTGGCGGCCCGACTGAACTAGGCTGCCAACCTGAAATAAATCGAATCCGAAGAATAACGCCATAAGCAGCAACTACTTCAACAGTGTCGTTTGGCAAAATATCGACCGACTCTAGTTCCCGTTGTCTGCCTGTTTTTGCAACGCCCGCCGCCTTTTTCTTATCACGATGCACCAGTTAACTCACATCGCGGCGAACATTTTTGTTGTTTTGGAAAAGCGATGGCCAACCTGCCGCAACCAGTGCGCAACGGCATTGGGTAGTTTCTGACCGTTATGGGCGCGAGGCGCGAAAATCTATCATGGAATAGGATTTGCTCATCCATCGGCTGACCGCTTTGGGTTTTTGACTAACACGCAATTGGGAGCTTTTGGGCGCAATGCAAAATGATTCACCGCCGCAGGTCTCGCCCGTGATCGAGACCGCCGAACAACAGCCATCGCAAGTCATTGCCCTACCTGCCTTGCCGTCATTTGCCCTGGCCGACGCCGACAACACCATCGACTTCGAAGTCCAGGCCGAGCATCTGCTCAACTACATCAACAAGCTTACTTCGCTGGCCGACCGGGCGTGCAGCACCGCCATCCGCCAGTCGGAGTCGGCCCAACGCATGGAAGAAAACCGCCAGACCGAGATCAACTTCCTGCGCCGGCAATTGGAACAGGCCAACGGCCATTTTCGCGAACAGCACCTGTCGATGACCCGCCTGGAGCAGAATTCACGGGAACGCATCGAGACCCTCGAAGGCCAGTTGCGGCAAAAGGAAATTTTTCGGATTCAGCGCGAAAAGGAAT
>OELC01000577.1_pt1 | contig 10369 bp, 13 predicted proteins | sample 1503131 | NCBI WGS metagenome assembly OELC01 (sample SAMEA104379562, study PRJEB20068) | metagenome | isolation source: 1998 | reverse complement strand
CCGATCGCCTCCTCGATAAGAAGATCAAAAACAAAATTGCCCATTTCTGTAACGTCGCCGAGAACGCCGTCATTACCGCTAAAGACGTCGAATGGATATACGAAGTGCCGCTGGTGTTTCACGATGAAGGTCTCGACGAGCGCGTTGTCGAAAAGCTCAACATCTGGACCGGCGCGCCCCATCTGGAACGATGGCAGAAGGTCGTCAACGTGCTGACCCACCCCAAAGACTCGGTGCGCATCGCCGTGGTCGGCAAATACATGAGCCTCAAGGAATCCTACAAGAGCCTGTTTGAAGCGCTGGTCCATGGCGGCATCGCCAACGAAGTCAAAGTTGATATTGAATGCATCGAAGCGGAATCGATTGAACAGGAAGCCGCCGATCTGTTGCTCAAGAATGTCGACGGCGTTCTCATCCCCGGCGGCTTCGGCGACCGTGGCAGTGAAGGTAAGATTTCGGCGATCCGCTACGCGCGTGAAAACGGCATTCCGTTCTTCGGTATTTGCCTAGGCATGCAGATGGCGGTGGTCGAATTCGCGCGCAATCTGTGCGGCCTGGAACGGGCCAATTCCACTGAGTTCGATCTGCAAACCGCGCATCCGGTGATTCATCTCATGGAAGAGCAAAAGGCGATCGACACCAAAGGCGGCACCATGCGCCTGGGGACTTATCCTTGCGTGCTGCAGAATGAAACCTTGGCGGCGAAACTTTATGGCCGGGAAAGAATCTCCGAACGGCACCGCCATCGCTACGAATTCAACAACAGCTATCGCGCCGAGTTCGGCGCCAAGGGCATGGTGCTGAGCGGTTTGTCGCCGGATAGCAACTTGGTCGAAATCATCGAGCTTCATGGCCATCCCTGGTTTCTCGGCTGCCAGTTTCATCCCGAGTTCAAGTCGCGGCCCATGGATAGCCACCCGTTGTTCCGCGGCTTCATCGAAGCGGCGCTGCAAAACCGCAAAGCGATGCCGGAAACGCCGCGCATGAAAATCGTCCGCACCTAACGCTTCGCGCCCACTGCTTCATGACTACCAAGTTGGTAATAGCCGGTAAGGTTGAGATCGGCGGCGGCCGGCCGCTGGCGGTCATCGCCGGTCCCTGCGTGATTGAGAGCAGGGATTCGGCCTTGCGCCATGCCGCCGCGCTTAAACAAATCGCCGACCGCGTCGGCGTGCCGTTAGTTTTCAAATCCTCCTACGATAAGGCTAATCGTAGTTCGGTAAATTCCTTTCGTGGTCTTGGCTTGGCAAAAGGTTTGGCAATTCTCGCCGAGGTCAAGGCGAAGATCGGCGTACCGATTCTCACCGACGTTCATGAAATCGATCAAATCGCGGCGGTCAAAGAGGTCGCCGACATTCTGCAAATTCCCGCCTTCCTGTGCCGCCAAACCGACTTCGTGGTTGCCGTGGCGCAGTCCGGCCGAGTCGTCAACGTCAAGAAGGGTCAGTTCCTGGCGCCCTGGGACATGGGCAACGTGGTCGAGAAAATTCGCTCCGCCGGCAACGAGCAGATTCTGCTCACCGAGCGCGGCGTGTCTTTCGGCTATAACAATTTGGTTTCCGACATGCGCTCGCTGGTGGTCATGCGTGAGTTGGGCTATCCCGTCGTTTTTGACGCGACGCACAGTCTTCAACTGCCCGGCGGATTGGGCCATGCTTCCGGCGGCGAGCGAAAATTTATTCCCGCCCTGGCGCGCGCCGGCGTGGCGGTGGGGATCGACGCGTTGTTCATGGAAGTGCACGAAGACCCCGACCATGCGCTGAGCGACGGCCCCAACTCGCTGGCCCTTGAGAACTTTGAGGGTCTGCTTACGGCGGTCAAACGGATCGATGGGCTGCTCAGAGGGGCTGAGCCACGATGAAATTGACGAAGTCGACCGAGCTGCTCAAACGGGCCGCCGATGTGCTGCGCAATGAAGCCGACGGAGTCCTATCGCTAGTTGAGCGGCTTGACGACAACTTCGTTGGCGCCGTGGAATTGATGCGCCACTGCAAGGGGAAAGTCGTCGTTACCGGCGTCGGCAAATCCGGCCATATTTGCGCCAAGATCGCCGCCACCCTGGCGAGCACCGGCACGCCGGCTTTTTTCCTCCATTCCGGCGAGGCCTTGCATGGCGATCTCGGCATGGTCATGAAAGGCGATGTGATCTTGGCGGTTTCCAACAGCGGCGAAACCGACGAGATCCTAAAATTGCTGCCCCATTTCAAGCATCATGGGTTGAAGCTGATCGCCATGACCGGCAATCCCGATTCGACCCTCGCCAGAGCCAGCGAGGCGGTCTTGAACGTTGGCATAAAAGACGAAGCCTGTCCGCTGGGATTGGCCCCGACCACCAGCACCACCGCGGCATTGGCCATGGGCGATGCGCTGGCCGTGGTCCTGCTTGAGGAAAAGGGATTCAAGCAGGAGGATTTCGCCTTTCGCCATCCGGGCGGTATTTTGGGCCGCAGGTTGTTTTTGCGCGTGGCAGATTTAATGTACCGCGGCGCCCAGCTGCCGCTGGTACAAGAAGAGACCTTGGTAAAAGACGCATTGTTCGAAATCACCTCCAAACGGTTGGGCGTCACCGGTGTGGTGAACCCCCAAGGCAAACTCGTTGGTGTGATCACGGACGGCGACCTGCGCCGCGGCTTGGCGGGCCGAGGTCAGATTCTTCATCTCCAGGCCAGAGACATCATGACCGGCAATCCGAAAACCATTCCGGCGGACACCTTGGCGACCGAAGCTGTGGCGGTGATGGAACAATATCCAATTACCTCGCTTTTTGTCGTTGAAAGCGGCAGCAATAAACCGCTCGGCGTGATCCACCTGCACGATCTGGTTAAAGCCGGTATCTGATCTTTACCGTGAAACGAATCCCTGCTTTAGTTCGGAGGAAGGCAAGAAAAATCAAATTGCTGCTCCTCGACGTTGATGGTGTGCTCACCGACGGTCGCATCATCATCGACGACCGCGGGGTGGAGAGCAAAGAGTTTCACGTCCGCGATGGACAGGGAATCGCTTTGCTCATGCGCGCCGGTATCGAGGTCGGTTTTATCACGGGCCGCTCCTCCAACGCGGTTCGCCATCGAGCCAGGGACTTGGGTGTGACCTTGGTCTATCAAAGCGTCACCGACAAACTTGCCAGTTATACTAAAATTAAGCGTCAGCGGCGTCTAACCGATGATCAAATCTCTTACGTGGGCGACGATTTGATCGACCAGCCGGTTCTGTCGCAAGTCGGCTTGGCGATCGCGGTCGCCGATGGCTGGCCAGAATTGCGTGCTGTGGTCGATTACACGACCAAAGCGTGGGGCGGCAAAGGAGCTGTAAGAGAGGTGGCTGAATTACTGCTAAAAGCCCAAGGTAAGTGGCTAAAACCGGCGTGATACGAATCCAACTACCCAAATACTTCTAAAGCGTCTCTAGTTGCCAAAGCAATTTCCGTGCCTATTACTTTACAGGTATCCTGAAGAGTGTTATTTTTACATACACTCGTAGAATGGTTATGCGCAAAGCTCGACGCTCAATACTTCTGATTGTGATTTTCCTGTGCCTGGGAGGCGTTGGCTTTAAGGTTTTTGAAATTGTCCGCGGGATGCAGAGCGAGATTCGGAGAAATCCGCGGAAGATATTGGATTACCTGCCGGAATCGGCTTTGCACATGAAGGATTTCCACCGCGCTAAGATCGAAAATGGGCGCAAGATTTGGGAGCTATTTGGCGACGAGGCGAATTACTACAAGGATCAAAAAGAGGCGGTGATCAAAAAGCCGCGGTTTTACTACTACGATAAGAAGGGTGAGGTGGCCGAAACTGTTGGCGATGAAGCTCACATTTATCTCAACGAGAAGGAGCTGGAGCGGATGGAGATCCGCGGCGCGGTGCAACTGACTTTTCGCGGTTATGTGCTCAATTCCGATGAGGCCAACTACGACCCCGCCAAGGATCTAGTTGTGTTGCCAAACCGCACAACCGTGGTGGGAGACGGTCTCCAGCTCGAAGGCGCGCGCATGGAAGTTGAGATGGTAGACAGGAAGATTCGTTTATTAGAGAACGTAAAAACCAAAATGGAACCCGACAAGTTGGCGGACAAGAAAAACAAAACGAAAGCGCCCCAGCGGATTGGCGGATGAAGATGTTTTCCAGCAAACTCAATACCGTCGGTCGTAGATTGCTATTTCTCTTTGCCGTGATGATGGCCATGGGGGCTGCCGCGCCAGCAAAAGACGAGCCTAAAAAAGGCACGAGCGCGTTCGAATTCAACAAAAAGGACCCGATCTACATCACCGCGGACTGGATGGAAGCCGATCAAAGCAAGAATAGCATTGTCTACAAAGGCCGAGTGGTGACCGTGCAAAACGACATGACCATGCGCAGCGAGATGCTGACGGCCTTCTACGATCCGGACACTAAGCAGATGAAGCAGATCGTTGCCGAGGGAAAGGTCAACGCCACCCAAGGCAATCGCGTGGCGACCGGAGAGAAGGCGGTGTTCGATGATAAATCAAAAACCGTCACGCTTACCGGCAACCCGGTGATGCGCCAGGGCAACAGTCAAGTTTCCGGGACCAAGGTTATCTATTTCACCGAGCAAGACCGCTCCACCGTCGAGGGCGATAAGAATAATCGAGTCACCGCGGTGATGTTTCCCGATGAATTCAAGGGCCAGGAGCAAAGCGGGGGCGCCAAGACAAAATGAGCGTTCTCAAGGCGATGTCGGTGGTCAAATCCTATGGCGGTAGGCGCGTGGTTGACGGCATTAGTGTGGTCGTCAAAGGCGGCGAAGTCGTGGGTTTGCTTGGCCCCAACGGCGCAGGTAAGACCACGACGTTTCATATGATAGTAGGTTTGGTTCAACCGGACCAAGGCACCGTCGTGCTCAACGATGAGGAACTTACCGGCGCGCCAATTTTCCAACGCGCCCGCGCCGGCATCAGCTATTTGCCCCAGGAGTCGTCGGTCTTTCGCCGGCTTTCGGTGGCGGATAATTTGCGGGCGATCTTGCAGACCCTCGATTTGAACAGCGCTGAACAGCAGGAGCGCTGCGATCAGTTGATGAATATGCTGGGCGTGAGCCATTTAGCGACGCACAAAGCCTTTACGCTCTCAGGCGGGGAGCGGCGGCGGGTGGAAATCGCACGGGCGTTGGTGCTCTCGCCTTTTTTTCTATTATTGGACGAGCCCTTCACCGGCATCGACCCGATTGCGGTGGCGGAGATTCAAAAAATCGTGCGCCAGCTGATTAGCGGCGGCATCGGCATTCTGATCACCGATCATAACGTAAGAGAAACGCTGGGCATCTGCGATCGCGCTTATATCGTCAACGCCGGCACGGTTCTCGAAGAAGGCACACCGGAAGTGATCGCCGCCAGCGCCAAAGCGCGGAAATTTTATTTAGGAGAGGGCTTTAGGTTCTAACCATGGCGTTTGAGATTCGACAGGTTCAAAAGCTAGTCCAACAATTGGTGATGACGCCGCAACTCCAGCAGGCGATCAAACTGCTGCAGCTGTCCCGAATCGAATTGGAAGAAATGGTGGGCAAGGAGTTGGAAGAAAATCCGGCTCTCGAAGAAGGTCCCACGGAAGAGGCCGACAGTGGCGAAGCGCAGCGCACCGCGGCGCAAGAGAATGGGGCGGGGGAATTGTCCGAACAGGTGGTTAACCGCGAGCTATCCACCGTCGACAAGATCGGCACGCTCGATTGGCAGGAATATCTCGACACCCATTCCAACTCGATGCACGGCTCGTTGACGGCGGAGGCGGGGTCCGAAGACGGCGACTCGCCGCCGTCATGGGAAAACAGCATCACCAAGAAAACTTCTCTGGAGGATCATCTACTCTGGCAGTTGCGGCTTTCCAAAATTACCGAGCTGGAATCGTCCATCGGCCTCTACATTATTCAAAATCTTGACGAGAACGGTTATCTCACTTTGACGGTGGACGAGGTGTGCGCCGCCACGGAAAGCACGCCAGAGGCGGTGGAAGCGCTGCTCAAACGGATCCAATTCTTCGATCCCGTGGGCGTCGCGGCGCGGGATTTGCGCGAATGTCTGCTCGTTCAAATGGAGAACCTCGGCTTGAGCGAGACGCTGGCGGCCACGATCGTCAGCAAACATTTGAGCTTTCTCGAATCGAAACGCTATGAACGGTTGGCCAAAGATTTGAACGTTTCCATCGAGGCGATCGCCGATGCGGCGCATTTGATCGCTTCGCTGGAGCCCAAGCCGTCGCGCGGTTTCGAGCAGGACGAAGTGCGCACGGTGTTGCCCGATGTCTTCGTCGAAAAAATCGGCGGCGAGTGGGTGATTTATTTGAACGATGACGGCGTGCCGCGCTTGCGCGTGAGCTCGCTGTACCGGCGCATGGCCGGCCAGGAAGGGGCCGCGGAAGAAGAGGCGCGCCAGTATCTCCAAGAAAAAGTCCGCGCCGCCACTTGGCTCATCAAAAGCATCCAGCAGCGCCAGCAGACGCTGATGAAGGTGACCCAAAGCATTTTTAAATTTCAGGGAGAATTTCTCGATCATGGGGTGAGCCATTTGAAGCCCATGGTCTTGCGCGACGTCGCCGAGGACATTCACATGCATGAATCGACGGTCAGCCGCGCCACCGCCAATAAGTACGTGCACACGCCGCAGGGGCTTTTCGAGCTCAAGTATTTTTTCCAAAGCGCCATCAGCACCGGCAGCGGTGAGGATGTCGCCAGCGAAAGCGTCAGAGAGAAAATTCGCCATATCATCGCCGGCGAAGACCCGCGCGCGCCGTTTAGCGACCAGCATATCGCCACGGTGCTATCGGCCGATTCCATCGACATCGCGCGGCGTACGGTGGCGAAATACCGGGAGGCGATGGGCATCCTGCCGTCGTCGAGGCGGCGCCAGCCCTTCGCGCGCAAATAATTATCACGTCAGAAACAAACGCCATGAGCGATATCACCATCTCCGTCACCTTCCGTCACGTCGAACCCACCGAGGCGTTAAAACATTATGCCGAGGAAAAAATTCACAAGATCGGCAAGTATTTTTCTCATCCCCTGGACGCCCGGGTGATTCTTGCGGTCGATGCCAAGCAGCGCCAACTGGCCGAAGTCGAGCTGCACACCCACGGCGCCGTGATTCATGGCAAAGAGCAGCACCAAGACCTCTACGCGGCGATCGATCTGGTACTCGATAAAGTCGAGCGCCAGGTGCGCAAACAGAAGGAAAAGAGCAAGGTCAGCCGCAGAAGGACCAAGGCGTGAAGATCACCGATTTTTTAAGCGTCCAAACGGTCATTCCCACGCTCGCGAACAAAGACAAGCAGGCCGTGCTCGATGAGATGGCCGAACGGCTCGCGGCCAGCTATCAGAGTCTCGACAAGCACAAAGTGCTTGAAGTGCTGCGCGAGCGCGAGCGCATCAGCACCACCGCGATCGGCGAAGGCGTGGCGATTCCGCACGGCAAGTTGCCCGGCGTGGAGCGCGTCTTGGGAATGTTCGCGCGTAGTCCTCAGGGCATCGATTTCGCCTCTCTGGACGGCGGTTTAACCCATTTATTTTTTGTCCTGATCGCGCCGGAGAATGCCGCGGCGGATCACTTGAAAGCATTGGCGCGCATTTCGCGTTTACTTAAAGACGAGGCTTTTCGGCGCCGCTTGCTGGCGGGTCAAACCAGCCAGGAGCTATTTACCATCATTGCCGAAGAAGATGACAAATTTTAAGCATGGCGGATGGCTTGGACATTATTATTATCACGGGCCTCTCCGGATCGGGCAAGAGTTTCGCCATCCGCGCCCTCGAAGATAATGGTTTTTTCTGCGTCGACAATCTGCCCGCGCTGTTGATCCCAAAGTTCATCGATCTGTGCCACGGCTTCGAAGAAGAGATCCTGCGCATCGCGCTCGGCGTGGATCTGCGCGGCGGGCAGTTTTTGCGCGCCTTGCCCGAAGTGCTTGCCGATATCCGCCGTGCCGGCCATCGCATTCAAGTGCTTTTCTTCGACGCTTCGGACGACGTGCTCTTGCGCCGCTTTAGCGAAACCCGCCGGCCCCATCCGTTGTCGGGGCAAGGCTCGATTCAAGACGGCATTTCCCACGAGCGCAAGGCTTTGGAATCGATTCGCGCCTTGGCCGACAAAGTGATCGATACCAGCGACTTCAACGTGCACCAGCTCAAGCGGGAAATGGAGCAGCAGTTTTGCCAAGCGCCGTCGGCGCGGCGCATGATGCTGTTCTTGACCTCGTTCGGTTATAAATTCGGCATACCGCACGACACCGACATTATTCTCGACGTGCGCTTTTTGCCCAACCCTTATTTCGTCAATGAGCTTCGCGGCAAAAGCGGCTTGGAAAAAGAGGTGGAGGATTACGTTCTCGGCGACGGCGAAACCCGCGCGTTTCTCGACCGGCTCTACGCGCTGCTGGAATTCACCTTGCCGCTCTACGAGCGCGAAGGCAAAAGCAGCTTGACCTTGGCGCTGGGCTGCACCGGCGGCCGGCACCGCTCGGTGGTATTAGTCGAAGAATTACAAAAACGTTTCGGCGGCGGCGAATTTCGCATCCACGTCAAACACCGCGATATCGACAAATAGACAGATGAGCAAAGTGGTCAAAAAACTAGAGATCCTAAATAAGCTTGGCTTGCACGCCAGGGCGTCGGCGTTGCTGGTCCAGACCGTCAACAAATTCGCTGCGCAGGTGAATATTTCCAAAGACGGCCAAACCGCCGACGGCCGCAGCATCATGGGCGTGCTGACGCTGGCGGCGACGCAAGGTAGCAAGATTCAAGTCGAAGCGAGCGGCGACGACGCCGAACGGGCGGTTAAAGCGATCGAGAAACTCGTCGAAGCGCGCTTTAATGAAAACGAATAATGTTGAATCATTGCCTCTGATCCGTTATAAATAGCTGCTTAACGTTTTGATTCTTGGCGCCAATGGAGGTCGATCTGATGGCTGGGAAAGATTTTTTATTTACTTCCGAGTCGGTTTCCGAAGGTCATCCGGACAAACTCTGCGACCAAGTTTCGGACGCGATTCTGGACGCCCATTTGGCCGGTGATCCGAATAGCCGGGTCGCCTGCGAGAGCTTGGCAAAAACCGGTATGGTTGTGATCGCCGGCGAAATTACCAGCAAAGTGAAAGTCCCTTACGTCGATATTGTCAGGGATGTGATCCGCGACATCGGCTACATCGATTCGTCCATGGGCTTTGACGGCAACACCTGCGCGATTCTCACCGCCATCGAACAGCAATCGCCGGATATTTCTCAGGGCGTCACCGAAGGCGAAGGTTTGCACAAAGAACAGGGCGCGGGCGATCAAGGCATGATGTTTGGCTACGCTTGCGACGAGACCCCGGAGCTGATGCCGTTCCCGATTCAAATGGCGCACAGCTTGGTGCACTATCTAGCCAAAGTTCGCAAAGGCGGCGAAGCTTACTTTCTCCGTCCCGACAGCAAATCGCAGGTCACGGTGGAGTACCGCGACGGCAAGCCGGTCAAAGTCAAAAACGTCGTCATCTCGACCCAACATAGCGCCGATGTGGATTACAACAAGTTGCGGGAAACCATCATCGACGGCGTCATCAAGGCGGTGATTCCAGCCGAGTATCTCGACAAAGACACGATCTATCATGTCAATCCCACCGGCCGCTTCGTGGTCGGCGGGCCGCAAGGCGATTGCGGTTTGACCGGGCGCAAAATCATCGTCGATACCTACGGCGGCATGGGGCGCCATGGCGGCGGCGCTTTCTCGGGCAAAGATCCATCGAAAGTCGACCGCAGCGCGGCGTATATGGCGCGCTACGTGGCAAAAAATATTGTCGCCGCCGAGTTGGCCAAACGTTGCGAAGTGCAGCTCGCCTATGTCATCGGCGTGGCCCAACCGGTTTCGGTATTGGTGGATACCTTCGGCACCGCAGCGATTTCCGAAGAGAAGATCGCCAAGATCGTGCAAGAAAGTTTCGATCTCAGCCCCAAGGGCATTATCCAGACCCTCGATTTGAAGCGGCCGATCTATCGCGCGACCGCGGCCTACGGTCACTTTGGCCGGGCGCCGGAAGACGGATTGTTTACTTGGGAAAAGACCGATCGAGCGGCCGATCTCAAGAAAGCAGCGGCGCGGGCCTAGTGATTCTTGCCGGCGCTTTATTTTATCAACGTAAATAATTTTTCACCACGAAGGCACGAAGAGCGCGAAGTTCGGAACAGTGCTCTGGGTGACGCTTCGCGAGCCGGAAATTGCCAGCCGGCAATTTCGAATTTGTAAACCTAAAACGACGAGGAGCGAATAACCATGGCGGGAAAAAACTACGACGTAAAAGATCTGCGCTTAGCCGATGGCGGGCGCAAGCGGATTCTCTGGGCCGGCCAGGACATGCCGGTGTTGCGGCGGGTCAAAGAGCGCTTCGCCAAGGAA
>OELC01000909.1_pt2 | contig 10411 bp, 9 predicted proteins | sample 1503131 | NCBI WGS metagenome assembly OELC01 (sample SAMEA104379562, study PRJEB20068) | metagenome | isolation source: 1998 | reverse complement strand
TGGAAGGTGCGCGAGGCTGAGCCGCTGGCATTGATGGTCGGATAGAGCGGCGCGGCGCCGCTCTTCGCCTGGGCGCGCGCCTGCTCGATGCGATGGAGCGCGGCTTCAAGATCAAGATTCTGCGCCAGCGCATTGTCGATCAGGCGGTTGAGATCGGCGCTGCCGAGGTCCTGCCAAAAGGGCGTGGTCGGATTTTGCCGCGCGACGCCGACGCCGGCGACCGAGCTCCAACCGGTGGGCAGAGCCATCTGCGGCCGCTCGTAGTTGGGCGCGAGACTGCAAGCGGATAGTGCCAAGGATAGCGCGACGGTTCCGTTCATTAAACGAAGCCACTTCGCGAGCGGGGATTTAACCCCGCCCGCCAATTGAAATAATTGCAAAGGGGATGCTCGTCCCCTTTGGAAACCCCATTTAATTGTGCCCGCCTCAAGAGACGGGGTTAAAATAGGATTTAGATGTGTACGCATAACTCACCTCACTCCGAAGCTAGGGCGACGACTGGATCGAGCTGGGCCGCTTTGCGCGCCGGCAGATAACCGAACGCCAGGCCGGTGGCGGATGCGCAGGCGAAGGCGAGCGCCGCGGGCATGACCGAAAAAACCACGGTCATGCCGCTGTAGCGCAGCACCAAGCCGGCGATGCCGCCGACGAGGATGCCGAGCAGACCGCCGGCGGCGCACACCACCGCGGCTTCGATGTTGAACTGCAGCATGATGTCGCGCATGCGCGCGCCGGTGGCCATGCGGATGCCGATCTCGCGGGTGCGCTCGACCACACTGACCAGCATGATGTTCATGACGCCGATGCCGCCGACTAGCAGTGAGATCGCCGCCACGGTGCCGAGCAGAAGGGTAAACGTATCCTGGGTTTCCATGGCGGCCTGGAGAAACGAAGCCATGTTGCGCACGCTGTAATCCTCGGTGTTGTGGCGCGCCTTGAGCAGCGCCTCGACGCGCGCCTGGGTGGCGTCGATGTCGGCGGCGTCTTTGACTTTGATGGTAATGCTGCTCAAGTAATTCTTGCCGAAGAGCCGGACCAACCCGGTCTTGATGGGCACGAACATGACATCGTCCTGGTCGCTGCCGTTGGGCGACGCGCCTTTCTCGGTCATGACGCCGATTACGACAAACGGGACGCTCTTCATCAAAATGTACTTGCCAACCGGGCTGCTGCCGTCGGGGAAAAGGGTTTTCGCCACCGTGCGGCCGAGCACAACGACGGCGGCGTATTGTTTCATGTCGTCGGCGTTAAAAAACTGTCCCTCGGCCACCGGCCAGTCGCGCGCCGACGGAAAATCCTCGCCGGTTCCCTGCACTGAAGTTTGATAATCGATATTGCCGAAGCGCACAGTGGCGCGGCTGTTGCGCTCGGGGAGCGCGCTTTCGACGTTCGGCAAGGCCTTGATGGCGGCGGCGTCGTCCGGCACGAGCGTGGCGATATCGCCGGCGTTGCGGATGCCGGCGGCGCCGGGGCGGATCAGCATCAAATTAGTCCCGAAGGAGCTGATGCGGTCGAGAACTTTTTGCCGGCTGCCTTCGCCCACCGCCAGCATGGCGACCACGGCGGCGACGCCGATGATGATGCCAAGCAGCGTGAGAGCTGTGCGAAAAATGTTGACGCGCAGAGAGCGCCACGCGGTAACCAGCGCTTCCTGCGCGCTCGCCATCAAGCTGACGGCGCTTTCGAAGCTGTGATGGTCCGCGGCCAAATTCTCTTGCGCTTCGTCGGCGACGATTCCATTGTCCTCAAGAATCCGTCCGTCCTGGATGCGCACGATGCGGCTGGCATTTTGCGCCACGTTTTCAGCGTGGGTGATGAGGATGATCGTCCGACCTTCGGCATGGAGTTGTTTGAGCAGCGTTAGGACTTCGTCGCCGCTCTTGGTATCCAAGGCGCCGGTGGGCTCGTCGGCGAGGATCACCGGCGGGTCATTCACCAGGGCACGGGCTATCGCGACGCGCTGCTGCTGGCCGCCGGAGAGTTCGGATGGGCGATGCGCCGTGCGGTCGCCGAGGCCGAGGCGGGCAAGCAGGCTGGCGGCGCGCGCGGCGCGCTTGTGCTTGGGCAGGCCGGCGTACACCGAGGGGATCTCGACGTTCTCGCCGGCGCTGGCCGTGGCCAACAAATTATATTTCTGAAAGACGAAGCCGAAGGTTTCGCGCCGTAGCGACGCCAGCTCGTCTGGTTCAAGATTTGCCGCTTCGCGGCCGAGCACTTTATAGCTGCCGGCGGTCGGGCGATCGAGACAGCCGAGAATATTCATCAGCGTCGATTTTCCCGAGCCCGACTGCCCCATGATCGCGACAAATTCACCCCGGCGGATTCTTAGCGACACACCGTCGAGGGCGCGCACGGTGGTATCGCCGTTCTTGTAGTGTTTCTCGATGTCCTTCAACTCTAGTATGGTCGCGTTCATAGCTGTGGACCTCGGTTAAAGCGCGGCGCGTTGCCGGCGCCGGCGGGACGCTGCTGGTTACTGGCCTGGTTGGCGCTGCCGGCGGGACGATTCAGCGCGATCTTTTCACCTTCTTTGAGTCCGTCGACGACTTCCGCCTGAGTGCGGCTTTGCAAGCCGACGTGAATGACGCGCTGCTCGCGGCCGGTTTCCGTCATCACTGCGACGCGATAGGCTTTGCCTTTGTCGTTGTCTTCCCGCGCCGCGCGGCGGGTGAGCACTTCAGCGGGTATGATCAAGGCGTTTTCCACCTTGCCGAGGATGAAAAATACCTGGGTCGTCATGCTGGTCATAAGCTGGCGCCCTTCGTTTTTCACGTCGATTAAAACATCGTAGAGCACCACGTCGTTGACGATCTGCGGCGTCGGCAAAACCTGCCGCACCGTGCCCGGCCAACGCCGCTCGTTGTTGCCGAGCGTCGTGAAATAGACCGGCATATTTGGTTTGATGCGGCTCACATCCGCCTCAGCGACCTGGGCGCGCACCGTCATGATATCGAGATTGGCAATCTGCAAAACGGTCGGCGCGGTCTGATTGGCGTTCAACGTCTGCCCTTCCTTGGTCGGCAAAGTCGTCACCGTGCCGGCCATCGGCGCGTAAATTTTTGTGTAACCGAGATTGGTCCGGCTCGCTTTCAGATTGGACTCGGTCTCCTGAATCTGCGCGATGATCGAGTCCACTTGGGCTTTGGCCACTGCGGACTGGGATTCGGTTTCCTGCAGAGCCTGCTGGCTTACGGCATTGACGGCGATCAGATTTTGATTGCGCTTGAGATTCTGTTCGGCCAAAACCGCCTCGGCCTTTTGCTGGTTGAGCTGGGCGCGCAAACTGTTTAGCTTCGCTTCCCCCGCTTCCACCTGGGCCTGATAAACGCGCGGGTCGATCTCGGCGAGCAGTTGGCCCTTGGTCACGGTATTGCCGATATCAACATGGATCGCTTTTAACTGGCCGGAGACCTGGGTGCCGACGTCCACGTACTGCTTCGCTTCGAGCTTGCCCTGCGATGTGACGACTTCTTCGATGTTGCCGCGGATGGCGGCGATGGGCTGAATGACCGCGCCTTGGGAGCTTTGCGCCGTGCTGGCGTACCAGTACCAGCCGCCGGCGGTGAGCGCCACTACGGTGGAGCAGGCGATGATCTTGTTGCGCCGTGTCTTGGATAGCCAATTCATAGAGTTTTCCCTTCCTCTGGGCCGTTGTTACCTATTAATACGAGCTACCCGGCCGGAGTCTTCGCGGCGGGCGAAAATAAAGCTCCAGGTTGGCCGGCGCTTTTGGAAGGGTGCGTTTTTGCGGGGAAATTTATGATTGGGCCGGCGCTGGTAGCGGGCGGCGCAGAAGCTCGGCGAAGCGGCGCCGTTCCTCCGGCGTCAGGTCTTTGATGGCGTCTTTGACAACTTGGGACAATTGTTTCGTCATTTCCACGCGCATCTCACTGATTTTGCTTACCTGCCGGTCGTAGGCCGATTGATCGAAGGGTTCCTTGCCGAGCAGTTGCACGGCTTCTTCTTCATTTTTCCTGATTTGTGCAAAAAGCGGATCCGCGGTAGTGCGCAATTGCTGGAATTTCTCGCGCAGACGGGACTGGGTTGCTTCGGGCAGATCCTTGAGCGCTTGATCCATGCGCTGCTGGCGCATTGCGCCGCGGTCAAAACGGTGTGGTGATTGCCCCAACAAGATGCCGATTAAAAGTACGTTCAATATGATCGAGGCGACAAACGTAATTCGTGCGGTCCGATTCATAATAACCCCTCGTCGTCGGTGAGAAAGCTCTGCGCGTTGAGGCTGTATGAGTCCGTGGTCGAGGAACCTTGCGGCACCGTGCTAAACCCTAAAAACATACCCAGAACTAGCGCGGCGGCGAGCACATAGCCGGGTTTCGGCAGGTGCAGTTCGATAAACAGTTGGCGCAGCGATTGCCAGAGTGGAAAACGCTGTATTTGCGGCACGCCTTGCGCCTTTAGAATGATTCGCGCTGCCAGGTCCGGACTGGCTGCTTGACTGTGGCGCGAACGGAGCATCGAGTCCAATTTTTCGTCGTCGTTTTGGTTCATAAAAACCTCACAAATATCTCTTCATCCGTTCTTTCAAGGTCGTTTTTGCGCGCATCAGTAAAGACTGCAACGCTTTGAGATTCATACCCATGATGTCCGCCGCTTCTTGATTGCTGACGCCCTCATCGAAACAGAGATTGAGCGCTGTGCGCTGGCGCTCCGGCAGCGCCGCGATCTCCTGTTCCAGGGCCGCTTGTTCCTCCCGGCGCACCATGGCCTGATCCGCGGTCTCGCGCTCGTCGATCAGGGCCATCTCGTCGTTCAGCTCCACCGGACGTTTCCTTTTCCGGTAATCCAGACACAGGTTGACGACGACGCGATAAAACCACGTGGTAAATTTGGTATTCTTGTCGGCCTGCCATTTCCCCGGATCTTCCCATAGTTTAACCAAGGCGTCCTGAACCACATCCTCGGCGGCCTCTTTATTTTGCAGATAACGAAATGCCAGGCGGTAAAAACGCTCGGAGTGGCGTTGAACCAGCTCGCTGAACGCCGGATGGCTCCCGTCCAGAACCAACGCGAGCAGTTCATGATCATCCTTTTCAGGCCAAGCCACCGCCATGGTGTCGTTCGGTCAACCTTAAATGTGTGATGGAACGCTTCGATCATACAATCATCCGACTCCTTAGCCAACGCGCTCGATGCAATGCTCCGTTAATCGGTGATACGAATGAAACGGCGAAAGTCTTCGCGGGCGGTCAAATCCCGGCAACTTTAAGCTATTTTCCTGGGTAAACGGTCGCGTAGAAGATCGCGAAATATTCCCAGGTCGCGGGGTGAATTGGCGTCGAGTGAGCACCATGCGAAGTCTTCCGCATAAAGCCGAACCGTCGGTTTAAACTGGTGGATGCTTGGCACCAGATCGCGCAGGGTGTCGTACCAGGCGCGCCGTTCGTCGCGGTCGAAAGGCTGGTCATCTTTTGCGTCGATCTCACGGCAGAGCTCACGCCAATGAGAAAGCGAAAAACCGCTTTGGAGATTATCCGGGTAGAGTGCCAGCGTCACGAGCCGCGCGCGAGAAAAGTGTTGGCTCTCGTCGAATTCTACGATAAAAGGCGGGTCTGAAACGAAATAATCGCAGGGCGGAATCTGCGCGCTCTTGATGAAGTCGTGATGGCCGCGCAAATCGGCGAGGGCGGCGCGGATTTGTTCCAATAGATTTCCAATGGGTGTATCGGCGTACGGCTCGGGCTGTGTCGGCCAGGGAAACGAGTGATTGACCCGGCATTCACCCTAAATGGCTGTCAGTAGTTCGCGCACCCGTTCCTTGCATGCGCGGCAGTGGGCGGAATGTTCGGTTTTCACGAAAAACCAATTTTATAGACAGGAAAAAGCATAGCACATCGAGAGCGGAGGAGAATAAACATGGCAAAATCCAATTCAATCATCGGTGCGGCGGTGGGACGGGTTGAGGGCGCGGACAAAGTCAGTGGACAGGCGATTTACGGCGCGGACGTGCAATTGCCAGGCACCTTGTGGGGGAAAATTTTGCGCAGTCCGTATGCGCACGCGCGCATCAAGAGCATCGATACTTCCAAGGCGTGGAAAGTGCCGGGCGTGAAAGCGGTCGTTACCGGCAAAGATGAGCCGGAACATTATCAGGGCAAAAGCATTCGCGACATTCCTGTTTTGTGCTGGGACAAGGTGCGTTACATCGGCGACAAAGTCGCGGCGGTGGCCGCAGAGGATAAGGATGCGGCGGAGGAGGCGGTCAGTTTAATCGATGTCGAGTACGAAGAACTGCCCGCGGTGTTCGACGTGCTCGATGCGATGAAGCCGGGCGCGCCGGTGCTGCATGACAACGCGCCTGCTTACGACGGCGCGCCGGCGGATATTATGGCAGCAGCCGGCGGCAATATCGTCAACAAACTCAGCTGGGGCAAGGGCGATATCGAAAAAGGTTTTCGTGAAGCGGATATTGTTTTAGAACATACCTTTCGTATGCCGATCCATCATCAGGGTTATCTCGAACCGCAGTCTTTTCTCGTCAAGATCGACGACGATGGCACGGTCAACGCGTGGGCGTCGACCAAAGGTCCGTTCGGCACGCGCGGCCAATTCGCCAAAGCGGTCGGCATTCCGCCCAAACAGATTCATTTGCAGGCGGTGCATGTCGGCGCCGATTTCGGCGGCAAGAGCGGCGCGGGCGAGTTGCCAATCTGTTATTTCCTCGCCAAGCAGGCCAAACGGCCGGTGAAAATCGTTTTGACCCACAGCGAAGAATTGACCGCCATGAACCCGGATCATTATACCGTGATCAAAGTGAAGACCGGCGTGACCCGCGCCGGGCGGATGACCGCGCGCTACTTGCAAGCGATTCATGGCACCGGCGCCTACGCGGGCATGAAGCCGGGGCGCGCCAGCATCGGCGGCGCCGGCTCGGCGACGCCGTACAAGATCGACAATAGTTATATGGAAGCGTTGCAAGTCTACACCAACACGGTGCCCTGCGGTTTCTGGCGCGCGCCCGGCGCGATCCAAGCGGTGTTCGCCTCCGAGTCGCACATGGACCTGCTCGCCAAGGAGTTGAAAATGGACCCGGCGAAGTTTCGCATGATCAATCTGGTCGGCGAAGGCGAGGAAAACGGCCTGGGTAAATCTTGGAGCGGTGTGAAGGCCAAGGAAACCTTAAAAGCGGCCCTCGACGCGGCGGCATGGAAATCGCCCAAGCGGCCCAACACCGGGCGCGGCGTGGCGATGTACGAGCGCGGCACCGGCGCCGGCAAAGTTTGGGTCAACCTAACCGCTGAACTCGACGGCAGCTTGACCGTGTTCACCGTCGCTGGCGATCAGGGGACGGGATTGCAAACGATCCTCTGCCAAACCGTCGCAGCGGAGATGCAAGTGCCCTACGAACAAGTGCGCTGCCGCATCGGCAACACCGCGGACGTTTCCTACAGCGTCGATGTCGGTTTCGGCGGCAGCCGCTCGACGAACATCAACAGCGCCGCGGCGTTTCAAGCTTCCGCCGAGCTGCGCAAAAAGCTCATTGGCCAAGCGGCGACTTTGCTCGGCTGTGCGGAAGATCAAGTGGCTTACAAGTCGGGACAGTTTTCCAGCAAGGGCAGCAAGCGCAAGTCGTTGACCTTGAGCGAGGTGGTGAATTCGACGGACGCTCCGGTGGCCGTCAGCGTGGAAACCGAAGTGCCGCGCAAGGGTTCGTCAACTTCTTTCATCGCCCAGGTCGCCGAGGTCGAGGTCGATCGTGAGACCGGTCGCGTGAAGCTCAATAAATTCGTAACCGCCCACGACGTCGGCACGATCATCAATCCGCTGGGCCATCAGGGACAGATCGACGGCGAGGCGATCATGGCGATCGGTTCCGGCTTGATGGAAGAGCTGACGCACGATCAAGGCAAGGTGACGACGACCAATTTGGGCGAGTACAAGATTCCCAACATTGTCGACATTCCAAAGTTTAAAACCGTTTTGGTCAAAGGAAAAAACGGTCCGGGCCCGTACGAAGCCAAAGGCATCGGCGAGCACGCCAACGTGACGCCGCCAGCCGCCATCGCCAACGCTGTGCAAGATGCTTGCGGCGTGCGGATATTCGACACGCCGGTGTCGGCGGAAAAGGTGTATCGGGCGTTGCAAGAAAGGCATTAGGCAGCAGGCAATAGGCACCGTAGGGGCACAGCATGCTGTGCCCGTGCGGAAATCGCGGGAGGGATTATGAACGATCGGCGTCGCGGTTACGGTGGTTTATTTTACTCCATTCTGTTTTTTCTCATCGTCGTCTCGTCTGAACAAGCCCAGGCCCAAGACAAGATTAAAATCGCCTACAGCTCGACCGACACGCTGAATCAAATCTGGACCATCGCCCAGGACGCTGGCTTCTTCAAAAAGAATGGTTTGGACGTTGAACTGGTTTACATCGGCAGCACGACCGTTGGCATTGCGGCGATCATGGCCCAGGATATTCAGGTGGGAAATGCGGCGGGGAGCGGCGTCGCCAACGCCAACGTGCGCGGCGCGGACACCGTCAGCGTCGGCTGTACGATCAACGTATTGGCCTATGAGCTGGTGGTACTCGACAGCGTCAAAACGGCCGAAGACTTAAAAGGAAAATCGATCGGCATCAGCCGGTTCGGCAGCGTGTCCGACGTGGCCGCGCGCGAGCTATTGAAGGGGCTCGGGCTAAGGCCCATGGAAGACGTGAAGATTTTACAAGTGGGAGGAGCTTCGGAACGCGCGGCGGGATTCAGCCGCGGTGTGATCGCCGGCTTCCCCTCGCCGCCGGGGAACGTGAATCTAATTCCCGGCGGGCTGCCACACCGCATTTTGGCGAACATGGCCGATCTCAAAAAGCCCTATCCGCTGCCGTTCATCTGCGCCGTGACGACGAAAAGTTATCTGGCCAAGAATCGCTCCGTGGTCAAAAGAGTCATGATGGCGCTGATCGAAGCGTCGCATTATTTCAAGACCAACAAAGAGGGAGCGCAGAAGATCGTCGCCAAATATCTGCGCGGCGCGAACAAAGCGTATCTGGACAGCTCCTACGAATCGACGGCTAAAACACTCGAGCGCGTTCCCTACACGACTCGCGAGGGCATGAAGCTTCAGCTCGACGATGCCTTGAAGCTAAATCCCACAAGCAAAGTGACCGTGGACAGTTTGATCGATGACAGCGTCGTGCGGGAGCTGGAAAAGGAAGGGTTTATTGACAAGGTGTACGGGAAACAGTGATGAATGCTAGAGGCGAGAGGCGTGAGTCAGCGGGTTTTCCTTACATATCACGGACGATCCCGCTGCTTTCCGTGTGGCACAGGCGAGGTTGCCGTCCTCGGGTCGAACTGACAGAATAGACAAGAATCATGAAGGATCGCTACGAAGACTTAGTTCACGCGATTGTCTGGTACGCTAGTAATCGTGGAGAAAAGCTAACGACCCTCCGGTTGGTAAAATTTCTCTATCTAGCGGACCTGTATAACGCACGAGTCTCGAACGGTAAGACCCTAACAAACTGGCCTTGGGCATTCGTGTATTTCGGTCCATGGTGCAAGCAAGTTAACGAGGCGATTGATAACGCAGCAAAGAATGGTCTCGTTTGCGCCAAGGAGTTTCCGAGCAAATACGACGACGAGAAGGATTATCGCCTGTTTTGGGTTGAGGATACGGACGAAGAGCCCAAAATCATCGATGCTCTTCCCACGTACGTGAGAAGTAGACTTCAGTGGGCGATTCAAAAGTGGGCGGATGATTCGTACGGACTTTTGGACTACGTTTACTTCGAAACGGAACCCATGATCGAAACGAACCCCGGAGCACTTCTAGACTTTAGTAAATCTCAGATTCCACAAGTGCCAAAAAGAGTCGAACTGAAGAAAATACCGAAAGGCAAACTGGACGAAGCTAAAAAAACCGTTGCTCGTCTTCAAGAAAAATACAAGGATGGCATCAGCGCAAGGCCGTCGCTGGGACCAACCGATACTGTCTACCAAGAGTTTATTTCGAAGCTTGACGAAGAGGATCTAGAAACTGGACTTGAAGGCACCGCGGAATTGGATGATTTAGAATCGAGCCGGAAGCCATGAGCCCGCCATGGGAATTACCCAGGTTATTGATCCCTTCTACCAGTCTGTAGACTTGAGAGCGCTTAAGAATCGACCTATCGTCGGCCAGTTCTGCTGGATCGTAGTTCCTCACATCGATAAGATTCCAAGAATCATGGAGGTGGAGCGAGAAAACCCTACCGAACACTATGCTACCAAGTTCAAGATCAGAAACATGACGGATCAAGACCTCAGGAGAAAGCAAAAATTGCCGATTTGGTCGCTGACCCTGCGTGACACTGAAGAGTTGTTAATACAAAAAGCAAAGAAGAGACTCGCGATCACCGTGGTTGCAGAAAACACGATCTTTGACGATATCAACGACACTGTCTCGGGGCGGGAGCACTTGC
>OELC01000774.1_pt1 | contig 10524 bp, 11 predicted proteins | sample 1503131 | NCBI WGS metagenome assembly OELC01 (sample SAMEA104379562, study PRJEB20068) | metagenome | isolation source: 1998 | reverse complement strand
GCCGGCGGCTTCGGCGCTCAGCGTTTCAGGTCCCGTCGAGAGCACGCCGCTCTGCACCGAGCCGCCTTTGAGGGCGGCGAATATTTGCGGTCCCGAGCCAGTTTGAAAAATTGGCACCTCTTTGTCGGGTTGGAGATTCCACTTCTTCAATAAGTAGCGGGCGACGAAGTCGGTGGTGGCGCCGATGCGGCTGACGCCGAGTTTGGTGCCCTTCAATTGCTCGGGCGTCTTGATACTGGCGATCGCCCAGAGTTCAAAGGGCAATGAATCGATGGTCGCGCCGAGCAGAACAACGTCGGCGCCTTGCAGATTCGCCGCCACCGTGGCGCCGCCGGCGGTAAACGAGATTGCCACGTCGCCGGCGATGAGCGCTTGTAGTGACGGCGGTCCGCCGGCGATGTAAATGAATTCCGGTTCGATGTTGTATTTCTTAAACAAGCCCGCTTCTTTGGTCAGCCACAGCGGGCCGTAGACCACGGCGATGGAAGTGTACGCGATGCGCAGCGCTTCGGCGTTGACATGGACCGGGAGCGCCAGCAAGAGCGCAAATATAAAACAACGCCGCATTACCGAAAAATAAATTCGTTTTGCCAATTTCATCGCCGATCCTGTGCCATCACTAAGTGAGAATGGCGATGCTGTCAAGCAAAGTCGCGCGCGAAAAAGTCGCACTAACTTACGAAATATTCCTTGAATCCGCTGACCATCAAATTGGCCAACCCTTCGTTGTAACTTTCGACATGGCCGTAGTGCGTCAGATTGGGCACGACGATCAAGCGCAGCGCGTCGGCGTAGGGCTTGAAGCGCTTAAAGGCATAAACCTCGCGGCGAAATTCCAAGCCGCGCTCGCCGCCTTCGATCCAGTGGCCTTTGTCGTTTTCGCCGACGATATGCAGTAGTTTTTTGCCGCCCAGGCGGTTTAGATCGGACTTGTAAGTGATGAACAATTCGTCGTCCGTCAGGGCGGATAGTTTTTTGATTTCGGGAAGGAGCACGTCATGGGCGCTGTGCTCGATGTCTTGCAGGAATGGTTTGAACTGGGGGCGGCGATGATTCTCCAACTCGAACCAATTCTCGACGCTGCCCCAGGGTTGATTGGGGCCGACGTAGCCGCTCTTGGCATAACCTTTCGGCGAACGGCGGCTAAGATCGGTCAAATTTCTAAACGGCGCGGCGCGCTCTTCGGGGGATTTCGTGGCGCAGGCGAGGTCCCATTCTTTGCGCACCCATGCCGGCATGCCGGTGCCGAAGCCCAAGCCGCCGATCAGTTTATTTTTCAGGCCGTATTGCTCCATCAAATAAAAATATTCACCGCCGGTGGAGTGGCCCCACATGAAAATCGCTTGGGCGAGATTTTTCTCGACCAGCGCTTTGACTGCTTCGGTGCACATTCTGAACGTGTAAACCGCCAGGCGGTTCTTTAATTCCGTGTCGCTGGGAATTTCGCCGATGATGAACTCCGGCCGCCGTTCGGCGATGGAGGGCCAGGGTTTGCGGCTGTAGTGGCCGGGAAGAGAAATCGCCAGCACGGGGATTCCCAACGACGCGATATGTTGGGCCACGCCGACGCGGGTTTTCTTGGGATCGCTTTTGCTGAGATCGGGATATTCTTGCGGCCCGTCGGGAGTAAAAATAAATTCATACTCATTGGCCGCGCCGCCGTGAATCATCACCACCGCCATGTCGGGGATCGAAACTTTCGCCGGCGTAAATAAGCGGCCGTGAATATCCCATTGAAACAGCTCGCCGGGATTTTCCGGGTTTGGATAACGGCGGATGCTCTGTTGAACTTCTTTGACGCTGACCGCTGTGCGCGGGAAAGGGTCGGGAAACGTTTTGTAGTCGTCGAACGACAGGTAGTAGATGAAATCGTCTTTTAGGCCGTCGCCGGTTTTGAGCGCGGCGACTAAATTGTTCATTGCGTCTTGACTCATGGGTGCCCCTATCCGATTGAATTGTTGTCTGTTGAGATTTATGTGGAGAGTGCCAGGGATTGTCAACCGCTTGCCGGCGCGAAGGATTGCCGGTAAGAAAAAGAGAACCGAGAACTGGAGGTTCCGAGATGGCCGAAGTTATTAATCGTCCTTCATACGAAAACGTCGAACGTAAAGTGGAAGTGATGGACACGCCGTACGATCGCTGGGTGGTGTCCCAGGGGATCGATATCGTTCGCGGCTTTTTTGTCGAAGATCTTTATACCGTACCGCTCAAATGGTGGGACCGGATCGGCGGCCACGGCGTCTGCGTCATGCTCGACGGCGCCGGCTACATGGACGACGCTTACGTCATCGGTATCCCGCCGGGGAAGAGCCTCAATCCCCAGCGCCATATTTACGAAGCCTTGGTTTACGTGCTCTCCGGCCGCGGCGCGACGACGGTCTGGCAGGAGAATGGCGCCAAGCAAACCTTTGAGTGGCAAGCTGGCAGTTTGTTCGCCGTGCCGCTCAACGCTTGGTATCAGCATTTCAACGGCCAAGGCGATCAGGAGGCGCGGTTGTTATCGGTGACCACGGCGCCGCTGATCTTCAATTTGTTTCGCAGCGCGGATTTCGTCACCAACTGTCCTTATTCATTCACCGAGCGGTTCAAGGGCGAAGAAGGTTTCTTCACCGGCGGCGGCAAGCTTTACAGCGACCGCGTGGTCGAAACCAATTTTGTCGCCGACGCGGTCAACATCGAGCCGGTGGAATGGAGCGAGCGAGGCAAGGGCAACGCGACGATCTTCTTCGAGATGTCCGAGAGCATGATGGGCTCCCACGTGTCGCGCTTTCCGGTCGGCATTTACAAAAAGGCCCATCGCCACGGGCCGGGCGCCCATGTGTTCATTCTCACCGGCAAGGGCTATTCGCTGTTGTGGCCGGAAGGAAAGGAAATGACTCGCGTCGACTGGAAGCCGGGCTCCATCGTGGTGCCGCCCGAGGGTTGGTTCCATCAACATTTCAACTCCGGCGCCGAACCGTCGCGCTATTTGGCGCTGAAAATTCTCAGCCGCAAGTACAAACTGCAACCCGGCAAGATTCAGTCCGATGTGCCGCTGGCCTATGGCGGGTGGCAAATTGAGTACGAAGACGAAGATCCGCTGATTCGTAAAATCTTTGAAGAAGAGTGCGCCAAATCGGGGGCCGAGGTGAAAATGGCGCCGGTGGCCAAGCGCGCCAATTGACAAGCGGAGGCGGTTTCTTAATAATACTGAAAACTTCACCACGATGGAGTCTAAGGAGCAAGCAATGCTGAAACCGATTGGAATGACGGAAGGGCACTATGAGTGCCGCTCGCTCGACGAGACGCTGCCGATTTTTACCGACCTAATGGCAGCGGAAGTCGTGGAGCGGAGCGAGAAACAGGCAGTGGTTAAACACCCAAACACGGCGTGGCGTCTGGTGATTCACGAAGGCGGGCCGAATTCCAAGAATAAGCCGCACACCAATCACTACGGCTTTCGCGTGGCGACTTCGAAAGAAGTTCCTAAGGCCCACGAATACATTTCCGCACACAAAGCCCAATACAAGATTAAAAGCGTAACCCCGCCGCACGAAGCGCACTTTGCCTATTCGATCTATTTCAAAGAGCCCGGCGGCAACGATCTGGAGATCGAGTACTACAATCCGGCGGCGATAAAGCAGGGGCGCAGGATCGCCGCGCCGCATTGGACCACGCCGATTCCTGAAGAAAAATTCCCCGGCCGGGGCTACGTGCCGCAAGCCATGACCCATGGCACGCTTAACTGCGATGACAAGGAAATCAGCGACAAATTTCTCGCCAATGTGCTTGGCCTCGATATTATCGGCGGCGGCCGCACGTCGACTTATATCAGCGTACCGAACATGGGACCTTGGTATGTCGTCGTGTTGCCGACCACGCACCGGGATTATCTGTCCGAAGCGAACCGTTTCACGCTGAAGGTGGCTTCGCCAGAAGAGGTCGAAGACGCACACAAAGATTTTTCGAAAAACGGCAAACAGTTGGGCATCCAGGATCTCCGCGAATTGGAGACAAATGGGTGCGCGCACTTTCTGCTTAGCGATATCAGTAAGAACTGGTGGGAGATAACTTCGTAAGCCCAACAGATAAAATCCGTTTGAAACGCCGCCGGCAGCGATCCTGTCGGCGGCGTTTTTGTTTTATCCGAAGGCGGTGAAACATTGCGGCAGTTACCGGTGCTTAGCGAAAGCGCGGGATCACGTTCTTGGCGAACGCTTCCACCGTCTCTTCATAAACTTTCCGCGCCGGCGTCAGCATCAGATGCTCGACCCCGGCCGCTTTTAATACTTTGATCCGCTCGAGGCATTCTTTGGAATTGCCGGCGATGGAAAAACGGTGGACCAAATAATCGTTGACCAAGTTCGGATCGACGCGCTCTTCCATCGGTTTCATGACGTCGAAGCCGGCCATGAATTTCTCGATGCCGTCGAGTTCTTCCGGCGGCACGGTTTCCAAGGTGAAGCGGAAGTTGTGGTGCGCGCGGTTAGCGATGCGGTTGCGGATGATTTTTCTCGCTTCATTGCCATCTTCACGGACGCAGAGCATGCCGGCGGCGATGATCGAGATTTCTTTTTCGTCACGGCCGGCTTCCTTGGCGCCCGCGCGGATTTTCTCTTTGGCCCAATCGTAAACTTTCAAGTCGAAGCCGGTGCCGAGAATGACGCCGTCGGCGGCGCGGCCGGCGAGCTGCAATCCCTTCGGCCCTTCGGCGGAGACGTAGATCGGCGCCGGGTGATTGATCGTAAAGCCGATGCCGACTTTACCGGTTGGGAAAATGGCGGTATCGCCGCGGATGAGATGGCGAATCAGTTCGATGCCGGCTTCGAACTCTTTCATCGGCGTCGCTTTCAGCCCCTGGCTGTAAACCGGCCCGTCGCCAGTGCCGAGGCCCACGATGGCGCGGCCTTGGGAAATTTCATTGAGCGATGCCGCCGCGCCGGCGATCACCGTCGGATGGCGAAAAACCATATTGGTCACGGCGATGCCGAGCAGCAGTCGCTTGGTGATCATGGCGCAGCTGGCGAGCGTCTGAAACGAGTCGATAGAGTTTAGATGGCTCTCGCCGAGAAAAATGCCGTCGTAGCCGAGCTCTTCGGCGCGCACGGCGCGTTTGTGTATCTCGTCGATGTTTTTGACGCCGCCGTGGACGCTGTGCAGGCTGAATTTCATTTCGGATTGTGTAGGGGCAAGGCACGCCTTGCCCCTGTGACTTATGGGTTGAATGCCACTAGGCCGCAACCGGTTGCCCACGGAACTACCGGTTCGTAGGCGATCAGTTCGGCTTGCCAACTCTGCACGGCGCCGGCTAGGGCGATCCAGGTGCGGATCTCATGGCCGCCGGAGCCGGCTTCGATATTTATTTCGTCGTGTGTGTAGGCGGTCAGCTGCGTGTAGTCGCGGGCGATCAGGTTGTCCAGGAACTTTCTGTCGAAAGGTATGTTGATCTTTCCATGCTGTGCTTCGCCGGGCCAGTGGGACAAACCGCCGGTGGCGATCAGGGCAACGCGTTTTTCACTGCGATTCAAAACTTGACCGAGAAATTCGCCGAAGGCGAAGCAACGTTTCGCCGTCGGCATCGGCGGCGTCAAGGCGTTGATGATCACCGGCACCACCGGCACGGACAGGTTGGGATTCAAAAAGTGCAGCGGCAAAAAGGTCGCGTGGTCGAACAGTAGTTCATCGGAGAACAACGGATCGAAGCCGCCATCGAGGCAGGCATCGATCAACTCGGCCGACAATTTCGCGTCGCCGGGCACGCGGCCTTTGGGGATGCGCAGCCATTCTTCAACCGGACCGTCATAATGATCGGCGCGGCCGATGCAGAAAGTCGGCATGCCGTTTAAAAAAAAATTGGCCCAGTGTTCCACCGTCAGAGCGACGATGGCGTCCGGCTTCGATGCCGCGAGCCGCTCGCCGAGCCTGCGGTAGTTAGCGAGAAAAGTTTCCGCTTGTTGCTTGGGCGCGGCTTCGGTCCAGGCGGTCATCCCCGGCGCGTGGCTGGCGGCGCAGGCAAATACGATCGGCATCACTCACACCAATCCTTTCAGCGCTTTGGCGTAGTCTTCGTTGGAGACCTTGTTGAGCAGGGTGAAGGGCCGCAGCAACAGCGAGTGCACGCCCATGGTGTAAAGCTCGCGCACATCGACAGTCAAGATCGCCGCGCCTTCAGCTTCGGTCAGATCGTAGGTTTTGACGAAAGCGTTGGTATCCTGGCGGTAACGCTGGCGCCGTTCGGGGTCGCGGTTGACGTGATAGATCAGCTTCTGGACTTGATAGAGGCTCATTACGATCAGTCCAATTTTTGATGCAGCCAAGTAATCACGGTCTTGAAAATATTGGGGATCGCGCCCATGTGACCGCCGGGAAATAAGCGAATCGTTTTGGGATTCCCATGTTCTAGCAATAGGTAGAAATCTTCCAGCGGTACTTGCTTGTCTTCTTTGCCGTTGACGATCAACAGCGGCGCGCAGGGCCGGTCGAGCAAGTCTTGATCGAGCAGCGACAGCGCCGGCATCACGGCGCACAGCTCGTCGAAAGTTTTTTTGCCGAATAGATTGGCGCGCGCTTCGATGAGATCGAAAAGATACGAGTCGGCGTGGCGCGACCGTTCTTGCCATTGGGGTTGGAAAAAATGGTGAACGCCGCCGCCCCAATTGACCGCGGCGCGCAGTTTGTCGGGCGCCAGGTGGGCGAGCTTGGTCGACCAGTGGCCGCCGAAGCTGGCGCCGACCACGGCGATTCTATCGCCGTCCACTTCGGGCCGCTTTAGTAAATACTCCAGCGCCGCCAGATGAACTTGATGGGCGTCGGGACCGGCCAGCATCGGACATTCGCCGGTGCCTGGGCTGTCGATGATAAAGCAACCCCAACCTTCTTTGACGAAGTTCTCGCCGAAGGAGTGGCGTTCTTCTTTCCAGTTGTCGATGCCGCCCCAGTGCATGATCATGGGCGCCGGTAATGGTTTCGGCAAACGTAAATGGCCGACAATCGCTTTGCCCTGAAACGGAATCGATACGCGCTCAATCGGAATGTCGAAATATTTCGACGCGGCGAGAAACATCGCACGGGTTTTTTCATAGCCGTGATGTTTGCCGGGCGTGCTCGGGAACGGATGACGGGCGATGCCGTAGTAGCCGTAGGATTTGAGAAAGGCGTCTTTGGCTGCGGCGCCGTTGCCGGCCTTTTCGGCGTTTAGAGCCTGGTCTTCCCACTTGGCGCCCAACTCATTCCATGCCGCCGCCCAAGTCTCGCCCTCGAAGTCCGGCATCTGCGCCAGCGCTTGTTCGGCTTCGGCGCGGTCGGCGTGGAGAAACGGCGCGCGCTGGCCGACGCGGCTGCGAATATCGTCTTTGACTTCAGTTAAGCTGCGCGCTTCGCTCATGAAATTATCCCTGCGAATTTCTGCTGCGCCTATCTAATGCCTAAAAGCGATTGAGGTCAATGAGCGCAGGGTTCGGTCAAGGGTGGATTTGCGCATTTTGGGGTTGACCTTTACGATCCACCATGTCATCCAAATACTTCGATCAGTCTTTACAGAAAGTTTCTTTTCGATATAGTTTTGCGCAACCGGCGCGGAGTCGATTCATGGCAACTATCATTGACGGCAAAGCCGTCGCAAAAGAAGTTCAAAAACATATCAAAGAAGAAGTCGACGGACTGGAGCGGCGTTGGCACATGGCGCCGGGATTGGCCGTCGTCCTGGTCGGCGACGATCCGGCGTCGCATATCTACATACGCAACAAAGAGAAAGCTTGCCGGGAAGTCGGTATCAAATCTTTCGAGCATTTACTGCCGGCGACGATTTTAGAAAAAGAATTGCTTGCTCTGGTGCACCAGCTCAACAAAGATAAAAACGTGCACGGCATCTTGGTGCAGCTGCCGTTGCCGCCGCATATTCACGCGGAGAAAATTCTCGAAGCGATTTCTCCGCATAAGGACGTCGACGGTTTTCACCCGGTGAGCCAGGGCATGCTGGTGCTCGGCGGGGATGGTTTCAGACCTTGCACGCCGATGGGCATCATGAAACTTTTGGAGGCGGCGGGCTGCGATCCCAAGGGGAAAAACGCAGTGGTGGTGGGCCGCAGCAATATCGTCGGCAAGCCGGTGGCGCTGATGCTGCTGGAAAAGCACGCCACGGTGACGATCTGTCATTCGCGGACGTTGAGCCTGCGCGACGAAGTCGGCCGCGCCGATATTCTTGTCGTCGCCATCGGCAAAGCCGGCTTGGTGCGCGGCGATTGGGTGAAACCGGGCGCGGTGGTGATCGACGTCGGCGTCAACCGTTTGCCCAACGGCAAACTTGGCGGCGATGTCGAGTTCGAAACCGCCAAAGACCGCGCCTCGGCGATCACTCCGGTGCCGGGCGGTGTTGGGCCGATGACCATCTGCATGCTGCTGTTTAATACCTTGAAGGCGGCGAAAGATTCGCTGCAGCGGGAACGGTAGGCGATTCGTTGCCTCCTTCGGCAATCGTGGCGTCCGCACTGAAAAGAACTCCGCTCTATAACGCGCACCGGCGCGCCGGCGCGAAGTTGGTCGATTTTGCCGGTTGGGAGATGCCGGTTCAATATCAGGGCGTCATCGACGAGCACCTGGCGGTGCGCCGCCGGGCGGGCCTGTTCGATGTCAGCCACATGGGCGAGATCGAAGTGCGCGGCGCCGGCGCCTTGGAATTTTGCCAAGGGCTGACCGCCAACGATGTCGCGCGCCTTGAGATTTTTCAGGCGCAATACAATTTGCTGCTCAACGAGCGCGGCGGCGTGGTCGACGATGTGATTATCTACCGCGTCAAGGCGGATGCTTATTTTATCTGCGTCAACGCGTCGAACAGCGACAAGGATTTCGCTTGGCTGCGTGATCGGGCGAGCGGCGGCGTCGAAGTTGAAAACCAAAGCGCGCTGTACGGACAGTTGGCGTTGCAAGGTCCGGCGGCGGTAAAAATACTCGCGCCCCTGACCGCCGAGCGGCTCGATGCGATCCAATCGTTTCACTTCGTCTTCGCCGATGTCGCCGGGGTCCGCTGTATGATCGCGCGCACCGGCTATACCGGTGAGGACGGCTTCGAGCTTTATTGCCACTGGGATCAAGCGGAACGGTTGTGGGATATTGTGCTGAAAGCGGGCGCGCCGGATGGATTGGTCGCGGTGGGGCTGGGCGCGCGCGATACTTTGCGGCTGGAAAAAGGCTACCCGCTTTATGGCCATGAGCTCGACGAGTCGACAACACCGTTGGAAGCGGGTTTGGGATGGGTCGTCAAGTTGGCCAAGCCGGCGTTTCTGGGCCGCGAGGTTTTGCTCCAGCAAAAGGCCCAAGGGGTCACGCGAAAACTTGTCGGTTTGGAAATGTTGGAGCCGGGCATCGCGCGCAGCGATTATCCAGTGTCTAAAAACGGCCGCAACATCGGCCGGGTAACCAGCGGCACGATGTCGCCGTCGCTGGAAAAAGCGATCGCGCTGGCTTACGTGGAAAGCGCCGAGGCGGCGCTCGGCAACGTCATCGCCGTCGAGATGCGCCGGCGCACGGTTGCGGCGCGGGTTGTTGCATTGCCATTTTATCGCCGTTAGCGGCGGAGCGTACAGCATAAGGAGGTTGACAATGGAATTCCCTGAGGGGCTCAAATATTCAAAAGAACATGAATGGGTGTTGGTGGAAGGCAATACTGCCACCATCGGCATCACTGAATTCGCTCAAGAAGAACTCGGCGATATCGTTTACGTGGAGTTGCCGGAGGTCGGCGAGAAGATCGTCAAGGACGATCCCTTCGGCGCGGTGGAGTCGGTCAAGGCGGTGTCGGACGTGTACGCGCCGGTGAGCGGCACGGTGTTGGAAACCAACGACGTGCTGCCGGATAATCCGGAGACCATCAACGACGATCCCTATGGCGACGGCTGGATGATCCGGGTCGAATTGAGCGATAAAGACGATCTGAAAGATCTCATGGACGAAGACGAGTACGCGGAGTACGTCGCCCAGCAAAAAGGTGAAGACGAAGACGAAGACGAGGACGACGAAGAAGAAGACGAAGAGGAAGAGGACGACGAAGAAAAATAGTTCGCCGCCATGCGTTATACGCCGCACACCTCCGCCGATCAGGCGCGCATGCTGCAAGCGCTCGGGCTCGCTTCGATCGATGAACTGTTTCGCCATGTTCCGGCGTCGCTGCGCGGACAGGCGCAAATCGCCCTGCCCGATGGCCTGACCGAACTCGCCGTGCGCCGCCGCCTGGCGCATTTGGCCGGGCAAAACGTCAGCGCCGCCGATTGGAGTTTTTTTCTCGGCGGCGGCATTTATCGTCATTACATTCCGAGCGCCGTCGACGCGACGATCTCGCGCTCGGAATTTTCCACTTCCTACACGCCGTACCAACCGGAAGTGAGCCAAGGCACGCTGCAGGCGCTGTTCGAGTATCAGACGCTGATTTGCCAACTGACCGGCATGGAAGTTTCCAATGCCGCGGTGTACGACGGCGCATCGGCGGCCGCCGAAGCGGTGCTGATGGCGCGGCGCATCCAACCGGCGGGCAAGCGGCGCGTATTAGTATCG
>OELC01000596.1_pt1 | contig 10692 bp, 9 predicted proteins | sample 1503131 | NCBI WGS metagenome assembly OELC01 (sample SAMEA104379562, study PRJEB20068) | metagenome | isolation source: 1998 | reverse complement strand
CCCGCCGGTCGATGGTCGCGGCGGTTTTCAGATCGGCGAATTCGAAATTTTTGATCCGACCTTTGCCCAGCGTAATTTTTCCCTCAGCCTGCAGGTTGGTGTAAAACTCGCCCACTTCCGGATCGATTTGCGAGATCAGGTGAGTCACGTCCAGGTCCGGCGCGCTAAAATCGAAAAGCAGCTGGGGCTTTTCGGCGAAGCGCCAGCGGCCGCTGGCCGCGGCGGGAAAGCCGGCGAGGTTCGCTTTCAAATTCTGAAAGTCGACGCCGTTTTCGTCGATGACGATCTTGCCGTTGAGCTCGCGCAGCGGCTGCAGCAAGGGATGCACCATCACCTGAAGGTCGGCCAAATCTAGGTTGGCGGAAAACTTGCGCCGCTCTTTGCTGTTGAACGAACCGGAGTAGCGCAGCGCGCCGCGCACGCTGCCGGAATCTTGCGCCGTGCCGGTATCGAGCAACAAGCTGGTGACCACCCCGGCTTTGATGCCAGTCGAATCGACCGCTAAGTTAAAACTGCCGTTGTCGCTGTCGTAGTCCCTGAGCGCCAACTGAATCTGGATCGGCGCGCCGCTCAGTTGCGCGCGCAGCTGCTCGCCCTTGATCTCTTTCGGCGTGAATAGGAGCTCGCCCTTGATTTCGCTCAAAGCATAATCGCCGTAGCGCAGCCTAACGGTATCCAACGCTGCCTTGCCGTTAAGCTCCACCGGCCCATTGACGCCGCGCTTGAGCGCCAACTCGACTTTGCTGCGGCCCGTTAAATCTTGCAGCACAGCCGCGAGCTTGGCCGCCTGTGAAGTGAACAACCCGGAGCGCGCCTGCTCGCGCAGCTCGGACAGATTGAAATCGCCGCGTAGTTGCGCTTCGAAGTTACCCGCGCCGCTAGAAGTAAAATCGTAACGGCCGTCGATTTGAGTAATTTGCGAATCGCCGTAGGCCGCTTTAAAGTTTTGCAGCGTCAACACGCCTTGGTTAAAAACAATATGGCCATCCGCCGCGCGCAGCGGCAACATGCCGTCAATACCGACGCTCCCCGCTCCGTCGCGCAGCTCGGCCTCGAACCACAGCTGCTTGCCGATGCCGGTTTGGGCGATGCGGCGAAAGTTAGTAATGCTGGCATCGACGACGGCTTTTTTTATTTCCAAGCGGCCGGTTTGGATCGAGTTGACCGCTTTCTCCATGCGCGGCGAGTCGATTAATTTGATCGGCAGATACTTGCGCAACGCCAACAACGGCGCGCTCGGCGCCGACAAGTTCACGCGCAAATGGGGATCGTCGCCGTCAAGCGCGTCGACTTCGCCCTGAAGCGAGAACTTGAGATCGCCGGCGCGAAATTCGCCGCGCGATATATTCAACCGGCGCGGGCTCCACTCGGCCGCGAAACTGGCCTTGCCATCGCCGACGGCGAGGGGCGCGAGAAAAACTTCCGGCGCATCGACCGCGAGCCCCTTGAAATCGATGTCGCCGCTCAACTGCCAAGGCTTTTCCGCCCCGCCTTCGACATGAATACGCGGCGCCAGCCGTCCGGACAGCGATCTAACCGGCAACGCCGCGCCGCCGTAAAGGTGCGCCAGCGAAACCGGAAGCTCGCTAAGCTCGATATCGGCGCTCCAGCGCGCCTGGTGAAATTCGAGCGCCTCTTTGGCAAATAACAAACGGCCGGCGCTTTTGAGATTCATCGACGCGCCGTCTTTCACCAACGCTCCCTTGATCTCGAAGCTCAACGCCGCGACGACGCTCGGCGCCGGCCCACGCTTGAACCAGCCCCGCATGACATCGCGCAAACGTTGGCCGCGCGCCCACTCGACATCGACGGTGCCGTTGGCGAGCCGCCAATCGCCCAGCGTCCCTTGCGGCCAGCGATCGGCGAATGCGATGGCGCCGTCTTGGATCTTGATGGCGCGCAGGTCCAACTTGAAATCGCTGCCTTGCTGTTTGAGAAACGGCAGATTGCGCAACCGGTCGAGCAACGGAATCCGTCCGTCCGGTTCGCGCACGAACAGCGCCGCCGGCTTGCGCAGACGAATTTCATAGAAGACGACCTGGCGGTGGAGCAGCGGCAGCAGCGCCACCCGCGCGGTGAGCCTTTGCGCGCGGATCGCCGGCTCCGCGGCGCCGGGTTCCGACAACGCCAGGTCGGAGAAGCCGACGCCGGTAATCCAACCGATTTCTAAATCCGCCTCGCCGAGCTCGACCTTGAGCTCGGTTTGTTTTTCTACTTCGTCGATCAAAAAGCGGCGGAACTCGCCGGTGCGCACCAGATGATAAAATGCCACGCCGCAAACGATGAAAAAAAGCAGGAAGGTAACGCCGATGAACCCGATGACTTTGAGCACTTTTCGCATGGAGATAGGTGATCGCTAAATTTGTTTGGGATCGTTCGGCTAACTTTGCCGCATGCTAATGGAACTGCTCTAGTCTGGCAAGAGAGGTTGACGAGTTACAAGCGTTTGCCAAGCCCTCGCAAGATAGACCCTCCGCTATTCCCAGCCGGTCAGATTAATGCTAGAAATAGGCCACTAGAACTGTGGCAACGGCGCGCGCTTTCTCGCTCAAAGAATTTCTCTTTGGCAAGGCCAAAGATCCTCTCGACCCCAAGGTTTTTCACCAGATCTCTTTGGTCGCGTTCCTGGCATGGGTAGGTCTGGGCGCCGATGGTTTGAGCTCGTCGGCCTACGGTCCCGAAGAAGCCTACCTCGCCCTGGGCCAACATTTCTATCTCGCCTTGCCGCTCGCGCTGTTGACTGCGATAACCGTTTTCGTCATCTCGGCGAGCTATTCGCAAATCATCGAACTGTTCCCCACCGGCGGCGGCGGCTACCTGGTGGCGACAAAACTGCTGGGTTCCAAAGCGGGACTGGTTTCGGGTTCGGCGCTGGTGGTCGATTACATGTTGACCATCACGATCTCCATCGCCAGCAGCGCCGATGCCTTGTTTAGTTTTCTGCCGGCATCGTTGGCTCACTATAAACTCTTCACGGAAGTGCTGCTCATCTTCGGCTTGATCCTGCTCAATCTGCGCGGCGTCAGGGAATCGGTGATTTTTCTCCTGCCGATCTTTTTGCTGTTCATCGTCATGCACTTGATCGCGATTACGCTCGGCGTGGTGCCCCATCTCGGCAACATGTCGTCGCTGGTCGCCGCCTCCTACAATGAGACCGCCCAGGACGTGCAGGGACTGGGCTTGCTGGCGACCTTAGCGATTCTGCTGCACGCTTACAGCCTCGGCGGCGGCACCTACACGGGCATTGAAGCGGTCAGCAACGGTTTGCAAATTCTCCGCGAACCACGCGTCACCACCGGCAAGAAAACCATGCTCTACATGGCGACTTCGCTGGCCTTTACCGCCGCCGGCATCCTGCTTTGTTATTTATTGAATCGGGTCAAGCACGAGCCCGGCAAAACACTCAACGCCACCCTGTTTGCCGGTATCTTCGGCGGCTTCTTCGGCGCCGGCTCGGCGCTGACGGCGGCGCTCGTCGTCGCGATCCTGATCACGGAAGCGGCGCTGCTGATTGTCGCTGCCCAAGCCGGCTTTCTCGACGGCCCGCGCGTGCTGTCGAACATGTCCCTCGACTCCTGGGTGCCCCATCGTCTGTCGCACCTAAGCGACCAACTGGTCACCCGCAACGGCGTCTGGTTCATGGGTTTGGCTTCGCTTGGCTTCCTGCTTTACAGCCGGGGCGAAGTAAAACTTCTGGTCGTCATGTACAGCATCAACGTCTTTCTCACCTTCACGCTTTCGCAACTCGGCATGTGCCGCCATTGGTGGGAAGTGCGCCGTTCGCAAGCTGCTTGGGGGCGCAAACTTTGCGTCAATGGCGTCGGTCTGCTTTTGACCGGACTGATTCTTTGCGTCACGGTCTTCACCAAATTTACCGAAGGCGGTTGGGTCACTTTGCTGGTTACCTTGGTTTTCGTGCTCGGCTGCCAGTATGTCCGATCCCATTACGATCGCGTCAAGGTCGCCTTAAAGAGTCTCGACGACACCCTGCTGACGATTCCATTTCAACCCGATCTCAAAACGCCCGTGCCGACAAAAGCAGCCAACGGACCCACCGCCGTGCTAATCGTGCGCGATTTCGACGGCATCTCGGTGCATACCTTGCTGAACATTCAGCGGCTCTTTCCCAATCATTTCAAGAATATCGTCTTCCTTTCGATCGGCGTCATCGACACCGGCCAGTTTAAGGGACATCAAGAGATCGGCCGCTTACGCCAGAGCACCGAAGAAAACCTGCGCAGCTTCGTAGAATACGCCAATTGCCTTGGCTGGTACGCCGAATACCGCTACGACCTGGGCGTCGATTTGATCGCCGAGCTGGAAACCCTTTGCGAAGCGGTCAGCAAGGAATTTTCCCGCACGGTATTTTTTAGCGGCAAACTGGTTTTCCAAAAAGAAAATGTTTTTACCCGGCTGTTGCACAACCACACGCCGTTCACGCTCCAGCAGCGGCTCCAGTTCACGGGCCGCGACATGATGATCTTGCCCATACGGGTTTTTGGCGAATCGTGATTGTTCTCAACGTCGATGATGGCGTTAACCAAGCGCCCGCTCCCGCTCGTGAATGCGATAACGAATCACCGCGCGTAGCGCCGGTGATTCGTTGGCGCCGCGCGCTTGGACGGCGATAACGTTGAGTGCCCGTTCTTGCCTTGACAGCCCAGGGTGAACTTGTTAGATAGTACGAACTTTTTGACCGACAATTTTTTTTGGGGGCGATCATGTTTGAACGAGAAGAAGAGCTGCTCAACAGCAAACAAGTCGCGGTTATTTTGGACATGAGCCCGGATACGGTGAATGAGTTCGCGCGGAAGAATATCTTGCCCGCCTTCAAAAAAGGCAAACAGTGGCGCTTTCGCAAGCGCGACATTTCGCTGTTCTATAAGAAGCAGCCCAAGGACATTCGCGACGCCTAACGACGAAGTACCAGCGGCTTAGAATACAATGGCTGACATCGAAGCACACGAGAGCAAGCTTTACGCTGAATTTGCCCCCTTCTACGACCGCGTATTTGGCAAAATGTTTTACAGCCGCATCGAACGGGTCATCGACGATCTTGAGATTCCCAGCGGAGCGAAAGTTCTCGAAGTCGGCGCCGGCACCGGCACTTCTTTTCCGGCCTATCCGACACACTGCAACGTCACTGGTGTGGACTTGGCGCCGGACATGTTAGCCAGGGCGCGGCAAAAAATTGAAGACCACGGCTGGAGTCATCTTAGAGTCATGGAGATGAACGCTCTGGCGCTGGAATTTCCCGACAACAGCTTCGACTACGTCATGGCCTTCCACGTCGTCACCGTCGTGCCCGATCCCGTGCGCATGATCAGCGAAGCCAAACGGGTCTGTAAACCGAGCGGCAAGATTGTGATCGTCAATCACTTTACCAGCGACGTGCCGGTGCTCGGCAGCTTGACCCGGGCGATGGATCCGCTGACCCGCTGGTTGGGTTGGCGCACCGATCTCCAGTTAAAACCCTTCATCGAAAGCACCGGGCTCAGCATCGAGAAAGTTTACAAGTTGAGCAAGTCTTCCCTCTACACCGTGGTCCTTGGCAGAAAAAGCGCCAACGGCCATCTCGCCTCACGCGAACTTTAGCGGCAGCAAGATTCTCCGGCGCACGAGAGCGCGACGCGGATGCTTTGCGTCGCAAAGAATTCAAACAAAGACGACCCAGCGGTCACTGGGTCGTTGTGAATGACAGGATGATAATGATTCGAGGCACCGCGGCGCGCTTCGGATTAACCGGCCGCGGTGGGTTGGAATCGAAGGGCAGAACTCGATCTAAGAACGAACATTTCAGTGCGGCAGATCTTTGGATTCTTTCTTCGCGTCCTTGGCGGGTTCGTCGTCGCCGCTTTCGGTAACGCCTTTTTTGAAATCGCGGATCGCCTTACCGAGACCGCTGCCGATTTGCGGCAACTTGCTCGGCCCGAAGATCACCAGCGCGATCACCAAGATCACCATCAGTTCCGGCACCCCAAGTCCAAACATAGTTCCTCCTAACTCTTGCGCTTCACGGCGAAGAATACCGCGTTATCACCCCGCTGCACAAGGAGCAATATGCGATCGCCGCGCCGCCCCTGACGCGTCGCCCGTTCGAATTCCTTGACGTTGGTCACGGCGCGCTGGTTCACTTCGCGAATCACGTCGGCCGGTTCGATCCCCACTAGATCGGCGGGACTGCCCGGTTGAACCTCGACGACCAGCACGCCCTTGGCGGAACTGAGCCCCAAGCGGCGCGCCGCTTCCGGCGTGATGCGCTGCACGCGCAAGCCCAGATCGGGGTCTCGCGCTTCACTAGGCTGATTGGCCTCGCTATCCTCGCTGAGCTCGCCGATACGCACACCGACGCTCAGTTCCTTCTTGTCGCGAAAATATTTTAGCGTCACCTTCTGGCTCGGCGCGATATCGGCGATCACGCCGGGGAAATCATGGCTCTTGGGCACCGGCTTGCCGTTAAACTCAACGATGACATCGCCGGTCTTGATGCCCGCCTCGGCGGCCGGACTTTTCTCTGCGACTTCGGTCACCAACACGGTATCGTTGGGGTTGCGCGCCAGGCTGAGGGATGAAGCCAAGGTCGCGCTCACGTCTTGCACGCGCACGCCCAGCCAACCGCGGATGACCCGGCCGTTTTTGCGCAACTGATCGGCAACCTTTTTTGCCAGATCGACGGGGATCGCGAAGCCGATGCCGACGTTGTTACCCGACTGACTGAAAATCGCGCTGTTCACACCGATCACTTCGCCCTCGGCGTTGATCAGCGGCCCGCCGCTGTTGCCGGGATTGATCGACGCGTCGGTCTGAATGAAATTATCGTAAGGACCGGCGCCGATGACCCGTCCTTTGGCGCTGACGATGCCGGCGGTGACCGTGTGCTCCAGGCCGAAGGGATTGCCGATCGCCATTACCCAATCGCCGACGTCAAGCTGACTCGAGACGCCCAGCTTGGCGAACGGCAGATTGCCGCCCGAGCGCCGGATTTTGATCAACGCCAGATCGGTGCGGTCATCCTTGCCGATCAAGCGCGCTTCATATTCGCTCTGATCGGCGAGCTTCACTTTGATCGCGTCGGCGTTGCGCACGACGTGATAGTTGGTGAGAATCTCGCCGTCTTTGCTGATCAGAATGCCCGAGCCCAGACTGCGCTGGCTGTTTTCTTTGGGCGGCGTTTCGCCGAAGAAACGGTTGAAGAAATCTTCGATGGGATCGTTGGAGCCGGAACGCGCCGACCGTTGCGATAACGTCGAGATATTGACCACCACGGGCATGGTTTTCTTGGCGATGGCGGCGAAGGACGGCGGCCGGTTGCCCTCCAGGGCGCCCAGGCTCGCGGCCTCGAGCCGGGCGCAGAAGGCGATGGAGAAAAACGCCAACAGGTAGAAGCGCGCGCATCGACCGGCGCGTAAGCGGAGATTATTTTCTCGGCGAACAATCATAGTTTCTCTCGGACCAGCCATTGTGCCACGTCCATACACTAGCAAATTTCCCCGGCGGAATTAACCCCGGTCAAAATCGCCGTACGCAATTGGCAATTCGCGGCGTTATCGCCATGAAGCTGGCAACCTTGCGGAAACATCTCACGCTGCAATCGGCGCGCGGTTAATAGAAAATCTAGATCGCTTTCTCGACGGTCTCGTTGGCCGGCTTGGCCGACTTTTGCAGCAAGAACAGCAAACCGCCGATCAAACTGTCAAGCACAACAATGAGAAAGAGCAGCAGCCCGAAGGCGATGCTCTGTTCGGTGCCGATGCCGATCACGGCGAGGAGATAAATATAGCCGCCTTCGCGCAGACCGAGACCGTTGAGACTCACCGGAATCGCCGAGAAAGTGCCCACCAGCGGATAGACGATGATACAAAATGAAAACGGCACCTCGAGACCCAGCGCCCGCGCCATGATGAAATGCATCCACGATTGGATCAAGTGGACCGCCACCGACAACGCCGCCGCCTCGGCCAGCGCGCGCCAGCGGGTTCGATAGCTGCGCAGTGCCAAGCGAATTTTAACCACCAGCGGATGGCCGTCCTCGGGCAACAGCCGGCGCAGCACAGGTATCAGCAAGACGGCGGCGATAAATCCGGCGGCGAGCAGCAGCGTGATCGAACGCGCCGTCGGCGGCACCGCGTAGCCGGGGAACAACATCAACCCCGCGGCGCCCAGCCACACCAACACGACCATGCCGATGGCGCGATCCATCAGCACCGATATCGCCGCGTGGGTCGTCGTCACCGCGCGTCCCTTGGCATGGGCTGCTTCATCGCGCACGAGATAAAAAACCCGGCTGACATCGCCGCCCACCGTGCCGGGCGCGAACAGATTGAAGAACATGCCGATCAAGTAATACGCCACCAGATCTTGGAACGGCGTCGCAATCGCCAGCGGCCGGGCCAACACGGTCCAGCGCACGGCGCTGATCAATTGCGCGAAGAGATAGACGACCAACGCCAGGGCGATCCACGCATAGTTCGCCGAGGCCAAGGTATGGATAAACCGCTCGGGATGAACCCGGGAATAAAAATAGGCGAGCAAGCCGCCGCTGACCAGCAACTTGACGCAGAGAATTATTGCGGGCTTGGCCTGCTTCATCCTGCCAGCGGCGGTTGGATCAGAACCTGGCCCTCGTCCTTGGCGGGACCGTCGACCACGACCTTGCGGCCGACGACGTGCAAACGATTTTCGGCGTAGAGCTGAATCGCCCGCGGGTAGATGCGATGCTCCTGGGTGAGAATGCGCGCCGCCAGGGCTTCCTCCGTGTCGTCGGCAAACACCGGCACCACCGCTTGAATGATGATCGGCCCCTCGTCGCACTCTTCGTTGACGAAATGCACCGTGCAGCCGGCGAAGCGCACGCCATGCTCGACGGCTTTCTTTTGCACATGCAGACCGGGAAACGACGGCAGCAACGCCGGATGAATGTTCATGATCCGATTGGAATAAGCCTTGATGAAAATCGGCGAGAGCAAACGCATGAAGCCGGCGAGCACGACCAGCTCGACGCCGCGCGCGCGCAATAAATCCACCACCGCCTGATCGTAGGCCTCCCGGCTGGTGTAGCTCTTGTGATCGAGCACTTCGATTGCAATGCCGTGATGCTTGGCGCGCACCAGGCCGTAGGCGTCCGCTTTGTTGCTTAACACAACATCGATCTTGGCATCGAGCTGCTTCGCTTCGATGGCGTCGATGATGGCTTGCAGATTGGTGCCGCCGCCGGAAATCAAAACCCCGATCGGAACTTGCCGCGCCATGAAACTTTCCTAACCGCGCAGCGTCGCGCCGCGCGCTCCTTGGCGAATTTCACCGATGACGAAATATTTTTCGTTCATGGTTTTGAGCGTCCTGATGACGCCATCCGCCTGCTTATTGCTGACGACTAAAATCATCCCGAGCCCCATGTTAAATGTCGCATCCATCTCCGGCTGCGCCACGCCGCCGAGTTTTTTAATGAGGCCAAAAATCGCCGGCACCGGCCAGCTCTTTCGCTCGATGACCGCGCGCCGCCCATGGGGCAGCACGCGCGGCAGATTGCCGGTGATGCCGCCGCCGGTGATATGGGCCGCGCCTTTGATGTGAAATGCGCCGAACAATTTCTTGGCGATCTTGGCATAAATGCGCGTCGGTTCGAGCAGCTCGGCGCCGAGTTCGCGGCCGAGCTCGGCAATCCGCTGCGACAACTTCAACCGGCCGCGCTCCAACAAAACTTTGCGCGCCAGCGAATACCCGTTGCTATGGAGCCCGCTGGAAGGAATGCCGATCAAGACGTCGCCGGGGACGATGGCGGCGGGATCGATAATATTCTTTTTTTCCAAAACGCCGACGACGAAACCGGCGAGATCGTATTCGCCCTTGGGAAAATCGCCCGGATGTTCGGCGGTTTCGCCGCCGATCAAGGCGCAACCGGCCTGCACGCAGCCGGCGGCGATGCCGCGCACCACCGCCTCGGCAATTTTTACGTCGAGCTGGCCGCAGACGAAGTAGTCCAAAAAAAACAACGGCGCCGCGCCCTGGGTGAGAATGTCGTTAACCCCCATGGCGACTAGATCGATGCCGATGCTATCGTGAATACCGGTTTTAAACGCGATCTTGAGCTTGGTGCCGACGCCGTCTGTCGAAGAAACCAGAATCGGCGCGCGATAGCCGCGCGATTGCAAATCGAACAGCGCGCTAAAGCCGCCGACGCCGGCGAGCACGCCGGGAACTTGGCTGCGTTTGGCGATGGGCCCGATACGACGAACCAATTCGTCGCCAGCTTCGATGCTAACGCCGGCCTTGGCGTAGGTGAGTCCTGTTTGCCTAGTCATTGAGTTTTTTTCGGGATCGCTTCCGAAACGTAGGGGCGGGTCGCGACCCGCCCTCACTCATTTATGATAGCGCACCGGTAAAACAAATTCACGTCGTCGAGCCCGCGGTCGAGCCTTGTGCACCGCCGGCCGAGGCTAACAGCGAACGAATCTTGAGCGTGTACTCGCCGAAGCGCGGCGCGCTCATCATTTCCATGGTTCTCGGCCGTGGCAGGTCGATGGCGATTTTTTCGATCAGTCGGCCCGGCCGCGCCGACATGACAAACACCCAGTCGGAAAGAAACACCGCTTCCTGAATGCTATGGGTGACAAATAGCACGGTCTTCTTGCGCTCTTCCCAGATGCGCATCAGTTCGATGTCGAGCTCGTCCCGGGTCATGGCGTCGAGCGC
>OELC01000298.1_pt2 | contig 10734 bp, 11 predicted proteins | sample 1503131 | NCBI WGS metagenome assembly OELC01 (sample SAMEA104379562, study PRJEB20068) | metagenome | isolation source: 1998 | reverse complement strand
AGGGCTTTGACCCTCCCAAATTGGGACAGTAAAAATTAAAAAGGCAAAATAAAAAAGTAAGGCAATAATTAATTCATTATGAAGAATCGAATTATTTTCCTGGGTTGTTTGACTCTGGCTTTTCTACTGCACGTTGGCTCTAGCGCCATCGCGCGGGCCGCCGAGCGGCTGGTCGGGTTGCAATCGGCGCCGAGCGTGGCGATGGCGCTGCCTTGGTTTGCCGAGGAGGCGCGGCTTTATGCTAAATACGATCTCGATTTTCAGCTCGTCTACATCGCGTCTTCGGGAATCGTCACCGCGGCGATGAGCAGCGGCAACGGTAACGTCGCCATCGTCGGCGGCGAAGGGCCGCTGCGCGCGTATATTGCCGGCAATACCGATTTCGTTTTCATCGGTTCGGTGAAAAACGTGCTGACGCACAGCTTGATGGGCAAACCGGAGATCAAACGGCCGGAAGATTTGAAAGGGAGACGCATCGGCGTGGGGCGCTTCGGCGGCAACTCGCACTACTTCACGATGTATGGAATGCGCCAGAAAGGACTCGACCCGCTGAAGGACGCCCAGTTCATTCAGACCGGCGGCGCGCCGGAAACATTTTTAGCTTTGAGCACCGGCGCGGTGGACGCGGCTTCACTCACCACGCCGCAAGACACGCGGGCGGCGTTTCTGGGATTCAATTACGTCATCGATGGCCGGGAAATAAAACCGGCTTATGTGGCCACTGGTTTTGTTACGCTCCGCTCGGTGATCGCTAAAAGGCCAAAAGCTGTCAGCCAATTTATGCATGCGATGGCGGAGTCGTTGAAGATCATGATTAGCGACCGGGAGCTGGCGTTTAGAGTGATCAGCAAAAAAATCGGCTTGACGGACCGCAAAGTTTTCGACGCGGCGTACACCGCGGAGTTGAAAGTCTTGGAGCCGAAACTGGAAATCCGCGCCGGCGCCATCCAAGCAAACCTCGACGAGATCGCCAGAACCGACCCCCGCGCCAAACAAGTGAAAGCGGAGCAGTTGATCGATCGGCGGTTTCTCGAAGAGATGGAAAAGGACGGGACGTTTGAGCGGTTGGGGCTCAAGTAATTCATTTGGTGTCTAGGGTCTCGCGTCTAGAGTTCTCCGCCCAACCCGAGACCCGAGACTCAAAACGCTAGACTAGGTTTACCCCCACCACCTTCGCCGGATTTTTCGTGCAGACTGTGTACAGCTCCTCCTGATTCAAACCGAACGCCTCCATGTAACCGCGCACCAGGCGCATGGCTTCCACCGAGTCGGGGAAGAGCGGTTCGCCGGCGTCGCTGGATAGCGTGAAATGTTCGACGCCGACTGCGCGGATGGTGTTGTACATGATCTGCGGGTCGACGCCGAGCAGCGGCGAGAGTTCGTCCCAGGTGAAATTGAAAAGCACGCCGGTGCTACGGATCTCCTTCATCATATCCGGCGAGACGTTCAAGAATGGGCTGAATGGATGATCGATGACGGCGCGTTTCAAGCCGACCTTTTGCACTTCCTCCGCCAGTTTATAAATTTCAGCATGGGTGGCGTGGCCGAAGAACAGCGCGACGTTGCGGTCGGCGCACAGGTGGACGATGTCGCGCACTTCCGGTTTCAGCTTGCCGTTCTCATCGAGATCGTAATGGCCGACCTGCATCGCTTCGTCCCAGCCGATGGGGCCGATCCAGCCGGCGTTTTCGCGGCCGCGGACAAAGCGCCCGTAGGTGCCCACCGTGCTCATGGTGATCGCGTGGGTAAACACCGGCAGCCAGATGGCGCTGACGCCGCGGTCGATCATGTCGCTCACGACTTTCGCCGTCACCGGCGCCATTTGCCGGCCGCAAACGTACGCCGACCAGCATTGGATCGGCTTGACACCTTCTTTCTCTGCCCAGCGATTGACGTCGTCTTGAACGTCTCGAGTCGCCTTCACCGGGTCGTCGCCGGGAATGCTTTTGAACAGCAGCCCCTTCATTTCCGCCAATGAAGCGCGCCGCGCCAGATCGTAGGGATCTTGCTGGCCTTCGTGGGCGTGGCAATGGATGTCGATGGCGTCTTTGACTTTGATATGGGGCGGATGGACGACGCCGGGTTTGTATTGGGTGCGCGCGGCGTAGGACGTGACACAACGTTCGTGGGTTGGCGTGGATACGGTATTTGCTTTCATGGGTTCGACCTCCACTTTTTGGCTCGTACCGAATGTTGCTACAGTTGCGGCAAGTTTGTCAAAGAGTTTTCGAGCAGACGAGAGTTGTGACGGAAGTTTCGACTTGGTTTTTGGCGCGTGGTTGATGTAAGAACGGGGCATCGCTTGTTGACTGTCAGGGATATCAGGGAGGTCACATGAGGCTGTTCGGACTGGCTGTGGGCTTGTTTTGGTTCACGGCGATCTCGGTATTGGTTCTGCCATTGGCAAACGTTTATGGCGCCGATAAGATTAATTTCCTCTACACCGCGCGCGTCATGTCGCAAGCGTATCCCTGGATCGCCCAGGAAGCCGGACTATTTAGAAAATACGATCTCGACGCGCCGGTGGTGTTCGTCACGCCGGGCGCGCCGTCGGCGGCGGCGATCCTCGCCGGCGACAGCGAAGTGGCGCAGATCGGCGCGGCGACGATTACCCGGCCGTTTGTGCTGGGCAACCGCGACCCGGTTTTTATCGGCGGCGTCAAGAGCGCGTTGACGCATAGCATCATTGCCAAGCCCGACATTAAAAGGCCGGAGCAGTTGAAGGGAAAAAGAATCGGCGTGTCGCGCATCGGCAGCAACCCGCATTACTTCGCGGTGCAAGCGCTGCGCCATTACAACATCGACGCGCGCGAAGTGAGTTTCATTCAGGCCGGCGGCGCGCCGGAAACCTTGGCCGCTTTGGTGGCCCAGGCCATCGATGCCGCCGTCTTGACGGTGCCGACCGATGCGCAAGCGCTGCGCATGGGCTATCACTACGTCGTCTACGGCCCCGATCTAAAAATCGCCTACGCGGCGACGACTTTTGTGACGCGCCGTTCGATCATCGCCAAGCGCGGCGCGGTGATCGGCCGCTTCATACGCGCCATGGCCGAGGCCGCCAAGATCATGCACACCGATAAAGAGTTTACCTACAAGATCATGGAGAAATATCTGCGCGTGGACGACCGCAAATTGTTGGAGGCGAGCTACAACGTCGAGATCAAAGCGCTAGAGCCGCGGCTCGCGATGAAGCTCGAAGGTTTCCAATCGACGCTCGACGAAATCGCGCCCACCGAACCGCGCGCGAAATTAATTAAACCACAAGAAATGATCGACACGCGCTACCTCGACGAGATGGAGAAGAGCGGCTTCTTCGAACAGATTTGGGGCGGGAAGCGGTAGCGATCGATAAATCCGGCGGGGACTAGCTCCCCAGCATCTTCTTCACCCGCTCGATCACCTCCGGGGGCTGTACCATGATTTCTTTGGCGAGTTTTTCAAGTTCTTCGCCGGTCGTAAGATCGATGTCCCAGTTGCGTTTCTTGGCTTCGGCTAACAGGTCGGGATCGGTCAGTGCTTTGGCGAAGGAGGAACGCAAAACGTTGACTCGTTCCGCGGGTGTCCCTGGCGGAGCGAAAAATGGCCGACCGAGATCGGCGGAGGAGAGCATCACCTTAGTTAGACGCTTGGTCGTATCGGATGCCTTGTAGGATTCCAATAATTCATAGATGGTTGGGGTCTCGGGCAACTTTGGGTAGCGCGTCGCGCCACTTTGAACCAGGGCCCGGACAAAACCGGACTTGATCCAGGTACGGGTAGGTTCACGGCTAACATAGGCCGATACGGTTCCAGAGCGGCAGTGCGCCTCGCCTTTCTCGATCGCGAGATTCATTTCACCACCGCCGCCGTACCCGGCGACAAGATTAACCTTGAGCCCGAGCCCTTCCTCGATTAGTTTTGGAAAAAAATAACTAAGAGTGGTTCGCGCTTGAGTCGCGCACCTGGGCGGCTCGGTCGCCTTGCGAATATCTTCTAATGTCTTGTAGGGGCCGTCCGCCCTGATGAACAAAACCTGATCGTACCGTTCCGGTGAGCCGAGAAAGGAAAACTTGGGCCAGTCGAACTTTACTTCCGTAGCGCGTAGGAGCTGATCGATATAGATACCGGGGTTGACCAGTCCGAGTGTTAGCCCGTCAGGCTTGGCAATGTTGAAGACATAATTGGCGGCGATGATCGTGCCGGCGCCCGGCATGTTCTGCACGACCACAGTCGGAGTTCCTGGAATATATTTGCCGAGGTAGAGGGCGATAAAGCGTGCCCAGTCGTCCATACCGCCGCCGACTGAATTGCCGACCACGAGCCTGATGGTTTTGCCTTTGTAAAATTCCTGAGCGCCGGCATGGCTGGCGCCAAATAGCAGCGCCAAGCCGAATAGCAAAGATAGGTAGCGAGGGGTTATTTTCATGGGCACCTCTGTCAATTGACCGTCAGTTCAAACCGTCGGGTTCAATTCACGCAATTCCTGCCGCCGTGAATATTTTTCTTGCCGCCGGTGTCGTGAAGTATTCGAGCAGCGCGCGGGCTGTATTAACTTCACGGCAGCGCGCGGTCAACGCCGCGGCGTAGTGAGTATAGTTTTGCAGCTCCGCCGGCAGCGCTCCGACAAAGTGCGCTCCGTTGCCGGCGCTTTCGATTATCACTGTCGTTGCGCCGAAGCCGATCTCGTTGCCGTCGCTCTTGCGCACGTGATCCAGCACCGCGGCAAAATCGACTGCGCGCGTGGTTTTGCTTGCCAGTTGCGCCGCGACGCCCAGCCGGTCGAACAGCTTATCGAGATAGATTCCCGTCGAAGCTTGGTTGTAGACGATCGAATCGGCGTGCAGCAAAGCTTGGGTGAATTCATCGGCGCTGGCGATCTTCGGTACGGCTGCGCCGTTGCGCACCATGACGCCGACGCCGATGCGGCCGAGGGTTACGCGATCTGCGACGGCCGCGCCAGTCTGTCCGAGATCGTCGAGCACCTGCGGCGGCGCGATCACGATATCCGGCGCTTGGCCGCCGCTTAACCGTTGGCGTATGGCCGGCGCGGTGGCGAACTCGATCGCTATATCATTACCGGTCTCGAGCTGAAAGGCGGCGAGCGCCGGGACCAGCCCCGGCTTGACCGCGCCGGCGCTGAGGATTTGTATTTTGGCTGCCATCGATGGTTACTCAATGGGAAAACTAGTCGATGGGCTTGGGCGCTGTCAACATGAATAAAGGTTCGCTGAATAAATGCTCGATCAGCTGCGGATTCGCCGGGGTTCGAGTCGCTAACATTCGCGGCGGAAAATGTGGTAAGGGAAACGCTTGAATGAGACTCTGAAATCGTGTCCGTTAACACTTGTGAGTAATTAAAGGGGCTTTACCAAGGTAGTAAGCATGGCCAGAAATTATCGTTACATCTCCGCCGACAGCCACTACGAGTCGCCGCCGGAACACTGGACGCACCGCGTCGCCAAGCAGTTTCGCGAGCGCGCGCCCCGGCGCGTCAAGCTCGCCAACGGCAAAGACGCGTTAGCGCTGGAAGGTAAGCCGCTGATCTACGGTGGCACGAGTTTGTTCGGCGGGCGCGCGCCGGAGGTTTTCGATCCGACGGTCTTGGACTACGACAACACGCCGGGCTGCGGTCCGGCCGAGCAGCGGCTGCGCGAACAGGATCAGGACGGCATCGACGCCGAAGTGTTGTTCGCCCTTGACGTGCGCAACTCGGCGATCCGGGACAAGGCGGCGCTGATCGGCGTGGTTCAAGGCTTCAATGATTTTTTTTCGGAAGAGTACTGCGCCGTCGATCGCGACCGGCTGATCGGCATGGCGGTGTTGCCCAATGTCGGCGTCGCCGAGGACATCGCCGAGTTGGAACGATGCAAGCGATTGGGATTCAAAGGCGCGTGGCTCACCACTTTTCCGAGCGGCAAGAGTTTTCCATCGCCTGAAGAAGATCGCTTTTGGGCCGCGGCATTGGATTTAGAAATGCCGCTGGTGATTCACACCGGCTTTCCGACAAAAGTAGGATCGCGCGACACGCCGCTGTTTAACTATCCCAAAGAACCGCAAGGCGAGCAGCGGCCGCCGACGGATTTCGTGCAGCGCTTCGCGCGCCAGGCGCCGCACCATTCCGGTTCGGTGGAAGTGAGCCAGTTGATCGTCGCCGGCGTGTTCGACCGCTTTCCTACGCTGGAAATCTACTGGGCGGAAAATAACGTCGGCTGGCTGCCGTACTTCGGCGAGCAGATCGATAAGGAATACGAAACCAATCACTTTTGGGCTGAGCGCCAGATGGGGTTGCCGCGCTTGAAGCGCAAGCCGAGCGAGTATTTAAAAGAGAACGCCCACTGGGGATTTTTCGAAGACCGCATCGGTATGAAGCTGCGCCACGAGGTCGGCGTCGAACGGATCATGTGGTCGACGGATTTTCCGCATGTGGTCACGCGCTGGCCCAATTCCTTGAAAACTCTGGATGCGCAAATGACCGGCGTGCCGGATGACGAGCGGCGGAAAATGGTGGCGGACAACGCGATCAAGTTTTTTCATTTGGACCATTCGGAGAATTAGCCGCAAAGAACGCAAAGTTCGCAAATTTATTAATCGGATTATCTCCCGCAAAGGCGCCAAGGTGCAAAGGTGACGGGCCGAGGCCCGTCATCCCGAGCGAATGCGAGGGATCTAAGAAAGATTTCTCCCTTCGGTCGAAATGACAACGATTCCGAACTTAGCGTCTTTGCGCCTTGGCGGGAGGAATATCCGAATCCGAGAGTTTCAGGACCTTGGACTATTGGCCGCAAAGAACGCAAAAAAGAAATCAGAAATATAGGGGTAGCCCCCAGTGGTTGCCCTCCTTATCGGCCTACACAAAGGAGTGAGTCATGCTTCTAGTCCGCGTGTTTTCGACGCTGACAGTCGTTGCGATCTGCGCCGTTCTTCAACTCGCCAGCGCGCTTGCCCAAACCAAGATCACCATCGGCGTGGCGGCGATGAGCCCGCGGACGATTCCGCTGCTGATCGCCCAGGAGCAGGGGCTGTTCGCCAAGCAGAATATCGACGCGCGGGTGGTGTTGATCAAGGGCGCGCCGATTTTGGTCGCCAGTCTCATCTCCGGAGATCTTGAAGTCGGTTACACCGGCGGGACTTCAGTGCTGGGCGCCGCGGCGTCGGGACCGTATCTAAAAATTCTCTCGTCTATTTCCAGCACGCTCACTCATACGATGCTGGCCCATCCGAGTCTCAAGAGCGCCGAACAATTGCGCGGCAAACGTTTCGGCATCCAAAGCATGGGCGGCACCACTTGGATGCACACGATTCTCGGTCTCGAACACGTCGGCCTCGACGTCAAGCGCGACAATATCAGCATTCTCATGATCGGCGACTCGGTGCTGATCGGCCAGGCGCTCGAGGTCGGCAGTATCGACGCGGCGGTGCTCGACGGCGTGCTGGCGCGCCGGCTGATCAGCAAAGGCTTCTCCGTCATCGCCGATTTGACGCCGGCTAACATTCCCATGGTCAATCAAGCGATCGTGGTCGCCCCCGACTTCGTGCAAAAGCGCGCCGAGCTCGCCGAGAGGATTCTCATGGTGCTGGTCGATAGCCTGGCGTACACCTTGGCGCCGATGAACAAGAGTGTCGTCGTCAGGACGATCATGCGGCGCTTGCAAATCAGCGACGCGAAAGTCGGCGAGGAAGGTTATCAGGATTTGTTGACGAGCATCGAGCGCAAACCCTTTCCGTCGCTCGAAGGCATGCGCAACATCCGCCGGCTCATGGCGACGCAAAATCCCAAAGCGGCGAACGTCAAAGTAGAAGACTTGATCGACGCGCGGTTGATCCGCAAGCTCGATGAGAACGGCTATATCGACAAGGTGGCGGCGGGGTATGGGGTGAAGTAGAAGGACAAAGGCTTGCGCACTTGCTTAGTCGCTGGCGGCCATCAGCGCCTGCTTTGCCACTTCCGGCAGCTCGATAGGCGCAAAAATCGTCTCCGGGTATAGGTAACCGTCAGGCTCTGATTTGTCCTCGTCAATAACACGAAGCATCTTGTGCGCGCTCGCCTCTGGGTCCGGCAGCGTCCGGTAGACTTTGCCTAGGATCAAGCTTGCCGGATTGCTCTCGTTATTGATGCAAATCACAAAATTATTCATCGAATCACCCTCTTGATTTTGAAATCCTTACGCCCGACGCCGTGTGCTTCGAACCAATGTATCTCGGCGTCGCAGATCGTGCTGTCGGCGAGCCGCACGGTGGTAATGCCTTTCATTTTCCGCCAGCGGCCTTTGCCATAAGTACGTTCCAAGTAGCGACGTATGAATACACCCCGGCCCGTCGCAATCGTTTCAAGGTCGCGTATCTCGCTGAGAATTTCGAATTGCAGCACCATGGGTTATCGCCCTCGACGGTCGAATACAGAATTTGCGGTTTCATTGACGTTTGTGCGAATGCGGGCCTCTTCCCAGCAAATTTTTACGCCTTGTCATTCTGAAATCATCGCGTCAGCCGAACATAAATCGCTGAGGTTTCGCGCTGGTCTCCCCATGAATTTCAATATGCCATGTTTGCGATTTATCTACCACAGCGTTGTTGCCGGTTGCTGTTAGTCCGGCAGGATACAAATTTTTATGACGGCGGGAGTAAACGCCTCCCCTTAAATCCGTCGGCTCATGGCGACGCAGAATCCCAAAGCGGCGAACGTCAAAGTAGAAGACTTGATCGACGCGCGGTTGATCCGCAAGCTCGATGAGAACGGCTATATCGACAAGGTGGCGGCGGGGTATGGGCTGAAGTAGCGGCTCAGCGTTCACTGCGGCATAGTAACAAAATGTCTGGCGCTTTAAAAAAACTTGATCGAGATATCTGTTTGCGACACCGTTGTCGCCAGACATTTATCGATTCTCCTTAACAGGGACCTCTGTTCTTTTATTGTCGTAACACGACATCTCGAATACGCCGTAAGGTCCAGTTTTACGTCGGCGAAAATCCCCGTGGGGTCGTCGTGGAAATGAAGAAACGCTTTCGACTTCAGATAAAACACTCCCACGCTTTTCTCCCTGAGACGGGATCGCTTACGAAGTTCCGTAAGCAATGGCGCAAGTCGTCTTAAAATATTTTGTCCCGCATGTTTCATGGCACCACTTTGGTTTTCATCGTGAACGCAAGCGAGTAACTGTTCGGACCCGTTTATCAGGAAAAAGTAAAAACAACCACGGGTCGGCTCAGTAGGGCTAACTCCTGCGGTCACTACTTACTGTCAGCCGAAACCCTATGTTCAGCGAGTGATAGTGCCGGATGCAGCAACGGCTTGCGAGTTGCGCTCGCGATGGTTCCACTCCCAGGCGATCACGAGTGTACCCAGTGCGAAGCCGGCGAAATCGGCGAACAGCAGGAGATTACTTGTTGACGGCAGTAGTAGCATCAAGGCCGCGAGCCAGAGCAGTCCGCGCTTGATCCAAGTTAGCGGGCGGAATAGATAGCCGGCGCAGCCGGCGGCGAGCAGGACGACGCCGATGCTGGCGGTGACGATGGCGACGACAATTTCTTTCGCCGTGCCGATAAAGATCAGCGGCGGGTGGAGCGCGAAAATAAATGGGACTATATAAGCGGCGATGCCCAGGCGCATGGCGGTCCAGCCGGTTTGCCAGAAATTGGCCCGGGCGATGGACGCGGCGATGTAAACGGGCAAACAGTCTGGCGGCGTGATCAGCGACACCATGCCGAAGTAGAAAAGAAACAGATGAGCGGCCAGCGGCGGAATACCGAGCTGTATCAACGCCGGCGCGGCTAACACTGCGAGGGTGATGTAGACGACCGTGGTCGGCAGCGGCAGGCCGAGGAACAAACAGCCAAGCGCGGTGATGAGCAAGAGCAGATAAACATTGTTGCCGGAAAGCGTGACCAGCAGTAGAGAAATTTTGAACGTGAAGCCGGAAAGATGCAGCGCGCCGATGACGATGCCGGCGAGCGCCGTGATCACGGCGATGTCGAGCAGAGTTTTGCCGGTCTCTTCGAAAGCCGCGACGATTTTCTTGAACGATGGACGGGTTTCTTTCTGCAGCGCGCCGACGACGAGGACGCCGATCACCGCGACCATGCCGGCTTTGCCAGCTTCCCAATTTTCGATCATCAGCGTGTAGACGAGAATCGACAGTGGAATGAGAAACACCCAGCCCAAGCGAATCACGCTGCGAAATTTGGGAATGTCATTTACCGGCAGTCCTAACAAACCGCGCTTGGCCGCTTCCAAATCGATCTGCGTGAACAGCGCGAGATAGTAGAGCATGGCCGGGATCGCCGCGGCCAGGGCGATCTGGCCGTAGGGAATATTTAAAAATTCCGCCATGAGAAACGCCGCGGCGCCCATGACCGGCGGCGTGATCTGGCCGCCATTGGATGCGACCGCTTCGATGGCGGCGGCGAGATGCGCGGGAAATCCGGTGCTCTTCATCAGCGGGATGGTGATCGCGCCGTCGACTACCACATTCGCAACCGCGCTGCCGGAGACCGTGCCGAACAGCGCGGAGGAAACCACGGAGACTTTTGCCGGGCCGCCGCGGTAGCGGCCGGTGGCGATGAGCGCCAAGTCGGTGAGAAATTTATCGCCGCCGACGGCGTAGAGCGCTTGGCCGAAAAGAATGAAAGCGACGACGACGCCGGCGGCGACGTCGATGGGCAAACCGAGCATGCCGTTGGAATCCAAATAGAGATAGCTGGCGATGCGCGCCCAGGACGGGCTCTTGGAGTAGAATATGCCGGGCATGTGCTCGGCGA
>OELC01000474.1_pt1 | contig 10739 bp, 8 predicted proteins | sample 1503131 | NCBI WGS metagenome assembly OELC01 (sample SAMEA104379562, study PRJEB20068) | metagenome | isolation source: 1998 | reverse complement strand
CTTGTTGCGGCAGTTTGGCGATGAACCACGTCGGCGCCGGCACGGCGCGGCCGCCGCGAAACTGGAGTGTCTTGCCGTCCCAGATCGCCCGCACGCCGTCATACTTTTCACTGACCAGATATTTCGCCGGCTCGACGTTCGGCCCAAGCTCTTTAGCAAGCAGCAACGCCGGCGCATTGGCAGCGTCTACGTGCCTGACATTGCAGACCAGCAGCAACCCTGTGAGCAGCAGAAACCGCCGCCTGATTGAAGTAACCCGCATCACGACAGATCCTCTCAAGAATCTGAAATCTGAAATTTGTAATCTGAAATGCGCGCAGCGCCCGGCGCTACGCGTCCTCCGCCTCGTCGTAGCCGCCGTAATCCCGCTCGGTATAATTTTCGAAACGGGTGAATTCGGCGAGGAAGGTCAGATTGATCGTTCCGGTGGGGCCATTGCGCTGTTTCTCGACGATGACTTCCGCTTTACCCTTCACATCGTCGTTGTTTTTGTCATACAGCTCTTCCCGGTAAATGAACATGATTACATCTGCGTCTTGTTCAATGGCGCCGGATTCACGGAGGTCCGACATTTGCGGCTTTCTCCCGGTCCGATCTTCAACCTTGCGATTGAGCTGTGACAGCGCGATCACGGGCACGTTCAATTCTTTGGCGAGCGCTTTGAGCGAGCGCGATATTTCCGAGATCTCTTGCTCGCGGTTGTTGGCGTTGCCCATGCCGCGCATGAGCTGCAAGTAATCGACTACGATCAAGCCGACTTTCTTGGAGCGGTCGCGCAGCAGCCGGCGCGCCTTGGCGCGCAGTTCGAGCACCGAGATCGCCGGCGTATCGTCGATATAGATGGGCGCGTCATGCAAACGGCCGGCGGCCTTGGCGAGCTGGGGAAAATCGCGCTCGCCTAAATAACCGGAGCGCACCTTCGAACTATTTACCCGCGCCTCGGAGCAAAGCATGCGCAAGACCAATTGCTCTTTGGCCATTTCGAGAGAAAATACCGCGGCGCCGACGCCGGTGTAAGCGGCGTTGGTGGCAATATTGAGAGCGAACGCGGTTTTGCCCATGCCGGGACGGCCGGCGACGATGATCAAGTCGGCCGGTTGCAAGCCCGCGGTGATTTTGTCCAAGTCTTCGTAACCGGTGGGCACGCCGGTGATCATCTCTTTGCGCTGGTAGAGTTTTTCGACGGTCTTCAGTGTGTCGGTGATCATGTCGCCGACGGCGACAAAAGAAGCTTTGATCTTTTTTTCCGAAATGTCGAAGATGACTTTTTCGGCGGCGTCGAGAAACTCCTCGATGTTGCCCTGCTCTTCATAGCCGCGCGTGGCGATGTCGGTGGCGGTGGAAATCAAACTGCGCAGAATCGATTTCTCGCGAACGATCCGGGCATAGTAAGCGATATTCGCCGCCGTCGGCACGAAATCGGCGAGCGCGGCGAGGTAGGCGGAGCCGCCCACCGCTTCGATCTCGTTTTTACTCTTGAGGAACTCGCTCAGCGTGATCAGATCCACCGGCTCGCTGCGGTCGGTGATCTCGATCATAGCGCGAAAAATCTTGCGGTGCGATTCGCGGTAGAAGTCCTCCGGACGCAGCAGCTCCAAAACCGTGTTGATCGCTTCATTGTCGAGCAAAACGCCGCCGAGCACCGAAGATTCGGCTTCCAAATTTTGCGGCGGCACTTTGCGCAGGTTATCTTCTAAAGCAGCCATGAGAATGAAAGACTATTCGCGATGAAAAAAATTTCGCGACACGAATGACAAAGTTCAGTGAGGCGAATGTAAAGTAAAAAAACGAAAAAGCAAGATTTTTTTCGCTTTGCGAAGAAAATTCTCGCCGCGGGTTCGCGCTGAAAAAAACTTCTCAAAGATCGCGCCGGCCGGGTTTCGTCAATCGCTCCAATCACATCGAACGATCAAGCCACAGGTTGTGCACAGTTTGCTCACAGTCGCGCTGACCCTAAGATTTTTTCCGGCTCAACGTTGCGAATGGGTCGCCGTAACCGTGGTGTGGATGCCGCCGCGCACGTTGAAGTCGCCGACCACCGTCATCCGGCGCGGCCGGCAGGCTGCAACGAGATCGTCGAGAATTTTATTGATCACCGCCTCGTGAAACGCGCCTTCATCGCGATAGGACCAGAGATAGAGCTTGAGCGACTTGAGCTCGACGCACAGGGCGTCCGGCACGTAGTTGATCCGAATCGTGGCGAAGTCGGGCTGGCCGGTTTTCGGGCAGACGCAGGTGAATTCCGGGCACTCCATGTTGATTTCGTAATCGCGCTCCGGGCGCGGATTGGCGAACGTTTCGATTGCTTTGCTCGGTCGCGTGGCCATGGAGCCATCTTAGCGCAAGGTTGCGTGATTGCAATTCGCCCAGCTTTCTTGACTCGTTCCGAGGCCGATGATAACTGCTAGAGCGATCCCACGCGAAAATTTCGGAGGTTTGAGTGAGTACGATGAAAGAACCCAAGGCAGGCGAGAAGCTTAGCGAAAAAGACGCGACCGAGTACGTCGATCATCTCTACAAAACGCTGTACAAGTACGCTCACGAGAAAATTTACCGAGGCGCCTTCATGAGCCAACTGCGCGAAGGCAAGTTGCCGCTGCCGGTGATGCGCCAGTTTTTTAAAAACTGGGGCCATTTCTCCCTCGAAGTAAACGCGCTCAACGCGGTCTCCTACTATACCCATTTGCCTTTCTTCGTCCGCAACTTCGATTTGCTAGGCCCGTTCTGCGCCAAGATCGCCGACGAGTTGATTTCCCCGCGGGCGCCCGGCCATGTGCTGGTCTTGCTGCAAACCGCCGAGAAGATGGGCTTGAACAAGAAAGAGATGCTCGAAGACCCGTATCTCCCGGCCGCCCGGTCGATCAACGATTTCTGCCATAAAGTATTCATCGACGGCTCCATCGTTGAGTTGTGGGGACTGCACGTCTTCGAAGAGTCGCTCTCCATGTGGTCGGGCCAGTGGTTCACCGCGCTGACGACGCACTACGGTTTCAGCAAAAAGGACGCCGTTTACTTCTCCACCCACGAAGAAGCGGACATGGACACCCACAAGTTGGGCGAAGGCGGCGAAGAAGCGATGGGCCACGGCGCCTTCAATCGCACCGTGCTCACCCGGGCGCTCCAGGAAAGCGTGGAATTCCGCGCCGGCTATTCGTTGGAATACTGCGCGCTCACGATGGTGGATCTGCACGCGCAAATGAAACAGGCTGCGTTGGACAATCCGTACAATCCGTAGCGCGGCGAAGCCGCAAGCGAAATTCGGAAGATCTCGCGCCAAGGACGCAAAGGACGCAAAGGAACAGAAAAATGAGTTTCTAACTTTGCGACCTTGCGTCCCCTTCGACTTCGCCCAAGACATGCTTGGCGCGAGGAATATCCGAATCCGAGCTGCTGTCAACTCAGAAAATTTGCGCGCGCCAGACAAATTTGAAACTATAGTGACGCAATGACTGACAGCGAACTCATTCCCCTGCGCTCGATCCTAGCCGAGTTGGCGCCCCAAGGCCGCCCTGCGCTCCTGCCAGCCTTGCACGCGGCTCAGCACCTCTATGGCTGGCTCTCCGAACCGGTTGCCGCTGAAGTGAGCCGCGTGCTGGCTGTGCCGCTCGCCGAAGTATTTGGCGTCATCGATTTCTACGAAATGTTCAATCGGCATCCGGTGGGCCGGACCATTGTGCGTGTGTGCAGCGCGCCGGTGTGCGCCCTGGCTGGCGCCGTTGCGGTGGCGGACGCGCTCTGCCGCCACTTACAGGTCGAGCCCAATGAAATCAATTCGGATGGCGCGTTCACCGTCGAGCATGCCCCCTGCCTGGGCTTGTGCGATCACGCGCCGGCACTGCTTGTCGGCGCCGCCGCTCTTGGACATGCCGATGCCGAGCAAGCAGCCGAGATATGCGCGTCACGTGGCGCGAAGGCCGTGAGCTTTGTCGGCGGCGATATCCGCATCCTCACGAGCAATTGCGGCCAAGGTCGTCCCACATCCCTCGCCGAGTACCAAGCGCGCGACGGTTACGCCGGACTCAAAAAAAGTTTGTCGATGACGCCAGCAGCCGTGCTCGCTGAAGTGAAGGCGGCAGGACTAGTCGGCCGTGGCGGCGCGGCATTTCCCACCGGCGTCAAGTGGGAAGGAGCGGCGAACTCGATAGCGCAGCCCAAGTATATCGTCTGCAACGCCGACGAATCCGAGCCCGGCACATTCAAAGACCGCATCCTCATGGAACAAGACCCGCAGCGCATCATCGAAGGAATGATCATCGCGGCCCATGCCGTAGGCGCGAGTCGGGGGTACATCTACGTGCGCGGCGAGTATCCTTACGCTTTTAAGGTGATGAGCGAAGCGCTGGCCGAGGCGCGCCAGGCCGGCGCCATCGGCGCAAATATTTTCGCTTCCGGATTGGCTTTCGATATTGAAATGCGACTGGGCGCCGGCGCCTACATTTGCGGCGAAGAAACCGCGCTGTTGGAATCCATCGAGGGCAAGCGCGGCTTACCGCGCATCAAGCCGCCCTTCCCCACCACCGACGGCTTGTTCGGCAAGCCCACCGTGATCAACAACGTGGAAACTTTCTGCAACGTCCCGCTGATTGTCGAACGAGGCGCGGGCGAATATCGGAAAATCGGCACCGAGCGTTCTCCTGGGCCCAAATTGTTCTGCGTGTCTGGCCAGATCCAAAAGCCTGGGCTTTACGAGGTGCCGTTCGGAGTCACCCTACGCCACCTGCTGTTCGATCTCGCCGGCGGCCTGATGCCTGGGCGCAAACTTCAAGCGGTGCTGATGGGCGGCGCGGCGGGCGCATTTGCCACTGAGAAAGATTTAGACGTGATCCTGTCGTTTGAAAACCTGCGCGCGGCGGACTTGCCGCTGGGCTCCGGCGCGGTCATGGTCTTCGACGACCGCGCGGACCTGCGCGATGTGCTCAAGCGGCTGGCGCACTTCTTTGCCGACGAAAGCTGCGGCAAATGCTATCCTTGCCAGTTGGGCGCGCGGCGACAGCATGAAATTCTTGAGCGGAGCGCGGCCGGCCATCTGCTTACCGGCGACCGCGAACGCCTATCGGATGTGGGCAACACGATGATTGACGCATCCCTGTGCGGCCTGGGGCAGACCGCGCCCACGGCCATTTTGAGCGCGATGAAGTTGTGGCCGGAGATGTTCGATGCGAAGAAGTAAAATTCACAATTTTCCAGCTGCTTAATCGCAGGAATAACTTATGGCTGATGTGACACTCACCATCGACGATAATCCCGTCACCGTACCCGCGGGGACGACGATACTCAAAGCGGCCGAGCGGCTTGGCCGGCAGGTTCCGACCATCTGCTATCACGACCACTGCACGGCCAACGGTCTGTGCCGCATCTGCGTGGTCGAAGTCGACGGCGTCAAGCCGCTGCTGCCGGCCTGCTTGAGCCAGGTGAGCGAAGGCATGAAGGTTATTACTTCGAGCGCCCGCGCCGAGCGCAGCCGCCGGACGATTTTGGAAATGCTCGCCTCGGCTGTCGATCTTTCTCAGGCGCCGGAGATTCAAAAGTTGATGGACGAAAATCACGCCGATCAGTTGCGATTTGCGGAAGGTAAACGGCGCGAGCATGCGGTGCTAGACGACAACCCGATGTATATCCGCGATTACTCCAAGTGCATCCTGTGCTGGCGCTGCGTGCAGGTCTGCGCCGATGACGCGCAGTTCACCTACGCGATTAATTTTAAGGGACGCGGTTTCGACACCGGTATCGGCACCTTCTTCGACAAGCCCATGCCGGATACGACCTGTGTATTTTGCGGCCAGTGCGTCGGCGTCTGCCCCACCGGCGCGCTCAAGTCCAAGCGCGAGTCGCTGCTGGAGCAGGGATTTTCCTTGGATGAAATCCTGCAAGCTACCCGCGGCGGACAAAAGCGCCGGAGGAAATCGCCATGATCACTTCCGACCGCGTCGTCCCAACCACCTGCCCCTACTGCGGTGTGGGATGCGGCCTGCAGCTCCACATCAAGGACGACTACGTCTACAAAGTGACCTCGCCCTTCGACTCAGTGGTCAATCATGGCAACCTCTGCGTCAAAGGACGGTTTGGCTACGACTTCATATACAACAAAGACCGCGTGACCTCGCCGCTCATTCGCAAGACCGCGCAGGCGCCGGGCGCGCGCACCCAGGCTTTCGACCGCGGCCAGTGGCGCGAGGTCTCCTGGGACGAAGCCCTCGAATACACCGCCGAGCGGCTGTGCGAGATTTACACGCGCGATGGCGCAGACGCCATGGCGGTTTACTGCTGCGCCAAAGCAACCAACGAGGACAACTACCTGCTGCAAAAACTTTTCCGCGCTTTGTTCCGCAGCAATAACGTGGACCACTGCACTCGTTTGTGTCATGCCGGCTCGGTGGTCGCGCTGCAGATGGCGCTCGGCTCCTCGGCGATGAGCAACACCGCGGCGGAGGTGATTCACAGCGACGTTTTTCTGGTGACCGGGTCGAACACGGCGGAAACCCATCCGATCATCGCCCTGCAAATGAAAGCCGCAGTCGAAAAACACGGCGCCAAACTGATCGTCGTCGATCCGCGCCGTGTGGAGATGGTCAACTGGGCGACACTGTGGTTGCCAGAGAAGCCGGGCACCGACGTGCCGCTCTTTTCCGCGATGGCGCATGTCATCATCAAAGAAAAGCTCTACAATCAGGATTTCATCGATCGGCGCACCGAAGGGTTCGAAGAATTTTCCAAGTCGATGGAAAAATTTACGCCCGAATATGCTGAAGCGATTTCCGGCGTGGACCGCCATTTAATCGTCGAGGCCGCGCGCCTGTACGCGACGGCGAAGAACGCGGCGATCTATTGGGCGCTGGGCATTCCCGAACATTCCCACGGCACCGACAACGCGATGTCGCTGATCCATCTGGCGCTGCTCACCGGCCACATCGGCCGCCGAGGCACGGGGTTGAATCCGCTACGCGGACAAAACAACGTTCAGGGCGCGTCGGACTCCGGCGCCATGCCCTGGCACTATCCGGGTTATCAACGCGTCGATGACGAAGCGGCGGCGGGCAAATTCGAGCAGGCATGGAATATTGAGCCTGGCGCGCTCAATCGCAAACTGGGACTGACGACGACTGAAATCATGAGCGCGGTAGGGCCCGGCGGCGTGCGCGCGCTGCACATCATGGGCGAGAATCCAATGATGTCCGAGCCCAACCTGAACCACACGCGTCATATGATGGAACAGTTGGAGTTCCTGGTGGCGCAGGATTTATTCATAAATGAGTCCGGCGCCTTTGCCGATGTCTTTTTACCCGCGGCTTCCTGGGCGGAAAAAGAAGGGACATTCACCAATACCGACCGACGCGTCCAGCGTGTGCGCAAAGCCCTGGAACCGCGCGGCCAGGCGCGGGCCGATTGGCAGATCGTTTGCGATCTTGCCGGGCGCATCGAAAAGAAGCTCGGCCGCCCGCAGAGCGCCTTCTGGGCATACCAGGCGCCCGCTGAAATACTCGAAGAAATGGGTCGCGTCGTTTCGGAATATGCCGGAGTGAAGTATTCGCGCATCGAACAGCAGGGCTTACAGACGCCGGTGTGGGATGACCACCATCCCGGCACGCCCTATCTCTTCGCGGAAACCTTTCCCAGCGGCAAGGGCAAGTTTCATCCGCTGGAATACATACCGTCGGTGGAAATGCCGGATGAAGAATACCCCTTCATCCTGACGACAGGACGGTTGCTCGAACACTGGCACGGCGGCACGCTCACACGCCATTCCAAACTCGATCAATTGAATCCCGAGGCACGCATCGAAATCAACCCCGCGGATGCCGCCCGTCTCCAGCTCGAAGACGAGCAGGCCGTGCGCGTCTCATCGCGGCGCGGCACTATCGTCCTGCGCGCCTGGGTGACCCAGCGAACCACCGTGGGCGTGGTTTTTATTCCCATGCATTTTGCCGAAGCCGCAGCCAACCTGCTCACCATCGACGCCCTGGACCCGCTGGCCAAGATCCCCGAGTACAAAGCCTGCGCCGTGCGCATCGTGGCCGCGGCGAAAAAAGAGCTGGCGCGGCCCGAGGCAAAGGTGGGACGGGGCCGGTACTGAGTCTGGAGTGTGCAATAGAAACAGCGACGATGAAGTCCTGTTCGCCAAATTTGCCGTGACTGCTGAAAACTTCTCGCCCTATTCTCGAAGAAAACTCTCCAACGCCGGCCGGCGTTCGACTCCCCGCGTACTTCTAGCACCCACGCGCAATCGCCGAGCCGGCCGTTTGGGCGCCGCAATTTGGAACTGAAATGCCGTCAACAAAAAAGGGGCGACCGGTATGAGCGGTCGCCCCTTTTTTGCTAACGCAATGGCAGTAAAAACTATCCTTCGATAATCTTCTTATACTTGTTGTAGATCTTCTCTTTCAGTTCCGGCGAAGACTCGGCCACCGGCGGGAAATCTTTCAGCCACTCGAAGGGACGGCAGGCATCGATCACCGCGCGGGAGTTGAAGCCCTTCTTACTCGGATGGATGCGCGGATCGAGCGGACCGCTCCAGCAACGGCGCAGGATCTCGATGGACTCCACCGGATCGGAGCGGCTGGCCAAGGCCCAGAGCACGTCGAAGGTATTGGTCGGGTCGATATCCTCGTCGACCACGATCACGTAGCGGCCGAGATAGGCGCCGGCGTGAACTTGCGACGCCGTGAGCATCGCCTGGCGAGCATGGCCCGGATAGCGCTGCTTGATGGAAATGATGTTGAGCAAGCGGCCGCCGCCGGCTTCGTGACACCACACGCCTCTTACGTCGGGAACGCCGGCCTTCTCAACCTGCTCCCAGATCAACGATGCTTTCACCATGCACTTGGCGATCGAATAATCCGACGGCGGCCGTCCTGGACGGGCGCAGCAGAGAATCGGATCGTTGCGGTAATAAATATTTTCGACCCGAATCACCGGCTCGGGACGGCTGGAACTCGCATAGTAGCCGGTCCACTCGCCGAACGGCCCTTCGGTCTTGCGGTCGGTGGGGTCCATCCAACCTTCGATGACGATTTCCGCGTTGGCGGCAAATGGCAAACCAGTGGATTTGCCTTCGATGACTTCGATGGGCGCGCCTTTGAGACCGCCGGCATAGTCGAATTCCGACACGCCGTAATCGATCTCGTTGCCGGATACCATGAACAGGACCGGGTCTTGACCGACGGAGACAACCACCGGGCAGGGTTTGCCGCGCTCGAAATATTTGTTGCGCTGAATGCTGCCATGCTTGCCGGGCGAAATGTAAAGACCCATGCTGTTCTTGTCATGGACCATGCCGCGGTAGGCGCCAAAGTTTACCCAGCCTTCATCGGGATCGCGGGTCGTAACCAAACAAGCGGTGCCGATGAAACGGCCGCCGTCAAGCTCATGCATGAACGGCACGGGAAATTTCAGCAGATCGACTTTGTCGCCGGAGTCGACGTTTTCTAGAATCGGCCCCTTGGTGACGACCTTATGCTTGATCGGTTCATGGTTAACCAGCTTTTGGCGGAAGGCGCGCACCAAGTCGAGGTTCGACAAACTCATATCCAAGCCGAGATTCAACGCCATTCTCTTGAACGACGCGTTCTGGGCAAACAGGGTGCGAAAACCTTTGGGATAACCGGGAACGTTATCGAAAAGAACCGCTGGGGTAGCAGCTTCCTTGGACTCGCGGGCGAAAATTTCGGCGAGGGTGCCCATTTCGAGATTCCAGTCCACGCCGTCGACCTTTTTCAGTTCGCCCATGCTGTCGACAATCTCCAGCCAGTCGCGCAGATCGGTGTACTTGGGGGTTTTGCCCGCTTTCATATCGTCTTCGGCCAGCTTTCTAGCCTCTAGTGCTGTCATTTAAATCATTCTCCTTTCAAATTCATGTTGGGACGCATTCTAGGCCCCCAACATCGTTTCATCAATACCTTCTTTATCATCCGCCGGTAGACCGTTACAACTCGCCGGATCCAAGTGCAGGTAAACTTTGTCGCCTGGGCTAACCGAATTGAACGGATGGGTATGCACGGCGAGCAGATCGTCGCCCACGGCGACCTTACATTGATAGGCGTCGCCCATGAAAATCGCCTCGTTGACGATTCCTTCCAAAACATTTTCCAATCCCTGGGGCTTTTCCTTGTGCAGCGGAATGTTTTCCGGGCGGATCGAAATCACCGCGGCTTGGTCCTTCTTGAGTCCGGGCGCCGGAATAAAACTTAAAATACCTTTTTTGGTTTCCATCTTGCCGGGCCGTGAATCGCCGTCGACTTCGATAACCTTGCCATTGATCAAATTGGTCAAGCCTAGAAACGTCGCCGTGAATCTGCGCTTGGGCCGGGTGTAGAGTTGGTGCGGCGCGCCGACTTCGATCAAGACGCCGCCGTACATGACCGCGATCTGATCGGAAATCGCCAGCGCTTCGGCTTGATCATGGGTGACGAAGATGGTCGTGATGCTGGTGCGGCGCTGCAAGGCTTTGATCTCGGAGCGCATCTGCACCCGCAGCTTGGCGTCTAGATTGCTCAAGGGCTCGTCGAGCAACATCACCTTTGGCTCGTTGATCAAGGCGCGGGCGAATGCGACGCGCTGTTGTTGGCCGCCGGAGAGTTTCGGCGCCGGGCGATCTTCCAAGCCGTCGAGTCCGACGATTTTTAGAACGTCGAGGACTCTCTTCTTGATCTCATCCTTGGGACGGCGTTGAATCGTCAACGGGTAAGCGACGTTCTCCGCCACCGTCATGTGCGGCCAGATCGCGTAGGACTGAAACACCATGC
>OELC01001017.1_pt3 | contig 10770 bp, 11 predicted proteins | sample 1503131 | NCBI WGS metagenome assembly OELC01 (sample SAMEA104379562, study PRJEB20068) | metagenome | isolation source: 1998 | reverse complement strand
TTTTAAAGTCTTGACGAAGTTGACGCCGGGCATGACGACTACTGCGATCATCGAGTTCCTGGTTTCTTCGTAAAAGCTCTGCTTCCTTAGCAGCGATTTCCTCGTTCTTTTTGTTTAGCTCTGTTTCTAGTAAGGAGCGCCGTTCATCAAATTGAGCCTCAAGTTTGCTTATTCTTTCTTCATATTGGAGTTCCAGTTTTTTTCGGTAGTCCTCATTCTGCTCGATGATTTTCCCCGTCAATTGTTCGAGCCGATGCAATCCTTCCTCACGCTTTGCATAAAAGTCAGCGATTTCCGGTCCGAGAACTTTTTCCACATTCTCCATAGCATCGAAAAACCGGAAATGCTTCCTAACCGCAATGAGTAGCCTAACAAGATTGTCGTTATTAAATTCATTTGGAAATCGAACGACAAGCTCATCTGAGTGCGTATCCGTTCTATCAAAATGAAGCGTCGTTCCCCACTGCTCAAAGCTTGCGCGCATGAAAGTAATCAATGTCGCGTTTTCATTAAATAGTGGCTTGAGGGTAGGGTCGGATTCAATCGACTGTAGATCCGCCTGCAATTCGCGATGGTCTTTACCTAAGCGCAGAAAACATTTTACAGTGGACAACTGACAATCCGTTGCGATATTTTTAATCGCCTGGACCATCTCCAGGTCGCTCATCTTTAGGATCGAAAACTTAGAATCAGCCATTTGTAACCTGGTTCCTTTCCTCCACAGTGAGTCACTATAATCTCAACAGGGTGGACTGGTTCCGCCAATCTAGATTCTGCCGTATTTCTATGCAACGCTGACTTTCACTCTCCAAACCCGGTTCGGGGTGCCGTGTTCCTTAGTCCCGGTGTTGCCTCGCAGGCTTTTTAGTTAGCCCTTATTCCGAGCTTTGACTCGCTGATTCAGCGACTGCAAAACCCCTGCATCCACCGCCGCGATCACATCCACCGCCGCGTCTAATTCTTCTTCAGTCATTCCCGCTTTCCTTGCGTCCGCAAGGCGCCGATCCACTCACGGATCGCACAGCCGCATCATCGCCACGGATAAACCGATCAACATTTTCTCGCGCTCGGTCAGACATTCAACGGCATGGGCGTCTTTATAGAAAGTTCGGAAGTCGGTTTTCTTCACTGTGGGTGCTCCTTAGAATTCAGAAATGACACTGGAAGTCAGGAGCCAGAATTCAGAAGCCAGAAGTTCGGGATCGGAAATCCGACTTCTGATTTCTGACTACTGACTTCTGCCTGCTGCCCCCTACGCCGGCTTCACCCCGGTAATCAGCGCGTAAGAAAAACTTCCCTTCACATGCGCGTGGTCGCCGTGGGCGTGCCAACTGAAATAATTTTTCTTCATGCGCTCGGCCAGCTCCGGCGCTTCCTTTTCCAGCTCCAACGCCGCTTCGAGCCAGTGCCGTCCGGTGGGGATACCGTCCATGCCTTCTTGGTTGAACGGGTAGGAGATCACGCTCTTGCGCGGCACGCGGTAGCCGGCCTTGGTCAGCAATCGTTCGATGCTGCTCACCGTGTGAAAGCGAAAACCGTCGCCATGGGTGCGGCGAAAGACTTGATTGATCTTGGCTTCCAGCGCAACGTCGGTGGCATCTTTCGACTCTTCGATCACCGGGTCGAGTACCACGAAGCGGCCGCCGTTCTTGAGCACGCGCAGCACTTCGCCGACGACTCCTGCGGGGTTGCCGAAATGATGCAAGCTGAACGAGACGAAGGCGCGATCGAAGGTCGCCGACTTGAACGGCAGCTTGTCCGCCTCGCCGGCGCTCAGTTCGTAGCGGGCGATCGGTTCTTGATGATGATGGCCGACATCGAGCATCGCCAGCGCCTCGTCGACACCGACGATGCGGCCGGACTGCATCTGCTTCGACAACGGCCGGGCGACACGGCCGGTCCCCGTGGCCAAATCCAAGATCGTCTCTTCGCCCTTCAGCGTCAGCGCTTCGATCAACTTGGTCGTCAGCTGACTGCGCATATCCGACAAGCCGCGCTGGTCGAATTCCCTCGCGTGCGCCGGATCGTGGAAACGAGTTTTGTGCTCGTGGCTGTGACCGTGATCGTGTCCGTGATTGTGAGCATGCGCATCATGCTCATGCTCATGGCCGTGATCGTGTGAATGCTCGCCCTTATGTTCGTGCTTATGTTCGTCCGCCATCTTGGTATCCTTTTTTACTTTGACCTTTTTAATTTGGGTCTTCAGGCTTTCCTGTGAATCAGGGATCGGAGATTACACCGCAGAGTCGCTGAGGACGCGGAGGAAAGAGTTTTTGATAAACATTACTCCGAACTCGGCGAACTCTGTGCCTCTGTGGTGGAAACTTCTTCACACGAAACCCGGAAGAAGCTTTACTTTTTTTTCGACATTTCCATCATCGTGTCCCACTGCTCGTCGGTCACCTTCATGATCGACAGCCGCGAATTGCGCACCAGATCGAAATTGGCCAACTTCTTGTCCGCTTTGACTTCCGCCAGCGTCACCGGCTTGGCCAAGGCTTTGACCGGCTCGATGTCGACCACCAACATGCGTGGATTGTCCTTGCTCGGATCGGAGTACGCGCCGCCAAGCGCGCGCGCTATCCCCACCGCCTGCTTCTCATCGCCGGTGTGATAGATGAAAATCTGCTCGCCCTTTTTGATGTCCTTCAAATGCATCAGCGCGAGATTGTTCGCCACGCCGTCCCACATGGTCTTTTTGTCTTTCACCAGCTGCTGGTAAGAATAAACACTCGGTTCGGTCTTGAATAACCAACGGGTTGCCATGAATCGTCCTCCTACTGGTTTATAAATCAGCATCAGGCCCCAATACAATCCCTTGACCTTGCCGCCCCGCGCACTGTATCAAATCGGTTATGATGAATCGCAAATTTATATTCGGATTTATAATGGCCGCCGTCTGCTTCGGTCTGACCTCCCACGCCGCCGGCGTCGACAAACTGCGCATTTCCTACTCGGCGGTCAACGCCACCCAAGCCTTTCTCTGGGTCGCCCAAGATCGCGGCATCTTCGCCAAGCACGGCCTCGAAGGCGAGCTGCTCTACATCAACAGCGGCACCATGAACATCGCCGCACTGCTGGGCGGCAGCGTGCAGATCGCCGGCGGCGGACCGGTGTCCATCGAAGCGCGGCTGCGCGGCATCAAGCTGACGATCTTGGGCAATCCACTGCCATGGTTGGCGTCGAACCTGATCGTCCACCCTGACATCAAATCCATCCCCGAGATGGCCGGTAAATTCGCCGGCATCTCACGCTTCGGCTCCTCCACCGACCAGGGATTCCGCTATTTATTTCGGAAAAACGGCCTGAACGTCGACCGCGATTTAAAAATGCTCCAGATGGGCGGCGATACCAGCCGCGTCGCCGCCTTGAAGACCGGCACCATCCAATACACTTTCCTCGGCGCCGCCGCCACCGACAACGCCCGCGCCCTGGGCTTCCGCGTCTTGTCGTCCGCCCAGCAAATGGCGATACCTTTCCCGTGGACCTCCGTGGTGGTCGAAGAAAACTGGCTGGTGAAGAACCGCGAGCTCGCCTACCGCTACATGAAATGCGCCACCGAAGCGATCGTCACGCTGAAACGCAACCGCGCCGACAGCGAACGGATCATCGCCAAGTACATGAAGATCACCGACCCCAAGCTGATCGCCACCGAGTTCGACTTCGTCTCGTCATTGATGCCCGACTACATCGCCCCGACCTTCGACGGCATCAAACTCATCCTGGAAAATTTCGGCAAAGAATACCCCGACGCGCCCAAACGCGACCCCAAGGAATTCGCCGACGGCTCGATCATCGAGCGTTTGAAGCAGGAAAAGTTTGCCGAGGGGCTGAAGTTCTGAGTCACCCTGTCCCAGAGCATTTCGAGAACGCCAGTCCGGCTCGGAACTCAATCTTGTTCCCAATTTGGGATCAAGGTATCGTGCCTCATGCGAGTAATTTCGGTGAAAATGCTAAAGTCATTTTGGGCCGAGCACCCCGATGCTGAATCTGCTCTTAGGGGCATGGTACACCGAAACAAAAGGGGCTAACTGGAAAAACCCGGTTGATGTAAAAGCTGCGTACCGCAACGCCAGCATACTTCGCAACAACCGCGTTGTGTTCAATATCAAAGGCAATAGCTATCGCTTGATCGTCGCGATCAAATACGAATTTCAGATTGTTTATATCCGATTCATCGGCACTCACATCGCCTATGATCGGATCAAGGCGGAGGAAGTTTAATGACCATTAAGCCGATTAAATCTGAACGGGACTATCAGAAGGCACTCGAACAGATTGAAAAACTTTGGAACGCTAAATCAAACACACCCAGCGGTGATAGGTTGGATGTTTTAACAACACTCGTCGAAGCCTACGAGCAGAAACACTACGAGATCGCTCCTCCCGATCCGATCGATGCGATCAAGTTTCGCATGGACCAGCTCGACTTGAAGCCTGCGGACCTAGCGAAAATACTGGGTGGCCGGAACTGCGTATCCGAAGTTCTCAGCAAGAAGAGAAAGCTGACGGTTGAAATGATGCGCTCGTTAAGAAAGCATCTATCCATTCCCGCTGACTCTTTGTTGGCATGATCTCGGCCAACACCATGAGTCGACCACCTCGTCAAGAAATTGCTCGTTGCCGAAACACGTAGGGAGCCCCCATGGCACGCATCCGTCATATCGCGATACTCACCGAAGACGTGGAAAAGCTGGTGAAGTTTTACACCGAGGGATTTGGCCTGAAGATCGTTCACGGCGTCGGCACGGCGACCTATCTTACGGACGGTCATATCAACTTGGCGATCATCCCCATCGGGCCGGAGCGCGAGATCGAAGGGCCGCAGTTGCAGACGGGCATCAACCACTTCGGTTTCGAAGTCGAAGACGTCGCCGCCGTGCGCGAAGCCTGCAAGAATCTCAACGCCGCCACCGGCGTCGACAAACGCCCACCCAACCGCGAAGCCGAATACCGAGTCCTCGACCCCGACGGCAATCCCATCGATCTATCGCAGCATGGCTGGCCGCATTGAGGCACGGACTCTTTTGGACCATCCGCGATGATTTATCCGATTACCAGCTTCAGCAGATAGGGCGTCGCGATAAACAATAGCGCGGCCCCGACCACGATCACCGTCCAAAGCCAACGCGTTGTGTTTGAGAAATTCGGGCTCTGCCAGAGCAGCGGCAAGGCCAGCGGGCCGACGAGCAGAAGCATGGCGACTACATAGCTTTTGACGTAGTAAAATTCCGCCGTTTGACCCGCGGACTTGGCGACTTTGTAGGCGTCGATGATCGCGCTCAACCAAAGCAGTAGCAGCGCAAGCGCGGCGGTCATGGCGTTGAAACCTGAGAGCCGGTAAGCGGCGATGCCCAGAACCGCGCAGCAACCGAGAATCACCCAGCCTTTTTTCTGCTCTCGATTATAGATCTGCCCAAGGCCTGGTATTGCCGCCGATAATATCAGCGCGAGAAGTGGATTAGATCGCGTGATCATGTCCGAGTGCTCGCTACAGAATCGTTGTCATTCTGAGCCTCAGGCGAAGAATCTCGACTTCGCAGGTGACACAAACGCTGCACGGCCCATTCCGAGACTTCCTCGATAGAGCAGCCATCGTGCTGAGTGCCGCGCCGCGATTATTTTTTGTCGGCAAACATCCGCGAATACAATCTGCGCGCATTGCCTTCGGTAATATTGTAACGGTCTTGCTCGCTCAACCAGTCGATGGACTTGAAGATCGGCACCAGATCTTCGAAGTTTCTGCCGGTCTCGGGATCGATGGCGTTGACCGCGCCGAACATTTCGGTGGCGAACAGGACGCGGTCGGCGCCGACCCGCTTGATCAACAGCTCCATCGACTCCTTGTCGTAGATCGCCATGTCCCAGTAGACTTTGCGCGCCATTTCTTCGAACGGCTCCAGTCCTTCTTTGACGTGCAGGCCGCGCTGGCGGTTCCACTGATAGGGAATCGCCCCGCCGCCATGCGGGATGATGATTTTCAGCTTGGGAAAGTCCTTGAACAGCCGCGACTTGAGAATCTCCACGGCGGCGGAATGGTGATGCGCGATGTAATAGGAATTGGTCAGATGCATCGCCGGGTTGAGCGACGCGCTGGCGTGCACGGTGCACGGCACGTCGAGATCGACCAGCTTTTCCCACAGCGGATACCACCATTCGCTGCCCATGGACGGCGTCAGCGGCTCTTTTCCCCCGGCAACGTCGGGATTGACGTTGCAGCTAATGAAGCCCAGATCCTTGACGCAACGGTCCAACTCGTCGGCCCATTCTTTAGGGCTAACGCCGGGCGACTGCGGCAGTTGGCACACCGGCGACACTTTGTCGGGCCAGGTCTTGGCGACCCGCGCGATCAAATCGTTGCACGCCTCGGTCCAGTAGCGGCTCACCAACGGCGAACCGAAGTGATGGCCCATGGCGCCTGCCTGCGGCGAAAACAACAGCCGGTCGATGCCGCACTCCTGCATGCGTTTGAACTGGCCGGCCATGGAGCGCGCCAACTCTTCGTCGCTGATTTGCAGCTTGGCGCGGATCGGCTTGGCGAGATTCGAGATCTGCTGGCCGCGGTAGGCCTGCAACTGCGCCGGCGCGGTGGTGAAGTGTGTGTGTGCGTCGATAATCATCTTGTCCTCCTTAGAGTTTCGGAGAGTTACTCTCGCCAAGGCGCTAAGGTGACGGGCCGATGCCCGTCATCCCGAGTGAACGCGAGGGATCTAGATTTCTCCCTTCGGTCGAAATGACAACAACTCCGAACTTAGCGTCTTTGCGACTTTGCGAGAGATATTCCGATTTCTTTTTTGCGTTCTTTGCGGCTACTTCCTCTTTCCCAATCGATTGTCAGTCAGCGTCGTGAATGTTATAGCTCGGCTAACTTCAATCACAGGAGCATTACATGCCAGACATACCCCGCTTAAACGGCGTAATCAAAGCCTTGGAACAAGGCCAGACCGCCTTCGTCGCTTTCACACCCGTAGACATTGAAAATGCTGTCGCCATGGCGGGCACCAAGCTCGACGGCGTCGCCTTTGAAATGGAACACGCGCCGCTGGATTTCCCTGGGCTGCGCAACGCCCTGCAATTCATGCTCGACCGCGGCCAGATCGTCGCCGGCGGCACGCTCGCGCCCGCCGTCACACCGATGGTGCGCATCCCGCCCAACGGCATTGAAATGAACAGCTGGATCGCCAAGCAAGTGCTCGACATCGGTGTCATGGGCATTATCTTTCCCCACGTCAGCTCGGTCGAGGAAGCCGCCAACGCCGTCGGCGCCTGCCGTTATCCGCGTCTCAAGAGCGCGCCGAGATATAATCCGCCGGGCATCCGCGGCGACGCGCCGGCCCGCGCCGCCCGCTACTGGGGACTGCCGCAGCAGGAATATTACAAACGGGCCGATGTCTGGCCGCTGGCGCCCGACGGCGAAGTCTTGGTCGTCATCCAATGCGAGGAGATGCGCGCCATCGAAAACCTGCCGAAAATTTTAAAAGAAGTACCCGGCATCGGCGTGGTCCTGATCGGCGAAGGCGACTTGAGCCAGGAGTTGGGCCATCCGCGCGACTACGACCACCCGGTGGTCGCCGATGCCATCAATAGCATTCTGAAAATTTGCCAAGAACATAACGTCCCCTGCGGCCATCCGCACCCCGACGGCAAAAACATCGAACGCTTGGTAAAAGACGGCTATCGTTTTCTCATGCCCTCATCGCCGCGTTCCTTCGGCGTGTTGGATCAAGGACGGAAACTGAGCGGGCGGAACTAAGATATCGTGATCGTGTTTCGTGTTCGTAATTCCGACTCCGACCACGATCACGACCCGACACGAGACGAAGATGGGAAGATTACCCGAACTCGACGAAAGCAAACTCTCCGCCGAGCAGCGCAAAGTTTACGACCAGATCAAAAGCCTGCGCGGCCAGGTGCGCGGGCCCTTCGCCGTCTGGCTGCGCAACGCCGAGATCGGCGAAGCCACGCTCAAACTGCAAGATATGTTCGCCGCGCGGGCAAAACTCGAACGGCGCTTAGTCCAGCTGATGATTTTGGTCGCGGCGCGCTGCGCCAACGCGCAGTACGCCTGGTTCATCCACGAGCCCCACGCCTTGCAACATGGCATCGCCCAAGAGATCGTCGACGCTATTCGCGAGCGGCGCACGCCCAATTTCAGCCGCGAAGACGAGCGCGCGGTTTACGATATCACCCTGGAGTTGAACGCCACCCACACGCTGTCGGCGGCGACCTTCGAGCGCGGCATGAAACTGTTCGATGAACAGCGCATGGTCGAGCTGGTCAGCGCCGTGGGCTTCTACTCCATGGTCGCCATGACCCTCAACGCCTTCGACGTCCAAGTCCCGGATGGCAATCGGCCATTGACGTAGCTGGCCGACCTGTGTGTCGGCCCGCTTTACCGCGTGCCGTAGGACAAAGCCTGATGTAAGAATCAGGGAATAACGCAGCGCAATTGATTTTTTTGTTGTCCGGACAGGGTTTTTTCTGTATATAGTGGGGTTATAGGTGGATCGACACAACCGATCGCGCTCGACCTACAACGGCTTCACCCACTGAAGCACCCCAACAGATTCACGATCCACACGGCACCTTGATCGTTCGCGCATTTTTCGGCGGAGTTTAATCCAGCCACGCGATGAATAGGGTCGTACTCATCCACGCCAAACTGCACACTCGCGCGTCACGGAGTTTTGTGGAGTTTTGCGCTCTCCGTTGTCATCGTTGTTTTCATCAGCGCCGAATCGTCAACCCGCGCGGACCGATGATCCCCGATTATGCGCAGGACGCGCTCGGCAACCTCGCGGTTAACGTTTTTGGCTGCATATTTAGAAAGGAGTCACACATGGCGAACAATTATTTCTGTGCCGACGGCACAAGCGATCTTGTCGCGCGCGGGCCGGACACTGCGGATGCCGGCTCATCGGTGCGATCGATCAAGCACGAGCTTAAGACGTTGCAAAGCCGCACCAAGGCGCGCCAAGCGAAAAAGCCGACCAAGCTAGAACGTGCGCGCAAGCTGCACGACGCGCTGACGGCCTTGGTGCAGGAGCTCAAGAACAGTGATTTCACCGCCGTGCTCACGCGGCCGGGTCCGGTGAGCATCATCGGACCGGAGGTCGAAGACTGCAAAACCGACGGCAAGATCGGCCATGTGCTTGAGCCGCTGGGCACCTACATTCAGCGCTTGTCGGTCAAAGACAACTTTTTCCAGCGCCCGCCCTTCGATCACATGACCGATCCGATCTATCGCCGGCTGATCCGCGACTTCATCGAAGGCGCGGCGATGCCGGAAAGTAAAATCGCCGCCATCGGCTGGGCCGGCGGCGTGCGCTCGCTCACCGACGCCAACATTCGCTATTCGATCATCGACGGGCTGCAACGGCTTTACTGCTTTCTCATCGCCATCTTACTCGTTTGGCGCCGCGAACAACTGGTCCAAGACGGCATCGTTCCCGAGGATGGCTGGCGCTTCGTCGCCGACTCGGTAAAAAAGTTGGGCGATCCCCAGGCCGCCACCGAAGCCTTGCTGCAGCGCGTCATCCGCTACGAGATTTTCTACGGCATCGGCCTCGCCGGCCTGCTCCATTACATGGTGACTTTCAATTCGAGCCAGCGGCGCATGAGCTTGCGCGTCCAGTTGGAGATCATGAAACGGCCGCTGATCGAGCATTTGAAAAGCGAAGGCATTCCGATCTGGGAAGACCTCGGCCGGATGCCGGGCGAGCAGCGGCCCAAAGATAAATTCCTCGCCTCGGACATCGTCATGGCGACCCAAGCGTTCATCACCCACAACGCCCATGTCACCACCGCGGTCGAGACCGAGCGCTTTCTCGACGAGAACCAGCCTTACCTGGACAACATCGGCGACATCACTGACATCGTCCAAACCTTGAAGCGCATCAGCAACGAAATCCACCCCAAGATTGCCGAAGCATACGAATCGAACGCCAACCAGCGCTGCATCGTCATGAACGGCGATCCGTTCTTGCTCGGTTTTGTCGCCGCCTGCGGCTACGTGCGCAACCGCGGCGGCATGGAGATCCTCGACAAGGCGCTCGACCGGCTGGTGAGTGAATTCGACCGGCGCGGCGACGATCCCCTCGATATCGAATCGTATCAAAGAGCGCTGGAAATCATCGACGCGTCGCGCGGCAAAGACGCGCGAAGACTGGTCGACGACACCGTGCGACGCTTTTTCCTAGGCGTGACGATGGAGTTGGATTGGTTGGACACGGCCGGTCAAATCACCGGCGGCGGAGCGGGCTGACTACTCGTCAGCTAGATTAGCTAACGACAGGCCGGACAAGCGCATTCATATCGAACGCGCTTTAGGCGCTGGCTGTCATTCCGAGGAGCCTTGCGACGAGGAATCTGCTTTGGGTTTTGCTGCGCACAATTTTACTGTGTAAACAGCTCCATTTCATTGCGGGTTGATCGCCAGACAACCATCGTTGACACTTAGAATATCTTCGGCTCCAGCACCGGCGTTTCCAGCGACGCCAGCGCTTTTTCTATTAGCGCGACGCGCCAGCGTAGTTCCTCCGGCGCAGGCAGCTCGGGTTGGCCGACTGGATAATGAAACTTGTTGCCGCCGAGAACCCTGCCGACGCCAACTTGCGCGGCGACGTTGGATAGACAGGTGATCAACACCACCGGAATTCCCTTCTTTTCAATCTCCTTGGCGATCGTAGCGCCGCTACGGGTGCCGGTGCCTCAGGTCGCGGTCAACAAGACCGCGTTGATGCCGGCGCCGGCAAGCTCCTCGGCGATGCC
>OELC01000148.1_pt1 | contig 10905 bp, 8 predicted proteins | sample 1503131 | NCBI WGS metagenome assembly OELC01 (sample SAMEA104379562, study PRJEB20068) | metagenome | isolation source: 1998 | reverse complement strand
GAGCCTGCTGGTTCGCGGCGAACGGCTCTTTTTCGAAGAGACATTTAAAGGCAACGGCCGAACCTGCGGCACCTGCCATCCGGCGGAAAATAACTTCACCATCGACCCAGCGTTTATCGCAACCCTCCCCCCAAACAATCCGCTCTTTGTGGCGGAATTTAATCGACACTTGAACTCAGCAACGAACGGCGGCAGGCATTTCGAAATTCCCCATCTCATGCGCCAGTTCGGCTTGATCCTGGAAAACGTCGACGGATTTGGTGACGGGTTTAACGATTTGAAGACTAAATTCGTCACGCGCGGCACGCCTCACACCTTTGCACAAGCGCTCTCGATCACACCCGCTACTTTCGACGGTACGTCGCCGCTCGTGCTGCAACGAACCGGTTGGGGCGGCGATGGCGCGCCGGGCGGCGGTACGTTAAGAGAATTTGCCATCGGCGCCGTTACCCAGCACTTCACGCGAACGCTGGATCGAATCGCCGGTGTCGATTTTCGCTTGCCCACGGACGCCGAGTTGGACGCCATGGAAGCCTTCATGCTTTCTTTGGGCCGGCAAGCCGAACTGGATCTGAGCGCACTGGCGTTAAAGAATGCTGATGTACGCATGGGGCTCGCTTTGTTTAATAGTCCAGTCACGGGCAAATGTTTTTTTTGCCATTTTAATGCCGGCGCGAATCACGGGATTCCGATCGGGGCTCCCCTCGGCACACAGAACGCTAATTTCGATACCGGGATTGAAAACGCTCCGCACCCTGCCGGACTGCACGGGGCGCTTCGCCCGCGCGACGGTGGTTTCGGGCGGGAACCGAACCCATCCGGCGGTTTTGGCAACGGCACGTTCAACACGCCGTCGCTCATCGAAGCGGCCGATTCGCCGCCATTTTTCCATAACAATTTAGTCAACACGATCGAACAAGCGGTGGAGTTTTACATAACTCCCGCGTTTAGCACTTCTCCCGCCGGGCGATTTATATTTGGCGTCAATCTCGACGGCCAAGTCCAGGTTAATCAAGTGGCGGCTTTTCTTCGAGTCATCAACGCCCTGGAGAACATCCGGTCCGCCGAGGAGAAGCTGACGAGCGCTTTACATGGAACAGGCTTGCCGGAAGTACTTAAACTTCTTCGGCTCGCGATCGTGGATATCAACGATGCCCACCGAGTACTTGCGCAAGCGTTGCCGGCATTAACTTCAAACGGCGTGCATCCCGACGCCCGAACCTTTCTGGGGGATGCAAAACATTTTTGTGAAACGGCCCAGGCGACTAAAAGCGCGCTGGCGAGGCATTTCGAGATCAAGGCTGCCTTATCGGCCCTGGCACAGGCCAAGGGAGACATTGTCGAGGAGTAAGCTGGCTCCAGTGATGCACACAGTTTAACCGATGGTCGGGGCGTCAGGGCTGAGTCTGAATTCTAGCGCCGCGCGAGAGGCGCCAGGCCTCGCAATCACACAGCGTCGTAAGGCAAGCCGCGACACGTTATCACCCGTAGATCACGCGCCGATACGCGAGACTTGAAGCCGCGCACTCGGTCCGCTAACGGCCCACCCGTTTTTTCACTGCTGCAAGCTCCGCTTCGCTGCGCGGCGTGATGACGCCGACTTTGCGCGTGCGTTCATAGGGAACCACGACCCGCATCGGTTGGCCATCGCGTTCGAGCAACGAGATGTGGCGCGATTCGGTGCCGCGGTTGGGCAGCTCGAAGAGCGTCCACTGGTCCGTGCTGGGATCGTACTTGGCGACTTTGTCCGTGCTCCACAGGTTGGTCCAGACATTGTGGCCCTTGTCGACGCTGATTTGATAGGGTTGATGGGTTTCTGGATTGGGCAGCGGAACGAGTGTGGTCTGTTTGCTGTGGATGTTGATCTTGGCCAGCGTGCCGCCGAACGAATTGCCGACGTAAACGTAATCGCCATTTTTATCGGCGCCCATGCGGCGCGGCGCTTGGGCCCAGGCGAAGGGCATGTTGAAATCCGGTTGAAAGCTCGTGCTTTCGTACAGTTTTTTCTGTTCCGGGGTCAAACTCTCCAGGACCAATTGTTCCGGCGGCAGTTTGAACTCGCCGCTTTTGCCGGTTTTTATGTCGCTGTAGTCGACCAAATCCTGGGACATCAGCAACCACCAGCCGTTGCCGACGCGATCGGCGGCGAGGCCGTAGACCGTCGCGGTGCCGTGGGGATTTTTATAGGTCACCGATTTGAACTCGGTGAACTTTTCTTCTTTGATATTGAAACGCAGCGCGCCGTCGGGTGCGGTGACCCAGATATTGCCGTTCATGTCGGCGTCCAAAGTTCCCGCGGTGCCGGACATCGGCGCGGGCGGAATATAGAGGGTGATTTTTTCCGTCTTGGGATCGATTTTTGCCAGACCGCCGCGGCCGCGTAGCACGTTGGAGCGGACGTTGAACCACATGATGCCGTTTTCATCGCGAGTGATGCCGTGGGTGCCGGCGGCGATGCCGCGTTGATCGTCGAGCGTAAAATTCTTCACCGCGCCGGTCTTGCCGTTGATCCGTCCGATGGTGGTCACCAAGCTGGTGTGCGAATAGGTGATCCAGATGTTGCCGTCAAAATCCATCTGCGCGTCGTGTACGCCGGCGACGTGATTCATGCCGGAACCGGTGCCCAGCGACCAGTCGCTGCCGTCCATCGACATGGTATGGCCGCCTTCCATCGGGTAGTCGTAGTCCCGGATCACCGCGCGCGCCGCTTCGCCGGACGGGCGCGGCAGCAGCTTAAACTTCATCGAAGTTTCGCCGGGGCCGCGGGCGCGGGTGAGATAGGCGGCCAGTTCTTTTTGATGAAAATCGATATTGGCCGACGGCTTTCGATCCGCGCCAAGGTAAACGCCTTGCACGCTCACATGCTTCATCAGGTCGAGGATCTTGTTCCAGCCGTCCTCGTCGAAGCGGTATTGCAGCGGATAACTCGCGCTGTGGCAGCCAGTGCAATTCTTTCGCACTTGAGTTTTCATCCGATAATCTTCCAGCGTGTCGCCGGGAAGCGCGGCGAGCAACTCGTCGCCGGGCAATTGGCGAATCCAATCCTCTTGGTTCTTGAACGGCTGCAAAACGAAATTGCGCCGCGCGGTTTTGTTCTTCAGCTCGACGTCGCCGTTGGCGCGCTGAAAGGTCACCGCTTGCGCCCAGACTTGGTATTTGCCATTGGGCAGCGGCGGAAAATAATAGTTGCCCGACTCGTCGGTGAAAACGCTGGTGGTGATGGTCGACTTTTCCGCCTTGGCCGATACCGTGACGCCGCCCATCTTTTCACCCGTAGCCGAGGTAATCGCGCCGGTGAGCAGTGCGTCGGCGAAAGCCGCGGAGAACGACATCGCGGCCCATAGGACGGCGATCAAGTTAGCAATGACGAAGCGGTTTAGAGTTCTCATGGCGTTCCTCCAAAAGCGAGTTTGGTTTTTTTAGCGCCGTTACTTGGTCGGGCGCGCGGTGGGAATATCTTGATTGCCGGGCTCCAGGGTTTTGACGTAGGCGGCGATGGCGGCGATCTGCTCAGGACTGTAAGTGTACTTGAACCCCGGCATGCGCGCCGTGCCGTTGCTGATGAACATGCGCAGCAGTTCGTCCTGCCCGCCGAGGTTGAGTCGGGACAGTTCCGGGCCATACATGCCGGAAATCAAGGTCGGCCGAGTGTGGCAGACGCCGCAGGACTGCTCGAACAGGCGGCGGCCCAGTTGCTGCTGCGGCGTGAGATGGCTTGAATGATGATCGGCGGCGAACAGCCATTGCGGCACTGGGGCCAGCAAGAACAAAACGATCGCGATGCGAAACTTCATGACGCTTTTCCTCATTGGGCAATTTTCGCTGAAGAGTAGCTGCCAAAATCATCTGCTGTCAACGGCAAACAGGTTTTTCTTCTCTACGCTGGGAACGGTTTCACCGCCCCGGCTGCATGCCGCGCTGCCGGTATACTTTGGCAGCCTCGGGCGAGGACAAGTAGCGGAGCAGCGTGGCGGCGGCTTCACGGTCCTTTGAATGCGCGGATAGAAAACCGACCAGCGCCGTCGGCGGCGAAATATCGCGCGGCAGCGGGCCGACGACTTCGACGCCGGGCTCGGTGATGATTTCGCTGATGTAGGTCAAACCGAAATCGACTTCGCCTTTGGCGAGCAGTTCCATGGCGCCGCGGCCGGCTTGGGCGATTTTGATTTTTCCTTTCATCGCTTCGGCGATGTCGAGTTTTTCCAGCGTCGCGTTCATGCTCACGCCGGCGCCGGCGCCGGTGGCGGCGTTGGGATAGGCGATGGCTTTGGCGCCGAGCAGTAACCGCTTGACCGCGTCGGCGTTTGAGATATCAGGCTTTGGCGCGCCGCTACGCACGGCGATGCCGACCGCCACGGTGGCGAGCGGCGTTTCGCTTGAGGCGATTACGTGCCCCGATGCGATCACCGGCTCCAATGGCGGTTGCACGATCGGCACGTCGAAGGGCTCGCCTTTGATCACTTGTTGCTTGGTGCCGCCGCCCGAGCCGAAGGTCGCTTTGACTTTGTGGCCGGTCGCTTGTTCAAATTCGGCGATCAATTGGGTGGCGGCGGCGCGGATACCGCCCGGCCCGATTAAAGTGATTTCAGCCGCCCGCGCGGTATCGGAATTCCCCATGACGCTGAATGTGACAATGGCCGACAGAAAATATTTTTTCATCGGTTTCCTTTCGCCTGGTTGGTGGACGCATTGCGTTCGCATCGTACGGGTTTCTTCATCAGCTTGGCGGCATTGCGCGATTGTCGAATTTTTGCGCCGCTCAGCGAATCGCGATGGGCGCCATCGCCGAGCCGGTCGCGCCCTTGAGTTTTAACGGCTGGACGATGAAAGTGAATTCATAGGCGCGCGCCGCCGCCAACGCTTCGAGTTCAAGATTCTCGATCAAATAAATGCCCTGTTGGATCAACATCATCGCGTGCAGCGGCAAGTTGTGCGGTTTTTCCGAAGGGCGCACTTCTATGCAACAGTTATCCGCCGCGATCAGCATCGGCTCTTGGCTCACCAGCCACTGCGCCGCGGCAATGCCGATTCCGGGATTGACCGACCCGTGTCGTTGATTCTCCTTGCCCATGAGTTTGGACCAGCCGGTGCGGACGATCACCGCGTCGCCGGGTTGCAGTTGCTAATTCGCTTTACGGTTAAAATCGATTCGACTCTTGAACGCAACGACTTTGTCGCCGCGTTGCGCGGCAGCGCTGGCGGTGCCAATGACGACGCCTTGCGCGCATGATGCATAGCTTTCTCCTTCGATGGGCGATGATATTTTATTTTTGAGCATCGTGAACGAGCGTTCAACGATGATTTTGGTCAGACAGTAAGCGATGACGGGGCAATCCGTCAACTCAATCGACGACGATAGCCAGCCACAGGAATCTCGCGCGAGCTGCGAGACGATCGGTTTTCATTGGCCTAGTCGAGAAGAGATTGGTAATATGCCGCGATCATTGGCCGAAAGGCCATGCGCGCCGCGAATCTATTTTTACCTAGTCTGGAGCAAGGAGTCTCTTATGGACAAGATCGATCTCTCGCGTTTTTCATTGGAAGGCAGGACCGCGATTATTACCGGCGGCAGCGGCGGCATCGGCCGGGCATGCGCCGTTGCGTTTGCCAAGGCCGGCGCCAACATTGTTATCGCGTCGCTGCCGCCGGATTCCATCGCGCCTGTGGTCGCAGAAGTGGAGGCGCTTGGCGTGAAAGGGTTTGGCTTGGCGCTCGATGTTACCAATGCCGAGCAGGTGCAAGCGCTTGTCAACCAGACGCTGGCGAAATTTGGCCGCGTCGATATTCTGGTCAACGTCGCCGGCGGTTCCTATAGCCGCAATCCTTTCATGCCGGCGTTCAAGCGCGCGCCGTTGTTGGAATTGGCGCCGGAAGATTTCATGAAGGCGTATGAAGTCAACACCAAGAGCGCGTTTCTTTGCGCCAAGACGGTGGCGCCGGCGATGAAGGCAGCGGGGAAGGGGAGTATCATCAACATCGGTTCCATCTCCGGCCGTGGGACGAAAAAGGAACGCGCCGACATGGCGGCCTACGGCACGGCGAAGGCCGCGGTGATGAACCTGACGATTCACATGGCGCAGCAATGGGGACCGGCAATCCGCGTCAATGCCATCGCGCCCGGTATCATCGACACGCCGCGGCCGGCGGGAACCAATCGGCAGGAATTGTTTGGCGAAGCGATTAAAAAGATTTCCCTGGGGCGCGCCGGCACCGCCGACGAAGTCGCCAGCGTCGCGCTGTTTCTCGCCTCGGACGCGGCGAGCTTTGTCAGCGGCGCGATTATCGATGTGAACGGCGGGGAGTGACCCGCTCAATAGCCCCATTTGCGCGCGACTGCGCAGAGCCGCTCATGCTCAGGCGCTAGTTCGGGGCGCTGAATCAGTTCGCGATAAGCTTCCTGGACCAAATCTTGGGCGCAAACATCTTTGATCGCGGGAACTTTGTAGTTAAGCTCGCCAAGTTTTTCTTCTTCCGTGAGCATGTCTTCAAAACCGGTGGCAAGCCCATCAACGGGAAAGGGCATCGCTTCCAAGTCGCGCGCCGAGCGATGGGGATTACTCTCGACGACGCGCTCTTCCGGGTCGGGACTGAGAAAGCGCAGCCGCTTTTCCAAATTGGTGATGTATTCGTGATTCTTCGGCATGTCGCGCACGAACCAGTAGGCGCGGATCATCGCTTTGAGAAAACTTTTGACTAACTCGGGCTTTTCCTCGAGGATTCGTCCGGTGGCGGCGATGATTCGCTCCGGCCGTCCTTGGGGATACTGGTCGGCGGGGCTGACCAGGACATTGCAGCCTTCGCTCTTCAAATCCTCCGCGTCCCAGGTCGGCACCGGCGCGCACTCGACGCGGCCGGTGCGGATCGCTTGTTTGTGCAGGTGATGGGCGACGCCGATGCGCACCCATTCAACATCGCGTTCCAAATCCAAGCCGGCTTTTTTGATTTGGATCTGAATCGCCCAGTGACGGATGCTGTTGAAGTCGCTGATGCCGACCCGCTTGCCCTTCAAATCGGCCAGCGATTTGATATGCGGCGGCGCCACCCAAACATTGGTATGCTGATTGCGCCAACCGGCGATGATATAGAGATCGGCGCCGCGCGCCCGTTGGTAAAAAACCGTGCGCGATTGCACGTCGAGGGCGATATCCACCGACTTTTCTTTCATCGCCTGGGAAATCGCCAGTTTTTCCAAGCCGAAGGGCACCATCGAGTCGTGCGACAGCTCATAGGCGAGCGCGCCCTCGGCGTTGCGTAGACCTTCGTCATACAAATAATTCATCTCATGGGCGGCGGTCACCGGCACTTGGTGCAGCACATGATAACAAGTGGGGGCGATGCGCAGTTTGCCGTTCAGCATTGGCGAAGCTCACTTTTTGTGGTGCCTGAAACTGGGAATATCTCCCGCAAAGCATGCCCTGAGCCAAGCCGAAGGGGCGCGAAGGCACAAAGTAATTTCGTTGTCATAGCGTCAAGCCGATGCTTCTGTCAATGCTTCGTGCTCAGCAAATCCTAGACGCTCGGAGTTTGCTTGTGCTAGATTCATTTCCAGTGAAATTCTTAACGCCGACGGTTCGTTGCCGCTCAATCGTTTCAATAATATTTGCCAGCTTGCTGTGCTGGCAGGGTGCCGCGTGTGCGCAGGAATTGCGTCATATTTACTACGGCACGTCGGCGTCGGTGGCTCATCTGCCGGTATGGGTCGCCAAGGACGCGAGCTACTTCGCCAAGCGCGGATTGAATGTCGAGCCGGTGCAAATCCGCGGCGGCGCGCTGATCACGCTTGGGATCATGAGCGGGCAGTTGCAATTCTCCGGCGCCGGCGCGGAGTCTGTCGTGGCGGCGCGCGTTGAGGGCGCCGAAATCGTTCTGCTCGCTTGTCCGAGCGATCTTGAACCGATCTTTCTCATCACCCGGCCTGAAATCAAATCGCCCGCTGAACTCAAGGGCAAAGCGAGCGCGGTGACCCGCATCGGTTCATCGACGCATTTTTATTTGCGCGCGGCGCTGCGTTTGGTCGGGCTCGACGCCGACAAGGACATGACGATTTTGCAATTGGGCGCGGGGCCGGAGATGGCGACCGCGCTGGAGAGCGGCCGGATCGCCGCCGCGGCATTGAACACGCGATACGCTTTGCCGTTCTTGCGGCGCAACTGGCCGGTGCTGGTCGATCTCACCAAGACCGATCTGGTTTATCCTTCCTCTTGCGTGACCGGCAGCCGTGCCTATGTCAAAAGCGAACCGAAAGTGGTGGAAGACTTCTTGGCCAGCTACGTGGCGGGAATTCAGCTGATCAAAAAAGATTCGGCTTTCGCCGAACGATCGTTGATCAAATGGACGCGCGAAAAAGACAACTACGTCGTCGCCAAGTCCATCGAAACCCACGCGCGCATCTTCAAGTCGTTGCCCTATGTGCCGGACAAGGGCATCGAAAACATCGTCAAAGACTTGGCCTCCCGGCGCAATGTGCCGAAGGAGTTTTTCGCAAAGCCGGAGTTGTTCCGCGACAACGGCCCGCTGGATCGCGCTTTGGCCCGCTAGCGCTAATCTAGCCAGTCTTTGTCTTTGAGTTTTCTCGGCAGGTAGGTTTTCGTCAGATACTGAAAGTCTTTGTTGGCCAGGGCGTCGAGCTCGAACTTCAAACCGCTGGTGAGCATGCCTTTGATTTCGTTCTGCCATTCCTTCTTTTGAAACCATTTGTACTTCATCAGTTCCTTGGCGCGATTGATGTCTTTGTCGTTCAATTTAATGCCGACGTTGCGCGGCAGGCCGTAGCGTTCCGGATCGGCGCTGGAGAAGCCGATGAATTTCGCCTTGGGAATCGCCATGCGCTCGCTTTCGAAGGCGAGATTGATCGAGCCCTGTTTGACCACGGAATAGATGTAGTAGCCCCAGGGATCGTTGTCGACCAGCACGTAGACCGGCAGTTTGTATTCTTCATGTAATCGGCGCGCGAGGCGGCGCACGCCGCGGGGCGGCTGGCCGTTGCCGGTGAGCAGGATGCAATTATACCTGCGCCAAAATTTATCTTCCGACAAGCGATTCCACTGGGTGCCTTTTTCGACCAGCAGGACGAAATCCGCGGTGCATTTGCTGATCTGAATATATTCCGGTTCGACGATGGACGGCACGGAGTAACCGCCTTTGCCCAGCTTGGTGCAATCCACGCGGTCGCCGTCATCGACGATGGTCAACGGTCCGACCACGGTGCCCGAGTTCTCCGCGCGCACATGCAGTTCTTCGCGCAGTGCTTCCAGCGTAACTTCAAGGTCTTCAATCAGCGGGTCGGACTCGTTCTGGCCGTCAAAGGTATTTTCGTTGGAGTTTCTGATCGTGTGTTTGGTGCGGTAGTAAATTTCGCGCAGCGAGGTGGTCAGATTGGCACGCTGCAATTCGGCCAGGGCGTCGGCGACCAGCACCGTCTGCATGAATTTTTTCGCCATGCCGACGTTGAAAAACGTCCGCGCCTGTTTGCGCCGGCCCATTTCGATGATGCCGCGCTTCTGGTTGAAATTGACGTTGGCGAGACTGCGCACGGGAATCGACAGCGCCGGGTCCTGATTGCGCTGGGCCGCGCCGATCACGATATCGGCGACGCCGATCAATTTCTTCTCGACTACGCCGTTACTATTTTTTGGTTTTTTTGCCGCCATGTTTCTTTCCCGGTTTCTTTCCTGTTTTGCCGCTGCGTTTGTCAAAAGCTAAAGTCATTTGCTTGGCGCTTGCGGGTTTTGCGCCGCGCGGAGGGCTTACTTTTACCACTTTGCTCTTGCTTGCAGATTTAATTTTTTTCAGCGCCAGAGTCGGCAACGCCGGTTCCTGCTCATCGGACGGTTCTTCTTGCCGAACTTCGACCTCGTTCCCTTGAGTCGACGGCACCACCGGCGCGTCGCCTTCGATGCCCTCGGCGGTGACGATGATCGAATGGGGCAGCCCTTCCGGGCCGCTGCCGTCGCGGCCGAGGATCTCATCGGTTTTTTCGCCGCCGGTGCGTTTGGCGGCGATCTTCTGCAATTGGTCTTTGAGTTTTTCCTTGGCGAGCTTGCCGCCCTTCAAGCGGGCGCAGGCGTCGACCACTTCCTCGATGTAAAGCGCAAAAATATTGCGCCGGCGAAACTCGCCCTTGGCGCGCTCTCTGCGACGCAAAAACACGCCGAGGCGCCGGCCGCATTCCTGCAATGCGAGCTTGATTTCTTTTCGGATCTCATCGTAATCGGCGATGGCTTCTTTCGATTCACTGGTGAAAGGCACCCAGACCGAAGCCATGTGGACGAAGATCACCATCGGCCCGGCCGGCAGCGCGCCGCGCGATTGCGCCACGCCGTAGTTGCGCCAGGTGGTGTCGAGCACGGCTTTGAAGGTCGCGCAGGCGGATTGCTGATAAAGCAGCGGCACGCGGTTGGCGTAGCGGATGACGCTGGCCAATTCGTTGTCGTCGTCTTTGTCTTCGCCTTCGGCGAGGGGGATATTTTGCTCTTTTACTTTCGCCGCTTGCTCCGGACTTTTGCCGAAGGCCAAGCCCGCTTCGATGACAAATGGATTGCCGCGGTAAACCGCCGGCGGCCGGGTCACCGCGGTGTAGAATTCGCCTTTGATCTGTTTATACAAGCCGTGCAGGATCGCCTTCTCGCCGATGGGCGAGAGGCAATTGCTCGGCGGCGCCATGATTTTTGTCGCCTGGATGGTCTTATAAAAATTCTCGGCTGCCGCGCCGTGCAGGTTTCTTGGCCGGGTGTCCGGCGAAAGCTTGGCCGCTTTGCAGATCTCCTGGGCGACGCTGGACGACACCCGGCTAAATTCGCTCGACAGAAATCCCGACACAGAGTGGCTCTTGGTGTCGTGCAGCATTTTGAGCATCATGCCGAATTCTATGCCATAGGGATGCGGCTTGATCTCGCGCGGTTGCGG
>OELC01000306.1_pt4 | contig 11075 bp, 8 predicted proteins | sample 1503131 | NCBI WGS metagenome assembly OELC01 (sample SAMEA104379562, study PRJEB20068) | metagenome | isolation source: 1998 | reverse complement strand
GGCATCAGCAGCATCATCTTTCGCTGATTGGGATCGCCCGCCGTCGGCGTCATCCACTGCTGCAAAAACATGCTCGCGCCCATGAGAATCGTCAGAATCGGCACACCCACGTGCCAACCGCCGAGCATAAACGGCAGCGACTCCCAATCCGGCCGCGCCAAATCCTGGATCCATAGGAACGGCGCGTGGCGCAGCTCAATGGGCGTGCCCAAAACACTATAGAGACCGTAAAACACCGGTAGCTGCAGCACCATCGGCAAGCAGCCGCCCAGCGGGTTGACGCCGTTGCGCTTATAAAGCTCCATGATTTCGCGATTGAGCTTTTCCTTGTCGTCGGCGAATTTTTCCTTGAGCTTTTCCATCTGCGGCGCCAATTTTTGCATCGATTTCATTGACGCCATGCTCTTATGGGTCAGCGGCCACATTAAAAGCTTGATCAGCACCGTCAGTATAATGATGTCGACACCGTAGCTCGACGTGAAGCGATGAAAGAAGTGCAGCACATTTAACAGCGGCTTCGAGATAAAGCCGAAGTAGCCGAAGTCGATGGCGCGCTCCATGCCTTTGCCGACCGATTCGAGCACGTCGAAATCCTTGGGCCCGATGAACAGCGTGTAGCGCCCGGTGGCGCCAGGACCGCTCAGCGCCGCGATCAGCGCCGCGCCGGTTTGGCGCACCGAGAATTTATGTTGCGCGCCATTGTCGGGCAGCAAAGCAACGAAGAAGTAAGTTTGACCCAAGCCCGCCCAGGAGATTTCACCGCTGAACTCATGGCCCTTGATCGCTTCCGCCGCCGCTTCGCGCTTGATCTTGTTGTCGACCAGGGCGATGAAGCCCTCAAACGGCGCGTCGTGATTGACAACGCTGTGGTCGCTTTTGTCGGTCAGCAAAATCTCCGGCACTAGGGCCGTGCCATCGGCGGCTTTGACACCGACTTCAAGGCCGATGGCATAACTCGCGCCGGAAAAGGTCAGCGATTTGGTAATAACCGAGCCATTGGCGCTTTGGCCGCTAAATACCAACGTGCCCTTGGCGGCGCCGGATAATTTTAGCTCCGCGCCTTGTACCGCATAGTCGATGGCGCCGTCGTCCATCGCCTCCGCGGGCGCCGCCCCCGCTATGCGTACTCCTAAAGGTAATGGGACACCGGCAGCTGAAGTAACAATTTCAAACGGCCCGCTCGCCGGGTCCGACGAGCTGCGATATTTTTTGAACTTAAAGCTCTTGAGCCGGGCGCCATGGCTGGTAAAAACCGCGCTGTAATTGTCGGTATCGACGCTGATCTCTTTGGCCGGTTGTCCGGCTGGCACGTGTGCTGGCGCAGCCGCAATCGGCGCGACGGCAGCGGGAGCCGCGGCCGGCGCGGCGGGGACGCTGGGTTCCGCGCTCTTTGCGTTGGTTGGCGCTGGTTCGCTAACCGGCGCCGGGCCGTAATAGAAATTAATGAACTGCTGATAAGCGATCAGCACAAAAACCGACAGAGCGATGCCAATGAGCGCGCGTTTATCCATGGATCAAATTTATTTCACCGGATCGTAACCGCCGGCGCGGCCGGGATGGCAGCGGGCGATACGCAGTAAGCCGTAAAAAATTCCCTTGAGAACTCCGTATTTTTGAATTGCCTTCTCAGTGTACGCCGAACAACTGGGATAATAACGGCAGGCGGCCGGCAAGAACGGCGATAGCCCCTTGCGATAACCGAGCAGCAACAGACCGAGCACAGTGCCAATGAGTCGCTTCACGCTTGACGCCGGCTTCGCTGATTTAACAAAGCTCGCTCTAGTTCGCCGGCGATCAAACTGTTGGCTAAAGTCGCGGCGCCGTTGCGGGCGATGACGAGGTAATCGGCTGCTTGGGGCAAAAGCCCGCGATGGCGGCGGAAAAACTCCCGCACCTGACGCTTGATCCGATTGCGCGCGACGGAATTGCCGACTTTGCCACTCACCGTGATTCCCAATCGGCTTTCAGCACCGTCATTGGCTTTGCTGATCACGACAAAATTAACCGATTGAAACTTGCTGCCGGTGCGCGACAGTTTGAGAAACTCAGGCCGTTTACGCAGGCGGGCCGTTTTTGGAAACCGCTGGCTGCCGCAGGGCGACATGGACCTGGCTTAAGTGCGTATCCGCTTTGGCGGCACGCTGACCGTCAGTTTTTTCCGCCCCTTGGCGCGCCGTCGCCGGATCACATTACGCCCGCCGGGGGTTTCCATGCGGGCGAGAAAACCATGGGTCCGTTTTCTTTTTATATTACTCGGTTGATAAGTGCGTTTCATACAAATGATACTCCCTCGGGCCGCCAGCGCGGCCAAGTGGCTATTTCAAGCATACCGCATGGCCGAAGTCAATTTTACCGCGATTTTAGCCCGCCTCGGGTTTTAACGAACGCTTCATGAGATCGCGCACCGCCGTCGCCGGCGCCTTGCCGTCATGGAGCACCGCGTGCATCTGTTCGACGATCGGCATCTCCACGCCCAACCGCTGCGCCAATAAATACAGCGATCGGGTATTGCGCACGCCCTCGGCCACGCTGCGGGTGGACGCGGTGATTTCTGCCAAGCTCATGCCGGCGGCGATTTGCAATCCGACGCGGCGATTGCGGCTCAAGTCGCCGGCGCAGGTGAGAATCAGATCGCCCAAACCCGGCAAACCGGCGAGCGTTGATGATTCCGCGCCCATACGCACGGCAAAGCGCGTCATCTCGGCGAGCCCGCGGGTGATCAACGCCGCCCGCGCGTTTTGCCCCAAGCCCAAACCGTCGCTGATGCCGGCGGCGATGGCGATAACATTTTTTACCACCCCGCCGATCTGCACGCCGATCACATCTGTAGACGTGTAAACCCGCAAGCTCGGCGTGTTCAAGATTTCCTGCACCGTCCTGGCAACCGGTTCGAAATAGGCGGCCACGGTCAGCGCGGCGGGCAGGCCGCGCGCCACTTCGATGGCGAAGGTCGGCCCGGATAGAAAAGCTTGCCGCTTGGGGTTGTCGGCGCCGAAAATATCGCCGAACAATTCGCCCATGGTGCGTAGCGTGCCTTCTTCCAACCCTTTAGTGCCGCACAAAAGCAGCGTCTGCGGCGAAATCATGTCAGCCGCTGCGCTGAACACCGCGCCCACCGCGTGCGATGGCACGGCGCAAATCACCAGCAGCTTGTTGGCCACGGCGGCTTCCAAGGACTGAGTGGCGGCGACATTGGCAGGCAGCTCAATGCCGGGCAGGTAGAGGCGATTCTCCCGCTGGTTGACAATGTCGCGATGACACTCAGCGCCATGGCACCAGAGCGTGACTCGTTCGCCTTTGTCGGCCAACACTTTGGCCAACGCCGTGCCCCACGCGCCGGCGCCAACGACGCCAATCTCCCTAGCCATGACGAATTAAAACCACCGAATGGATGCTCGATTGAATCCGAATATTTTTGAATTTCTAATTTTGCCTTTTTTAATTGCTATTGCTCGCCGCCTTCGCCCTCTTCCTCTTCTTCCTTCTCGGCCAAGCGCGCCAGCGAAACCACTCTTTCGCCCTCTTCGAGACCGATCAAACACACCCCTTGGGTATTGCGGCCGATGACCCGGATATCCTTGACGCGCAGGCGAATGATCTTGCCGATGTTGGTGATTAGCATGAGCTGATCTTCCGCGGTCACCTGTTGGACGCCAATGACCGGGCCGGTCTTGTCGGTCGTCTTCATGGTAATGATGCCTTTGCCGCCGCGCGACTGCAGCCGGTACTCGTCCATCTCGGTGCGCTTGCCGTAGCCGCCGTCGGCGACCGTCAAAACATCGAAGCCGCGCGTCAATATCTCCATGCTGACGACGTGATCGCCTGGGTCAAGGCGCATGCCGACTACGCCGAAGGTGCCCCGCCCGGTGGGCCGGACTTGCTCTTCCTTGAAGCGAATCGACTGGCCGGCGGCGGTGGAAAGAATAATTTCTTGCTGGCCGTCGGTGAGCCGAACGTCGATCACCTCGTCGCCCGCTTCGATGCCAATGGCGCGAATGCCGTTGGCGCGCGGATTGGCATAGGCCATCAGTTCGGTTTTCTTGATCAGCCCTTTTTTGGTGGCGAAAACGATATTGCGCCCCTCCTGAAACTCCCGCACGGTGAGAAACGCGGAAACCTTTTCGCCGGCTTCGAGATTGAGCAAATTAATGATCGGCTTGCCGCGCGCCGCCCGGCTCGCCTGGGGCAACTCATGAACCTTGAGCCAGTACACTTTGCCCACAGTGGTAAAAAAGAGAATATAAGAATGCATCGACGCGATGAACAAGTACTCGACGAAATCCTCTTCCTTGGTGGTGGTGCCGATCTTGCCCTTGCCGCCGCGCCGCTGGGCGCGGTAGAGCGTCACCGCGTTGCGCTTGATGTAACCTTCATGGGAAATCGTCACCGCCATATCTTCGTCGACGATCATGTCTTCGATGGAAATCTCATCGGAGTGCTCGACGATCTGGGTGCGCCGCTCGTCGCCGTATTTTTCTTTGATTTCCTTGAGCTCCGCGACGACGATTTTGTAAATCTCCTTTTCGTCGGAGAGAATCGCCCTGAGCTTGGCGATCAGTTCCATGGTCTGGCGGTGCTCGTCCATGATCTTGTCGCGCTCCAAGCCGGTCAAGCGCTGCAAGCGCAAATCCAAGATCGCCTGGGCTTGGAGTTCGCTAAGAGCGAAATTCGTCATCAAGCCGTCTTTGGCGATGCGCGGATCGGCCGAATTGCGGATCAGGGAAATCACCGCATCGAGGTTGTCCAGCGCGATGCGATAGCCTTCTAAAATATGCAAGCGCTCTTCGGCCTTGCGCAGGTCGTAGGCGGTGCGGCGGGTGATGACCTCTTTGCGGTGATCGAGGAAGCACTTGAGCGCCTCTTTGAGGTTGAGCAGCCTCGGTTTACCGTCGACGATGGCGAGCAGGTTGATGCCGAAGGACTCTTGCAGCGCGGTGTGTTTGTAGAGCTGGTTGATGATCATTTCCGCCACCGCGTCGCGCTTGAGCTCGACGACGATGCGCATTCCCTCGCGATCCGATTCATCGCGCAGATCGGCGACGCCTTCGAGCTTTTTCTCCAGAACCAAGTCGCGAATTTGCTCGATCAGCCGAACCTTGTTCACCTGGTAAGGGATTTCACTGATGATCACCTGCTCTTTGCCGGTGCGCTTGAGGGTTTCGGTGAACGCCTTGCCGCGCATTTGAATGATGCCCTTGCCTTCATGGTAGGCGCGGATGATCGGCTCACGGCCATGAATGAAGCCCGCCGTGGGAAAATCGGGGCCGGGAATATGGCGCATCAATTGTTTGATGGAAATTTCCGGATTGTCGACCAGCGCCACCAGGGCGTCGATCACTTCGTTTAGATTATGCGGCGGAATGTTGGTCGCCATGCCGACGGCGATGCCGGCGGAACCGTTGATCAGTAAATTGGGAATGCGCGACGGCAGCACCGTCGGCTCTTTGAGCGTGTCGTCGTAGTTGGCGATGAAGTCGACGGTTTCCTTCTCAATATCGGCGAGCATCTCTTCGGCCAGCGGCGTCATGCGGATTTCGGTGTAACGCATCGCCGCGGGATTATCGCCGTCGATGGAACCGAAGTTTCCCTGGCCGTCGACCAGCGGGTAGCGCAGGTTAAAACTTTGCGCCATGCGCACGATGGTGTCGTAGATCGCCGTGTCGCCATGGGGATGATACTTACCCATGATATCGCCGACCAGACGGGCGGATTTTTTGTAAGGCCGGTCCGACGTGTTGCTGGCGTCGTACATGGCGTAGAGCACCCGGCGATGCACCGGCTTCAACCCGTCGCGGACGTCGGGCAGGGCGCGGCTGATGATCACGCTCATGGCATAGGCCATGAACGACTCGCGCATTTCTTCTTCGATGTAGACGGGAACTTTTTGCGGTTTAATCGTCGCTTCCATGAAACACTCGCCTGTTAGAATTGCTTGGAGATGCTAAGTCTTCAAACGGCTTGAACGCTTTGAACTATTTGTCCGCCGAAGTCCGCCAAAGGACGGATCAGCCCTAAATCGTTTGGCCGAGCCGGATCAGCCTTTGGCTGAAACGGCTTGAACGACTTTTAAATGTCGAGATTTCTCACCGTCAACGCATGTTCTTCGATAAACTTTCGCCGCGGTTCGACCTCATCGCCCATCAGCGTCGAGAAAATATCGTTGGCCTCCACCGCGTCTTCGACCCGCACCTGCAAGAGCACCCGGGTTTCCGGATTCATAGTGGTTTCCCACAGTTGCTCCGGATTCATTTCGCCCAGCCCTTTGTAGCGCTGCACCGCCAACCCTTTTTTGCCGCTGTCCATGAAGTAGTGAAACACTTCGGTGAGCGAGCGCAGTTGCGCCTTTTGCTCGCCGTTCTCGACCGCATAGGGCGGCATGCCGCCGCTGATCAGATCGCTAAACAGCTTTTTTATTTCTTTGAATTCCGGACTGATGAGAAATTCCCGGTCGATGACGGTCTGAAAACCGGTGCCGTTGGCGCGGGTCGAGACAATCAACGTAAAGCAATTATGTTCGACGTCCTCCTCAAGCGCGCAGGACAATGGCACCTGCTCGGGCGCCGTCAAACCGACGTAGGATGCGAGCCGGACTTCCAGCGCCCGGAGCGCGCTTTCGTCGCGCAACGTCTCTTCGTTAAAACCGTCTTCGAGCAGCAAAGCTTCGACCACGTTGCGGTTTTTCTTTTTGTGGCGCGCGATCATGGTCATGAGCTTTTCCCAGCGGGAAATCTTCTTGATGAAATTTTGCAACGGTTGGCCGGCGATGCCGTTGCCCTTATCGCTGTCCAGGGAGCGCAGCCGGACATCTTCGGTGCCGAGCTCGATCAAATAATCATCGAGGGACGGCTCGTCTTTCAGATAGCGCTCTTGCTTGCCGCGCTTAACTTTGAACAGCGGCGGCTGGGCAATGAACAGATAGCCTTTTTCTACCAGCTCCGGCATCTGGCGATAAAAAAACGTCAGCAGCAGCGTGCGAATATGCGAGCCGTCGACATCGGCGTCGGTCATGATGATGATCGAGTGATAGCGCAGTTTCGCTTGGTCGTAATCTTCTTTGACCCCGGTGCCCAAAGCGGTGATCATCAGGCGAATTTCCTGGGATGAAAGCATTTTGTCGAAGCGCGCTTTTTCAACGTTCAAAATTTTACCCTTCAGCGGTAAAATCGCTTGGTTGCGCCGGTCCCGGCCTTGTTTCGCCGAACCGCCGGCGGAATCGCCTTCGACGAGATACAACTCGCTCAAAGCCGGATCGCGCTCCTGGCAGTCGGCGAGCTTGCCCGGCAGCGAGCCGGAATCGAGAGCGCCCTTGCGCCGCGCCAGATCTTTGGCCTTGCGCGTCGCTTCGCGCACCCGCGCCGCTTCGACGCCCTTGGCGACAATCTTTTTGGCTTCGGTGGGATGCTCGCTTAGGTAACTGCCGAACTTTTCATTGACCAGCGCTTCGACGATGCCCTTCACTTCGCTGTTGCCTAGTTTGGTTTTGGTCTGCCCTTCGAACTGCGGCTCGGGAACCTTGGCGCTAATCACCGCGGTCAAACCCTCGCGCACGTCGTCGCCCTGGAGATTTTCCTCGTCTTTTTTGAGCAAGCCGCTGTTGACCGCGTAACTGTTGATCGAGCGGGTAAGCGCGGAACGAAATCCGATCAGATGCGTGCCGCCCTCAATCGTGTTGATGTTGTTGCAGAACGCGAAAACATTTTCCGTGTAGCCGTCGTTCCACTGCATGGCGATTTCGACTGAGACGCCGTCTTTCTCGCCTTCGAAATGAACCACTTTGGCATGGATCGCGCTCTTGGCGCGGTTCAAATGCTCGACGAACGACAGCAAGCCGCCCTTGTAGACGAATTCATGTTTTTTCTGCGAGCGTTCGTCGTCGATGGTGATCTTGATGCCGCGATTCAAAAACGCCAGCTCGCGCAATCGCTGGGAGAGAATATCGAAACTAAACTCGCTGACCTCAAAGATCTGACTGTCCGGCTTGAAAGTCACCCGGGTGCCGCGTTCTTTGGTTTTACCAACTTCTTTGAGCGGCGCCTGCGGATCGCCGCGCCGATAACTTTGCTGGTACACCTTGCCGTCGCGCTTGATTTCAACTTCCAAAGTTTCCGATAGCGCGTTTACCACGGAAATACCGACACCGTGCAAGCCGCCGGAAACTTTGTACGAAGCCTTGTCGAATTTGCCGCCCGCATGGAGTTTGGTGAGCACGACTTCGGCGGCGGAAACTTTCTCAGTCGAATGCATGTCGACGGGTATGCCGCGGCCGTTGTCGACGACGGTGACGCTGTTATCGATATGAATCGTCACTTCGATGGTGTCGCAGTGGCCGGCCAACGCTTCGTCGATGGAGTTGTCGACGACTTCGTAAACCAGATGATGCAGACCGCGCTCGCTGGTGTCGCCGATATACATACCGGGACGTTTGCGAACCGCTTCAAGGCCTTCTAAAACTTTGATATTGTCCGCGCCGTATTCGATGTCCGCCGGAGTTTTTGGTTCAGCCATTTTCACCCATCGCCAAGTTGGAATTTTTGCTTGAAAAGTTGTGGACTTAGCTAGACTTACAACTATCTTGGATAATACCGGAATGGACCCAAAAAGTAAAGCTGCGTAGCAGCGCTAAGCTACTGATAGATAATGCAAAAAAAATGATTTTGGGGGCTAGCGACAAATCCCCGCCAAACTTTGCCCAAAACGCCGAACCAAGGTTGACAGCTCGTCATGGCTGAGCGAAAAGGATTGGCATGCAAAGCCTGATTGCGGCGTTCAAATACCTCACTGTGTGGGGCCGCATAAATGCGGTTCAGCCGACGCCGGAGGCGATCGGCGCCGGTGCGATTTATTTTCCCCTGGTCGGCATCTCGCTTGGTTTATTGCTGGCGCTCCTCAACTATAGTTTAGGCGCCTACCTCGCTGCAGAGATTCTGAGCATTTTTCTAGTTGCGACTTTGCTGATCGCCAGCGGCGCCGTTCCGCTCTGGGGCACAAAGCAAACCATCGAAGCTTTTCTGCTCGACCCTGCGCGCGCCACCAGTTCGCCGGAGAATTTCTCGGGCTTGGTGGCAATTATTTTTGTGATTTTGTTTAAGGTCGGCGCCATCGATGTCTTAGATGACAAACTCACCATGAGTTTGCTGCTGACACCCGCGCTGGCGCGCTGGGCGTTGGTGATCTTCATCTATGGATACCATGATCGTTGCGAGGAAACGCCGCGCCGCATTGCCGAAAACGTGCGATTCTGGCATCTGCTAGCGACGACTGTCGCGACCCTTGGCCTGGCGGTTTATCTCGTCGGGCGCAAAGGACTGTGGATCGGGCTCTCCTTGTCGGCGTTAGCATTATCCGCCAGAAGCCTGTTACATCGGCGCCACGCGGTTCTCACCGACGCCAACTTTGGCGCCGTCATCGAGCTCAGCGAAACGCTAAGCCTAGTCTTATTAGCTTCGCTCTGAGCCAAGAACAGCAATTCAAATTCATGGAAATTCTAAAGCCGCTTTCCCCGGTCCTGCAGGTCTTTTTGTTGGTCGCCGCCGGTTTCGCTTTCGCCCATTGGAAAAAAATCCATCTTACCTCGGTGACCGAGCTGATCGTCTATCTGGGCACGCCTTCGCTGGCATTTAGTTCGCTGGCGAGTAAACCGCTTTACGCCGGCGATATCGTCGTGCTGTTGAGCGGCATATTGCTAATCTTCGCCGGCGTCGGCCTGCTGATCCGGCTCTATTTTTTGGTTTTCCATTTCACCTCCCGCGGTTTTGCCCTGCCGGCGTTGTTCATGAATGCCGGCAACATGGGCATACCGCTCGCATTGTTCGCCTTCGGCCCGGCCGGCATGCAGCGGGCGACGCTCTTGCTCGTGATGATCACCTTTCTCCAATACTCGCTGGGAATTTATATTTTGAACGGGCGCGGCAACTGGACCGAGATTTTGCGCTTGCCGCTGATTTACGCGACGCTCGCTGGCCTGGCGTTTAATTTACTCCAGGTCAAGCTCCCCGAAGCGCTGCTCCAGCCGATATCGATGCTCGGCCAGGCGACCCTCCCGTTCATGCTGATCAGCCTCGGTTATCGTCTACATCAGGTCGAGTCGCTCCAATGGGATCATGCTCTCGGCGGCGCGCTGGTGCGCATCGCCGGCGGCTTTGCGGCGGCGAATGTCGCCGTTTATTTAATCGGCGCCCAAGGCGTCAACCGCCAAGTCTTGCTGCTCTACGGCGCGCTGCCCGCGGCCGTGATCAATTTCGTCCTCGCCGAAAAATACCGCCAGGATCCCGCCCTCGCCGCGTCCATCGTCGTCATCAGCACGTTGATCTCGCCGCTGACGATTCCCGTGGTGCTTTGGCTGATTCAATAGCGCGGAGTTAATTGCGTAAAATAAATCAATGGCCAAATCGCTTAACAAACTCTTGACAGTTTCAGCCACGCGGTATAATTTCCGCCACATCAGTTCCAATCTCTAGGTTCAAAGGGAAGTCCGGTGTAAATCCGGCGCGGTCCCGCCACTGTAATGGCGACGAAAGCCGCATGAAGCCACTGTTCGCAGGAACGGGAAGGCGCGGCGAGTAGATTAAAAGCCTAAGTCAGGAGACCTACCTAGAGCGTAATGACCGGCCTCTCCGGAGAAGAGAGAAGGGTTGCTAAATCTTTCCCATCTAATTTGTTGCGGCCGCTGAGCGAAGCAAATGCGATCGGCTTGGTTCTTGACAATTTCGCTAATACTGCACATCGCAGCGCTGGTCTGTTTCATTGCGATTTACCACTGGCAGCCAGCCCAGCCGATTGCCGTCACCATTTTGCCCATGGAACCGGAGATCAACGCTGCAACAAGCGACGCTGGCAACGGCAACGGTGGCGGAAAAAGCAAGCAACCGGCAGAGCCGATGATAAAGCGCGCCGCGCAAGCCGGACAGTGGATAACCGACACCGAGAGGATAAGCGAACCTTTGGTTCACCCCTCGGCGGTTGAAGTCAGCGTCAAAGCCGGTGACGCGAGCGCCGTGCAAGGAAATTCACCGGCCGGCGCGGAAATCGCCTCCTCTGGCGCGGGATCGGGCACAGCGGGTAACAGCGGCAGCGGC
>OELC01000405.1_pt3 | contig 11149 bp, 11 predicted proteins | sample 1503131 | NCBI WGS metagenome assembly OELC01 (sample SAMEA104379562, study PRJEB20068) | metagenome | isolation source: 1998 | reverse complement strand
GGATTTCGTCGGCAGCCAACGCCGCCAGGGCGATGCCGCTGCCGCGGATGGAAACGAACTCGACCTTCAGGCCGTACTTATCGAACAGGCCGTTGTCGAGCGCGGCGTAGAGATGGATGAAGCCGCCGGTGATGGCGCAGGCCGCGACGCGAACGGTTGCCGGCGCTTCGCCAGCCTTGGCCAAATAGGGATTGGCGCGCGCCGAATCGGGCGGCACGAATAAGGCAAGCAGGATAATTGTGCTGGCGAAGCGTTTCATCGCTGGCTCCTTGGGAGACTCTGCGAATACATCCGTCGGCAGGTCGCTGTCAAGTTAGATTTGTTGTAATCGGTCGCTCGGTGCGTGTAGTATCGGCCATTCCACTCGCCGGCGTCGAAGGAGACTGGTTGCCGTGAAAAAGCCGATTCTGTGCGCGATTACAATCTCTCTAATGGGATTGCTGCTCTCAATGCCGTGCGCCGCGCAAAGTCTCAAAGTGGGCATGACTTCGAAGACGCTTTTCTACTTGCCGTTCTATGCCGGTCTAAAGAAGGGATTTTATAACTCGGAGAGCTTGAAGGTAGAGCTAATTCTCATCGGCCGCAGCGACGTTCAGTTGCAAGCGCTGCTCAGCGGCGAAATCAACTTCGGCACGCTCAACGCCGACGGCGTCATCGCCATCAACGAGAAAGGCGCCAATTTGAAGGTCGTCGCCGGTGTCGATAATGCCGCGCCTTATTTTCTTATCGGCGGCAAGAACCACAAAAAATTGGACGATCTTAGAGGCGCGCGGCTTGGGGTCTCGAGCTTGCGCGGCGGCGCGACGTCAATCTTACTTGAGTATCTAAAGACCAAAGGGCTTCTTTACCCGCGGGATTTTATTATGACGGTGATCTCCGGCGGCACGGTGGCGCGTCTGACCGCGTTGGAAACCGGCGCCATCGCCGGGGCGGTGCTGGGATTTCCCTATTCCGACATCGCCGTGGACCAGGGCTTTGTCCGCTTGGGCGACACCATGGAAGTTATCTCGACCTATCAGTTCAACGGCCTCACCGTGAATCCGTCCTGGGCCGAGAAAAACCGCGCGCTGGTGGTGAAGTTTTTGAAAGCGCATATCCGCTCGCTGCGCTGGATCCACGAATATCCCGATCAGGCCGCTGAGCTATTCACGGCCGAGATGGGGATCAAGCCACCCTACGCCCGGCGCGGCGTCGACTACTTCACTAAGAATAAAGTCTTTCCCATCGACGGCTCGGTGACTTTGGAAGGATTGAAAGCCAACATCGACGTGCAATTTAAAGACGGCGTGCTCAAAGAGCCGCTGCCGTCGCCGGAAAAATATGCCGACCAGAGCTACGTGCGGCAAGCGCAGAAAGAACTGGGCCTGTGAAATGGTCGATCTCTGTCGACGCTGCGGCAAGCGCCGTGATGTTTGACGCCCTAGGATCGATTTGTTATCGGAGGAGAATGATTATCGTCGCAAAACATCTGCTCGCAATCGCGCTGTTGAGCGCTGCCGTGCTTTGCCCGCTGGAGCTTAAGGCTCAAAGCAGGCCGCGCATCGTCATCGGCCACGCCTCGATGAGTTCCGTTGTGCTAACCCTTTGGGCTGCCCAGGACAGAGGGTTCTTCGCGAAGAATGGAGTTGACGCCCAGTTGGTTTTTATCCCCGGCTCGCCGACCTTGATCGCTTCGCTCAATACCGGCGATGTTCATTACGGTTTTACCGGGGGTACCGCGACCTTGGGCGCGGCGGTCGCCGGCTTGGATGTAAGAATGATCGCCGCCTTCGCCAATCGCGTGCAAAGCGAACTGGTGACCCGGCCTGAGATCAAAACAGCGGTGGATCTCAGGGGCAAACGCGTCGGCGTCACGAGCATCGGCGGTACCGGTTGGATGTCCGCACTTTTGATCCTCGAACAGATCGGCATCAACGCGGAGCGCGATAAAATGCAACTTACCGCGTTCGGCGACCAGCGGGTGATCAGCCAAGCGCTAGAGACAGGCACGATTCAGGGCGCCGCGCTGGCCGGCGTCTTTAGCCGGAAATTGGCCAGAGCTGGTTACTGGATTCCGGGCGAACCCGATAAAATTCCACTCACAGGAACGGGGCTAGTGGTTAAGGCCGATTATCTTCACAACCAAGCGGCAATCAGCAGAAACGTCCTGCGTAGTTTGGTCGAAGGGCACGCTTACGTATTGAATCCAGGCAACAAAGGCAGCGTCACGGAGATCCTCTCCAAGCGCTTGGGCTTGACCGATCCGAGCGCCGCCGCCGATGGCTATGAAGATTATGTCGGCGGTGTGGTGCGCAAACCCTATGTCGGCATCGATGGTTTGAAGAATATTCAGCGCTTCATGAAGCTGCGCAATCCAAAAATCGCTGAGATCAATCTTGAAAAACTGATCGACGAAAGTCTACTGCGCGAGTTTGACAAAAGCGGATTCCTCGATCAGCAATTCGGCGTAAAGTCTGGAGTCAAATAATCGGCAGCGTCAACGAGGAGGAACCTATGGCAATCGACGGCATGAAGGTGATCGATCTCGATAGTCACTTGGTCGGTGACTTGGAAAGCTGGGAGCAGACGGTCGAAGCGAAGTACAAAGAGTTTTTGCCGCGCAAACTAGCGACCAAAGACAACGAACGGCGCAAGACTCTGGTCGGCAATCAGATCATGGTCGGCTCGGAGCTCGGCCGGCAGAAGGCGGAGAAGAAAGAGTGGGTGACGCCCGCCGATCTGACGCCCCAGGGCCGGGTGCGCAACATGGATTTAGACGGCATCGACGTCGCGGTGCTATCGCCCAATTCGCCGGCGCTCGACATCCTGTGGTTCGTCGACGATGCCGAGCTCGGCGCCGCCTATGCGCGGGCGCAGAACAACTACATGAACTTGTACGCTTCCCAGCAACAGGGGCGGCTCATGTGGGCCGGCGTGATCCCGCTCCAAGATCCAAAGGAAGCGATCAAAGAATTGCACCGCTCGCGCGAGCTTGGCAGCAAGGCGCTCAACGTCAAGGCGACGCCGATCCCCGGCAAGGAATGGTCCGATCCCTACTTCGATCCGATTTTCGATGAGCTGGAGAAGACCCATACGCCGATCATCTTTCACGACACCAAGACCGGCTCCATGGGCCATGAGCGCTTCGCCGACAATTTTTTCTTCTCGCACATGGTCGGGCGCACCATCGAGAGCATGGTTTGCCTGATGGTTTACCTGTGCGGCGGCGTGATGGAAAAACACCCCGACTTGAAAATCATCTGCCTCGAAACCGGCGCGTCGCAAATGCCCTGGTGGCTGTCGCGCATGGATGAGCACTTCGAGAAACTGCCCCATCTAGTGCCGTGGCAGAAGCGCAAACCGACGGATATTTTCAATGCGAGCGTCTTCGTCGGCTGCGAACCGTTCGAAGACGGCTTGTTCGAATGGGCGGTGGAATATTTAGGCGGCGACCGTTTAGTGTTGGCCACGGATTCGCCGCACTGGGATTCGTCCGTGCCGGGACAAGTGACCGGTCCGGTGGCCAACAGCACGAAAATTTCCCAGGAGAACAAACGCAAAGTGCTCGGCGAGAATGCGATCAAGTTGCTGGGATTGGGGCTTTGACGGTTTGTCGTTTTACGGTGAAATGGGAGGGCGCATGACTGGTTCGATCTTCGCAGTCGTTTTCGTTCTCGGTCTTCTGACGGGTCCGCAAAACGCCTTCGCCGCGGCGGCAGGCAAGAAACTGGTGATCGCTTATGCCGCCATGAACGCGCGCGTCTGTCCGCTCTGGGCGCCGCGCGAGCGCGGATTTTTCACGAAGTATGGCATCGAAGCCGAGACTTTGTTTGTGCGCGGCGCGCCGACTCTGGTCTCGGCCATGGCGTCCAACGAAATCGAAATCGGTTACACCGGCGGCACGGCGGTGATCGGCGCCGTGGCGTCGGGCTCCGATCTCAAAGTTCTATCGGCTCTGACCAATCGCGTTACTTACGATTTGGTCGTGCGGCCAAACATTAAATCCGCAGAGGATTTGCGCGGCAAAAAATTCGGCGTGCAATCCATCGGCGGCACCGTCTGGATGGGCGCGATCCTGGCCCTCGAACATCTCGGCCTCGATCCCGAGCGCGACAAGATCAGCATCATCGCCGCCGGCGATCAAACCGTGCTCGCCCAAGCGTTGGCCAGCGGCACGCTCGATGCCACGGTTCTCGATGGCGTGCAGAGCCGGCCACTGCATGCCCGGGGCTTCCCGATTCTCGCCGAGCTCGACAAAGCGAAGCTGCCGATCTTGAGTTCGTCGATTGTCGCGCGCGAACCTTATATTCAAAAAAATCCGCAAATGGTCGAGAACGTGATGCGCGCAGTGATCGAAGGCGCGGCGTTCTGTCTGTCGCCGATACAAAAACCAATTACGCTGAAGATCCTGCAAAAATATTTACGCATTACTGAGAAAGACGCGGAAGAAGGCTACAAAGATATGGTCACCGGCCTCGACCGCAAACCCTACGCCGCCCCCGCCGGCGTCACCAACGTCGTGCGCCTGATGAAACGGACCAATCCAAAAGTCGAAAACGTCAAGCCCGAAGCGCTGATCGACGACCGGATTCTTAAGAAACTAGATCAGAGCGGTTTCATCGATGAGATGCTGACGAAGTATGGGGTGAAGTGACGACCGCATAGCGGTCGTCATCCCGAACGAAGTGAGGGATCTTAATGTAAAAGCGGTAGATTTATCAGTCTTGTCATTTCGAGCGAAGCGAGAAATCTTATGTCCGAGGAGCGCTCGTACTACGTCTACCTTCTAACGAATTGGAACAATGCCGTCATGTACGTCGGTGTTACCAATGATCTCAAAAGACGCCTTTACGAGCATCAGAACAAGTTAGTGAAAGGTTTCACCGAAAAATATAACGTTAATAAGCTTGTCTATTACGAGCAGACTAATGACGTAATCACCGCTCTGACTCGGGAGAAAGAAATCAAAAAATGGCGGAGAGAGAAGAAAAACAATTTAGTTGTGCAACTCAACCCCGATTGGAACGATCTGAGTGATGCGATTTAGATTTCTCCCTGCGGTCGAAATGACAGGCGGGGGAGGGGAATAATGGTATCCAAAAGTGTCCGGAGGACTTAGCCATGTACATCGACGGCGATACTCACTACTGGCCGCTGCGCTTTCTCGACAAGGTGAAGCATTCGGGAAAAGGCTACCTCGAAGTCGTCGAGGATAAGGGCGACATGGTGCGCTACGGCGAAGTCGTGCCTGGCAAAGTCGCGACTTATTATCGCGACGGCAAGAAGGTCCACTCATTCAAGGAAGGGCGCTGGAGCATTGCGCTGCGCGCCGAGTTCATGAAGAAGGACGGCTTCGACGTGCAGGTTTTGATCCCCGATAACCGCCCGTTGATTTACGAATGCGATGAGGAATTAGGGAGGCAGCTTGCGCGGGCCTACAACGACACTGTCGCCGAAGATATTCAGGGCGACGACCGCTTCATCGGCTGCGCCTGGATTTATTTGCCCGACATAAAAGAGTCCGTGAAAGAATTGCGCCGCGCGGTCAAAGAGCTTGGTCTCAAAGCGGTTAAGTTCAACGGCGGCTGGGGCGACGGCGATCTCGATAGCGAAATCCTGTATCCGCTCTACGAAGAAATCGCCAATCTGAATATCCCGATCTTGCTTCATCCCGCCGCGCGGGTGTACGAAGCGCAGCACAGCCATCCCTGGCTGGTCGGCAGCGAACGGTTCCAGGGCTATCAGCATTTCCCCACAGCGCTCGGCTTTCCGTTGACCTACATGGTCAGCGCCGCGCGCTTGATCTTCGGCGGCGTGCTCGACCGATTTCCGACGTTGAAATTCGGCTTCTTCGAAGGCGGCATCGGTTGGGTGCCCTGGCTCATGCACACCCTCGACGCGCATATGCCGAATGAAGACCGGATATCCGTATCCGTCCAACAGTTCTTTGAAGGCAAAAAAGCCATCGAAAAAATGCCCAGCCAATATTTCGAGCAGTTCTACATCGCCTGCGTTTCCTGGGAAACTTACATCGCCGACACCGTCAACGGCTGGCCCAATCACAACATCATCATCGGCAGCGACTTCGACCACGGCGACGCCGTGGCGACTTGGCCACGGACGGTGGATGTGATCAAAGGAATGTCGAGCCTGTCGGATGAGAACAAAGAGAAGGTGTTGGGCGGCAACGCGATGAGGTTGTTTGGGATGAGTGACAACGGTTCCGTGAAACACTAGCTACGTCGAATCATTCCCCTGCAACTTCGCGATTCGCTTCTAGCCAGCTTAGACGCCCTTAGAAAAATTATTGCGTCCAAAGTCGTCGGTTTATATATCCCCCGTTGCGTGCAATAATTACCCTCACGCAAAAACGATCGGACCGTCTCGATTAAGGACTACGCATGCCGCTCAATTTATACAGCGGTATCTACGATTCGGGTTCCGTTCCAAAAAGCTGGACGCCGATTCACAAGGCGTCGTTAAAATATCCGGTGCGTAACCGCGCCGTATTGAGAGAGCTGCGAAAACTGCGAGCGGGCCGGTGGCGAAAGGTGATCAAGCAAGGCGACTCAGGTGAAGTTCATTATTTCGAGCATGAGTCCGGCCGTGTCGCGGGGGTCAAATTTATTTCCCATACGGTGATGCTATGAAACGACTGCAATCCGCCGATATCGTGTTATCAAAGTTGAGCGGCAACCCGAGCCAGAAGTTGGAGCTGTTTGCTCTCGTTAATCTCGGACTCGTGCAGTCTTTGGCGAGCGGCGTCTTGACGCCCACCGAAGCGGTTGCGCGCTTTTATCACGCGGAAAACTGTCTGCACGTGAAATCGAATTATCGGAAGAAAGAGGCGCAAGAGATCATGAGTCGCGGCATTCAATTAGCCGATCTTTTCGAAAGCCTGTCGCCGGAGGAAGCACAGAGCGAGTTTTATCGTGAATTAGAAACTATGAGGTCTTTATGCCTAAGGATCTTGGGTAAAGGACGGATACGGCGCCACCCGCATAGGGCGGCAGCGTAACTTGGAGCGCGCGGACTCGGGAAACGGACTATGTGACGGCTTACGACTATCATGATGAGTTCGGCTTAAACATTTGACGGAAGATCGGAGATTCGTATTGCCCTCGCATATTTTGAGAATAGACTGTCCCGACGAACAGGGACTGGTCCATAAAATCACCGGCGTGCTTTTCAACGCCGGCTACAACATTCTTAGCAACCAAGAGTTCGTCGACTTGGAAGCGAAACATTTCTTCATGCGCACGGCGTTTGAAGGGCCGACGGCGCCGAACACCGTGGTCTCCTATCTGGAGCAGATGCTGCCGAAAGACTCGGTGGTGAAATTGGTCTCGGCCGAGCGCCAGCCGATCGTGATTCTGGCGACCACCGAGGCCCATTGCGTGGGCGATCTGTTGATCCGCCATTATTCAGGCGAGCTGCCAGCCGACATCAAGGCGGTGGTTGCCAATCATGAGACGCTGGCTTCGCTGGTCAAACCGTTTGGCATCCCGTTTCATTATGTCAGTCATAAAGACTTGGAGCGCGCCGAGCATGAGAAGCGAGTCATGGAAGCGATCGATTCCTACGCGCCGGAATATCTCGTGCTGGCCAAGTACATGCGTATACTCACGCCCACGTTCGTCGCGCGCTATCGTAACCGCGTGATCAACATTCATCATTCGTTCCTGCCGGCGTTCATCGGCGCCAAGCCGTATCATCAAGCCTACGAGCGCGGCGTGAAAATCATTGGCGCCACCGCCCATATCGTGACCGACGATCTCGATACCGGGCCGATCATCGCCCAGAGCACGATCCCGGTAAATCATACTTATACGGCGGCGGCGATGGTTCAGGCGGGCCGGGACGCGGAAAAGATCACTTTGGCGAAAGCGGTGAAACTAATTCTCGAAGAGCGGGTGTTCTTGCACGGCAACCGGTCGGTGGTGTTCGAATGACGGCACTCGATAAAAGTTACGCTGCAAATCGAGACTTGCTGACTAAAGTGGGTTAGGGTAATCTCTAAACATGGTAACGACAATTGAGCAATTGGCTGAACAGGCCATGGCCCTTTCGAACGAATCACGGGCTCAACTTGCCGACCTGCTAGTCGAAAGCCTCGATAAGCAAGCTCTCGGCCAGGTTGATCAACTCTGGGTTTCTGAAGCAAAGCGCCGGCGGGACGAGGTCCGAAGCGGTCAAGTCAAAACGATTCCTGGCCAAACAGCGCTTCAAAAGGTCCGCGACGCGCTTCGGCGATGAACTTTGAATTTCATCCTGAAGCGCTCCAAGAGTACCAAGAAGCCAGCCTATACTACGCCAAACGCGATCCACAATTAGCCCGTCGGTTTATCCAATCGATTGAAGATGCTATCGGACGTATTCTCGAGGCGCCCGAAAGATGGCGGACGATTGACGAAGACGTGCGCCGCTGCCTTACCCGGGTTTTTCCATATGGCATCTTGTACACGATTGAATCAGATTATGTCCTCATTGTCGCCGTGATGCATTGCAGTCGCGAACCAGGATACTGGAAAAATCGGCTTCCCATGTCATGATTGGAAGGCGGCTTTGCTCTGTCAATTGACAAGCCAAACGCCATCCGATAAATCTTTTGCATAAAATATTTCATAATTTAGCGAGGAGGCCTACATGGCTAAAGATTTGAGGACTTTTATTGCCGATTGTCAGCGCGAGTTGCCTGGCGAAGTGATTCACATAACCAAAGAGGTGAATCCGGCGAACTACGACGTCACCGCGATCATCAAACATCTCGGCGCCCAGAAAAAATTTCCCATCATCATTTTCGACAATCCGTTGAATCTGAACGGCAAGGTCGGCCCGATCAAGCTAACCATGAACTGCGAAATCTCCCAGGGTAAAACCCAAATCGCCCTAGGCATGCCGCGCAGCGCGACCCGGCCGGAGATGGCGGAAAAATGTTTGGAGATGGAAGAGCATCGGGTGCCGCCGACGATCATTCAAAAGAAAGACGCGCCGATCAAAGAGAACACCATGGTCGGCGACAAGGTCGACCTGTTCCAGATTCCCATCATGCGCCATCATGAGATGGACGGCGGGCCGTACATCGTTTTGTCGACGATCACCAAAGACCGCAAGTCGGGCATCTACAATCTGTCGTATCACCGGATGGAGGTGAAGACCAAGAATTCCACCGCGCTCTATGCCTCGCCGCGCCACCTATGGAAAATTTTCAAAGACTACGAGGAAAACAACCTGGAAATGCCGGTGGCCACCGTATTGGGCCACCATCCGGCCTTTCACATGGGCGCCTGTTATAGCGGGCCATTCGAAGTCAGCGAATACGATGTCATCGGCGGCTACCTCGGCGAGCCGTTGCGCTTGGTCGCTTCGGAAACTTTCGGCGACGATTTGCTAATCCCTGCGGACGCCGAAGTCGTGATCGAAGGCGTGTTGAGACCAGGCGGGCGCGTGGTCGAAGGGCCATTTGGCGAGGCGCCGGGATATCTCGGACCCCAGCGCTATACCACCTGCGTGCACTACGAAGTGAAGGCGATCAACTATCGCAATGGCGCCATGTATCAGTCGGTGATCACCCCGGAAGGCGACAAGCCATGGATGGATCTGCCGCGGGAAGGCGCGTACTTGCGCCGCTGCCGCGAGGCGGTGCCGGGTGTGACCGCGGTGTGTAAGCAAGGCCGTCATGCGCACTACAATGTTTTTATCGCGATGAAAAAGATGTCCGAAGGCGATCCGGCGCGCGCCGCCGCCGCCGCGTTGACCTTCGACCACACCAAGAACGTCTTCGTGTTCGATGAGGATATCGATGTTTTTAATCCCACCGACATTCTCTGGGCGATTGCGACCCGGGTACAGCCGCATCTTCAGGTCAATATCTTAAAGCCGCTGTTCCGCGGCAATTTCTTGGATCCGTCACTGCGCGACGAGATCAAGACCTCGGGAATGATTGTCGATGCGACAAAACCTACGGACCGGCCGTTTTCACCGGTGTCGAAATGCCCCGACGAAGCGATGGCGCGGATCAAGCTGGAAGACTATGTGCCCGGCGAAGTCTTGCAGCATATCCCAATGGACCGCACGACCTATTGGGCGTAAGAAGATTCGGAATGTTAGCCGCAAAAAACGCAAAGGGCGCAAAAAATGTAGGGGCGACCGGCTGGTCGCCCATCGGATTGCCGACGCAGAGAAATTTGCAAGACCTGCGAAAATTATGACCTGTTGCCAGGCAAAGCGCGCAAAGTTCGGAAAATCCAAAATCGAAAATCTAAAATAGGAAGAGGTAAACCATGGGTCAGGCCGTTGAAATCACTTGTCCAACTTGTAAGAAAATTTTTGTCGTGAACCCGCATATGCTGGGGTCGGGAATGGATTTTCATTGCCCCTTCTGCGATAAATATTTTCCCGAAAAAGACAGCCCCAAAATCCGCAAGTAACGTTGCGCTCTGGCCACGGTGGCGAACTCACCGTGGCCTTTTCTTTTTTGCAGCCCATTATGAAGACCAAGCATAACTTGAAAATCGTCGGCACCAATGCGCACCGCGTCGACGCCATCGAAAAAGTCAGCGGCAAGGCGATCTACACCAGCGACATCCAACTGCCCGGCATGGCCCATGCGCGCATCCTGCGCAGTCCCGTGGCTCACGCCAAATTGATCAAGGTCGACGCCTCTAGAGCGAAAGAATTGCCGGGAGTGATCGCCACGTTGACGCGCGACGACATCAAGGGCTTCAATTATAAATACGGCGCGACCTATAAAGACCAGTCCATCGTCGCCGTGGACAAAGTGCGCTATGTCGGCGATCCGGTGGCCGCGGTATTGGCGGACACGCCGGAGATCGCCGAGCAAGCGCTGGAACTGTTCGAAGTCGAGTATGACGAGTTGCCGAAGGTGACCAATATCGAGGAAGCTACCGCTCCCGGCGCCATCCAAGTTCATGAAGGCGGCGTGGCGCGCGCTGAGCTACGCGGCTCGACCTACGGCGCGCCGGAACGGTTTAGCGGCACAAATGTTTGCTACTACCTGACCTTCGGCCGCGAAGATGTCGACAAAGGCTTTGCCAAGGCCGAGCATATTTTTGAAGACACCTTTCGCTTTCAGAAGGTGCAGCACTTTTCCCTCGAAGCGCATAACAACGTCGCCTATTACGACGGCGAAAAATTAACGCTCTGGGCT
>OELC01000083.1_pt1 | contig 11188 bp, 12 predicted proteins | sample 1503131 | NCBI WGS metagenome assembly OELC01 (sample SAMEA104379562, study PRJEB20068) | metagenome | isolation source: 1998 | reverse complement strand
GGGCAGCGTCACGTTGGAGGTCTCGGATACCGGCGCGGGCATTGCGCCTGAAGTCGATGTCTTCGAGCCGTTCTTCACGACCAAATCGTTCGGCACGGGCATCGGCATGACCATCGTTCGGCAAATTCTCGCGGCCCATGGCGCGACCATTAGTTATCGGAGCGAACCGGGCAAGGGCACGACGTTTTCGATCCAATTCCCGTTGACCTGATCGCCATCCGGTTGTTCCCCGATGGCCCGCGATTTGCTGTTCTGACAAAACATGAAAGGATATTGCGAGTGAACGCGGTTTTCTTTGCAGTGATGAGAAAGTTTGCCGGCGCTTTCGCACTCGCGGGAATAGCCACATCATGAGTTCAAGCGGCTCCATACTCGTTGTCGAAGATCAGGACAGCGCGCGGGAAAGTCTGGTCGAGTTATTACGCGGCGAGGGCTACGAGGTCCACGAGGCGGCCGATGGCAATGAAGGGATCGCCAAGGTCAATCAGCTCGATCTCGACGTTGTCCTGACCGATCTGATGATGCCGGGAGCCGACGGTATTGCCGTGTTGAAACATGTGCGCGACTTGTCGCCGCAGACGCTGGTGATTCTCATGACCGCCCACGCTTCGGTGGAAACCGCGGTGGAGGCGATCCGCGCCGGCGCCCAAGACTATATGCTGAAGCCGCTGATCTTTGAAGAGGTGCTGCGCAAGGTGCAGAACTTGATGAGCCATAGAAAGCTGGCATGGGAAAACCAGCTGCTCAGGAAAGAGGTCAGCGACCACTTCAGCCCGGACCGGCCGCTCGGGCGCAGCCCGGCGATGCAAGAAATTTTAATTTTAATCAAAAAGGTCGCGCCGACGCCGACGACGGTGCTGATCAGCGGCGAGAGCGGCGTCGGCAAAGAAGTTGTGGCGCGGACGATTCATGCCAACAGCTTAGGCAAGGACAATGTGTTTTTGCCGGTCAATTGCAGCGCCATCCCGGAGAATTTGCTCGAGAGCCAACTGTTCGGCCACATGAAGGGCTCGTTTACCGGCGCGGTCAATTCCCAAGAAGGTTTGTTCCAGCGCGCCCGCGGCGGAACGATTTTTCTCGACGAGATCGGCGAGATGCCGCTGAGCTTGCAGCCCAAACTGTTGCGCGTGCTCGAAGAGAAAACCGTGTTGCCGGTGGGTTCGACGAATCCTGTGAAAGTGGCTGTGCGCATTCTCGCGGCGTCCAACCGAGACTTAAAGGCGGAAGTCGAAGCCGGCCGTTTCCGCGAAGATCTTTACTATCGGCTGTGCGTGTTCGAAATCGATATCCCGCCGCTGCGCAAGCGGCTCGAAGACTTGCCGGCGTTGGTCGAGCATCTGATTCACCGGCACAACTTGGAGATGAAAACCAGTTACAAAGGCGTCGATAGCGCGACCATGCGGATTCTCATGTCGCTACCGTGGAAAGGCAACATTCGCGAGCTCGATAACGTGCTCGAGCGGGCGATGATTCTCGGCAACGGCGAGTGGATCTCGCCGGCGGATTTACCCGGCCATGGCTCCGCCGCTGCCGACGGCGATTACGCCGCCGAGGACAATCTGACCAAGGCGATCGAACTATACGAGAAAACGCACATCGAACGGACTCTCGGCAAGACCGCCGGCGATAAGATTCGCGCCGCGGACTTGCTCGGACTCAGTCTTTCGACGCTCTATCGCAAGATCGAAAAGTTGGGGATCGAAGGATAGCTGGAAGAATCTATTTCACGATCAATTCAATATCGGCTCCATGGCCGGTTCCGCCACCGTCGAAATCAACGGTTGCCTTCGCTTCGGGTTGCGTAAAACTTGCAACGACTTTTGTTCGATCTGGCGGATGCGCTCGCGGGTGACGGCGAACTTTTCGCCCAGTTCTTCGAGCGTGTAGTCGCGCTTGAGACCGATGCCGAAGCGCATGCGCAGCACGGTTTCCTGACGCGGCGTCAAAATCGCCAGCGCCTTTCGCACCTCGGAGCAAGACAGTTCATCCAGAGCTTGGCTTTGCGGTTCGGGAGTGACGCGATCTTCGATGAAATCGCCCAGCTCATCGCCGTCTTCCCACACCGGCGTGTGCAACGACACCGGCTCGGCGTGAGTTTGGACGAGCTTGAGCAGGTCGGGAACCGATAGGCCGAGCTCCTGCGCCAACTCTTCGGGCGTGGGCTCGCGGCCGAGCTGGCTTTTCATTTCCCGCGCGCTCTGCGCCACTTTGTTGCGCGTTTCGACGCGGTGTACGGGAATGCGGATGGTGCGGCCGGTGTCGATCAGCCCGCGCGTGATGCCTTGGCGAATCCACCAGGTCGCATAGGTGGAAAAGCGGAACCCCAACCGGTAGTCGAATTTTTCAACCGCGCGCATCAGCCCCAGGTTTCCCTCTTGGATCAGATCGAGGAAGGCCAGACCTCGGTTGATGTATTTTTTCGCGATGCTGACGACCAGGCGCAGATTGGCTTCGGTAAATTCCCGCTTGGCCTCGCGCACCGCGGCTTCGCTGATTTCGACCGAGCGAGACAAAGCCGTGATTTGCGCCGCCGGTAGACCGATCGATTCCTCGATGCCATGCAACGTTGCGGCAAGTTCCGGCTGAGCGCTTTTCTTGGCGAGTTTCATTTCCCGCTCTAGATCATCGATGCGCAGGGCCGCTTGTTTGAGGCGGCGCACCAGTTCATCGACGTGGGCGCGGGCAAGCGGGAACTCGCCGATCAGCGCGCAGATCTTGCGCGTGAGCGCGGCTTGTTTTTCGCTCAACCGCGCGCGGCGCGCTTCGGCGAGCCGCTTGCGCTTGAGTTGGCGGCGCAATTGTTCTTGGTATTGGCTGAGCCGGCGCAGCTTCGCCGCCATCTGCAAGAAGGGTTTGGCGTCAAGTGTTTTTTCACTGACCTCCGCGTCAGCGCTCTCCGGTTTTTCTAGCACCTCTTTCAGCTCCAGTTCGCCGCTCGCCACGGCTTGGCCGAGTTGGAGGATGTAGCGCGTCGCCGAGGTTGGTGCAAAGATCGCTTGGAGGATTTCCTCTTGGCCTTTCTCGATGCGCATGGCGATCTCGATTTCCCGTTCGCGCGTGAGCAGCGACACAGAACCGATATCGTGCAAATACTGCTGCACCGAGCTGGGCGCAAAGTCCGCTGCTTTAGTTTCGACTTCCGCCTCATCCGAGATTGCCGAATCGACAGCGGACTCGGCCGGCTGCTCTTGAGATTCCATATGCGGAAAGTCGTGATTTGCGAAATGCTCTTCCGTGGTTCGCTCGAATGCCAATTGGGGTAGCATGTTTTTCTCCTGGTATCGCCAAAGTCACTTGTGAAACGCCACTGCCATTGAGAATCGAAGATCCTATTCAATGGTCCGTTCAATTCTTAGGCCATCCTTAAACGCCACCGGGCGGCGCACGAGCGCAGCCGGCGTTAAATTCCAAATCGTAATGATCTCGAAAGCTTGGACGAAGTCGCAGAGCTGGGAAAGACCATTTTAATGAAGCTAAGAACGACCTGGTTGCCTGTCAAGTTTGGAACATTGGATTGTTGAGCTACCCAGCACGGGCTCATTCGCAAACCTGCAAGCATCGCTCGGATAAATTTCCTGCGCGCGCGAATTAAATTGTTTATATTTACTAGCCTGCCCAGAAATACCCGGCTTAGAAATTTTGCCGGCGTGGCACGCGGTATGCGTTTAATGGACTTGGAGTTTAGTTAGAGTCCGAACCGTGTTGAGTGGTGACTTATATGGACAGGATAGTCTTGACGTTAATTTCTGCGCTTGGGGATTTTGCGATGACGTTTCTCACCGCGCAGGAGCCCTACGCGTGGGGCTGGCGCATGCATCCCATGTGGGGATGGGGTTGGGGTTTGGGCATGATGGCGATGATGCTGGGGTTTTGGGCCATCGTCATCGTCGTGGCTGCCTTTGGCATGCGCTGGCTGATCGGTCAAACCAAGTTGCCACGCGGCGATGGGGCCTTGGAAATTTTGCGCGAACGCTTTGCCCGCGGCGAGATTGAGAAAGATGAATTCGAAGCGAAGAAGAAACAACTGTCTTAAACTATCGAGGCGGGGTGGAGCCGGCCGCAATATTGTGGCCCAAGCTAGATTCAGAACTTTATCGGAGGTGTAACGTGGAAGATGTCGACATCAAACATCGCTTTCATCTCATGCAAGCTGAAATCGAGGCGACCGCCTCCTTGTTGAAGGATGCCAAGGTCGACCTGACTTTGGCCATCGACTCGATCAAGATCGAGCTGGAGATCTTGAAAGCGTACATGGAGCGCTATCACCCAGAATTTGCCAAGAGCTATGCCAAGTTGAGGGCAGAAGCGATTCAAGCGATCGACCCGGAGTGGAGCGGCGAGGATATGGTGCGAAAGCAGTGAGGCGAGTCGCGTCATGGCGAGGGTAAAGAAGATACCGATCGTGCGCGATTTCATGAGCATCGATCCGCCCACCGTGGCGCCCAACGATTCCTTGCAAAGAGTCGTCGAGCTGCTGCGCCGGCGCGATATCCGTTCGGTGGCGGTGCTCGAGGACGGCAAACTGATCGGCATCGTTACCGACCGCGATGTGCGCCAAGTCGCGCCGGCTTATCCGCTGTTTCGCGATGAGGAGGAGATTCGCCGCTATACCGAGAATCTCACCGTCACCGCGGCGATGACCGCCGATCCGATGACCATCGCCTCGAAGGCGCCGCTCATCGAGGCCGCAAAGATTCTAGAAATCTACCGCATCAGCTCGCTACCGGTCGTCGATCATCAAAAGCTGGTCGGGATAATTTCGGTGGCCGATCTCTTGCGCGCGTTCATCGCACAGAATCAGGAACTCGCCGCATGAAACTCCAAGAGATCATGGTGAATAACGTCATCCAGGCGGCGCCCGAGGAAACCATCGGCGTGGCGGCCAAGCGCATGCGCGAAAGCGCCGTGGGCTGCTTGGTGGTTATCTTAGCGGGCGCGGTCAAGGGGATCATTACCGACCGCGATTTGCTGGCTTGCCTGGCCGCGGCGCACGATCCCCACCAGTGCAAAATTTCCACGCATATGCAGCGGCCGGTGCATGTGCTGCGTCCGGACGAGGATACTGCCGTCGCCGCACAAGTGATGTGTGAGCGGCGCATCAAGCGGCTGCCGATCGCGCTCAATGGCAAGCTTCTGGGCATCGTCTCGCTGTCGGATCTTGCCGCCATTGCCGGTGCCGAGGCTGAAGAACTTCGCAGCGCGCTCAAATTTTTCACCGCGGTTGTGCGCACTCAGGCGGCACAGCACGAACCGTTGCGCGTGACGGATTTTGCGCGCCGTTCAGTGCCGCCGCCCGCAGAACTAATCAACAACGGCCGGGAGCTACCGGACACCGGCGGACCTGGATAGAAGCCGATGATCGCCGCAGCGAACGCGCCATCAAGCGCGCTGTTAACCGATCTTTACCAGCTCACCATGCTGCAAGGTTACTTCGATCGGGGCATGGAAGAGAGGGCGGTGTTTGAATTCTTCGTGCGCAGGCTGCCGGCCGAGCGCAATTTTCTCATCGCCGCGGGGTTGGAACAAGCACTCACATTTCTTGAGAATATCCGTTTCACTTCAGAGGAGCTTGACTGGCTTTCGAGCCACGGCGCTTTTGGTCCGGCGTTCGTGAGCTACTTGGCGAAACTTCGCTTCACCGGCGACGTCCACGCCATGGCTGAAGGCAGGGTATTTTTCGCCAACGAGCCGATCCTGCGGGTGACCGCGCCGATCGGCGAAGCTCAATTGGTTGAAAGCCGGCTGATTAATTTGCTGCACTTTCAAACTCTCATTGCATCTAAAGCGGCACGCTCGGTGTTGATGGCGCCGGCGAAATTGCTGGTCGATTTCGGTCTGCGCCGCGCTCATGGCGCCGAGGCGGGTTTGCTCGCCGCCCGCGCCAGCTATCTCGCTGGGTTCGCGGGCAGCGCCACGGTCTTAGCCGCGCCGCTGTATGGCGTGCCCGTTTTCGGCACCATGGCGCATTCTTTTATTCAGGCGCACGACGACGAGTCGGAAGCCTTCGAACATTTCGCGCGGTCATCGCCGGACAATGTGATTCTCTTGATCGACACTTACGACACCGAAGCCGCCGCTAAAAAAGTCGTGCGGCTGGCGCCAAAACTTGCTCGCGATGGGATCAAGATCAAAGGCGTGCGTTTGGACAGCGGCGATCTGGCCGATCACGCTTTCAAGGTGCGGCGCATACTCGACGACGGCGGCTTGCGCGATGCGACGATCTTCGCCAGCGGCAGCGTCGATGAATATATGTTGGCTCGACTGGGAGAGCAGCGCGCGCCCATCGACGGCTACGGCGTCGGCACGCATATGGATACCTCGGCCGACGCGCCTTACTTAGACTGCGCCTACAAGCTGGTGGAATACGCCGGCGCGGCGCGGCGCAAACGGTCCGAAGGCAAAGTCCTTTGGCCGGGTCGCAAGCAAGTGTTTCGCAGTTACGATAGCGATGGCCGGATGAGCGGCGACGTGTTGACTTTGGCCGGCGATCGGCTCGGCGGCGAAGCCTTGATCCAGCCGGTGATGCGCGCCGGGCGAAGAATCATGCCGCCGGCGCCGCTCAGTGAATCTCGCGACCGCGCGCTAGGTGAACTAAGCCGTTTGCCCGAGGCGTTAAAACATTTAACGCATGCGCCGGATTATCCCGTGCGGATCTCACCGGCGATCGAGCAGTTGGCCCGAGAAGTCGACGACCATCAACTTTATTCCAACGATCAACAATCGGCGCAGCGCCGAGCGTTGGTTGAATGCCGCGAGGTGGATCATGCGATTTAAAAGCCGAGAACACGCCGCCCAGTTGTTAGTCGAACGGTTGCGAACTTCCTATAAAAATAAAAATCCTCTGGTGCTGGGCGTGCCGCGCGGCGCCGTGCCGATGGCGAAAATCATCGCCGACGCTTTGGGCGGCGAATTGGATGTCGTGCTCGTCCATAAGCTGACTCATCCCGAACAAGCCGAGCTCGCCATCGGCGCCATCGATGAAGAGGGCAACGCCTTTGTAAACAACTGGGCGGCGGATTTAGAGCCGGCCTATCTTGAGGCGGAAAAAAAGCGCCAGCTCGCCGTGCTGCGCGAGCGGCGCGCTAGTTACACGCCGTTGCGGAAATCGATCGACCCGCAGGGCCGGATCGTCATCGTCGTCGACGACGGCATCGCCACCGGTTCGACGATGACCGCGGCGTTGCGCGCGATCCGCGCGCGCCAGCCGAAAAAACTCGTCGGCGCGGTCGCGGTTGCCTCACCCGAAGCTGCGCGGGCGATGTTGCGCGAGTGTGATGCGATGGTCTGCCTAAACGTGCCGGCAGAGTTTTACGCCGTCGGCCAGTTCTTCGACAACTTCAGTCAAGTGAGCGACGACGACGTGGTAGCGATCTTGAAAAGAGAGGAGTCGAAAGTGTCGGCGGTGGGGTAATGACGGCAGGACAGTTCAAACCGTTCAGAACGTGGAGCGGCTTTACGAGGCGGCAAAAAACTCGGCGGAGGGCCATTTTCAGGAAGCCGAGGAAGCTGGGGTCACAAAAAACCCGGTACGCTGAAACAGAGGGGTGAAGGGTATGGATAAGAGTCGTCACCGGGAGCGAGTTGAGAGATGCGCCGGTCTGATGAAAGCATCCGGTCTTGACGCGCTATTACTGACCAAGCCGGCGAATATGTTTTATCTGACCGGCGACGGTCGGTTGTGCGCCTATGCGATGATCACTCAAAATGGGCGAGTGGCGCTGGGAGTGCCGATGACAGACGTTGAGGATGTTCGGGCTCTGGCCCGCTTCGATTATATTGTCGGTTTTGATAACGAAGTGGGCATGATTCACTCCATCGCTCATCACTTTAAAGAGTTCGGCATTCAGCGAGGTACGGTAGGGCTTGAGTTTACCTTCCTGACGCAAGCGATGATGGGGATGCTCACGCATCCGCACGCCAAGCCGAAGGAGGTATCGGTCAAGGACTGCACCGCGATTTTTTCGGAATTGCGCCTAGTCAAAGACGCCGAGGAGATCGAGCATATCCGTAAAGCCGGGAGCGTTGCGGTCGTAGGTATGCGGGCGGCGATTGAGGCAGTAAGGCCTGGCATCGAAGAAACTCAAGTGGCCGCCGACGCGGAGCATGCGATGCGCAGCGCCGGCGCCGAAGGATTTTCACGTACCTATGTGGCGTCCGGACCACGCACAAATATCGCCCACGGAATACCGACCCGGCGCAAACTTGCGGCAAACGATCTGGTCATGATCGATCTTCATCCGATTGTCGACGGCTACAGCGCGGATATCTGCCGCACGGTTTGCGTCGGACAGCCAACGCCTGAGTATCGGGCCGTCTACGAGCTGTTTATAAAGGCACAGCAGGCAACCATCGCAAAAGTGAAAGCCGGTGTCAGCATGAGTGAGCTGGAGCAAACGCTGCACACGAGCATCAAAGAGGCGGGGCATGGCGCGCACCTCTTCGGGCCGCCGATTCACGGCGTCGGCATCGAATTCGAGGAGGCGCCGCTGCCAGCGGGACACGCTTTTTTTCACGGTGAGAAGGCGCCTAAGCCCTTGGAGGCCAACGTCGTGCTTGCGATCGGCAATTGTGGACTTTACACCGGTCCGTGGGGCGTGCGCGTGGAAGACACAGTGCTAGTCGGCGCTGAACACGGCGAAGTTCTCACGGTGTGTCCTCGTAACCTGGAGCGCGTGAGTGAACCAGAGAATTCAACCGATGTCGGCATGCTTGCGGATGGCGGCTGACCGCAATGCCCGTCTAGAATTACTGGAGAAATTCTTTTGAGCCGAGGACCACTGTTTCGTTTCCTGGCGGCGGACCATATCCGGCTTGCCGGCTTGCTGAAGCGGGCGGAAGCAGGTCTGGAAACAATTGACTACGCGCCCTACGCTGAATTTCGCGCCGGCTTGCTGAAGCATATCGCAATGGAGGAAAAGATTTTGTTACCCGCGGCGCGCAGACTGCGAGGCGGGCAACCTCTGCCCGTCGCTGACAAGCTGCGTCGCGATCACGGAGCGCTTGCCGCGCTTCTCGTGCCTCCTCCAACGGCTGCGATCCTGGCAAAAATTCGCGATATTCTAAACGATCACAACGCCGTCGAAGAGGGACCGGATGGACTTTACGAGGTTTGCGAAAAGCTCGCGGCAAATCAGGCGGCATCGCTGGTCTCTGAAATGCGCCGTATGCCCGACGTCAAGCTTGCGGCCCATGTTGACGGCCCGCAGGTTGTAGAAGCGACGCGACGCGCGCTTGAGCGCGCGGGTTATCATCTGGAAGAAAACGGTTAAGACGGGAAAATTTCTCGTTCAGCTTTGCACCTGGTACGGATCAAGTTATAGGTCAGTGCTTCGAATCAAGATTGTGCCGTGGTCTTCAAAGTGACCCTCGTTAATCAGTCGAGCCGCGCAGGCGCGGGTCTGTGCCCGGTGACTTCTAAACGCCGAGAGCCGGATAATTGGGATGACCACAACCCGATTCACTACGGTGTTTAGGCGGTTAAATTTACTCGTTCGTCGTGGGCCGCTGCCGATGCCAATTTGACTTCTGTTCGGCTTAGCTTTTCTTTGAGGTCTTTACCTCAAAGTAGGAAATGCGCCGAACCACCAGGGTGCTGTTGCAGTTGGGACAGCGGATCGGTTTGGTTTTCTTCTGATATTTTCCGAATGAAAACATCAGCTCGAAGTTGAGATCGCACTTCTGACAGTGAAACTCGTAGGTCGCCATGCTTGCTCCGTGACGTAAATTTAGACAATCGATGGTTCGTCTCTCAAGGTGACTACGCAGACGGTGTGCCAAGCCGGAGATGGCGTTGGTTTTGCATTTCACAAATTCACGCAATCTTGGTGCGCGTAGCGCGGCGGGTCTGGGCAGTGAACGAACGGGAGCAGGCTCATGAAACAAGACGCAAGCACGGCGACGACGAACGGTTTCAGCCGAGGATATTCCGGTGCAGCTGCGGCGCGGTCATTGCTGCGAGCCGTGCTGGAGCGCTACGGGCCGCGTGAATTTGCCGTGGAGCTGTGGGACGGAGAGCGGTGGCCGGCGCAACCGGACAGCCGGCCCCGTTTTAAGCTGATCTTGCGGACCCCCGGTGTCGTGCGCGCTCTGCTCAGCCAGGCAGACTCGCTGAGTTTTGGCGAGGCGTTTGTTTACAACCAGCTGGACATTGAAGGCTCGCTGCTGGATATTTTCGCGCCGGCCGATCGCTTGATGACCCTCCCTTGGTCCTTCGCCGAGAAGTACCGATTGCTCCAGCGACTCTGGTCCATCCCGCCGCGTGATTATGCCCGGTCAGGACTTTTCGCAGGCTTCGGAAATGCCGGCGCGCAGGGTTCGGCGCAGCGCACCCGAGCTGCGGTCAATTACCACTACGATCATCCAGCGGCGTTCTGGCAATTATGGCTGGACGAGTCGCTGTCTTACAGCTGCGCCTATTTTCAGTCGGCGGAGAGATCACTGGCGGCGGCGCAGAAAGCCAAGCTCGATTACATCTGCCGCAAACTGCGTCTACGGCCGGGGATGCGCCTGCTCGACATGGGTTGCGGCTGGGGCGCTTTGATCATTCACGCGGCGATCCACTACGGTGTCGAGGCGGTTGGATTGACGGTGAGCCCCGATCAAGCCCAAGTCGCGCGGCAACGGATTCGTCAAGCCGGGGTGGATAACCGGTGCCGTGTCGAGGTGGAAGATTTTTTTGACTGGCGAGAGCCAGAGGGATTCGATCGTGTCACCAGCGTCGGCGCCGCCGAGCATGTACCGGAAAGCCGGTTTGACGATTATTTTAAATTGGCGCACGGCTTACTGCGTCCCGGCGGCCAATTTCTCCATCACGCGATCACGCGCACGCCGAGCGTGGCGGATCGCCCCGGCCGTTCCTTTAGCGATCACTATGTTTTTCCCGATCACTTTCTTGCCACCATCGGCCAAACCACGGGCGCGGCGGAAGCGGCGGGTTTTGAAGCGCGGGACACCGAGAGTTTACGTGAACATTACGCGCTGACGCTAAGACATTGGCTGGCGCGCTTCGAAGCGGCGCAGGGCGACTTACAAAAACTCACCGACGAGCTCAGTTGCCGCGTGTTTCGGCTATATCTTGCCGGTTCGGCTTACGAGTTCCAATGCGGGCGGATGAACTTGCATCAATCCTTGCTGGTCAAACAGAACGGCGGCCAGAGCGGATTGCCGCTGACGCGCCACGACTGGTATC
>OELC01000142.1_pt1 | contig 11189 bp, 11 predicted proteins | sample 1503131 | NCBI WGS metagenome assembly OELC01 (sample SAMEA104379562, study PRJEB20068) | metagenome | isolation source: 1998 | reverse complement strand
TGCCACCGCCTTTAAGGCGGTGGTTGTTCACTCTCTTTGCTCGGTTTGTTTGAAACTCCTGATCGATTCTTCCCTGAGCGCGCCCCAGACTTGGGCCACCAATTTGCCGAAGCGGTCGGAGGAGATGATCGACGAATCGCGCGGCTGCGGCAAGTCGATGGCGACGATTTCTTTCACTTTACCCGGCCGCGCGGTCATAATCATCACATGGTCGGAGAGCTGCACCGATTCGTTGATGTTGTGCGTGACCAAGACGATCGTCTGCTTGAGCTGATCGCGAATTTTTAGCAGCTCTTCGCCGAGAATGATTCGCGTCTGTTCGTCCAACGCGCCGAAGGGTTCGTCCATCAGCAAAATCCTCGGTTCGAGCACGAGCGCGCGGGCGATGGCGACGCGCTGCTTCATGCCGCCGGAAAGTTCCGACGGGTAACGATCTTCGAATCCCGACAAGCCGACGAGACGGATCATCTCACGCGCCTTTGCGCGGCGCTCTTGCGAAGCCACGCCGCGCATCTCCAGGCCGAACTCGACGTTGCCCAACGTCGTGCGCCAGGGGAAAGTAGACTCTTCTTGAAACACCATGCCGAGCCAGGGATGCGGGCCGGTGACTTTCTCGGTTCCAACGGTCAATTCTCCCGAAGTGGCAGGAAGCAAACCGCCGATGATTCTCAACAGCGTCGACTTGCCGCAACCCGACGGCCCGATGATCGAGAAAAATTCGCCGGCTTGCACGTCGAGGGAGACGCTATTCACTGCCGGTACGAGCGCCGCCCCATTGTCGGGCTCGCCGAAGACTTTGCTGACGTTGCGAAGGGTTAGGATGGACATCGAATGTTTAAAATTGTCCTTGATAAAGTTGGCCTACGATAGGGCAGATGCGAGATGGGCGTCAAGGAGAATTGCGAGGAGTTGCAACGGCATTAGACCGGCGTCATCCGCTGCCGTCCTCTAGCAGGTTGAGAATGAGGCGAATCATCAGATCCTTTTGTGCCGGCTCGCTCTCCGCCACGAGCAGCGCCAGTGCGACCATCGCGTTGTCGGCAAGACGCGGTCTGCCGTCCATCAGTGCGAGCATGCGATTTCGTCGGAGATATTCCAGGAACAGCAACGTGCCGATGCGCTTGTTGCCGTCGGAGAAAGGGTGATCCTTGATGACGAAGTAGAGAATGTGAGCAGCGCGTGCCTGCACCGTGGGATAGAGCGGTTGGCCGCCGAAGGTTTGATCGATGGCGCCCAATAAGCCATGCAATTGATCACTGCGCTCAGCGCCAAAAAGATCCGTGGTCTCGCCACGCTCCGCGAGCGATTCACGTAAACTTGCGATGACGATTCGTGCATCATCGAGAGTGAGACCGGCGGCAGGCTTAACAGGACGGCCAGGCGTTTCGACCAGTCGCCCTTCGTCGTATTCGAGCAGCAGCTTCCACGCCCGCGTATACTGCTGGACAACTTCCAGCACCGCCCGCCCTTCGTCGGTAACGAGCGCATTTTGAGTTAATGTGCGAGCAAGCAGGGCCACCGCCTGTTCGATCTCACCCAGCCCTCTTTCCCGAAGCCGCTTTTCGTTCAGCGTGTAGCCGCGGAGCAGGTGATCTTTCAGAGTCCGAGTCGCCCAGATGCGGAACTGGGTGCCGCGTCGGGACTTAACCCGGTAACCGACGGAAATAATGGTATCCAGGCTGTAGAGAATGACGGGCTTGTCCGAAAAAGCAATATGCATTTTTTGCATATTGCCCTCTTCCGGCAGCTCACCATCCGCAAAGACATTCCTCACGTGGCGAGATATTACCGATTGATTTCGCTGGAAAAGGTCCACCATCTGCGCCTGAGTTAACCAGACGGTGTCCTGCTCCAAGCGCACATCCAGACGAATCTGACCGTCCGGCGCCTCGTAGAGGACGACCTCGCCGCCGCCGTTTATCGAACTTTGAGTCATACTCGCCATGGGTTTGCGTTTAAAGAAAAATATCTCGGCTTTCAGTCGAATACTAGATTTTTACGCTTCGCCGCCGCATAGAAATTAAATAAGCCGGTTTGGTGAACTACAAAGACGTCAGAAATGTGACCGAGAAAAATTAAGCCTAGGACGACGTGCTTGTACTCGGCGGCATCCATGCTGCCGCGCAACGCATCCGCGATCTGCCACGGCTCGGCTTCGTCGCCGACATTGGTGTCGTTGTTTGGTTTTCTTTGCTTGCTGGTTTTTGCTTGTGCCATTATCTGCTTGTTTCTTGTGCGAGAATTTCTTGGGATACTACGCGATATGCGGGGTATGGGGCAAGGCGGAGAATAACCCGCTTCAGGCTCAGATACGGGAGACAAAATCGTGAGCGAGAATAACTACAACACAATCCAACCCGATAACGGCGTACCGATCAAAGCCTGGACCAAAGGCGTTGCCGTCGAAGCGGTGGCGGAGAAGCAGTTGCGCAACGTCGCTTCGCTGCCGTTCATCTACAAGTGGGTTGCCGCGATGCCGGATGTGCATTGGGGGATCGGCGCGACGGTGGGGAGCGTGATTCCGACCAAGGGCGCGATCATTCCCGCCGCGGTGGGCGTCGACATCGGCTGCGGCATGATGGCGGTCGAGACGACATTGAACGCGAACCATTTGCCGGACAATTTAAAACCGCTGCGCACGGCGATTGAGAAAGCCGTGCCCCATGGGCGGACGGAGAATGGACGCAAGGGCGACCGCGGTGCGTGGGGCGAGATTCCCAAGCGGCAGATCGGCGTTTGGCGCCAGCTTGAGCGCGGCTACAAAGCGATTACCGAGAAATATCCCAATCTCAATCGCGGCAACGACGTCAATCATCTCGGCACCTTGGGCACCGGCAATCATTTCATCGAAGTCTGCTTGGACGAGAGCGATCAAGTTTGGTTTATGCTGCACAGCGGCTCGCGCGGCGTCGGCAACCGCATCGGCACGTTTTTCATCGAGCTGGCGCGAAAAGACATGCGCCAGCATATCAAGAATCTGCCGGATCGCGATCTCGCTTATTTCGCAGAGGGCAGCGAACACTTCGACGACTACGTCGAGGCGGTGAGTTGGGCGCAGGAGTTTGCGCTCTACAATCGCAAGCTGATGATGGAGCAGTTGGTCGATGCGGTGACGAATTCAGGCGAAGTGCCGAAGTTTTCCTTGACCGAGACGGCGGTCAATTGCCACCACAATTACGTCGCGCGCGAGGAACACTACGGCGCGATGGTTTTCGTCACGCGCAAAGGCGCGGTGCGCGCCGGCAAGGGCGACCTGGGAATCATTCCCGGCAGCATGGGTGCGCGCTCGTACATTGTCCGCGGTCTCGGCAACGACGAGAGTTTTCACTCGTGCAGCCACGGCGCCGGGCGTCTGATGTCGCGCAATGAAGCGAAGCGGCGCTTTAGTCTCGACGACCACATCAAGGCGACGGCCGGCATCGAATGCCGCAAAGATTCGGACGTGATCGATGAGACGCCGATGGCGTATAAACCCATCGACGACGTCATGAACGCGCAGAAGGATTTGGTCGAGATTGTGCATACGCTCAGGCAAGTGGTGTGTGTGAAAGGATGACGAAGAAGGCATCAGGCAATAGGCAACAGGAAGAAACCAGAATTCTTTGTGTCTGTTTCCTAGTTCTCCAGTCCCGCATTTTCCATGAATACCGAAGGCGCTAACTTCTGCTTGGTTTCCGGATGGCGCATGGTGCGCTTCAAGACGAAGTCGAACAGCAGCGGGTTGTAGTCGTAGATTTCGTTCAGTGCAGTTCGCTCCTCGCTGGTGATGAATCCATCGCTGGCAAGCGAGCGGGTGCGGATCAGGGCGTTGATCGCCGGCAGCGGGTAGTCGCTGCCGTTGACCAGCCGCGAGTGCAGGTCTTGGCGCTTGAGCAAGGTTGTGAAAGGCGCTGGCATGCGGTTGAACTGGAGCATCGCTGAGATTTCGCCGAAGAGCAGGCCTTTATATTTCGCTTCGTCCATCAAGCGCAGAAATAGATCGAAGCAGTTAGCCTTCTTCGCTTCACGGCTATCGAGATCTGCGCAGGCGCCGAGACTGGCGGCGTGGGCGACGATCACGCGCACGCCCATGTCCAGGGGTTTTCGCAGGCGCAGCGGATTGCCGAGCTCTTGATCTTCCTCCGCTTCCACCGCTTGTTCTTCGCCGGCGTGGGATAAGAGAATCATGTTGCGCTCTTTCATCTTGCGATAGAACGGTTCAACTTGATTGCTCGCCGGGTCCATGCCCATGGCATTGGGCAGCCATTTTACATATTTCACTCCCGCCATTGCCCATCTCTCCAGTTCGACCAACGCGTCCCAGCGATACGGGTGCACGGAGATCACCGGCTCGAAAATATCGGCATATTGCCGCGCCAAATCGACCACGTAACGATTGGGAACATACATGTTCGTCTTGGCGAGATTGACCGAGCCATCGAGACGGTAGTGTTTGTCGAACGCCAGGATACGAAATTTTCCGTGACGCTTTTGACCGCGGGCCAGGCGGATTAGCCGCGCTGTGTATTCTTGATCGGCGTTGTCGATGTTCTTGATATCGGCAGCGCTGGCGTAGATGAGAAACTTCAGCCGTTCGAGATTCATGCCGCCGCGCATCTTTGGATTGACAAAAGCGTCGCGAACGCTCGTGCCGAGCGCGATCACATGGGTGTGGAAGTCGACGAGACGGGCAGGGTCGATACCCTCGGAAGCTTGGTCGATGAGTTTGCGCGCCGCGGCCGCCGCCTGCTGCTCGAGTTCCTCCGGCTGATGGGTAAACGCGCCGCCGAGCTGGTCGATCAGACAGCCGGGCAGCGATAAGATGCCGAGAAGCAGTAATAGAGATTGCCGCGCTAAAAGATCACGTTTCATTCTCGCCTGCCTTTTGGTCGAAGTTTTCACGATCCCAGAACCCTGTCAAACCTGACTCGGCGCGCCAGGTAATTTTTTACCCGAACCCGACTTTTTTACGTACCACTTCATCGCCGCGTGCTGCACCGTTCCGCGGCGATTACCAAAAGCGCCAAATAGTCGCTTGGTCTGCGGTTTGCGGAGTGAAAGGCATGTCTGGGCGGTTTGATGATGGAGATCCCAGAACCAATTTTTTTATGAGGGCCTTACCGTGAATGCCGCTGAAGAACTAGTTATCGACTCCGTAAAACATCGCGGCTGCGGCATTCGCGCGGCGTCCTACGAGGTCGCGCCGCAGGCTTGGCTGCCGGAAGCCTGTGTTTGGCTGCAAACCGAGAGCGGCTTACGGCGCTTGTGGATCCATAGCTTCGCGCACTGTTTCGACGCTGACAAACTGACCTTTACGAACAAGTTCGAGGCCGACGATTGGGCCCTGGTCGCGGCACGGGCGATCGTCGACCGGGCCCTCGACGACGCCGAGTTTATCGCCACGCCGCGCGCAATGAATGCCGCCAAGCGATCCGGCAGCAAGTGGCAGTTGGCGCGCTACTCCACGCTCGCTCTCAGTTGTTTCAAGCTTTTCCGCTAAACTAAACCGCTTTTAAATAGATCTCGCCGTATTGCGCTGCCCGCTTTCGGCTTGACAGGACTCGACGCGGTTTGTATTGAACACTCGGGGCCATTGTTAAGCCGCAGGAGGATTCGATGGATTTGCAAGAACTCAGTCAGTGGATGAAAGATAGAAATCTCAAAGGCCATTGGGAGCACTCGGAGTGGTCGCAGAGCGTCAAGCCTTACCTATGGAAGGGCGAAGAAATCATGCAGGCGCTCAACTGGTCGGGCGAGCTGATCACTACCGGCGAGGCCGGGCGCAGAACGATTCAGATGCGCAATCCAGGATTATCCGCCGGCATGACCAACACCGTGCATATTTCCGTGCAATTGGTTAAACCCGGCGAGATCGCGGCGGCGCACCGCCACACCGCGGCGGCGATCCGCTTCATCGTCAAAGGCACGCCCAATGCGTACACCATCGTCGAGGGCGAGCGCTTCCCGATGTTCGAAGGCGATTTCATCACGACGCCCAACTGGACTTGGCACGATCACTTCAACGAGTCCACCGAACCGGTGATGTGGCTCGACGGTTTGGACGTTAGGCTGGTGACGCACTTCGGCGCGATGATTCAGGAGAATTTCAAAGCTCAGCAGCAGCCGGTGGAGAAGCCGGAAAGTTATTCATCGAAAGTGTTCTCCCACGCGCGGCCGAGCTGGATCAAAAATTCTTTCCAGGCGCCGCCCTACCGTTATCCCTGGGAAGAAACCAACGCGACGCTGCAGGGGCTGAAAGAAAACGCCGGCGATCCTTACGACGGTGTATTGCTGGAATATGCCAACCCGGTGGACGGCGGCCATACGTTGCCGACCTGTTCTTGTTCGATTCAACTCTTGCGGCCCAAGGAAAAAACCAAGTCGCACCGCCACACCAGCACGACGGTGTACTATTCGTTCCGCGGCTGCGGCATGACCAAAGTGTCGGCCAATGAGTTTAACTGGGGCAAGGGCGATATCTTCGTCGTGCCGTCGTGGCAGTGGCACACGCACGAGAACACGACGAGCGAAGACGCGATCCTGTTTTCGATCAGCGACCGGCCGTCCACAGAGGCGCTGGGGTTGTATCGGGAAGAGGGGGAATAGTCGCGATCGTGTTCGTCTTTCGAACAGGAGCCACGAACACGATCACGAATTGTTCGCTATTGCACTTTGTAACCCAACTCTTTTGCCACTTCCTTCGCTAGACGGTCGTCGGCGAGATCGCTGAAGGCCGGTTTCTTGTCGACGAAGCGGCCCTGGGCTTGGATCGACTTCACCAAATTTTCCATGCCGGCGCGGGTCGGCACGCCGTCGGGACTCAGGGTCTTGAGAAAAACTTCGTAGGTGGCCGCGGCGCTCTCTTGATCCATTTTCAAAATACGCGTCATCAACTCGACGCTTTTCTCTTTCGACTTGCGCATGGTTTCTTTCGCCGATTGCATGGCGCGAATCACCCGTTTAACTTCGTCCGGCTTGCCTTTGATATCTTTGGCTAGGACGGTGAGGCCGCCGCCCGGCATCTCGACCAGCGAGCCGATGTCGAGAATATTGGCAAAGCCCTTCTTCTGCGCCATGAACAAAGTTGGCGGGTTGAGCGAGGCGGCGTCGAGAAAACCGCTTTCCAGCGAACGGAGCATCTCCTGTGGCGGCAGCGCCATGATATTAAACTCCTTGGGCGCGATGCCGAGTTTTTCCAATGCCATGACCAGCGACACATGGTTGGTCGCGCCCAAGCTGCCGGTGACGCCGATTTTTTTGCCCTTGAGTTCTTGCAAGGTTTTAAATTTTGGATGGGCGACCAGCGAATAAGAAACCTTGTCGGATGAAACCCAGACGGCGCGGAACGGCAGTCCGCCGAGGCTGGCGCTGACGACACCGGGACCGACGCCGGCGAAATAATCGATCTCGCCGGAAATCATCGCCGGGACCGTAATCGCCGGCGACATGAGAATGATTTCCACATCCAAGCCGCGTTCCTGAAACAGTTTCCACTCGCGCGCCGCCAGCAGCGCCAACGAAGTGACGCTCATCGCCGAGTTGGAGATGCGAATTTTGGTTCTGGACTCTTGGGCGTTTGCTAGCGCGACGAATGAAGCAATGCCGATGACGGTGTTCGCGATCGCGAGCATGCGCATGCAGCGAGACGAGAAGGATCTGCGGTACATATGAATTCCTCGGCTTAGAAAACAACGGATAATCAAACCACAAAGAGCACAAAGGTCACATAGAATAGGAAAGATTCGGAATCGGAAATTTAACCGCAAGGAACGCAAGGTGCGCAAAAAGGAATCGGATTTTTGTAGGGGCAACCCCCTGTGGTTGCCCTTTCCCTCAATACGGCTCGAAGTCACGCAGTGCCGGTAGAACTTCTTTGCCGAACAGATCGATCGAGCGCATGAGGTCTGCTTCGGCGATGTTGCCGATGTTGAACTCGGCCATCACCGTATTGAAAACGCCTTCGCTGGCCGCGGCTTTGATCTGTTCTATGACTGTTTTTGGCGAGCCGACGAAGGCGAGATTGCGCTGGCGCAGGTAGTCGACATCGATGGCGTGAAGCGCGATCTCGGCGCCGCCCGGATTGCCGCGCTTGGCGTGGTTCTCCGCCAACCTGAGATAGCCAATGCCGCCGTCGGCTCTCGTGCCAAAAACATTGGTGAAGCAATGTTCGAAATAAGCTTTCGCTTTCGCCACGGCTTTTTCATCGGTCTCATCGACGTAGACTAACACCCAGTAGCCGATATTCGGCTTGCCTGGATGGCGCGCTTCATTCCATAGGCGCAAATATTCGCGGTAGCGCGGCGCGACCTCGTTGCGCGGCACTAAAAAGAGATAGCCGGTGTGCACGCCTTCGCGCGCCAACAGCGCGAGGGTGTCGGTGTCGCGGGAATGAATCCAAATTGGCGGATGGGGCTTTTGCAGCGGCTTGACGCCGAGGGTGACGTTTTTATATTGGCGCGCTTCCCCGGTGAAGGAAAACACTCCGTCACTCGAAAGGGCTCGTTTGATGAATAACAGTGCTTCGTGGGTGAGCGCGCGGCGATTGTTAAAATCAGCGCCGTAGGGTCCGAAGAAATCCGGGACGATCCCTGAAACCAAGCCGAGCTCGAAGCGACCGTTGGCGAGGTTGTCGAGCACGGCGGCGTCTTCGGCTATGCGCAGGGGATCGTAGAGCGGCACGACATTGCCCATGGTGCCGATGCGCAGCCGGCGCGTCTGCGCCGCCGCCGCGGCGCAGTAGATTGACGGCGACGGCATCCAGCTCTCGTTGGGATTGAAATGATGCTCGACGCAGAAACCATAGTCGAAACCGAGTTCGTCGGCCGCCCCGAGCTCGCGCCATAGTTGCGCGTAGCGCTCAGCCGCATTCATGCCGGGTTTGTTCCAGACGTGGGAGAAGTGGGCGAATCTCATGACACCTTCAAGCCGACTTTGCTGGACATTGGCAAACTCATTTGAGTTGCGGTCAGCGCTTTTTGTAAAGACTGTCCGTATAGCCGCTCTGATCGAGTTCTCTGACGAAGCTCGCGTCGAAGTAGTCTTCGGGATTGTGCGACTTGGCTTTGGGTTCGGAGGCGAGAATGGTTTTCAGACCTTCGATCGACGGATATTGCTTTCTCGGCAGCACCGCTTCGTTGAGTAAATTCTCCCAGGTTTTTTCCAAGACATCGCGCTCGACGGTACGGCCGATAAAGCGCGCCAAAGCTCGGATCGCACTTTCCTTGTCGGTATAAATTCGATGGACGGCTTCGATCTGTGACTTGACGTAGCGCCGGACAACCTCGCGATGTTCGCGAATATATTTTTTCGTCGTCGCCGCGGCGGTGTGTTGATAGATCAGCCCGAGCTTGGGCAGATCGGCCAGCGTGTTCATGCCGCGCTTTTGCGCGATGATGCTCGCCGGCGGATTGACCACGGTGGCCTGCACGCGCCCGGCGATCACGGCGTCGACCCGCGCCGTGGTGCTGCCGATCTGCACGATGGTGACATCTTTGCCGGGCGTCAAGCCGATCTTTGTCAGCGCGTAGCGGGCGATAAAGTCAGACGACGAGCCGAAACGACTGATCGCCACCGAGCCGCCCTTCAGTTGCTCCGGAGTTTTAATATCGGCCCGGCTTTGAAGATAGTAATTCAGCGATGTCACGCCGCCGGCGATCAGCGTGGCGTCGGAGCCCGCCATCACCGAGTTCACCACCGCTGGCCCGGCCAACTGGGCGATCGGCGTGTCGGCAGAGACTAGGGCCATGACGGCGGTCGTGCCGCCGGTGAAGAAAACCGGCTGGACATCGAGGCCGTTCTTTTCGAAGATGCCGGCGTCTTTGGCTAGCCATGCCGGTAGGGCATCGCCGCTGATGGCGCTGTAGCCGACGTTGATTTTCGTCAGTTGTGCCTGCGCCGATTGGGCGAAGCCGGCCAATAGCACCGTCGCAATAATAATTCCCGCAGAATTTTTCGCTCTAAGCATAGACAATCCTCGTCGCTCCGGTGACGCTCCCCCAACTCGGCAGCAGCGATAAAATTTTTTGCTCAATAGCCGTACTTTTTTTCCAGCTCTTTGAGCTCCGCATTGCCAAGATTGGCGTACCACTTGCGCGTGTCTTCGATGCCCGGCGTGTTTTTGAAATAGGCCGCTTCGGTGCCGCTCTTTTTCAATTCTTCCAAACACTGGCGCATGCCGTGCAGCATGGCGACTTGCAGCACCGTTGGGATGCAACCGACGCGACCGCCCAACTCGCCCCAGCGCTGCACGGTCATGACGCCGCGCGGCGGCACGCCGACCAGCGGCTTGCCGAGTTTGGCGTAGGCTTGGATTTCTTCCTCCGTGCGCGCGCTCACCCAAGCGGCGTCGGCGCCGGCTTCGATGCAGGCTTGGGTGCGTTCGAGACGCTCTTGCAGCGAGTCTTTGGCTTCCGAGCGGGCGATGATGACGAGATTCTCGTCGCGGCGGGCGTCGACGGCGGCTTTAATTTTGGCGACGAATTCCTGGCGTGAAATTAAACCGACGTCGAAACCTTCGTGGCCGGCGCGTTTCGGTGTCATCTGGTCTTCGATGTGAATGGCGGCGACGCCGGCGCGGTCGAATTCTCTGACCGTGCGATAGACGTTGACCGCGTTGCCGTAACCGGTTTCGGCGTCGCTGACCACGGGAATGTTCACCGCGTCGACGATGTCGCGTGCCTTGTTGATCATTTCCGTCAGCGTGAGAAGCCCGGCGTCGGCGAAACCTTGAGAACGGTGTTGGCCACTGCCGGAGATATGCACGAGGGGAAAACCGAGCCACTCGACCAAGCGCGCTTGAATTCCATCATTACAGCTTGGCGCGAGATGGCAGACTGGCTGCTGCATCATCGCCTTCAATGCTTTGCGTTTTTCACCTGCGGTCATTTCCATTTTCTATTTTCCTTTCTACTGGTTGATATTTTTTGCCATCACGGGCAAGGGCGACCGACCGGTCGCCCCTGCATCCGATCGTGCCAAGGAACCCCGAAATCAAATTTGTTACGCCCGTCGAGTTCCCGCGCGGGCGAATTCGTCTCGGCGGCCAACGGTGGCTTTCAACAATTCCGGCGGGATCAACTTCGCGCCGCCCAGCACTTCGGCGTAGACCGCCATCTGCGCCGCTTCTTCGACGATCAAGTTAGCGCGCGCCGCCGCGGCCGGATCGGCGCCGAAGGCGAGCACGCCGTGATTTTCCAGCAGCACGGCTTTGG
>OELC01000867.1_pt2 | contig 11242 bp, 11 predicted proteins | sample 1503131 | NCBI WGS metagenome assembly OELC01 (sample SAMEA104379562, study PRJEB20068) | metagenome | isolation source: 1998 | reverse complement strand
CGCGCCAGCTCGACATCGCTCATTTGATCGCCAACCACGTAAGATCGCCTGGCATCGAGATTGAGATCCTGGACAGCGCGCTCGATCATGCCGCTGTTGGGTTTACGGCAAGCACAGGCCATACGATAGTCGCCGATCCCCTCCGTGGGATGATGTGGACAGTAATAAATCGCGTCCAGCCTGGCTCCTTGGGCGTCGAGTTTTGCGCTGAGCGCGGCATGGATTTCTTGCAATCCCGCTTCACTCAAACGGCCCCGAGCAATCACCGATTGATTGGTCACCATAACGAGCTTAAAGCCCCCCTCGCGCAAAAGCCGCAGCGCTTGGGCGACGCCGGGAAGAATTTCGACTTGCTCGACGGCGCATAGATAATTGACCTCGCGGATCAGCGTGCCGTCGCGGTCGAGAAAGACCGCCGCTCCTTTAGCCGCCGCGCCCATCACCCGGCACCGCGCGCCGCGTGAATTTTCTCGACGATGCCGTCGACCAGGGCGTCGCCGTTTTCCACTTCAAGCGCCACCCGCAGCGCCAAAAGTTTATCCTTCGCGAACGGGAACGGCGCTAACTTGAGGATATCCTTCTCGGTGGTAATGATCAAATCGACCAAGCGCGCCATGCGGCTGATCTGCTGCCAATCCCGCGCGCCATAGGTGTGATGATCGGGAAATTCCAAAGTCTCGACGATTTCCCCTTCCCATTCATGGATCAAGCGATAGAGCCCGCGCGGATCGGCGATGCCGGTCACGGTGAGAATTTTACTGCGATAAAGCAGCGTGAGCGGAAACTCGCGCGCGCCTTCACGGCTAAAACCGATCAAGCAAACGCCGCGCAGCGCAGCGCTGAAAGATGCCCCGGCAAGCTCGTTGGGAATCGCCGAATTCCACAAGCCGTCGCCGCCGGTGGCGAGCAGAAAATCGGCCCGGCGTAAATTACCCTTGGGTTCGCGAAACGGACCCGCCGGCAACACCGAACCGCTGGCCTGTTGTCCTAGGAGCAACAAATCGACATCCCGGCGCACCCGGCGATGCTGAAAACCATCGTCCAGAACAAACACATCGATGTCATCTTGGCTGCGCAGCAGCGCCGCGGCGCTTGCGGCGCGGTCGGCGCCGACGCCCACCGTCAGGCCGTAAATCCGCGCCATCATGAAGGGCTCGTCACCGGATTTGTCGACGCTCGGCGGATTAGCATCGTTGGGCCGAAGAACCACCGGATTTTTTTCCGCGCGCCGATAACCGCGGCTGAGGATGCCGACCGTCAAGCCGCGCTGACTCAACTCGCGGGCCAGCCATAAACAGGTCGGCGTTTTGCCGGTGCCGCCGACGGTCAGGTTGCCGACGCTCACTACCGGCCGGGGTAAGCGCACCGAGCGCAGCAGGCGGTGGCTAAAACAAAAATTTCGCAGCTCTACCACCGCGGTGTAAAGCAGCGACGCCGGTAACAACAGGAGCCAGAGCAACTTGCCGTTCAGTCCCTTTCTCTCCCACGCGGCACGAATCAAAAGCTCGGTCATTATCGCTTAACGCGTGAGATCGGCCAACGCGCTTGATGGAATTGTCGCCATCGATCCTTCATAGATAACGTTGCGCTAAGCGCAGATTCGCTCCCAAGGCTTGGGAATTTCCCGCGGCGATCTGTGCCGCCCTTCGTCCCATTCCTTGGCGCTTTTTCGGCTCGGCCAGTAGATCGCTCACCGCATCGGCAAGGTCCTGGGCGCCGCTCACTTCGCGCGCCGCTCCTTGGCGGATCATGTCTTGGGCGAGAGCGTGAAAGTTTTCCATGTGCGGCCCAAACAGCACCGGCTTGCCAAAGCGCGCCGGCTCCAAAACGTTATGGCCGCCCACCTCGACTAAACTGCCGCCGACAAAGGCGACGTCCGCCGCGGCAAAAAAATCCACCAGCTCGCCGACGCTATCGAGCAACAGGATATCCTTGCTAAACCAGTGCGGCGCCTGCGCTTGGCTGCGCCGTTGAAAATTGAAAGGGCTGTTCTTGAGCAATCTCTCGACCTCGGCGAATCGTTCGGGGTGGCGCGGCGCGATCACCATGGACAGCGCGGGAAACTTGGCCCGGATCGATAGCAGTGCTTCAAGCAGTTTTTCTTCTTCGCCGTGATGCGTGCTGCCCGCCACTAGCAGAGGCTTGCCGCCGAGCGCCGCCGTGAGATTTTTCACCGAGGTGCTGGGCCGCGGCGCGGCAAATTTCAAACTGCCCACCACGGTAACTGTTTTTTCCGCCGCGCCAAGCTCGATAATGCGCGCGGCATCTGCGCTGGACTGCATGCCCAGGGCGCTAAAGCAGCCGAGCACGCGGCGAAAAAAACTTTGGCACAGCTGGTAACGCGCCGAGGCCTTAACCGATAAGCGCCCGCTCAAAAGCAACGTCGGAATGCCGCGCCGGTAGGCGTGGAGCAGAAAATTGGGCCAAATTTCGGTCTCGATGATCACCAATAGCGACGGATTGAACCTGGCAAGGGCGTGGCGCGCGATCCAAAAAAGATCGAGGGGAAAAAAAATCACCGCATCGACGCCGGCCATTTGCTGCGCCAGCCGATGACCGGTGGCGGTAAATGTGGAAACCAGAATGCGCCGATGGGCCGCAGCGGATTTGAGCGCGCCGATCAGCGCTTCGGCCGAACGCACCTCGCCCACCGACGCGGCGTGAATCCAGACCGGCCGTTGGCTTAGCAACGGCGCTAGAATCCCCGCGGGATAAAATCCCAACCGCTGGCCCAAGCCGTTGCGGTAACGCGGCCCGCAACAAAGCAGCAGCGGCAACAGCGGCAAGGCGAGGAGAAAGCCGAGGCTGAACAAAACATTGTAAATCAAATACCACACCCGTAGCTCCGTTAGGCCGTCATCATCGAGAGGGCGATGTCGGCGACCCGTTCGGCGGCGCCGGGCGTGCCCAAGCGTTCGCGCAGCTTGGATAACTTGTCGGCGATGGCCCGCCTCATGGATTGATTATCAAGCAAAAATTTAGTTTCACTGACCAGCCGCGGCGGATTGACGTCGTCTTGAAGTAATTCCGGCACCACTCTTTCGCCGGCGAGCAAATTCGCCATGGCCACATGTTCGACCTTGACGAGCAAGCGTCCCAGCCAATAGGTCAGCGGCGACATGCGATAGATCACGATCATCGGCCGGGCCAGCAATGCGACCTCAAGGGTCGCGGTGCCGGAAGCCGTCCAAAGCAAATCCGCCGCGTGCACGGCGTCGTAGCGCTCCCGATCGACGATCGGAATCGCCACCGAAGCGTTGGCGAACATCGCTTCCATGCCCGAGCGTTCGATGGTGTTGGCGCGCACGCAAAAAAACTGCACGTCGCGCTCTTGGCGCAACAGCAGCGCGGCGTCGCGCATGATCGGCAAATGTTTACTCACCTCGCCGTGGCGGCTGCCGGGTAGCAGGCCGATGGTGAGTTTTGCCGGATCCAAACCGAGCTGGGCGAGAACCGTTTCGCGGTTGTGCTGCGCCTTCACCGTCTCTAAGAGCGGATGGCCGACGAAAGTGACTTTGACGCCGTGGCGCGCGTAAAATTCCACCTCGAAGGGAAACACCACCGCCATGTGATCGACCCAACGGGCGATTTGTTTGACCCGGCCCTGGCGCCACGCCCAAATTTGCGGACTGATGTAATAGAGCACCGGAATCCGTAATGACTTTGCCAGCCGCGCCAGCCGCAGATTGAATTCCGGAAAATCGATCAAGACCAAAAGCTTGGGCCGGCGCTCTTTTAACGCCCGCTTGAGCAAGCGATAGGCGCGCCAAATATTTTTTACATTGCCGGCGAGCTCGACCAGCCCCATGCCGGTCAACTGGGCGACGCTGAACAGCGCTTCGAATTGCGTCCCCTGCAATTGTTCGCCGGCGACGCCAAAAACTTTGACCGTCGCATCGCGCCTGTGCAATGCTTCGACCAAACGCGCGCCATGGGCGTCGCCCGAAGCCTCGCCGACCACCAGCATGATTTCACGGGCCAAAGGCGTAACTCGAATGATTTTTCGTCACAGTTGCCGGCTGATCATGGAAGCGATCTCGAGGGCGGTCAGCGCCTCGACGCCGCCAACCAAAGGCTGCGCGCGCGTGCCGACGCAATCGAGAAAGGAATCGATCTCGTCGGCCAACGCGTCGCCGTCCTTGATTTCAATGTTCTCGGCGCGAATATCGAGCCAACCGGCGCCCGGCGCGGGCTTGTGATAGATCTGCGCCCGGCGCTGGTCGTAATCGATGGAGATATAGGCATCGGACTGGAAGAAACGAACCTTTCGTTCCCGTTTGAGCGACACGCGGCTGGCGGTGACGTTGGCGATGCAACCGTTAGCAAAGTTAATACGGGCATTGGCGATGTCGGGCTTATCGGTGAGCACGGGAACGCCCACCGCTTCGACCCGCACCACCGGCGAACGCACTAAACTGGCGATGACATCGATGTCGTGAATCATCAGGTCGAGAACCACGTTGACGTCGGTGCCGCGCTCGATGAACGGCGCCAAGCGATGGCACTCGACGAATTTCGGCTCCTTGACGATACCTTCGAGGCGGCGAATCGCCGGATTGAACCGTTCGAGATGACCGACTTGCAGTATCAGTTTTTTGGCATTCGCCGCGGCGACCAGCTCGCGCGCCTCGTCGATGTCGGCGGTCAACGGTTTCTCCACCAGCAGGTCGATTCCGGCATCGATGCAATCGCGCGCCACCTGGTAATGAAAGCGCGTCGGCACGGCGATGCTGACGCATTGGACGCGGCCAAACAGCGCGCGATAATCGCTCAAAGCCTGGGCGCCCAGCGCGGCGCCGATTTCTTGGGCGCGGGCAACGTCGCTATCGACCACCGCGACCAGTCGGGCTTTCGTCGACGCGGCGTATTTTTCCGCGTGGAACTTGCCCAGATAGCCGACGCCGATGACGCCGACGCGAATGCCGTTTTCAGCCATATTTAAAATTCGCCTAGCTGCTCACGCCAACTACGGCGATGCCGAACCGATCAGCCTGGCTGAGCAAAGTCTCTTTCTCCAACAGAATCGTTTTGCCGGCTTCGAGCGCCAGCGCCGTGGCGCCGGCAGCGTGAAGTCGCGCTACCGTGTCGACCCCCACCGCCGGCACGTCGAAGCGCAGATCTTGCTCGGGCTTGCTGACCTTGACCACGACGCAACCTTTTTTCGCCAAGGCGCCGCCGCGTTCGATCGCCGCATCGGTGCCTTCCACCGCTTCCACCGCGATCACCACGCGATTTTTGACGACCACGGTTTGGCCAATGCCCAAACGGCCAACCTCCTTGGCGCTACTAAAGCCGATCCTAATGTCGTCCCATTCCCGGGCGCTCGGCTGGCGCTTGGTCAACGTTCCTTCGGCGCATAAAATTTGCGGCAGGCAAATGGTCGAGGCGAGAATTTGAATGCCGTCGGCCGCCAATTCGTCGGCGATGCCGCGCAACAGCTGATCGTCATCCCGGCTGCGCATTTTGGCGAGAAAGCGCGCGCCGCGCAGGTCTGGGCGAAAATTGCCGAGCAGCTTGACCTTGCGAATGCCGCCGGCCATCACCGCTTGGGTGACCCCGGCGCGCTGAAACACGCGAATGATTTTTCCCAACTCGCCGACATATATCCAGGTGACTTCGTCGGCGAGCGCCGCGATCCCTTCGTCGCTCTCGCCGCGATGGGCCACGGCGATGACGCTGTAGCCGGCGCGCTTGGCCTCGGCGGCAAAGAGCAGCGGAAACTTGCCGTTACCGGCGATGAGCCCGAGTTTTTTCACAGCCAAAAAATCTCAGATCGAAAATGAACGAGGCGCCAAGTCAGCGGCAGATGCCGCGTTGGGAATTGGCGATGAACGAGGTGAATTTTTCGATCTCGGCGCTGGCCGGCAGTTCCCGGTGAATCCGGGCCAAAGCTTCATCGGTCTTGAGCTTGGATTGAAAAGCGATGCGATAGGCTTTGCGGATCGCCGCAACGGTCGTCTTATCGAAGCCGCGCCGTTTGAGCCCTTCGCTATTGAGGCCGTGCAATCGCGCGCGGTCGCCGGTGGCGTTGCAATAGGGCGGCACATCCTTGGAAACCATGGAGCCCGCTCCCAAGATCGCGCCGCTGCCGATGCGCACGAATTGGTGAATGCCCACCAGCCCGCCGACGATGACGAAGTCTTCGATCACCACATGGCCGCCCAAAGTCGCGCCATTGGCGATCACGTTGCGGTCGCCGACGATGCAGTCATGAGCGATGTGGCAATACATCATCAGTAAGTTTTGATCGCCGACTCGCGTGATCATGCCGCCGCCCGCCGTGCCGGGATTGAGCGAAACATACTCGCGAATGGTGTTGCGCCTGCCGATCACCAACTCACTGGGCTCGCCTTTATATTTCAGATCCTGCGGCGCCGAGCCTACGGTGGCGAACGGATAAATCACGTTGGCCTCGCCCAAAGTCGTCCGACCCTGGATCACCACGTGCGAATGAATCTTGCAGCCTTGACCGATCTTGACGCCGGCGCCGATCACGGCGTAGGGACCGACTTCGACCTCGCCGCCAAGCTCAGCGCAGCCATCGACGACGGCAGTGGGATGAATTTTATTCATGAATGCCCGCGCTCAAGACATGACGATTTCCATGGCGGAGATTTCCGCCTGGGCCGCCACCTTGCCTTCCACGGTGGCGATCCCCGCCATCTTCCAGTACGGGCCGCGCCGCTTGACGCAGGTCAATTCGATGCGCAGCTGATCGCCGGGCTCCACCGGCCGTTTAAACTTCACCCGGTCAAGCCCGGTGAGCACGAATACTTTGTTGTCTTCCATGCCGCCCTGGGCGTTGTGCGCGAAGATCGCGCCGACCTGGGCCATCGCTTCGCAAATCAGCACCCCCGGCATGACCGGTTTATTGGGGAAATGGCCTTGAAAAAAATTCTCATTGAAAGAAACGTTTTTAATGCCGACGATTTTATTATCGCCTTCGATCTCGATAATCCGGTCGACCAGCAAGAACGGATAACGGTGCGGCAACAACTTTAAAATTTCCCTAGCGTCCATCATCGGCATCACGCTCCTCCTTGCTTACCGCCGCCGACCAAGCGCGCCACCTGCTTTTCCAAGGCGCGCACCTGGCCCCACAGCTTCGGCAGCTGCGGCAGCAAGACCATCACTTTGAGCCACACCTGATGCGGCGCCGCGCTCAGGCCGCTGGAAAGCACGACATTGGGCGCCACCGACTGGCCGACGCCCGACTGCGGCCCGATGGTCGCGCCGTCGCCGATCTGAATGTGATTGACCACGCCTACTTGTCCCGCCAGCGTAACGTTTTTACCGAGCCGCGAGCTGCCGGCGATGCCGGCCTGGGCCGCGATCACGGAGTTTTCGCCAATGACGACGTTGTGGGCGATCTGCACCAGGTTATCGATCTTGGTGCCCTTGCCGATCACGGTTTCGCCGAGGGTCCCACGATCGACGGTGGTATTGGCGCCAATCTCGACGTCGTCTCCAACCACGACGCTGCCCACTTGGGGAATCTTTACGCGCCCGGCGCCGCGGCCGGCGTAGCCGAAACCGTCGCTGCCGATCACCACCCCGGCATGCAGCACGACACGGTCCCCCAAGCGGCACTGTTCGCGCACCACCACGTTGGGATGAAGCACGCAATCGGCGCCCACTTGAACATCGGCGCCGAGAAAAGTTCCCGGCATGAGCACCGTGCGATCGCCAATGCGCGCGCGCTCTCCGACATAGACGTTGGGAAAAATCGTCACCGAGGCGCCGACCACCGCGGAGCCGTCGACGCAGGCCAGATGGCTGATCTCAGCGCTGAACGGCTGCGCCGGCGCGAGAACTTGGAGTATTTTCGCGAAGGCGACGTAGGGATCGGCGCATTCGATGAAACCGAGTCGCCCTTGACCGACCGTTGCAGCCGCCACACCCGGCCCGACGATCACCGCGCTGGCGCGACATTGGGGCAGGAACTTCTGATAACGGGGATTGGTTAAAAAACTGATTTCACCCGGACCGGCTTGGTCCAGGGCAGCCACTTTATGAACCATCACACTGCCGTCACCGATTAGTTTGCCGTCCACGTGCGCGGCAAGCTCGGCCAGTGATTTACCCGAGGGCACTTATTTTTTTACCCGAGAATTATAATTTTCGATGACTTTAGCGGTAACGTCGGTGCCTTGATCGCTGTAGAGAATCTGCGAGCGTTCCAGAATGATCGTAAATTTCTCAGCCTTGCCATACTCGGCCACCACCCCTTCCAACTCTTTGAGCAGGTCCGCCATCATGGCGCTTTCTTTTTGCCGCAGTTCCTCCTGATAATCGCCCATCAGCCTTTGCAGATTAACCGAGCGCTTCTGAAAATCCCCCTCAAGGTTGCGGCGCTCTTCTTCTTTGAGCAGAGGACCCTTTTTCTCGATGTCAGTCTTGAGCCGCTCGAGATCCTGGCGCTCCTTGAGCAAATCACCTTCGGCTTTTTTGATCTGCGCTTGAAAGCGCTCCCTGGCTCGCTTGCCGGCGTTGGACTCCGCGATGACCCGCTGAACGTCGATGAAGCCGACTTTCAGCCTTTCCTGGGCCTGTGTAAACGAGGCCGACAGGGCCAGCAATACGACGACTAGCCAATATTTCACGTAAACCTCCAGTTCTATAAATGTCGCAGGAACGATTGAAGCTTCAGGGCTGGCTGCCAATCGAGAAGCCGAGCACGGAAGTATCGTCGCCGGGTTTTTTGTTCAGCGGAAAACCAAGTTCAACTCGAAGCGGTCCAAAGGGAGACATCCAGCGCACGCCAAAACCGGCGGATTTCCTCACATCGCTGAAACTCAACGTGTTAAATGAATCGCCTATATCGAAAAAAGTAAGTCCTCGGATGCCGTATTGTTCGTAGATGGGAAACAACAATTCGGTATTGATAACGGCTGATTTATTTCCCCCGATAACGTCCGTTCCGGTACAGTGACCGCCCGACGCGTCGCAACCTGTAGGCTGCCGCGGTGCTATGGTCCGATCGCTGAAACCGCGAACCGAATTGATCCCGCCGATAAAATAGCGCTCAAACAACGGCAAACTATTGCCGTAGCCGAGCGTACCCCCAAGAGCCAGGACATAGGCGCCGCCCCAGCGTGGATCTTTAAGCAACGGATAGTGCCAGCGCGCGCTGATGTCGGTTTTGATAAATTGCGTATCGCCGCCTAATCCTGCGGTCTTAAATGAGATAACCGATTTGGTGCCCTCGGTTGGCGCAAAGAAATGATCGCGGCTGTCATAGGTAATGCTCGGCGTCACACTGCTCGTCAAAGTCGTTCCCGCTTGGTCTCTGATCGACTCCGATGCCGTCGCGGAGACTCCTTTGATGCTTTCCCGTGTGAAATCGTAGGCGACGCCGCCGCGCATATAGTCCCACATCGATATCGGCCGGCTGCCCGGCATCTCGTCCGAGCCTTTTTCGGAATCGGCGCTCCCGCGACCGATCCAAGGAATTTTCAACTCGCCAAGCGGATAGCTGGTACTGACGCCAAACCCCAGTTTGCGCTCGTCGAAATCGGTGAATTTTCGATTGGTATTGAACGCAGCCGCGCCAACCCCGAGCTTGGTATCGTTCAAAAACGGTTCATTGAAACTAAGAACGAAATCCTGGCGCTTCGAACCAAGGCTCACGTCACCGCTGATCCCTTGCCCGCGACCCAGCAAGTTTTTCTCGGAAACACTGCCGTTGAAAAGAAAACCATCGCCGCCGGTATATCCGGCGCCGAATTGAAACTGGCCCGTGGGTCCTTCCTTAACCTCCACCAACATATCTAAAGTATCGGGCTGACCGGTTTTTTTCGTGGTAACCTGCACGTCCTCAAAATAACCGGTTCTTTGCAGGGCATTGCGACTAAGGGTGACTTTCGAGCCCGAATACAGTTCATGCTCGTTGGCGAACAACTCACGCCGTATCACTTGATCCCGCGTCTTGCTGTTGCCCGCGACCAACACGCGGTTAAAATACACCGGCGGGCCTTTGGTGATCATCAGCGCCACATCGACGACTTTTTCGACCGGCTTCACATTCGTCACGGGATCGATTTGGGCGAAAGCAAAGCCCTTGTTCGAATAAAAGTCGGTGAGCAGCGTGATGTCATCATGCATTCTGCTGCCGCGAAAGATTTGCCCGGTTGTGAGCTTTAACGCCTTGAGAATGGCTTGCCCGTCTTCGATCAGGTCGCCGCCGACTTCGACTTTACCCACTCGGTACTGCGGGCCTTCCCTGATACGCAGGACGATTTCCAGACCGTCGCGCCCTCGAAGAATAATCGGATCATCGATTTTGTGTTCCACATATCCGTTATCGTTGTAGTAACTTGAGAGAATCGCTAAATCGTTGTTCAAAATGTCGCGGTCCAGCACACCGCGATTGGTGATAAAAGAGAAAATCCATTCCTCTTTAGTCCCCATTAAACTCTTAAGATCGCCGTCGGAAAAGGCCTTATTACCCGCAAAAGATATGGTTTTAATCAGCAACCGATTGCCTTCCACGATGTCGAGCGTCACCACGGCTTGATTATTCGCTTCAATCGAGACGGCATAATCGACCTTGGCGTTCACATAACCTTGTTCCGAGTAATTCTTTCTGACCTTGTCGACGCCCTCGGCAACTTTCGTCCGGTCTAAAATCGTCCGCGCGCCGATGCCCAGCGCGGTTTCGATTTTATCTTTGCTCACCTGCGACGCGCCTTGGATTTTCACTTCGCGGATATAGGGCTTTTCTTTGATCGCATAGGTCAAAATCCCATCCGGCGAAAGTTCGGCGTTGACGTCATCGAAAAAACCCATGCGAAAAATCGCCTTGACGTCTTGTTCGACGATCAGCGGATCGAAATTGTCGCCGGCCCGGCTCTTCAAATGCAGCCGAATGCCGTCGTCTTCGACCCGCACGTTACCGCTGATCTTGACTTCTTTGAGTCTGACTTTTTCTTGACTCCGGGCGCCCTCGGGCAAGCCGATGCACAGCCCAAGCAATAACAAAAGGCTGGCAATTTTGGGCAGTGAGCGAATAATTATGGAGGGTGTCATCGGCGCTTGGAATTTATCTTTCACGAGGCTGCCAAGGTTTTCAAAAATCTAACAAGATCGCGGGCTTTTGTAAAGGCGTAATCGCTAGCCAAAGATTTCACCGGCGCGCAACTCCGCCCGCCTGCCAATCCTCTCGGCGAAGTCCCGGTTGTGCGTGGCCACCACCAGAGCGATCTGGTGTTCTTCATTGAGTCGAAAAAGTAAATCTTGCACC